>Ga0209834_10000023_pt1 | contig 79257 bp, 65 predicted proteins | sample Mar14236cmmetaG_FD_184134 | JGI IMG/M metagenome (GOLD analysis project Ga0209834, IMG submission 184134) | Marine hydrothermal vent microbial communities from Guaymas Basin, Gulf of California to study Microbial Dark Matter (Phase II) - Marker... ... | reverse complement strand
CTTTTTTGCCCGCCAAACCCGGCGGGTTCCGTCCCAATTAGTTGGAGTCGGTTCCACAATATTTCGGCCCTCTTCTGATAACAAAGGGCAATCAAAACAGCCGGTTTTCCAGCGGGGGCAATCATAAGGATATGCACAGTGGCCAGTCACAGCCCACAGATCCGGCATACGCCAGACTACCGGTTTATTTTTTGATAACTGGGGTAAACTCCACAGATTAAAAAAACCCCCAAACAAATTACGCAGATCAATGATATCGGCCCATTGGTACAGATCTGTATCAGCGATTCTTATAGCTGGCCTGTTGGCCCAGGGGTGGATGCCTATATATTTTTCGAGTTGGTTTCCCACACGAGATTTCAGGCTCTTTGTCAGGGAGCGATAAGGTGCGATCTCATCCCAGATCAAATGAACCAGAGGATCATCAGGCTTAATACTCCGCCCCACCAGAAATTGGGACTGATGTCCTTTTCCTTCCAAAGCAGAATACAGGCGCCTCATGGCCCTGGCCGCACCGCCTGTATGAGAGGTTGCATTGATATGAAGAACATGCATTTTTACCTCAGCTCGGAAACAGTAATGCGGATCGAATCTACCATATAAGCCAGGTCATCAGCGGTCATTTGAGGATACATCGGTAAGGTGACAATCTCCCGGATAACTTCTTCTGTAACCGACAGGTCATCCCTTCTGAAATCCTGTCCTGAGTAAGGTGGCATATGATGAACCGGGGGGAAGAAATGGATCGATGCGCCAATGCCTTTGGCGTTCAGGCTTCTCACAAATTCATCCCGATCTATTCCTTCTTTGATGCGCACGGTATACATCTGGTAAACATGTTTGTTCTCAGCGCGCTCAACTGGTGCCTGAATTTCCGGAATCTCCACCAGGGCTCCAGTAAGCCTGGCAGCCAGGTCCCGACGCATGCGATTCATCTCGGGCAGTTTCTTGAGCTGTTCCACGCCGATCGCCGCCAGGATATTGCTCATCCTGAAGTTATACCCGATCCGGCTGGCAGATCGATACCAGGCTTTCTCTTTATCTTCCCGCTCATAGGTGGATTTATCGATCCCATGTGCCAGAAGGGCTTTTACTTTCAGCGCTAACTGATCGTCATTTGTAGTTAACATCCCCCCTTCCCCGGTAGTGAGATTCTTTGTAGGGTAAAAGGAGAAACAGCCAATATCAAAAGTCCCGGTCATACGTCCATTATGAGTACCGCCGATGGTCTCAGCGGAATCTTCGATCACTATCAGTTTGTGTCTCTCAGCGATTTCCATGATCGCAGTCATATCCGCGCTCTGGCCCCCATAATGCACTGGCATGATCGCTTCCGTCTGGGGAGAGATCATGCGCTCAATCGATGCTGGGTCGATATTGCAGGTGTCATAAGAAATATCCGCAAATACCGGTTTTGCCCCCCCCGTGATCACTGCGTTTGCAGAAGCGACAAATGTGAAACTCGGCAAAATCACCTCACCGGTGATTCCCAATCCTTCCACTGACAGGTGCAGGGCTGAGGTACAGGAATTCATTGAAAAAGCGTGTTTTACACCCAGGTATTCTGCAAACCCCTCCTCAAACTCATGATTCTTAGGACCATGAGCATACCAACCAGAATCAATAACCTCACATACAGCGTCTTTTTCCTCCTGACCTGTATAAGGAATACATAAAGGAATTTTTCGCATGATCACTCCTCAATAATTAGTGCATTTATTTTTGATCAAATACTGCCAAGTTCTGATAGACATCGAGGTAGCGTTTTATACCTTCTTCCAGGGAGACCTGGGGATTATAGCCAACCAGTTTTTTAGCTTTTTCAATCGATAACGCTCCCCGTTTGGGCCGGAAGACATCTTCCTCTTCCACAATATTCACTTCCAGATCAGGTACGTTTTCTTTTAAAATATCCGCTAACTCCCGCAGAGTATAACCATGGCCGTAAGTAATATTAAAGGCATTGCCTGAAGCCTCGTCATGGAACATGACCTTGATGATGCCATCTGCGGCATCTTCCACAAAGGTAAAATCGAGCGTCTGTTTACCACCCCCATACAGAGTGATCGGTTTACCAAGCAAGGCATTTTCAACAAAGATCTGGCTCACACGGCGGTTGACATCATAAGGACCGTAAACTGCCGAGGGGCGGATGATGCTGTAGGGGATGCCATAACGGCGGCTGTAAGTTTCTGTCATTACCTCACCAGCATATTTTGTTCCCCCATAAATATCCTTCGGGCGTTTAGGATGGTCTTCTGGAGCAGGGATTTCCTCAAAATCACCGTAGATCATCGAGGAAGAAATATATACGAATCGGTCCACAAAATCTACATCCCGGATCACTTCCAGTACATTCACAGCGCCTTCCAGAATGCTGGTGAGAGCTTCCTCGGAATGCCTATTGGACAGATCGGCGATTGGAAGCGCGGCCAGATGAAGGATCCTGTCCGGCCTGGTCTCCAGTATCACCCGCCGTAAATGGGCCTTATCGCGAGTATCTCCCCGGCGGAAATCGATCTGGTCCGTTATACCTTCAAATCGCAGCTCAAAATAATCTTTTAAGACGCTTTTTAAGGGCGAAATGTAATGCACAAAAGCGTCGTATGCCACAACTTCGTGCCCCATATCCAACAGCTTCCTGGAAACATATGAACCGATAAAACCTGCACCACCAGTGATCAATACTTTACTCATTTTTTCCATCCTCTTTTTTTTCTTTTCCTAAATCGTCCCCGATCTTAAAGAAGGTCGAGGGGTCCGTTTTTTCTCCATCAACTGTGATTTCCAAAATGACGAGGCCCCTGTTCTTGGCAAGCACTACCGCCTGGTGGGCGCGCTTTTGGGGTATCCTGCCGGGGATACCAGTGATCGTCTCTTCCAACAGCTCTGTCCGGTCGATTTCCACTTTAATATCGTCCCGGTAGGTAAAAGCAGCCGGGTAGGGACCATGCATGCCCCGCACCAGGTTGTGGACCTGTACATCTGTCATCCCAGACCAATCTATCCTGCTGTCTCTAGGGTAGCGGCGTCTGAAATACTTGCCCGCCAAGGGATCCTGTTTCATTGTCTGGACTGTTCCGCTCTCGACCTGCTCCAGAACCTGCACCAGCAGCCTGGGGAAAATCTCCAAGGTCTTATCCAAAACACTGGCATGAGTATCTTCAGCCTCGAGAGGATAGATCTCTTGAGCAATGATATCGCCGGTGTCGATTCCCTCATCCACGTAGATGATCGAACAACCACCAATGATCTCCCCGTTAATGATCTGCCAATTGATCGGCGCCGCACCACGATATTCCGGCAGCTTTCCACCATGGAGGTTGATCGTTCCCAGGGGAGGGATCTCGATCACAGACTTTTTCAAGATCTTGTTATAACCACACAGGACAAATAGATCCGAATCCAGTTCTTTCAACTGCGCTACAGATTCCAGTGAATTTATCTTATCCAGAAGGAGAATCGGAAAACCGTATTGCTCCGCCAGTTGGTCGACTTCATCTTCCTGGTCAACACCGATCACTGCGCCAACACTATATCCTTTCTCAAGGATATAGGCTAAACAGGTGCTTCCGCGCTGACCTTTGGTGAAATAAACGATTTTCATGTTATTAGATATCCTGCATTCTCTCTTTACGATTCATCTACCTGCCAATCAATAACGGGGCGGATCGGTCCGTCAAAAGCACCAGGGACATAACGATAGCCATCCGATGTGTCGATAATATCTACCTCAAGATATTCCTTCCCCGGAATGAGTACCTTATGGCCGGGGGAATCAAATCCAATATAGATCCTGTAAGTCATATTATTAAGAATATTGGGTGGGATCTTCGCTATTGCCGTATAATGGCCAGGCTTTCGATTAAATCCCTGCTGGATCTGAGCATCCTCATATGTAGCAAAAACTGTTTCACTCATCGTGGTCTTGAAACGGAGATATAGCCGGAGATTCTTGATCTCTTCTACGATCTGGTAATGGATTCTGATCTCAAATCCTTCATCGATCTGGTAAGTCGTTTTTACTTCCCCATCTTCAGATATCATTTCAATACCGAAAAGGATCAATTCTTGATCTTGAGGAGCGTCGGCTTCTGACCAATTTAATCGACCTAATGAGGATATATCCTTACTGGATAAATATTGGTTAATTACAGCATCGACATTATCATCCATTGTCAATGTTCCAGATTCCAATAATAGGCCCCTTGAACACAAAGAATGTACCGCACCCATATTGTGGCTAACGAATAAAACCGTCCGGCCTTCTTTGGATACCTCTTCCATCTTGCCAAGGGATCTTTTCTGGAAAGCCGCGTCACCAACGGAAAGGACCTCATCAATTAACAAGATTTCTGGTTCCAAGTGAGCTGCAACGGAAAAAGCCAGGCGGACACCCATTCCACTGGAGTAAAATTTCACCGGGGTATCAATAAACTTACTAATCCCAGAAAAATCGACAATCTCATCAAATTTCCGGTTGATCTCAGCCCGAGTCATCCCCAGGATAGTGCCGTTCAGATATATATTATCTCGACCGGTTAATTCAGGATGAAATCCTGTACCAACTTCCAGCAAGCTTGATACTCGACCGTTTAGCTTAACAATCCCATGGGTAGGGTAGGTGATCCGGCTCAGAATTTTCAGCAGTGTGCTTTTACCGGCACCATTTTTACCGATTACACCAATAACCTCTCCAGGTTTGATCTCAAAGGAAACATCCCTTAACGCCCAGATGATGTCCTCAACTTCCTGGATTTCCTGTTCTTGCCCCTTGAACTTGGTCAGGTTCCTGAGTCGACGATAATTCCTGATCGGACTGGTTATCCAGTCTGATACTACCTCCGCCAGTGTATCCCGACCCTGTTTTTCAAAACCGATCCGGTATCGTTTGGATAAATTCTCTACTATGATTGCGTTCTTAGCCATATAAATATCTCAAATTAAGTTGTTTGTTAAATCAATTAACCTTTAGGCAACATCAGCGAAATAACGTTCCATGGCACGGAAATATAAAGCGCCGCTGAGGAAAAATGCCACAGCCATTAGTGATCCTACGCCGAGTAAATCCCACGGCATAGCCCGAGTCCCCAATAAAGCAGCCCTGAAACCTTCGATAACACCAACCATTGGATTCAATGCATATAAGATCTGGTATTTTTCGGGAATGATACTAGTGGCATAAATCACTGGTGAGGCATACATTAACAGCTGCACAAAGAAATTAGAACCATACCGGATATCGCGATATTGAATGGATAAAGCAGTAAGCCACATTCCCACACCGGCAGCTGTTAACATCATCAAAATGATGAATACCGGCACCATTAATGCCCAAATGGTAGGCTTGACCCCAAACCAGACCATCATGCCAAGCAAGATCAGGAAAGAAATTCCAAAATCAATCATCTTGCCCAGGACAGGGGAGATTGGAATGATCAATCGCGGAAAATAGACTTTTGTGATCAGATTCTTGGAGCCGATCAAACTGGTGCTGGCACTAGTCAGGGATGTTGAAAAAAAGGTCCAGGGGACTAAAGCAGTGTAACTAAAGATCGCATAAGGAACACCTTCAGAGTTCACTTTTGCCAGATTCCCAAAAACGATCGTGAATACGATCATAGAAAATACTGGTTGGATGATAGCCCAACCTACACCAAGAATTGATTGGGCATAACGAGTTTTTATATCACGCCAGACAAGGAAGAAAAATAAATCCCGGTACTGCCACATTTCCTGCCAGTTAATGAGTCGCCGTTTTCGATCTTCTGGATCGATCACTATCTGTTGAATTTCCTGCTCTTTTTTTAACATACGATTTCCTGATAATGTTCCTGTTATCTGGATAAACAACTTCTTATCATATTCCTGTGAGTTCTATTCGTCAATCTATTCTCCTCGATTTCCGAGAGGTCCGTGCAATCAATTTTTCCGCTCTACTATTACTGGTAAAATTGATTTAAATTAATTTCAATCCAAGAGAGCATTTATATATAATGATTTGGGATATTTTCTATAAGGATCATAGATGAAAACAAAACTAAAGAAACTGATTCAATCTCTTTTGAAGAATCTCCTGGGCATCCAAATCTACCGGGTAAAGAAGGATGTTCCTGAAAAAGAAAAACCTCAGCTGAAAATGAAATATGTTCATGATCCTGCATACTCGTATATGATCCAACCAATCTATCAGGAAAAACTATATCTTGAATTAGCCGGAGTTGTTGATTCGTTTTTGTCTAATGATTTTTTTCCAAATGCGGCTGATGGTAACACGACTAATATTGTACGGGATTTCTTTGATATTTATCGAGGCCGGGAGAAAAAAGATAATACTCACGGCAGTGGTTTTCATAATGCATTCTGGCTGTATGTGATTGGCCGGACTCTTCATCCAAACCTGATTGTCGAAAGCGGAGTTTGGAAAGGTCACTCCTCCTGGTTATTATCACAAGCCTGTCCCAATGCAAATCAATACGGTTTTGATATCAGCCTCAATAAATTGGAATACCATGATCTCAATGCCCAAATGTTCGAACAAGATTGGCAGTCATATATCTTTCCTGAATTTGACCCAGATAAATCTCTGATCTTTTTCGACTGCCATGTCAATCATGCCCAGCGCTTGATCGAAGCTAAAGCCAAAGGTTTTAAACACATCCTCTTTGATGACAATCCTCCAATCCATAAGATCTTCAGCCACGTTCCAGGAATACCTACCGCTGCAATGATGGTCGAAGACGAGGGCATCAATACCACGGAGATTTCCTGGATGTGGAATGGAGAGAAAATCACCAAACCTATTGACCCTAAAGAAGCCAGGCAGGCTAAAGAGTTGATCAAAGCTCATTATATCCTGCCTGATGTTGGTGGCCTCACCCGCTATGGTGGATTTGCATTCCTAACATATATTCAAATATAACCACAGCATAGTCATTTACAAATTACTCTATAATTCAATAATTGAATTATAGGACACTTTATCAGTGTGTCAAGTTTCCAAATTTTATGTGGGGTGTGAGCAAAATCAGGGTTAACGACGGAGGAGATCTATGATCGACGTATCTACAATATAACTGTAATCCAATTCTTCCACAAAAAACGAATTTGGTCCCTTGGTTGAGATCACATATTCTGGCCACTCACCTTGAAACGGATCCAGTGTACTAGAAATATCATCCATCGCAACATGGATAAACTCAGGCGACCCCAGCCCTGCATGACGATTTGCGAGTGCCCAAATCGGATATTCCCAACTATTGCTTCGCAATTCTAAACCAACAACATCCACATCCAGTTCATTTACAGAATCCATCACAGCAAAAAAGTCGTCCCGGAAAGGCAAATAACCGGAGAAGTATTGGTCCATCCTATCCGTATATAAAACAGATGACTCTTCATAAAACGGAGTTATGCTCTCGGACCATTGTTCATAAAGGAAAGGATGATTTGAAAAGAGTCGTCTTAACCTTATAGTTCGGAAAGGAGAATCTTCCCTAATCAGTGGGAATAATGGCCTTGTATCATTCAGTGTTAAATAGGGGATGCTATAAAGAGTAAAACTCAAAATGAATATTATTGAAAATTTCCTTGGATACTTGATCTTGTCGTAGACATATCCGACAAGGGGTGATCCAAGAAAGAAAACCGGCAATAGCAGCCTACTCCCCCACGGCTGCCATTTTAAAGTCAACGAGAAAAGAACCAAGGAAAACAATAAAGATATCAGGAAGATTGACAGGTCCTTTCTTTTTGGATCCTTAATCCAGGGATAAATCATAAGACCAAGTAATAAGAGAACAAAATGCAGCAGATTACCGGATTCATCTTCATTGATATTAAACTTGATCACAAAATCAGTATTTGAAAAAGTGATATCCTGATTAGTATTATTCTCCCCAAGGTGGCCAGCCACCAATCGGGTCATGTATTTATTAACTTCAGGTATTGGTATAGCTAATTGTACAGCTCCATTTCTGACCAAATTGGTATAAAGACCCTGAAGTGAAAGTTTATCTGAAGTAACTCTGTCAGTGGCAGTTGACAAAGGATTCGAGTAGAGATCAATATTTCTGTAATACACACCAGAATTTAATACCAAAGCAAGGATGATAATTGAGGCAAGCTGTTTAATGAGGAAAAACCTTGTTTTCCAGGTAATAGATAACAATCCCGAAATACCAATCACGAGACCAATGGCAGCACAATAGATATAGGCCGTGCCCTTGGTCAACAGGGCGATTCCAAGCGACAGCCCTGAATAGACAACATACTTCCATGATTTCTCGCGGATTGTTTTTAACAAATAATACCCAAAACTCAAACAACCCAGGCCTGTGATCAGGTCGTTCTGGGTACTCGAGCTCTGAAGGATAGCCATGGGTATCGTAGCTGCGAATAATGCGGACAGCAGCTGCCCTCTGCGGGAAATTTGGAGATAATCAGCAATCTTTGATACCAGCAGAATTACAAGGACAAACCCAGACCACTGAACCAGATTGGCAAATTTATCAGTTTGACTCATGATCTGAAAGTGTAAAATTTCAAACTCGGCCATTGGCATGGAATAATTTTGCCGGGGAATTGAGGTTGGATAATAATTGATATTTTGGTTCTGGATCCAATTTGATACCCTGGCCATATGATAGGTCATAGAGTCATAACTATTTGGGGGAGAGAAAAATGCAACAATAAAGGTTGTAATGAGGATCAACCCAATACAAATCATTATCACTGTTTCAAGCGAGGAAAAAGGTTTGTGGTCTTCGGAGAAGCGGATCTTGATTAATTCAAAAACTCCTATTTTTCTTTTCCAAAGCTTCATAGCGAGAATAATCAGAAGGATGAAAGTAAGGAGAGACCAGGATGTCAGAATCGCCGGCCGGGTGATCTGGTTTACCAGAGAAAGAGTTTCTGTAAACCCAATGACAAATCCTAATATAATTATGTAAGATCGGATCATGGATTCCCTTAAACCATGCTCCAGGATCAAATACATGTATATCAGGATGATCAAATAGTTGACTAGGATAAGAAACATAACAAAAAATTGAAATAATAGTGTTTACTGGGCTGAATTGGGTCCAGATGATGGTTTAATCCATTTTGTTGATAGTAATTTTCCAATTTTAATCCCCGGATTTTCAACATATCTAATCGCCAGATACAACAATCCATATACCAGAGGGCTGATAATAACCATAACAACAATCAGGCAGGGGTATATTGGCATATTGATGAACCAGTCTTGCTCAAAAAGGATGGATAAAATGGGATAACGCGTTCCAATATGATTAATGTTGGATATCCCGTGTGGTTAGAACAGGCTCACCTCCTCCCCAGGCGGGAGGAATTATGGCATTGACACTCCTTTAATCTTGATAAATTCATTCTCCCAGTTATAAACCCCTGTCAGCACCCAATAATATAACGGTGTAATCCCGAAAGCCCCGGGAATATTAAAACCTTTCACCTAATGCCAGAAAGACTGAAAGCGATCTTCACGCCTGACCCAATGATAGGTCGTCAGGAAGCCTGAAAGCAGCATAAAACCATCAACCGCCAAACCTGGGGAGCCCCAGATGACATCTTTGCCAATCGAGGCCATTTTCAGGTGGGCCTAATAAACCCAGAAAGCTAAGAATCCCCGCAGGAGATCAAGGAATCCAACATGATTCTTCTGATTTGCCAACTCATTGCTATTCATATTAATCCCTGGTGCTTAATCGGTCTTAATATCTTTCGCCCAGGACCGTTCCCCAAGATACCATTCAACAACTTGCTGGATACCCGATTCTAGTGAAACCTGAGGTTCCCAGGCAAGAACCTGCCTGGCTTTATCCACATTTGCCTGGCTGGTTAATATGTCTGCAGGGTGGCGGGGATGCTGAACGATTTCAGCTTTTTTCCCGATGATCTTCTCCAGAGTGTCAATCAAGCTGTTGATAGTCATTAATTCATGTCCGCCCAGATTGATGATCTCATAACCCAGGGGTTTAAGGGCAGCAATTGTGCCCCGGGCAATATCATCCACATAAGTGAAACCTCTTGATTGGCTGCCATCCCCATTTAACTGGACCGGATTACCTTCCTGGATCCATTTCACAAATCTGAACATCACACTATCGGGTCGCCCAGCTGGTCCATAAACGTTAAAATAACGCATAATGGTCACATCGATATCATAAAGATAATGATAGGCATGAGTCAAGGATTCGGCTGCCTTCTTACTTGCAGCATATACCTGCAGGGGATAATCTGTTCCCTCAGTTTCTGGTGTGGGCCTGAGAGCCTCCTCTCCATATAGTCCAGCGGTGGAAGCCAGGAGGAATTTTTTGACGCCCTCTTTTTTGCAGAATTCGAGCAAATTCAATGTCCCGGTAGCATTGGTATCCAGATAGACCCAGGGATCCTTGAGACTGTCCCGCACACCTGCCCGGGCTGCGAGGTTGATTACTGCAGAAAAATCCTGCCCTTTTAATTGATCATTATCTAAGATGGACCGATCACTGACATCTAATTCAAGAAACTTAAAATCTGGATTTTCCCTTAGTTTTTCCAGACGATATTCCTTCATGCGCACATCATAGGCATCATTCATATTATCAATGCCTACAACTTCTGCACCACTTTCAAGTAATTTTTGTGATACGACAGATGCAATAAATCCAGCAGTTCCTGTCACAAGATATCTGTCCATATATTCTTCCTGATGCCCTGTATTTATAAACCCGTTACTTTAGGGTCGTCCCCGGCAATCTTACCAAGCGCGTTGCGGGCATCCATGACACTTTTAGCTTTTTTGTAGATAGTTTCATAGTCATATTGACTGTGATTGGTGATGATCACAACACAATCAACACTCTCTACGACCTTCATAAGATCCGGAACACTGGAGAGATCGACATTTTCATGGTGCAGTTCCGGGATAAAAGGATCGTGATAAAAAACCACTGCACCGCTTTGCTGCAGCAATCCGATCACATCCAGTGCCGGGGATTCGCGGACATCACCGATATCAGGTTTATAGGCTGCCCCCAATACCAGGACCTTGCTGTCATTAATGGCCTTATGCTGTTTATTCAGCGCTTGCTGGACCTTGCCAACCACATAGCGGGGCATCCCGATATTGATTTCTGAAGCGAGATCGATGAATCTTGCAGTATAGTTCAGCGATTTCAATTTCCAGGACAGAAATAGAGGATCAATCGGAATACAATGACCTCCCAGCCCCGGTCCCGGGGTGAATTTCATAAAACCAAACGGTTTTGTGGCCGCAGCATCAATCACTTCCCAGACATTAATGCCCATCCGGTCGCACATGATCGCCATCTCGTTGACCAGCCCGATATTCACCATCCGGAAAGTATTCTCAAGCAGCTTGGTCATCTCTGCCACTTCCGTCGTTGTTACCCGGACAACATTTTCCATTGCTCCTTCATAATAGACAGCTGCAATTTCAGTACAGGCAGGTGTGATCCCGCCCACAACTTTAGGCGTATTGATCGTGGTCCAATCCTCGCGGCCTGGATCCACCCGTTCAGGAGAAAAAGCCAGATAGAAATTCTCTCCCACCACTAAATCGCTTTTCTCGATCAGCATAGGCAATAGCAGTTCCCGGGTTGTTCCAGGATAAGTTGTAGATTCCAGCACGACCACCATATCCGGGTGGACATAATCCACGATGGATTCAGAAACAGCCACGATATATGAAAGGTCTGGGTCCCTGGTTTTCCGGAGTGGTGTTGGTACACAGATACTCACTGCGTCCGCTTCAACGACAACGGAGAAGTCCGTGGTGGCCTGAAGTTTTTTATCGTCAACCAGTTTTTTGACCAGATTGGTTTCTACATCGTCAATATAACTGATGCCCTGATTGAGCAGTTTGACTTTTTCACCATCCAGATCCACACCAGTCACTTGGTAGCCAGCATCTGCCAGAACCGTCGCCAAGGGCAAACCCACATAACCCAGCCCCAGGATCACAACATGGGCTGTGCGGTCATTCAATTTTTGAAAGAGTTTATTATTCTTCATAGTTACTATTCCATACTTTTCAAATTGATTAAAACAAGCTCAATTGTTCAGCTTTGTTATTATCCTCAAGTGGTTCTTCCGGTTGATATAGCGGCGCTTGCTGAGCATTCCTGATCAGATCAGGTAGTTTAGCAAAGTCCTTTTCCACAACAGGACGCAGCGAAGGTCTGTGCAGAGCAGCGGCTGGATGGAAAAAGGGTACTACCAGCATTCCATTCACTTTGACCGGTTGACCATGGACATCGCTGATCTTGGCCTGCTGTATAAACCGGGCCATAGAAAAACGCCCCAGGGTCACGATTACTTTTGGATTAATGATCTGAATCTGTTTTTCCAGATAAGGATTGCAGGCCTGAAGTTCTTCTGGTTGGGGATCACGATTCCCAGGCGGTCTGCACTTGACCACGTTGGTAATGAACACTTGCTCCCTATTCATGCCAATTGCGCTCAGCAATTCTACCAGCAAGTTCCCGGCAGCACCTACAAAAGGCCTGCCCTGCATGTTTTCATGAAATCCAGGGCCTTCTCCGATAAACATGATCTCGGCGTCGGGTGGTCCTTCACCAGGCACTCCCTTATCGCGGGAATGGCAGAGATCACATTTTTTGCAGTCAGAAACAGCATCCGCTATTTTTTTCAGCTCCAGGTCCTGGTCCATTAACTCTTTCACTCCTTAGAAGGGAGGGGGTTATCCCGGGATCGGGTCCCCTTTGTGCAGATAATACGGTTTCAGGGTTAGAACATCATCAAGATCACCAGCCTGCCATCTTTCCCAGGCCAGTTCCGCCAAGTATTTTGGGCTGCGCATGGCAAGTGTAGGATCAACAATTGTGAGCAGGTCATGATCTGCCGTAACCTCACGGATCTCTTTGGTCAATTCACCCGTTAGGATACAGGGTTGGTCGATCTTTCCAAGCAGTTCCTCGAGGGAAAGGTTCTCAATGAGATACTCTGAGATCCATCTGTCATTTTCCGTGATATACCAGCCCACTGCCAGCCGGGTGCGTCCCGCTTGCAGCACCGCTGCCAAACGCTTTTCGCTGGGAGGTACTGCCCGGGCAGTGATATTGAGAGTGGGAATTCCGATCACTGGCAGCTGATGGGTATATGCCAGACCTTTTACAAGAGCCATGCCGATCCGCAAACCAGTGAATGATCCCGGTCCGGTCGCCACAGCGAGCACATCCAAATCCTTGGGATTCAATCCAGCTCTTTTAAGATTGGCATCCACTGCGCTGGCCAGTTCTACTGTGTGATATCGGCGGGATATCCAGCTTTCTTCACACAGAATCTGATGGCCGTCATAAATAGCAATGCCAACGGATTGAGTTGAGGTATCTATGCCTAATAACATCTAAGCTCCGTAAACATCTTCCCTGAATCGATCCAGGATATCTTTATGCCGTTCACCCTTGGCGTTGACAATAAAATCCCTCTGTTCATCATTGATCAGGCGCATTTTAATTGATAAATACTCATCCGGAAGGGCATCTTGAATTCGATCAGCCCACTCTACCAGCAGCGGACCCTGTCCTAACATAGCATCTAGATCCAGATCAATAGCTTCTTCCGGACCAGATAAACGATAAGCATCCAGGTGGAAAAGCTGGGAATGATCAAGGCGCCGGTAAACATTCACGAGCACATAAGATGGGCTGGTTACAGAGTCATAAGACCCCCAGCCTGAGGCAATTCCTTGTACGAGAGTGGTTTTACCTGCTCCAAGATTTCCTTCCAGGCAGACCACATCACCTGGTAACAGCAGCTCCCCCATACGCATACCCACCCGGCGGGTTTGAGTCGGGCTGCGGCTGATCACTTCAAATGAGCCTTTTTCGATTACGGCCATAACAGGTTTCCCTCTTTGCCAGACAACGGGAGAACTGATCCTATTTTACCATTTACAATCAGCCGATCTTTTTCAGATCTGCCAGGGATGCAATCAGTTTCTTTTTCCCCACTCCTTCAAAAAAGATATCCACAATTTCATCATCATCTTGAAGAATACTGTTCAATACCAACCCCTGGCCCCATTTGGGATGGTTGACCTTCTCCCCTGGATGATATTGGATCTCCTGGCTGGCTGGTCTGCTGGATTCCTTTTGTATTTCCTTCCAGGGACGGACAGCTCCAACAGATGATGAGCTGGTAGTTTGGATATAAGGTGATCCATTTTCTTCGCGCAGCTCGGGGGGAATATCGCGATAATAACGGGAAGATTCCATAGGCTCCGTATAACCATAGTTGAACCTATTGAGCGAGTGGAATAAATACAACCTATCCATAGCCCTGGTAATGCCAACATACAAGAGCCGACGTTCTTCCTCCATAGCTTCAGGTTCATCGAAAGAACGCTGGTGAGGAAGCAGCCCTTCATTCATACCGATGATCATCACCTGCTTGAATTCCAATCCTTTGGCAGCGTGCAGCGTTAATAAAGTTGGAACTTCCTGATTTGAATCCAAGGTATCCTGGTCTGATACCAGGGCAATATCCTCCAGGAAGGATAAAAGCCCAACAGTTTGATATTCAGATGACAGACGGCGAAGTTCGGTGACATTTTCCCAGCGCTCGAATCCATCCTCGCTGCCATCTTCTAAATAATTGCGGAAATCAATATCATTCAGGATCAGGTCCACGGTTTCCACAGGCGGAAGGGATTCACACGTTTTACGCCATTTATAAAATAAGCGCCCAAAACCAACCAGCCGCTTACCAGCTGCGGTTGAAAAGGAATTCAAATCTGGAGTTTCTTCCTGGCCAAGATCAAGCAGTAATTTTCCCGGTGTGATTTCGAGCTGACCAGCAATTGTTATTAACTCGGCGAAGGTTTTCGCGCCAATCATGCGGCTGGGAGTATTTATAATCCTGGCCAGGCTGAATCCATCATCAGGATTGGCCACCAAACGGAGGTAAGCAATCACATCCTTGACCTCACGCCGTCCATAAAAACGCTGGGCGCCAACCAGTTTATAGGGGAGATTGGCAGATAAAAAAGCCTCTTCCACCTGGCGGGATTGGGCATTGGTCCTGTACATTATGGCAAAATCTGATGGAGATACTTTTTCCTCGGCGATTTGCTGAATGATTTTGTCTACAACAAAAAGTCCCTGTTCCCGCTCGTCATACGCTTCCCGGATGGAGATCTTTTCCCCGGCACCCCGTTCTGTGAACAGTTTTTTTGGTTTTCGATTGCTGTTGCGGTTAATGACCGTCATCGCTGCATCAAGAATATTCTGCGTTGACCGGTAGTTCTGCTCCAGCAGGATCACTTCTGCTTCAGGGAAATCCTGTTCGAATCGGCGCACATTGCGATAATCTGCCCCACGCCAGCGGTAAATGGATTGATCCGAATCACCCACCACAAAAATATTCTTATGATAGGATGCCAGATGTTTCAGCAAGGTATATTGCGCCATATTGGTGTCCTGGAATTCATCCACCAGGATCTGCTGATAGCGCCGGGCATATTTTTCCCTGATCTTGTCATTATCTTTCAACAGGATAGCCGTCCACAACAGCAGATCGTCAAAATCCAGGGCATTGCTCATCAGCAGGATTTTTTGGTACTGCTCGTAAACTCGGGCAACGATTTCATCACGATAGGTTTGGATGGGAAAATTCTCTGGCAAAAGCAATTCGTTTTTGGCAGCTGAAATAGAAGCGTGCACACTCTGGGGGCGGTATCTTTTTTCATCCAGGTTTTGTTCCTTCAGGACCTGGCGGACGATCTTGGTCTGGTCATCAGCATCAAAGATCACATAATTTCTATCCACCGGTAAAAGATCCGCTTCGATCCGCAGGGTTCGGGCACATGTAGCATGGAATGTTCCGAGGGTCATTCCGTGGGTATGCTGGCCCAGTAGGTCAGAGATGCGATTACCCATTTCCTTGGCAGCTTTATTCGTAAAGGTCACAGCCATTATATGGTAAGGCTGGATCCCTAACTCACCAATTAAATAGGCAGCCCGTTGCGTCAGCACCCGGGTTTTTCCGGATCCAGGTCCAGCAAGGACCAGAACAGGTCCGGGGGCTGCTTTGACTGCTTTGATCTGCTGCTCGTTAAGTGATTTCAGGATATCCATACTGGGCTCATTCTAATGGGTTGCCAGATGGGTGTCAACAACATTGCATAAATATCTACCCCGTTGTAAAATTCATCCATGACTTGGAACTTGATCGGACACGAATGGGCGACCCAATTACTGCAGGGTCATATAGAAAATAACACGCTGCGTCATGCGTATTTAATAACCGGGCCAAGCGATATTGGAAAGAAGAACCTGGCGATTCGTTTTATTCAGGCAATCTGCTGTCCGAACAGCAAGGGTCCCGGAATCCCCTGCCTGGAATGCCCAACCTGCGCCAGGCTCCAGCGCCTGGAACATCCGGACCTCTATCCCATCACTGTGGAAAAAGGCAGCAAACAAATTAAGATCGACCAGGTCCGGGAAATGGTCAGGACTTTGTCACTCACTCCCTATGAAGCCTCAAGGCGGTTCGGATTATTGATCGATTTCGAATTAGCGAACAGGAGTGCTCAGAATTCTCTCTTAAAAACCCTGGAAGAGCCACCCGGATCTGTGATCCTGATCCTCACCGCTGTTTCTGCCAGCTCCTTATTTGAAACTGTCGCTTCCCGCTGCGAAGAGGTCAAACTCAATCCCGTGCCTATTCAAACAACCAGGCAGGGGTTGGAAAACTTGTATCAGATCCTAGGAGATCAAGCTGACTTTCTGGCTCATATCTCTGGTGGAAAACCGGAACTCGCCCTGGCATATCATCAGGATCCGGAGATCCTTGAGAGGAGAAATACCCTCCTTGACCAGCACTATGAAATTCTGCAGGGTGATTCCGTTGCCAGATTTGCCTATGCAAATCAAATTGTCAAGGATCCGGTAATGGTTCAGGAAATGCTTGATACCTGGAGTTCCATCTGGCATGATATTCTCATGCAAACTGGAAAATCTGACACGCCCATCCGCAATATCGATCGCGAGGGGGAGATCAAGTCCATAATCAGGTCAGTGGATCTTCAAGAAGCAAAATCAGCTGTCAATCTATTTCGCCGGGCTCACAGTCTGCTGCAGAAAAATTCCAACCTAAAACTGACTGTTGAGGATCTGTTTTTACAGCTCCCGACCATTCCCCGCTAGACTTATGACTCTTCAAAGTTCAGCGGCCATCTCTTCCTCAATTGCAAGAGCTCTCCCAAATTCTCAGGAATCAACTTCTAATGGGATAATGGGCTGGTAAAAAGGGATTTTGTACATACAAAACTGAGAGTAAATTCGTTCCCAGGAACCAGATTAATCAATTTTAATGAATAGGAGAGTATTATTGGATTCCCTCACTACCTTTTTTGGGGTGATGAGGGCTTAAACGGGTATTTTGATCTATTCTCAAAACCTTTTCCAGGATTTGAGTTAGAATAATGCTAGCAGGATTCTAAGTATGACAACAAATAACAATAACGGACCAGATCAAATAAAAGGAACTCAAAAAGCATCCCTGGAGCTGCTTTATCGCATCAGCCGCGAAATTGCAACTACACTGGATCTATCCACCGTTCTCGAGCGGGTTCTATCGCTGTCCCTGAAAACCATTGGGGCTATCAGCGGCAGTATTATTGTTCTGGATGAAAAAGGACATCCACTCGAGTCGGCCATGATCGTGAATGACCAGGTTCTCACCCATACTAATGAACAGTTGAAGTCAACCCTGGAAGAAGGCCTGGCAGGCTGGGTGGTAAAAAACAAGGATGCAGTCAACATCCCCGATACCAGCCAGGATGAACGCTGGCTCCGACGACCGGATGATGATGTGACCGGCGCAAAATCTGTGGTCGCTGTGCCGATAACGGTCCGGAATGACTTAATGGGCGTGATCACATTGGCCCATCCCAAACCTCACTACCTTCAAAAGTTCCATTTAGCCCTGGTTGATGCCATCGCTGATCAAGCCGGGATTGCTATCCTCAATGCCCAGCTTTATGGCGAAAGTGAACAGCGGACGAGAGTTATGACCGCTCTGGCAAATAGCGCCACGGCAATGTCATCAACTTTGAATCTGGATAGCGTGCTGGACAATATTCTGAAGGAAATCCAGACAGCTCTTCAGGTTGAGGCTGTTACCCTTTCGTTAATCGATAAAGAAGAAGGTAATCTGGTTTATAAGGCTGCCAGCCACGATACGATTGATCTGAACTCATTGGTGGTCGGGAAAAAAATCAGGATCGGCCAGGGATTTGCCGGTTGGGTTGCAGAAAGTGGCGAAGGGGTGATCATCCCGGATACAAAAGACGATCCCCGATTTTCGCAAACAAACCAGCTCTTCCCCGAGATATCACCTTTTGCGATCGTAGCAGCGCCGATCTTCATTCCGGGGAAAATCCTCGGCGTATTGGAGGCTGTAAATCCCCACGCCGGTTATTTTCAGGCTGATGCTCTCCAGGTACTATCCGGTATTGGAAGCCTGGCAGGTTCGTCCATTCAAAACGCCCAGTTATTTGAGGATCTCCAGATCTCAAACAGCCGCTACCGCGATCTGTTCGAAAACAGCATTGACCCCATTATCATTACCGATTTCCAGGGCAAGGTAATAGAAACCAATAACCGGACCCTGGAAACCAGTCAATATTCAGAAGCAGAACTTAAAGATTTATCCATCAGCGAAATTCATGATATCGACTGGGAAGGAGTAGGCGAGGATTTCTCAAATCTGCTGGAAATTGCATCCTGCTCATATGAATCCAATCTGAAAACCAAGGATTCTGAAAATATACCTGTCCACGTCAATGTCCATCAAATCCAGATAGCCAATGTATACAGGCTGCAGTGGATTTTGCGAGATATATCAGAAAGGAAAAAACTGGATCAGCTGCGAGAGGATCTGACGTCCATGATCTTCCATGATCTGCGCTCTCCATTATCAAATGTGATCTCAAGCCTGGATGTGATCCAGGCATCTCTGCCCGGCGCAAAGGATCAAGAGATCCAGGATCTGTTTGATATTGCCAACCGATCTACAGTCAGAATCCAACGGCTGACAAAATCACTTCTGGATATCAACAAACTGGAAAGCGGACGAGCCATAACCAATTTGGAAGAAGTAAAACCCGACGAGCTGATCCACTATGCCAAACAAGCCCTGATCACTCAGTCTGATGCAAAAAAACAAAAAGTAACTCTGGATATCCCTGCTGATCTTCCCAAAATTCATGCCGACAGGGATATGCTTGAAAGGGTTTTGATCAATCTATTCCAGAATGCCATCAAATTCACACCATCCAATGGACACATTGAATTTGGAGTAGAAGCCGACGGCCAGGCTATTCGCTTCTGGGTTCAGGATTCAGGACCGGGAGTGAATCCCGATTATATAGACCGAATCTTCGATAAATATACCCGCATCCATCCTGACGAGAGGATAAAAGGGTTGGGTTTGGGATTGGCTTTCTGTAGACTGGCCGTTGAAGGCCACAAAGGCCGCATCTGGGTGGAAAATCTGCCGGAAGGCGGGGCCAAATTCACTTTTACGATTCCATCTGCATAGGACAGGATCATACGTCGTAGAAAAACCTAGAAGGAGTATAAATGCACGAAATTAAACCCGGGATATATTACGAAGATAGCTACCCAGGACCAACCATTGGCGCAATCTTGCTTCCCCGGGGAATGATATTCATAGATGCTCCCTTGAGACCTGAAGATGGACATCGCTGGAAAACCACATTATTGAATCGCAGTCAGGGTACGATCCATAAGCTAGCTGTGTGCCTGGATGACCATCCAGATCGGACTATAGGCGCCAAGAGCTTGGATTGCCCGATCCTGATCCATAAAGATGCCGCCACCGGACTTCAAGAACCGAACACGGTTTTCCGCCCCCAATTCACAGAAAGCGGCTCCCAATGGGAAAAATACCCCGAGACCTCTGGAATGCAGTGGATGGTCCCTGACATCACTTTCACAGAAAAAATTCAGCTCCACTGGTCAGATGAGGAAGTGCTGGTTGAACATCATCCCGGACCAAGACCTGGCGCCAGCTGGGTGATTATCCCATCTCATAAGGTGATGTTTATTGGAGACGCAGTTGTGGATAATGGCCCTCCCTTCCTGAGTAAAGCCCATCTACCAACCTGGATTGACACCCTGGACGTACTGCTTAGAGCCCGCTTCCGGGATTATGAAATGATTAGCGGACGCGGAGGTCCCATCACCCAGGATCATATCCGTGAGTTGAAAAAAGCCTTCCGCAAAATCTATCGGCGGATTGATAAACTCGCCAGCCGTAGGGCATCAGCTGAGGATATAAAGAATCAGGCAGAGAAATTCCTGGACGATTTTAATTTCCTGAAACGAGATCGTGAATTCTTCCTTCAGCGGCTTCAACACGGCTTTACCCAATACTACTTGAGGAATTACTTTCCCCGGATGGATGAAAATGGAAAGAAAACCTCCTAATTCCCCGGCAAGATAATTCTTTCCAGGATTTCAAACATGAAAGACCCTGATCTTAACAAACCGGGCTATATTCCCCTCTTTCAGACACTCCGCGGAGATGTTGTTGAATCCATTTATTTTGGCGCTGTTGCAGTAGTAACAGCTGATAGAGATCTATTTGCCTGGGCCGGAGATCCAGAGATCGTGACCTTCCTGCGATCATCAGCAAAACCATTTCAGGCAGTCCCATTGGTAGAGATGGGTGGATTGGACAGATTCCAGATGACAGGTGAAGAGTTAGCGATTACCTGCGCATCACATTCCAGCACAGATTCCCATTTAAAAACAGTTTACGGCCTGCAGACCAAAATTGGTGTCACAGAGGATGATCTATTATGCTGCACACACCAACCCTTTGATAAAGCCAGCCGATCGAAACTCAAAGACCAGGGAATATCGCCGACACAAAATCACCACAACTGTTCCGGAAAACATACCGGTATGTTAGGCCAGGCGACCCTGATGGGTGTTTCCAAACAGGGATATACCGAAATTGATCATCCGGTCCAGCAGCGGATCCTGGAAACATTCAGTGATTTTTGCGGCCTTGAGCCAGGCCAGGTTCAAATCGGAAGGGATGGCTGTTCGGTGCCAACATTCGCCGTTCCTCTATTCAATGCAGCCCTGGGATGGGCCCGATTAGTAAAACCAGATGGATTCCCTGAAAACCGCTCCCAAGCCTGCCAGGAGATTACCTCCGCCATGGGGAATCATCCGTTTTATGTTGCCGGACCTGGAAGATTGGATACGAGATTGATGGAACTGGCACAAGGGAAGATCATCTCCAAAGCAGGAGCTGAGGCCTACCAGGCTGCAGGTATATTCGAGAATGCGATTTTTCCCGGATCTCCAGCATTAGGCATCACTCTAAAAATAGCCTCTGGAGACCTCGGGAAACGGGCCCTTGGGGCAGTGATGATCGAGGTCCTCCGCCAATTAGAATTCCTTTCACCGGAACAACTAACTGAATTAAGTGACCTGGGACCTACGCATAAATACCGCAATCAATGCCGGTTCCCAATTGGTGAAGGAAAACCCTGTTTTCAATTACAATACAGCTAATCCATGAATAATAAACAGTTAGCGGCTGAGATCCACCAGTTACTGGTGGATAAATATGGCCCGCCAACCTGGCGTCCTCATCTGTCTCCAGTAGGAGAACTGGTATCCACTATCCTCTCCCAAAACACCAATGACGTTAACCGGGATATCGCTTATGACACACTCCTCGAAAGATTCCCTACCTGGGAAGAAATCAGGGATGCTGAAGAAAAAAAGATCTTGCCATTGATCAAAACAGCAGGATTAGCTAACCAGAAAGGTCCAGCCATTCAAAATGCCCTAAAAATGATCACAGAGGAAAGAGGACAAATCGAATTGGATTTCCTGAAAGAAATGTCCAGCCAGGAAGCCTCCGAGTGGCTGATCAATCTAAAAGGGGTTGGTCCCAAAACCGCCGCGATTGTCCTGCTATTTTCTCTTGATATGCCTGCCTTTCCTGTTGACACTCATGTATACCGTATCACCGGGAGAGTGGGAATTCGACCTGAGAATATGAGTGCCGCCAAAGCTCATACCTATCTGGCTGAGCAATTTGAACTGGAAACATATTACCCCGTTCACCTGAACATTATCCGATTGGGTCGGGAAGTCTGCAAAGCCCGCCGACCACTCTGTCAGGAATGCCCCTTAACCCAAATTTGTGAGTATTATGCCAACCAGAACCAATAAAAATCTCTCAAAAGCAGTATTAATATTTGCATTTCTTCTATTGACGGGCTTGGCCCTGTCTGGCTGTTCAGGAATAACGGAACCAGACCCTACGATAATTCCCATAGAAATCCAACCAACAGAAACTAGTCCGGCTGCGAAAGTAGAGATCTTTGAAAGATACTCTGTGGTTGGAATTGCCCGGGGCTCTTTCTTAAGTGTTTATAAAGATCCATCAGCTGATTCCCCTATTGTAGAGCAGATCCCTTCCTTTGGAACAGACATCAAGCCGACGGGGGAAGTCCATCTGGAAGGCAATTCTTCCTGGTTGTTAATTGATCACAAGCAAACAGCAGGTTGGGTAGATCTGGAATTTTTAGCTGAACAACATGGCGCCCTGCCGATAGATCTGATCATACTGGGCCAGCAAGTGCTAGAGTCGTTAAAAACCGCCCAATACAGCCAATTGATCCCTTTGATTCATCCGGAATCATGTTTGCGATTCTCTCCCTATCAATACCTCAACACTGATAACCGGATAATCTGTCCTTCGGATTTGGATATTTATACCAGCTCTTCAGAGCCTTTTGCCTGGGGCCAATATGATGGAACAGGAAAGCCGATCGATCTGACATTCTCCGAGTACCATCAGGAATTCGTTTATGACCAGGATTATCAAAAACCCAGTGTGGTAGGTTTTAATGTTGAGGTAAGTTCAGGAAATTCAATCAATAATATCCAGGAAATCTACCCGGATGGTATTATGATTGAATATCATTTCCCCGGTATCGACCCCCAATATGGTGGTATGGATTGGCGGAGCCTGCGGCTGGTATTCATTCCAGATAATGACCAATGGTATCTGGTTGCAATTATCCACGGGGAATGGACCATCTAATTTCAGTAACTTCCTAATAATATGAGAAGAAGATTCTATCAGGTATCAACACTGATCATTCTAATCGGCACAATCTCCATTGCGGGATGGTATATCCTATCCACACGGAACTCTGAACCTGCCGCAGCGCTAGATCCCGATCCAGCAGATCTGGTAGAAGTCCAGGATCTGCCTGTATTTTCACCTGTCCCCACATCCACTCCCTTCTTGCCTCCATTGGAAAGTTCGATCTCCGGCGATATTCATTATTTTTACGGAGACTGGGAATCAGCAATAACGAGTTATGAAGATACGCTGGCCCGGGCTCAAACTCCTGAAGAAGGAAGTGCTGCTTTATTGGGTCTTGGCAAGGTATTTTTCCAGGAAGGTGATTACCAGAAGGCGTTAGATTACCTGCGCCTCCTGGTAGCCAGTTATCCAGAATCCAATATCATTCACAAAGCTTATTTTGCCCTGGCTGAGACCTATTCTACCCTTGACCGTAATTTGGAAGCTGCAGATGCCTACACACTTTATTTGAACCAGCGCCCGGGCATTCTTGATGCCTACATGCAGAATAAACGGGGTAATGCCCTATCAGCTGCCGGAGAATCCATTAAAGCTATTGAGGCTTACCAGGCCGCTATCGCTGCCGGCAGTGGAGAAGACCTGTATACCTTGCAGTTAAAGATTGGCGAGGAATATGCCAAGTTGAAAGATTACAACACAGCTATCGTCATTTTCAGGGATGTCTATACTCAAACGGGAAATGATTATGCCAAAGCCCGGGCGGATTATTTGCTCGGACTTTCCTACTTGGAACTGGAACAAAATGAACTTGCAGAAGCAGCTTTCAGAGACGCAGTTATCCAGTATCCTCTCAGCTACGATTCATATCTGGGGCTGATCGAGATCGTGAATAATGGGTTTTCAATTAATGATCTGGACCGGGGTCTGGTGGATTATTACGCCGGCCAGTACAGTTATGCGGTGGAGGCCTTTGATCGCTACCTGGCAAATCCCGAAGCCGGGGATCGCGGAACTGCGCTTTATTTTAAGGGTTTTTCGCTGAGGGCCATGGGCAGACATGAAGAAGCCCTGATCGCCTGGAATGAATTGATCGATAAATATCCTGATCATGCCTATTTGGTCCAGGCCTGGGAATTCAAGGCCTTTTCACTTTGGTTTTATTTAGGCCGTTATGGTGAAGCCAGCCGGGTACTGCAGAATTTTGTCCAGAGCAATCCATATCAACCCCGGGCAGCAGAATTCCTGTATGATGCTGGTAGAGTTGAAGAGATGGCAGGAGATCTTGAAACCGCGTCCGCGCTCTGGAAACGCGTCTTTGATGAATATCCAACTTCGGCATACGGCAATTTGAGCTTGTTCAAGAGCGCTATCAGTCAGGTCAGATTATCAGCATATAACACTGCCCTGTCAAGATTCTATACTTACAGGGACGCTTCCCAGGACTTTGAAGAGCTCTCCCAGGCTTTGTTCTGGATCGGAAAAGTGCATCAAATACAGGGGAATGCAGAAGCGGCCGAAACCGCCTGGCGGGAAGCAGCCAATGCGGATCCTACCGGATATTACAGCGAACGTGCTCGGGATCTGCTCCAAGGTCGGGAGCCATTCACGCCTCCGCAGGATTATGATATCGGAATTGATGTACTGGTTGAAAAGGAAGAAGCACAGGCCTGGATCAAGGAGACTTTTTCAATCCCCCCGGAAACAAACCTGGACAGCCTCGGCTTACTGGCTGAAGATCCCCGGATCATTCGCGGGACAGAATTCTGGGAACTGGACCTCTATAATGAAGCCAGGGCCGAATTTGAAGCGCTCCGAAATGAGGTTAGTTTTGATCCCATTAGCAGTTACCGCTTGGCAAACTATTATCTAGACCTGGGATTGTACAGGCCTGCCATCTTTGCTTCTCGCCAGGTGCTCACTGCAGCCGGAATGGATAATGCACAAACCATGAATGCTCCAATCTATTTTAACCATATCCGATTCGGGACATATTACAGCGATTTGGTAATTCCAGCCGGACAAGATTACGGCTTCCATCCCCTACTTCTTTTCAGTGTCATGCGCCAGGAGTCCCTCTTTGAGGGTTTTGTCAGATCCACAGCTGGCGCAAGAGGGTTGATGCAGATCATTCCCAGCACGGGCGCGGAGCGAGCAGATCAAGAAGGTTGGCCGCCAGATTATAGTGACGAGGACCTCTACCGGCCGATTGTCAGCGTAAAATTGGGGACTGCTTATTTGGGATTCTTGAGATCATATTTTGATGGAGATATGTACGCGGCACTGGCCGGATATAACGCTGGACCTGGAAGCTCTGCCACCTGGCTGCAAGAAGCTAAAGGAGATCCTGATCTATTTGTGGAAATTATCAGATTTACTGAAACAAAAACCTATATTAAGAATATTTCAGAGATTTTCGCCATTTATCGCAGGATCTACTCCCGAACCCAGTGACCTAGCGCTATCTAATTGCGGGATGACCGGCCTCAGGGCCTTTCCCCAAGTCTAACCTCAAATTCCAAGACTTTACCATCCCGGATGGCACTGATAACAACTTCGTCGCCGGGTTTTTTATAGGTTAGCAAATACCCCATAAAATCCTCGAAGTTTTGCACTTCCAGGTCATCGATGGCAATGATCAAATCCCCACCCAGAGGAATACCTTCTTCGCTATCTTTGCCCCTCAGACCGGCTCGGTCAGCTGGACTTCCCGGGGTTACTTCCAGGACGTAAACGCCTGTGGATCGCGGCAGGTCCAGTTCTTCCTGAACGAATAAGCTGACCTTGCTGAGGACATGAATCCCAACAAATGGAGTATCGTGAGAACCAAATTCAATGAGATCCGGGATGACATTCTTTGCTGTATCAATAGATATCGCAAAACCCAACCCTGAATTGACCGGCTGCCCACTCATATCAATACTGGTTGTCCTGATCGCTGAATTGATACCGATGACTTCGCCGTTAAGGTTGATTAGCGGTCCACCGGAATTGCCCGGATTAATTGCCGCATCGGTCTGGATAATATTACCAGTGGCAAAAGCCCCGCCTCCTGGAGCAAAATGCATAGAATCCAGCGTTCTACCCAGTGCAGAAATTATCCCCTGGGTCATGGTACCGTTTAATCCCTGGGGGTTGCCAATAGCAATTACCGACTGCCCGACAGCCAGATCATGATTATTTCCCAACGTGAGAACAACCAGTTCAGGGGGAAGTTGATTTAACTTCAGCACTGCCAAGTCGGTATCATTATCCGTACCTAAAACTTCTGCCCTGGTCTTAAAACCTGAAGGGAAATCCACTTCCAGATCGGTCGCAGATTCAACAACATGGAAATTCGTAACAATATGCCCTTGTTCGTCCCAGACGAATCCTGTGCCCAATCCTCCGCCCTCTTCCGTTAATGCCCGGATAGCAACAACGCCGGGATTGATGGCTTGATATAGAGCCGGAAGGTCTCCCCCATCTACGGAGACTGTACTGATCATTGTCACAACTTGATCGTTCTCTACAGCTGCAGGTTTTTCCAGGAGCGCCAGGGGATTAAAAACACACGCAAGGGTAACTAGTGTCAGGACAATTACGACAAGTGCGATCCTATTCCGCTTAATCATGCTTTTTCCTTTTGGATTCATTGAAGGCTATCAATATAATATGATCCTTCCAAGTTTCCTTTCTTATCTTAATAGATGTTTCTCTGCCGATAAACCTTACCGGATATTATAGCTTCCAGAGATATCATACTTTATAAGTTTAACAAAAATATTATAGATGGATTAAGAAATACCAGTATCTGGACAACCGAATGGAAAAAGCCTCCTCAACCAGAGTTATCCGCTTGAGGAGGCTTTCGCCAAAGGAGGAAACAGTGATAAAGTCAACCTTATCCCGTCTCTCGCAAGTAATCATATCAGAACCTATCCTGGAATGAAAAGTACAAGCTCATGGATATTATATGACCTTCATCCTATCCAAAAAAAACGATCCCTCTTAAAGCAAATTTATGAAAAAATACAGATGATGATTGTCCTGTAACCCTCATCTAATCCACATATTCTCTTATGCTATTGCCATTTATAAACCCATGTTGTACAATCATCTCCAATCAATTTGCCCTCGTAGCTCAGTGGATTAGAGCACTTGCTTGCGGAGTAAGGGGTCGCGTGTTCGAGTCACGCCGAGGGTGCTATAAACGGAGTGGGAAATCCCATTCCGTTTTTGGGAGTAAACACCAGGGATCATAATTCTTCTCGAAGGGATCATCAGGAGGAAATCTTATGAACAAAGTCGCAATTGTTACCGACAGTACAGCTTATTTGCCGGCAGAGTTAATCGCAGAATTTGACATCAAGGTCATTCCCCTGGCAGTTATTTTGGATGGAGATTCCTATGCGGATGGAGTAGATATAACACCCACCCAATTTTATACCAAACTGGAAAAGAGTTCCTCCCTACCCAGCACTTCACAACCACCCGAAGCAGAGTTTGTCAGTATTTTTTCCGAACTTCTAAATGAGGGCAAAGATGTAGTGGCAATCCTGATTTCATCCGGTATTTCTGGAACTGTTAATTCAGCCCTCCAGGCCAAGGCCGAATTAGGATCAGACCGGGTCATCGTGATAGATTCTAAAACAGCGGCTATGGCCACCGGACTTCATGTGCTGGCAGCTGCCAGGAAAGCTGCGGCAGGCGGCAGCCTGAAAGAAGTGAAGGAAATCGCTCTCAAAGCCCAACAGCAAACTAATGTCGTTTTTGCAGTACATACCCTCGAATTCCTCCACAAGGGCGGCAGGATTGGCGGTGCAAAACGCTTCCTGGGATCTATGTTGAATATCAAACCGATCCTGGAGATGAATGGCGGATTAATTGAAGCTGTTGAATCGGTCAGAACTCAGAAACGGGCTCTAGGGCGGTTAATTTCACTGGTGGAGGAAAAAAGCGCTGGAGAAAAACCCCTGCGACTAGCAGTATTCCATTCCAATGTCCCCGAGCAAGCCCAGGCTTTGTTGAAAGATGCAGAGAATGCCCTCTCGCCAGACGAAACATTCCTGACTGAATTAAGCCCTGTGATCGGCACTCATGTCGGTCCGGGTACACTGGCAATCGCTTTCATGCACGGTCTTTAGCTCATATTAAACGCTTGGATCACCTAAAAAACCCATCGTAACCTCTCCCTCAGAAGAGTGTTGTAACTTACGTAATTCAGAGAGATTATTCATTATTCCGCAGGAGAGGCTATATGTCAAAAGTTGCCATTGTAACTGATAGTTCCCCGTACATCCCCACTGAAATTATCCAGAAAAATCATATCCATGTTGTTCCCCTGACCGTAATCTGGGGCGAAGAAAATTTCTACGACGGTGTGGATATCTCCCCAGTTGAGTTTTATAACCGGCTGGAGAAAGCCAAAGTGATGCCCAGCACCTCCCAGCCATCTGTGGCTGATTTTGAGGTCTTGTTCCGAAAACTCCACTTGGAAGGTTATGACATTTTAGCAGTTTTGATCTCGGAGGATCTTTCCGGTACGATCTCTTCTGCCACCCAAGCTAAAAAACTGCTTCCAGAGGCAAAGATCGAAATAGTCAACTCCAAGACTCTGGCCATGGCTCTCGGTTTCCAGGTACTGGCCGCCGCCAGAGCAGCCAACCAGGGTGCGTCTTTGGATGAATGCAAACGACTCGCTGAAGATTCAAAGGATCGCTGCGGCGTCGTTTTTGTTCTGGACACACTTGAATTCCTTCACAGAGGCGGCAGGATTGGGGTAGCGAAACGTTTTATGGGTACTTTATTGAACGTAAAACCGGTCCTGGCCATTGAAGGTGGGAAGATCATCCCCCTTGACTCAGTCAGGACCCAGAAAAAAGCCCTGATAACTATTATCGACATAATTGAAGAGAGAACCAGAGGGAAAAAGAATATCCGCCTGGCCACTCTGCATGCCAACGATCCAGAAACCGCCCAATTTGTAATGGACGAAGCTGTGAAGCGGATCCCTAATGTTGAACAAGTCTTCTCGGAAGTCAGCCCGGTTATTGGCACACATACTGGACCTGGAGCTGTAGGGTTAGCCTATATGTACGACAATTAATCCGGATCCAATTCTAAATAACATAAAAGTCCAGTCGGTTCATCGACTGGACTTTTTCTTTTCCCGGATGGTACACTTATCCTGATAATCATTAATAAAGGCAGCCTGGGATATGTTTGATAATCAATCTATACAACCTGATCAAATTCTTCCAGAAGATCAGGAGACTGACATTCTGGAGATTACCGCAGAACCCTACCCGGATAAACGCCGGATCAAAGTTCTATTCCGTTTATCATCCTTTGCATCAGCGCCGAACGCATCGATCACACTGACAAATGAGGACAATCAGCTCATGGTGTCTGCCAATATGGTCAATATCATTAATCCGGAAAATGAGATCACCCTCCATCTCCCGAAAAATAAAAACCAACCAGGTGAATATTCAGTAACTCTGGAACTCTTCTCCCTGGCGGAAGAGGAGACAGGCGCGGAAGATGGTCCAAAAGTCACTCTAAAACAAACCAATATCAAATCCAGCTCCTGTTCTTTTACACTCCAGTGAAAAAAAACCTCCCTCCAGAGTTTGTGAACACAGTTAATTCACTATTAAAGGGCGAAGCCGATCAATTCTGGCAAGCCCTGGCGGAAGCACCCCTTTATGCCGGTCTGCGGATCAATCCCGACAAAACAGAACTCAACTTCCTCCGACAGGAAATCTCAGCGGATTTTACCCCCCTGCCCTGGGATAGAAATGGATATACCGTACTTCAGGCAGGTGGTTTGGGAAAACATCCTTATCATGCTGCCGGGATGTATTATCTCCAAGAACCATCAGCCATGGTGCCTGTTTCAATTCTTGATCCACAACCCGGTGAACGAGTGCTGGATCTCTGTGCCGCCCCGGGAGGGAAAACGACCCAGATCGCCAGTAAAATGAGCGGTGAGGGGGTTCTTATCGCAAATGATCCAAATCCGCATCGCGTCCAGGCCTTGGGCCGGAATATTGAACGCTGGGGTGCCAGAAATGTCTCGATCCTCAGCGAAACACCTCAACGGCTGGTTGATCATTTTGGAGAATATTTCGACCGGGTGCTGGTGGATGCGCCTTGCTCCGGAGAGGGCACATTCCGGACCCATCCCGGGGAGATGAAAAAATGGTCGCCGGAGCTCAGCCAACGCCTCGCAGTAAACCAGGATGAAATCCTTTGGTTTGCCGGGAAATTAGTACGCCCGGGGGGGATGCTCCTTTATTCAACCTGCACATTCAACCAGTTAGAAAATGAAGGAACGATCCTGCGCTTTCTCGATAAAAATCCAGATTTCACCCTTGAACCCATCCCTCTCGTTAATGGATTTTCCCCCGGGATCCCATTATCCGATTCAGATGCAGCCGATCTGACAAAATCAATCCGGATCTGGCCCCATATCACATCCGGTGAGGGGCATTTTGCCGCCAAATTGAAGAAAACCGAATCCAACAATATATCCGATCTCCAGGAAAAGTACAGCGGCAACCCACTTAATCCGGATCAGATGTTAGTCTATGAAAAGTTCTTTGAAAACAATCTGGCAGCAACCAGCCGAACGAGGGAGATTTCCCCTGGCAGCCGGGGATTGGCTGTATACGGGAATCGGCTGTATTGGATCCCAACCGGATCTCCACCTCTGAAAGGGCTGAAAGTTCACCATTGGGGTTGGTGGTTGGGAACTTTCCAGTCAGATCGGCTCATCCCCAGCCCTGCACTTGCAGCAGGTATCAAGCGGGAAGATGCCCAAAAAGTGATAGAATTTTCGTTAGGAGAAACCGATTTAGCTGCTTATCAGCGGGGATCCCCTATCAGGATCACCGAAGAAGATTATTCGCCCGGCTCCTGGATTCTCATTACTGTATCCGGAAATCCATTGGGGTGGGGAAAAGTTCAAAAAGGAAAGCTAAAAAGTTATTTTCCAAATTGGCTGCGAATCAATTAACTACTATAATGAGACTCCTATATGATTGACAACAATTCAGACCAGATCCAGGAAGAGGACCCCAGACCGGGTTATCTTTCATACCTGATAATAATCGTGATTGGTATTATCCTGGTCATCACAGCGGTAATTTTTTATCCAGACGCAAGGGCTCAGATTGAAAATAACCGGGCCGAAGCGTTCCAACCCACTCCGACGGAAACTGTCACGCCCATCGCGACTAACGCGCCAATCCCTACTGACCAGCCAGAACCTGTCAATCCAGACCTGCTGGCTTTTCCATCCCAATTCGGCTCATTGATCCTGTCAATCCGGGAAGGAAAGGATGTCCACCTTTTCACCTATCAACCTTTCCTTGAAGATTGGTCAGGAATTGGATATGCCGCCTTGCCTTTAACAAGGATCACCTCCGGGCCATTCCTGGACATCACCCCTTCTGTCAGTCCAGATGGTTCGCTGGTAGCCTTTGCATCCAACAGGAATGGTCCATGGGATATATTCATCCTGGACTTGAATAGTGGTGAGATCGAGCAATTCACAGATACTTATGCCTATGATGGAAACCCAACCTGGTCGCCAGATGGACAATGGCTGGCCTATGAAAGTTACCGTGTGAACAACCTGGAAATCCTGATCCAGGACATTAATAGAACCAGCGGGGAAATACCCCTGACTAACCATCCGGGAGCTGATTTTGCTCCAAACTGGTCCCAGCAAGGCCGTTTGATCGTTTTTGTCAGCACCAGGAACGGCCGCCAGGAAATCTGGTACGCGGATCTGGATTCCAATGAAGTAGATAAAGCCGTACTGGTTGCCAATCTTCCGGGGTTATCAGTTGATCACCCTGCCTGGTCACCCGATGGCAGATATTTGACATGGTCGATAGTTACAGAGGAAGGAAATCACTCCCTTGTAACCTGGGATTCACATGATCCCGATAGAGACCCCATTATCACAGGCAGCGGGGATTGGCCACTGTGGTCTGGGGGAGGAGAGATCTTATATACAGTCCTGGAAGGCCCTCATGAGACTTACCTCACGGCCTATCCTGGATTTGAAGGGTCATTCCAGGTCATGCTGCCAGCTGTCAAAATGCCTGGTCATGTAGAGGGGATCAGCTGGAGTGCGGCCAATGGGTTTATTTACGAGTCCAATCTGGATCCTGGGCCCCAACCAACACCTCTCTGGTATCCTGCTGAAGGAACTGCAGCTGAACAGGCTACAGAAAGCAAAGATCTGATCCATTTGAGAAATCTGGCTGCGCCCAACCCAAGATTTAACCAGGATGCAGTCGGCTCATTCTCTTCCCTGCGCCAAGCAATTAGAGATAGCGCAGGATGGGATTTCCTGGGCACCCTGGATAATGCCTTTGTTTCGATCGATCAACCTCTCACTCCGGGAGTGAGCCAGGAATGGTTGTTCACTGGTCGAGGAATCATGGTCGATGATGTCCCAAGGATGGCAAACTGGTTGGTCCTCGTGAAAGAAGAATACAGGGATCAAACCTATTGGCGGGTATATATCCGCGCCAATAATCAACAGGGTACGCAAGGAAAACCACTTTATGATTTTAATTGGAGTTTTGATGCTAGATTTTCAGGGAGCAATGCCAATTATGAAAATGGAGGAGCCCGATCCCAGCATGTTCAGGATGGTTATTGGATCGATTTCACTGAATTAGCTGACGCCTACGGCTGGAAACGTTTTCCCGCAGAATCCTTCTGGCAATTCTCCGAATCTGCTTCACGGTACCAATATTTCGCATTTACCCAGGATCTGAGCTTACAAACAGCCTTGCTCCAGCTATATTCCCAGGACGATATAGAAGAACTGGGTATCAGTGCCAACCCATAAAAACTCATGAAAAGATTTTCCAGGATCGGTCCAGGTATGGTTGGCTCCAGGATGGGAACCCTAGCGGTATATATTCCCACCCTTGTGATTGCTGTTACCCTTCTATCAGGATGCCAGGTTGAGGGCTCAGCTAATCCTACTCCCGGCCCGGACCTGCCAGTCCCAACAGAAACCTCTTCTATCCCCACAGATACCCAGGTAAGCCTTAATCTTGCCACGCCAACACTTACCCCTGTTCCTGAACTCAGCCCCACTCCTGCCCCTCCCCTATCTACCCCCGAATTCTCACTTCCACCAGATCCCAGGAAAAACATCGATCCCTGGCGACCTCCTGTTTATCCTGTCCCCTGGGTTCCAAGCCCTTATGATCATTTTTATTTCCTGAATCCAATTGCTGCTTTTGATATCGAAGCAGCTTACTCTAACTATGGCTACGGGGATGTCTTTTTCGAAAATGTCGTCCATACTGGAATAGATATACCAGGAGATATTGGCACTCCAATCCTGGCAGCTGGAGAGGGAAAGGTCGTTTATGCTGGACAGGGAATCTATCGGGGCGGAAATAATGTCTACGATGATCCCTACGGAAAGGCGATAGTCATCCAGCATTCATTCAGCTATCAGGGAGAACCTCTCTACACTTTATACGCCCACCTGGATGAAATCCTCGTTGAAGAGGAGCAGGAAGTAAAAGCGGGAGAGAAGATCGGCTATATGGGTAATACCGGTAAAACTACCGGACCCCACCTCCATTTTGAAGTCCGGGTAGGGAAAAATGAATATTTCTCAACCCGCAACCCGGATTTATGGATCTCCCCTCCCCAGGGATGGGGTGTTCTGGTCGGTCAGATCCTGACTTATGAAGGCCGGCAGTTTGAACAGCAGGTGGTTTATGTGTACCGCAGTGAAGAAGATCTGGACAGCAATGAACCAAATAACCATCTCTGGATCGCAAAATCCTACCAATATGAAGCCATAAACAGCGATCCGTACTATAAGGAAAACCTGACAGTCTCCAATATCCCTGCCGGTAAGTATCTGATCTCCATCCCAGTCACCAATATCGGTTTTTCATACCAGACGACCGTGGAGATCAAACCAGGCCAGGTTACCTTTTTCAAGTTCCATGTCTGGCGCGGATTCTCAGATGACGGCCCTGCCCCCATGGAATATATTTTTTCGCCTTCCCCTTGACGTTTAGAACATTTGTGCTACACTAAAATCAGCATATCAGCCTGAAATGCGGCGCATTCAGAGGAGGAAGAAATGGCGGACGATCCACGTAAAGCAGCATTAGATAAAACGCTCCAGGACATCACAAAACGCTTCGGAGAAGGGGCAATTATGAAATTGGGGGATGCACAAGGCTTGGCCGTGGATGTGATCCCCACCGGTACTTTATCCCTGGATCTGGCTCTCGGTGTGGGAGGTATTCCCCGCGGCAGAGTGACTGAAATCTTTGGTCCTGAAGCATCCGGAAAAACAACTATTTGCCAGCATATCGTTGCAGAAGCCCAGAAGCAAGGCGGGACGGCTGCATTCATTGATATGGAACACGCCCTCGATCCTGCCTATGCAGCAAAGACAGGAGTGGACATAGATAACCTGCTGATCTCTCAGCCAGATACAGGCGAGCAGGCACTGGAGATCGCCGAATCCCTGATCCGGTCCGGCGCCGTGGATATCATTATCATTGATTCTGTCGCTGCCCTGGTTCCCCGGGCTGAGATCGAGGGTGATATGGGTGATTCCCATATGGGATTAATGGCTCGCCTGATGTCCCAGGCACTCCGGAAATTATCTGGCGCCATCAAACAAACCAATACTTGCCTGATTTTCACAAATCAGCTGCGCGAAAAAATCGGTATAGTTTTTGGCAATCCTGAAACGACCCCCGGCGGCCGAGCATTGAAATTCTACAGCTCGATCCGGCTCGATGTCCGCAGAATTCAATCCATCAAATCCGGGACAGATATCGTTGGCAGCCGCACCCGTGTTCGGGTTGTTAAGAATAAAGTCGCCGCCCCGTTCAGGACTGCAGAATTCGATATCATGCATGATGAAGGCATTTCCCGATCTGGCGATATCCTTGACCTCGCGGTTGAGGTAGCAGTGATCGAAAAACGCGGATCCTTTTATTATTATGGTAGCGATCTGCGGATTGCGCAGGGACGTGAAAAAGCCAAGGTATATTTGAAAGAGAACCCGGATTTCACCCAAGAAATCGAAGATGCTGTCCGCGCATTGGTAATGGACCAGTCGGAATTTGAGCCTGAAGCAGAAGCCGATGAACCAATTCCCCCAGCCAAATAACTTATGGCCAAATGCTGTCAGAAATATTACCTACATCATCCTGTTATTAATGATAGCTGGATGCCAGTCTGGTACAGCAACTCCCCTACCATCCGAGGCGGCACATTTTGTGCCGCCTACTTCAAATCCAGCCCAAGAACAGGTCTCTGGATCCACTCCGACACCCCTTCCCACCAGGCAGGCCAATTGCTTGAATCAGCTTGAATTTCTGGACGACCTCACCATCCCTGACGGTTTCGAAGTCTTTCCCGGTGAATTGATCATAAAGCGTTGGTTGATCAAAAACACTGGAAATTGCAACTGGAACTCTTCCTATTCACTTCAACTGATTTCAGGGTTGGCCTTGGGAGCTGAAAAGGTGCAGGGACTCTATCCGGCACGCCAATCCACCAAAGCAGTATTAGAAATAACATTCAACGCGCCTGATAACCCGGGTCGTTACAATTCCTGGTGGCAGGCCTATGATCCAGATGGGGCTCGTTTTGGAGACCCTTTCTATGTTGAGATCTCTGTCGTGGAAGAGATTGAAAAGGAAGAACCGGCCAAAGAAGAACCAGTGGTTGAGGAAACACCAGCCGACTCTTGATCAGAGAGATCTTCCTGTCCCCTTAACTACCAATGGACTTTTAAGCCATTGGTTGGTATTCTTCGCTTCGCTCAGGACCGGCGTGGCTGCGCCTCTGACCGGGATGAAGAGACCGGGGCAGGCAAAGCCTGCGACCGGGGCCGAAACTTATGGACCTGAAGATTAGGCGACCAGGAGACGGAGTGCAGGTTCAGTTTTCCCAAGACCCTCCTCTTCTCCGAGTCACCAAGTCCCCCCATCATCTTTCCATTACAATAGAGATATGGTTTCTAAAACGAATTCCAGCACCCAGCGCGTAAAAGACGCCTTAGAAAAACTTGGGATCCCCGTGACTGTCCAGAAGCTTCCAGACAGCACAAGAACAGCAAAAGAAGCTGCCGCAGCGGCTAAGTGCCAGGTGGGACAGATTGTCAAATCCCTGGTTTTTCAGACAGCAAATAGCCAGAAACCAATCCTGATCCTGACCAGCGGTGCGAACCATGTAAATGAAAAACTCGTCGGAGCTCAACTTGGAGAGGATATCCAATTCGCTTCGCCTGATTTTGTACGTGAGGAAACCGGATTTGCGATTGGGGGAGTATCACCGTATGGATTGATAAAAGAGATCCCGATCTATATCGATCGGGATCTACTGGACCATTCACTTATTTGGGCCGCTGCAGGATCACATCATACGATATTCAGCATTCAACCTCAAACCCTCGTCAGTACAACAGGCTGCCAGGTGATTTCAGTTCACTGATATTCAGTCAATTTATCAGGGCAGCTTCCTCCATCAACTTGTTGATTTCCAGGGGAATTCCTTTGGCGGGATCCAGTTGAAGTGTGATTGCATTCTCGGCACATTTATCAACACAAACGCCACAGCCAAAACAATCTTCGCTGTGGATCAGCGCTTTATTATCAACCATCTCGATCGCAGAAAATTGGCAGATTTCGCTGCAGGTTTCACACCCTTCACATAGATCGGAATCCACATAGGCGGTATACCCGGATGACATTAACATGGGTGTCCCGTTGTTATGAGCCTGGAACGCTCCACAACAGCACGAACAGCAATTGCAGATAGCATAAAAACGATTTAACATGGCATCTTTGAAGAACGCGTGTGAGACATGGCCGCGATCATGTTCTGACTGGAGGATCCCCATTGCCTCTTCAGAAGAGATCAGGCGCGATTTTTCTGGCAGGTGATCCAGGATAAAACTGGCAAACGGGTCCCCCACAATCAAACAAACATCAACGGGTGTGCAGTGATCTTTACGGGCCATACGGCAGGGACAATCCAGGACAACGATCGTTTGAGGATTGTGCATGATGATATCCTTGGCCCGGGTAAAGGGGATTACCTGCTCCAGATCCTTGATGACAATATCCTCATGGATCGATACCAATCGTTTGGCTTCATCGATCGGTACGACTTTTCCGTGATAAGAATTCGCCCAGGCATAACCAGGTTCCTCAGGTTCATTATCCTGAGTTGGTTCCATAATCGACTGCAAAAAAAGGAAGATCGATTGAATGACTTTGTACAGGCGGTGTTCCCCCAGGGCGACGCTAATGTAGAAATATGGCCATTTTAAGTACATATAACCATGCAAAAAATCAAACAGGGAATAATCTGCTGTCCTTTTTCCCTCCTGATAAAAATCCCTGGTCGTGTTTTTGACCAATCCTCGTTTGTTTGCGCTCATGGATTGCTCCTTGGCTAAGGAAGCTGATCTTTCATGTTATTGTAAACCATCTTTAAATGTAAAGAAAATAGCTGTATGCCATCGTGCCATACAGCTATCTCTTACCTTATCCAATCCATTAATTAGATTGAAATTTATGATACTAGGAAGTTTTTAATGTCTGGAAGATTTCCTTCATTCGCGGTCTTTTGCCATACATTAACATGAATGTCCTGAAGATCCTGATCGACAAGTATTGTCCGATTAAAATCGACAGGACAAGCACACCCAAACTAGTACATATTTGCCAAATTGGGATATCAGACACACCCATTATCAGCATAGTCTGAACTGGACCAGTGATTGGGAATATAGATAGCGCAATCCAGATAGGGCTATCAGGAAAACTCATGAATGCACCAAAAGTCCACAGAGGAATATATCCGGCCATAATATATAACATCGATAGATTATGGCCGTCTGCTGCTGTAGAAACGATACCGCCTACCATCACCGCAAGCACAGCAAAATTCAAGTATCCAAGGATAAAATAGATCACTCCAAAAAATAAAAAGTTGGGGGGGATCTGGATATATGCCAGCGAACCACCAAAGGTTGCTGAAGCCAGGTTCAGGATCAGAGGCGCCGATATCAACCACAACAGGACTTGAAATAACCCCGCCGCGCCGAGGGCCAGGACTTTCCCCAACAGCATTTGGCTGACTGATACAGAGGAAGTAAGAACTTCAATTAGCCGACTTTCTTTTTCTTCACCCAATCCACTAATCAAGGAATTATTGCCAAACATCAATGCCATACTCAGCAAGAAAGCAAAAATTCCAGGTATGATTATATTCCCTATATTGATTTGAGAATCTGCTACAGATCCATCTTCTTCCAATCTGGTTACGGTCATCTCCAGCGGAGTTAAAACATTATCGATTATCGCCGGAGGGACATCATCCTTCAAAAGATTCCATACTATAAAATTAGAGATGCCGTACCTGATACCCATCGGCGTTTCCAACTCTCTCTCCATGCTATATCGTTGTACCGACGCTGTCGTGATGATATCTGAAGGGATAATAATGACCTCGTCAATTTCACCATCCACCAGGGCGTTTACGGCGATATCCTTAGATTGATAGGGAATTAATTTTAGAAATCCTTGGTCTGTACGTTCCTCAAAGATCCCTACCTGATCCACAAAACCTATCAGTGTAATTTCATCAGCATCTGGCTCAAACCAGGTCGAAAACAGATCTACAACACCGATTGTAATGAGTGCCAGAACGGGGATTGTAAGGGTTAAGATGATAAATCCAGGTTTTTTGATCGCCTGAATGAATTCATGTTTGAACAGAAGAAAAACCTTATTCATGGTTCCCTCCTGCGAGAACTAGAAATATCTCATTCAATGAAGGCGTTGATACCTCAAACCGATTAATGATAACCCCCTGATCAACCAGGTTGTCCAGAACTTCCTGGGGGGTGATCTCCGGAGCAAGCATTAATTCAACGTAACCATTGTGAAGCTTTGTTTCAACAATCCCCGGGATGTCATTCCAGGAGCCTTCAGTTTCTAATCGCACAGAATGTCTCCTGAAATTTGCCTTGGAAGTTTGGATATCCCCATAAAGAACGGTTTTCCCCTTATCGATCATTAATACTTTGTCGCAGAGTTCTTCGACTTTATTCATTTGATGCGTACTGAGGATAACTGACTTACCTTGGTCTCTCAGATCACTGATTATCGCCTGAATGGAATCGGTTCGGATCGGATCCAGTCCAGCGAATGGTTCATCAAGAATGATCAGGTCAGGATCATGGACAACTGTGACAATAAACTGGATCAGCTGGCCCATGCCTTTGCTCATCTCTTTGTTTTTCTTCTTTCTATTTTCGAGCATGCCAACTCGCTCAAGCAGCACATTCGCTCTTTCTTCAGCTATCTTTCTATCCATCCCTTTTAAGGAGGCAAGATATAGGATTAATTCAATAGCTGTAAGTCTCTTATACAACCCTCTTTCTTCAGGCAAGTAGCCAATCCGATCTTTGAAGGCTTCATTCATAGATTGGTCGAAGATCTTGACCGTTCCAATATCCGGTTTCATGAAATCCAGGATCATTTTAATCGCGCTGCTCTTACCAGCCCCGTTCGGGCCAATCAATCCCAAGATCTCTCCCGGTTCTACGGAAAAAGTCAGATCATCAACTGCCAATACATCAGCATAGGATTTGTAAAGATTTTTTACTTCAACTACTGTCATCTATCTACCTGCCTCCCAAAAGATGTTCTGATTTACTATCATGCTGCCGCAGCAGCTGATTCCTCCTGCCAGCGTTTTACTACGAGATAGTAAGTGAAAACAAGCAGTTTAAGAGGGATCTCTGCTCCAATCCTGATGAAGGCACCCCTTTTTAATCCTCCCCTGGGAAGGATCTCGCATATCCCCTGACCCTGCGAATTCTTTAACGTCCAGCTCCGCAATTTGCTGCCGCCAGGCTTAAGTTGATAGGATTCGCCATCAAAACCAATATTGAATGCCCGGCTCAATTTTTTGGGAGGCTGCGCCTTACCAAGGATAGCGTTTCCTTCCTGAAATTCATACTGGCTTTTCCAAACACTCGGTTTTTTAAAGTCTAATAATAAATTACCGGCACCGGTAAAACTTCCCTCCCCTTTACTGCCTTTGATCGTCAAGGTACCCAGAACTCCATCCGGAGTATTGAAGACATGCTCAGTCTTAAAAATGCCGCTGACGGTTACCTCAATAACATCTGCTTTCAGTTCTGCCTGATCCGTCAATTTATTTTCCTTTATCAGTTTTATCTGAATCATCATAGCGCTGTGCCATATCAGCCATCGCTGTTATACCTGCGAGCCCTCCCAGGTTCATTGTATCAACAGCGCTGGAAGGCACGATCACCATAGCTCCGCGTTCTTTCAACCCTTCAAAGAGCATATTCATGGCCCGCAGGTGAAGTGCCGTCGGGTTATCACGATAGGCTTCTGACGCTTTAGCAAAGGAATCGGCTATTTGCTCTTCACTTTCACCCAGGATGACCCTGGCCTGGCGCTCACGCTCTGCCTGGGCCTGCCGGCTCATCGCATCTTCCAACCCGGCGGGAATAACCACATCTCTGATCTCGACGGACTGCACAGTAATACCCCAGGGAGTGGTCCTTTCATCAATGATGCGCTGCAGCTCAGCATCCATCCGAGCTCGGCCGACAAGAATATCTGCCAGCTCCATCTGGCCAATGATCTCCCGCAGAGCTGTCTGCGCCGCCCAAGAGATAGCTGCCCGGTAGTTTTCAACTTCCAGGGCTGCCTTTTCAGCGTCCCAAACCACCCAGAATAATACTGCATCAACATCGACCGGCACTGTGTCTTTTGTCAAGGTTCTTTCAGCCGTGAAAGTAGTCACCATCACCCGGTGATCGATCCAGGCTGGAATGGTATCGAAGATTGGAATGATCCAGAACGGTCCAGGTCCCTTCAATCCTACAAATCGACCCAGCCGTAAAAGGATGGCTTTTTCCCATTGTTCTGCCACCTTGAATGCCAGCAAAACATAAAAACCTATCAGGTTCAATACCAGAACTTCAACAATGATCCAGAGAACCTTGGTACCTTCGATGATCATCCAGGTCATAATGCCCATTGATATCAGCATCAGGATCATAAAAACAAAGACTGCTACACCATTTACTTGGCTTTCTTTTTTCATATCGAAACTAAAATCCATTCCTGTAGGTTTGATAATCATTTTTTCCTTACCTCCTATACGATTTGATCAATTAATTACTTTTATCCTTCATCCAATTATTCATTTCATCCTGGAAGGCTGCCTTAATTTCCTGTGTACTGTACCCAAGACCGTGGGCTTCTTCCAGGGCAGATAACATGATCGAGTGAAGCAATTTTTGGCGTTTCTTTTCGATCTGCTTTTGATCAGGGACTCCAGATACAAAAGTTCCCCTCCCGCGCTGGGTTGAGATCACACCTTCTTTGTCCAATTCAAAATACGCCCTGGCGACAGTATTCAAATTGACACGAATGTCTGCAGCCAGTTCCCTGATCGTAGGCAGCTGCTCTCCTGGCTGAATTTGTCCTGCGGCAATCAGGGAGTGAATGCTGTCTTCAATCTGGATATATATCGGTACGTTGCTCTCAGGATCCAAGTGTAATTTCATATTTTCCTATTGTTATAGTGTATTATTACAATAGTATTATGGCATAAGAGACAGGTATTGTCAAGTAGGTCAGCCAGCCAACATAATTTGACCGGAATTCATTTATGACATACAATTTAAAAGTTAGCCTTCCCTTGAATATTGTTAGATCAATCATTACATTTCTTAGTGAATGAATTTATGAACGATACTCCAACTCAGCGAATCGCTGTCATTGACCTTGGGTCCAATACCAACCGCCTGATAATCATGGAAACCAGATTAGGATTTTCTTATCGCCTGGTGGATGAGGTCAGGGAGGTTGTCCGGCTGCGGCAGGGCCTTACTAAAAAGGGATTAAATGAAGACGCCATAACCAGGGGATTATCGACACTCCGCCTGTATAAGGACTTTTGCCAACAAACAAATGTCAGTCAGATCCTGGCAACAGCAACCAGTGCAGTCCGGGAAGCAGCCAACGGCCGGGCTTTCCTACAGCAGGCTGAAGATGAACTTGGGATTTCCATCCAACTTCTTGATGGAGATCAGGAAGCTTATTACGATACCCTGGGCGCTTTAAATGAGATTGAACTCCAAGAGGGTGTTGTTCTGGACATCGGCGGCGGCAGCATTCAGTTAAGCGATGTTCAAAAAAGAAATTTTGTCCGCGGAAATTCTCTCCTGCTGGGGGCGCTGGCTTTGAGTGAACGATTCGTGACCGAGGATCCAATTTCCAATAAAGAATATAAGGCTATCGAGAAAGAGATCTCTCGCCAATTAGAAAAGGTCACCTGGCTGCCTGATAAAACTGGCCAAAGACTGATCGGCCTGGGCGGATCAATACGAAACCTGGCGCTGATAGAGGCCAACCGCCAGAAATACCCCCTTAACTCTCAGCACGGTTTTGTACTTAAAAGATCATCTATCAAAAAAAGCATAACTTTATTCAAAGAACTGCCTTTAAAAGAACGCCAAAAAATACCTGGCATCAGCAGTGATCGGGCTGATATCATCCTTCCAGGCGCAATGGTTCTCCTGAAAGTTATGGATCGATTGAATGTCAATCAAATGGAACTCTCAGTTGGCGGGCTCCGGGAAGGTGTGTTTTATGAATTGTTCTGGGCTCATCTAGATCCACCCATCATTCCCAGCGTTCGCCGGTTCAGCACATTGAATCTGGCCAGGAATTATCAGTACGAAAAAGAACATGCCAACCATGTCAGTTTCCTGGCTGGCACACTATTTGAACAACTTGCCCCACTGCATGGATTCGGCAGCGACGAAAAGGAAATCCTCCATGCTGCCTCTTTACTCCATGACCTGGGGCGGATCATTGGCTATAGCAGCCACCATAAACACTCCCAGACCTTGCTGGAATATAACGGTTTGCCGGGTTATACATCCCGCGAAACGGCCCTGATCGCCCTGCTCTGCCGCTACCACCGCAAAGGCCGGCCTGAACTAACCGATTATAAAAAACTACTGGACAAGAAGGATCTTGTCCTGCTCATGCGCCTGGCAGCGATCCTGCGCCTGGCGGAATGCCTGGAACGAGGGCGGAATGCCAATATCACAGACATTATTTCCACCTGGGATGAAAATCAGCTCAGGATCACCCTGATCGCCAATCAATATCCAGTTGTTGAGCTGTGGCAGGCTAGCAGGAACGCGCTGCCACTTATGGCTGAAGCATATCAGAAAGAAGTTATCTTCGACAGTTTTTCCCCACCAGTTTGATTTTGATCTAGATCAGCTGATTAACCTCTGGACCTCTTGATATTCAAACCCAGTTCACAGGCTAATTCTATAATTTCCCCCGCTCAGAGGACACCAGCCCTCCCAGGTCTCTACTCCGCATGATGCCAGACGCCCCTGTTCTTGATCATCCATTCCTGGGAATCAAGCGGTTCTTCGTTCTCCGCAGGCATAACGCGTTCATAACTGCCATCAGGCAGCATCCTTCTGGCTTTAACGTTATCCCCCAGGTGAACATTCAAGATCTCATCGCGAATAGCTTTTTTGATGCTTTCGTCCTCAACAGGGAATAGTGTTTCCACTCTGCGGTAGAGATTTCTCGGCATTAGATCTGCACTGCCCAGCAAGATTTCCTCATTTCCGCCGTTCCGGAAATAATAAATCCGGGAATGTTCAAGGAATCTACTTACAATCGAAGTTACTGAGATGTTGTCACTTATCCCCTTCACCCCAGGTCTTAAACAGCAGATTCCACGAGCCTGAATATCAATTTTCACACCAGCCTGAGAGGCCTTATATAAGGCTCTGATACAATGATTGTCCACCAGTGAATTCATCTTGAATGCCAGGTAGCCATCTCCACTTTCTTGATGGGCTTTAATCTCTCTTTCAATCCTGGATATGATGCCTTTTTGCATATCCCCTGGTGCAACCAGTAATTTTTTATATTCTTCATCGCGCGAATATCCAGTTAATCCATTAAAGAGGGCTGATACATCTTTTCCGATAGCAGAATCACAGGTGAAATAACCTATATCTGAATATAACCTGGCTGTGACAGCGTTGTAATTCCCTGTAGCCATATGAATATAACGCCGGATGCCATCCGATTCGTGGCGAATTACTACACTCACCTTGGCATGGGTTTTAAGCCCAATCAATCCATAAACAACATGCACTCCGGCCCGCTCCAGGGCTTTGGCCCAGACAATATTATTCTCTTCATCAAAACGGGCTTTCAGCTCCACCAAGACTGCAACCTGTTTGCCATTTTCTCTGGCATCCATTAATGCGGCAACGATCGGAGAATCTGGCCCAACCCTGTATAGGGTCATTTTAATCGCAAGGACATCCGGGTCACGGGCAGCTTCACGGATAAAGCGGATAACAGGATCGAAGCTGTCATAGGGATGGTAAAGCAGTACATTTTTCCTGCGTATGACCGATATAATGCTTTCCTCTGTTGAGAGTGAAGCCGGTATTGAGGGTTTAAAGGGTTTATCCTTTAATTCCGGGCGGTTGACACCCATCAACTCCATGGCATCGCTCAAACCTATCGGCCCATCTACCACATAGATCTGATAGGAAGCGACATCCAGATTGGTTTGCAAGATATCTCTGACCTGATCAGGCATAGTGTTGTCAATCTCCAGGCGAATCGCAGAGCCGAACTGCCTGACACGGACACTTTCTTCAATGGCAGAAAGTAGATCAGAAGCCTCATCTTCTTCAATTTCAGGATCCGCGTCCCTTGTAACCCGGAAGGGATAAGCCGCCTTTATTTTTAGACCCGGGAATAGTAGATCAAGGTTTGCTTTTACGACTTCTTCCACCCAGACGAAAATTGTCGAACTGCGGTCATCCAGTCCCAGTTCCTGGAATTCATCCGCTGTCTCCTCACTGGGAATTGCAATTAAGCGAGAGTAGATCTTCGGAACTTTCAAACGGGCAAAACGCTGACCGTGTTTGGGATCGTGGACCACAACAGCCAGGTTCATGGATAAATTTGAAATATGAGGAAAAGGATGGCCGGGGTCAAATGCCAATGGGGTTAACGCCGGATAGATCTCTTTCTTAAAATAACTCCGCAGGATCTTCCTTTGTTTGCGCTTAAGTTGGTTGTAATGAAGGATCTTTATGCCCTGCTCTTTCAGTTTTGGCAGAAAATCGTTTTTCCAGCAATCATATTGTTCTTCCAGCTTCGGCTGCAGCTGTTGGCGGATCATGAGGATCTGCTCGGATGGCAGTAAACCGTCTGGGGGTGTCTTATGGGCGCTGGCTTCCATTTGCTTTCTTAATCCTGAAACCCGGATCATAAAGAACTCATCCAGATTACTGGAAAATATAGCCAGGAACTTCAATCTCTCCAAAAGGGGATGGGACCCATCCAGCGCTTCTTCTAAAACCCGGTCATTAAATTGAAGCCAGCTTAATTCCCGGTTTAAATACATTTTTGGATCTGAAATATCTTTAGGAGGATTTAAAAGGAACTGTTTGATGTTGTCGATGACCATCATTAACTCCACAAATCAAAGGAATCCGGTTCAGGCAGCCAGGTCTGGAAAAAAGGCTATAGATGACAACTTCTTATTCTGTGGGACAGAATTTTACCACAATCGGGACTGGTTAATCCTTCCCTGTACTTAATAGCATAATATTCTGTTCAAATCAGATCTTCAAAAATATCTATTGGCCTCCACTGAAAGAACAAGCTTCCTTAAACTTAATCTTTTCCTTACTTGTATTATAGATATATACGCAGGATAATAAACCAGATAAAATTAAAGTCGCTAAACGTTCCATAGGCGAGGAAAATAATATGAACCGTAGGACCTTCAGCATTTTCGCGATATTTATCATACTGGCCCTGTTCCTGACAGGCTGCCAAGTGAAAAAACAATCCACAAAGATCGGAAATATAGGAATTAGTGATCAGTCTGCGAGTGAGGAAACTCCCCGAACGCCGCAGGAGGTCATTTATGAAGTTGGGGATATCATCAGCATTGACAATGCAGTTCTGGTCGTCCTAGGCTGGGATCAACCGCCAGGAGGCGATTTTAATCCCCCTGATGAAGGCAAAAAGTACCTGGTTGTGGATCTGATGATCGCCAACCAGGGGGAAAGGTCCTTTAATAGTTCCCCGGTCTTTCAAATGACATTAAAAGATTCCTCAGGCCAAAAATACAACATCAACGGAAAAGCAAATATCGCGTCTGGCAGCAACACCCCTAACGGTGAAGTCAATCCAGGTGAAGTCATCCGCGGGAAAGTAGGTTTTCATGTCCCCGAAGATTTGACCAATTTTATTTTCGTTTACGAGGCAAATCTGATAGGGATAGGTGAAGTATCGGTGAATCTAGGCAGTACACCGGTTGCTATGGACCCTCCACCTGATCTTAATTTAGCTCACCGCCAGGAAATATACACAGTTGGAGAACAGATCGAAATATCTGGCCTGGTCATCCAAATCCTGGGAGTTTCCTATCCTTCAGGTACTGATCTCGTAAAACCCAAAGTAGGTTACAAATTCATTTCGGTTGATGTTCAAGTTGAGAACCAGGGAGAATCTGTTCAGGAGATCACCAGCATAGTGCAAATGTACCTGAAAGACAACACCGGGGAAAAATATACATTCCACCTGGGCGCTCAATCGATCATTGACAGCGGTTTGCCGGATGACGAACTCCAGCCAGGGGAAAGGATCCGGGGGCAGATCGGTTTTCAGGTCCCGGCCGACTCAGAGGGATTGATATTTGTGTTTGATGCTGAAGTATTCGGATTTGGGAAAGTTTTTATCGCTCTGGATTAGTACCGGCAGGAATAATCCAAATATCAATGATCAGGACGTTTTCCGTTATTGTCGTCCACGACGATTGTGCCCGTTCTGGTTTCCACCAGACGGCACCCAGATTTGTATAGCTGCTTGTCCTGAAACAGGGCATTTATTCTCACATATCCCGCAGCCGATACAAAGTTTACGAACAACAACCGGCCGTTGGAGGGTTTTTGTCCCACCCTCTCCATCCGGCACTTCAACCAGCTCGAGTTCGATGGCTTTATCCGGGACCGGGCACATTTCCTCACAAACGATACATTCTTGATTTTCTGCCCAGGGCAGGCAGCGGTCCCGATCGATATGGGCTTTGCCGATGATCTGTACCCGCTTTTCCTCAAGGGATAGGGGCGGGATAGCCTCAACCGGGCAGACCTGTCCGCAGGCCTGGCAGGAATAATCACAATAACCGATCCGAGGGACAATAACAGGAGTCCAGAAACCTTCCACTCCGCCATCAAGAACTGCCATCTGAATTGCATTGGTCGGACAAACAGTGCTGCATTCCCCACAGCGGATACAAGCACTTAAGAATCTGTCATAGTCCACTCCCGGCGGCCGGATCGGGCTGGGAGGCTGCACCTGGTCTGCAAAATTTGTCTCCAGCAAACCCACACCTACCGCTGTGGCCCCGATTGATAATAGAGCTTTTCGCCGTTCGATATCATAAGGCTGGTGAAGGAATTTAGAAATTTTAAACGGGAATTTTACCGCGTCTCCAGGACAATTCTCGGCGCAAACCAAACACATGGTACATTCCCCCGGGTCACAGAACACCTGGTCCTGATCCTTGATCGCGCCTGTTGGACAGGCAGGAACACAATTTCCACACGTTGAACAACTGCTCGTGATTTCGCAACCTACCAAGCTGACCTTTCCCAGCAAACCCAGCAGTCCACCCAGGGGACAGAGATAGCGGCACCAGAAGCGGGGAGCCAGGGCATTCAAGGCGATCAAACTGACAAAAAACCCAAAGAACAAAAATCCAAATCGGTAGAACGCAGGGTGGGCTGGGAAGATCGCAGGGCGGATCAAAGTATCAAAACCGCCCACTGCAGCAGATAAAAATGGCACCCTGATCAATTGCAGTTCCAGGAAAGTAACGACCTTATCCAGGCCAGGCCAGATTGATGTTGTAAGAGTCCTGTAACCGATTGTCAGCGGATCCAGGAATAATAAGGTCAGGTTAGTGAATATCGCGGAAAACAGGATGACCATCAAAAGAACATACTTTATTCCCCTAAACCATTCAGGAACAGAGGGTTGGTTCTTCTTCCAGGAACGGATGGGAACCCACTCCAGGATAGTTCCCATCGGACAAAACCAGCCGCACCAAACCCTTCCCAGGATAAATGTTAGGATTAAAGTGAATACAGCCAGGATCGATCCCTGCAGGATCTTCCGGCTGGCGATGGCCTGGGCAATCATCACCAGGGGATCCAGCTGCAAAGGTATATTGACAAATTTTTCTTTGAATCCGGATTCAATGGAAGGGTTTAAGTAAAACTCTCTTCTTGACCAGAAGAAAATAACCAGGAATATAATAAAAAATATCGCCTGACTTATCTTTCTTATTTTCACCCATTGGGATGGGGATATTACTATTATTCCTGGATTTCCCCCCTTAGCCAAGGTTAATCTCCTTGATATTCAGCTTGCTCAGGTTCTTTACGCCCAATCCCATTTGAACACCTTTTTTTATATAACCCAAATTTTCAGGCTGAACACCAAATAAGTTAGCCGCATAACTGTCCGCAGCCACAATATCCGGGGAGGCTATGATCGTGTCCGCCTTTTTCACATCAGCGAGATTTCCACCTGTTGGGCCGTGAGCCATCAACATGCGGACTGCGTCCACAACCACCAGGTTGGATCGGATACGGGTGCTGAGATCAGCCAGCCGCTGACCCAGATTAGCATGCATATATGGGCGGTTATAGATCACTCCCATCAAGTTTTTCATTGCCAGTGTCAACCGGGCCAACTCATGATGCTTTGCGATCGGAATATTGATCAACACATCGGCCCGCAGCACATCATCATAGATCCGGGCAGACTTCATATCCTTTCCATCAGGAATACTCGTTTCAATGAATTTAATATTGGACATCACCACCATCTTTCCGCCTGCTTTAGACACTTCCGCTTGGATCCCGCTGTTGCGGTAGGCCTGTTCCGCGGTCCCACCAAAAGGAAAGTCCATTACCTTGACCTGTTTCGCACCGGATTCTAAGGCCATTTTAACCACAGCTCCGACAACCCAGGGGTTAGTTGTCGCTGCATATTCGTAACTATGATAAGAAGCGCAAATATTGGGCTTAACAACCACAACATCCCCCGGTTTCACAAACCGGCCCATTCCACCCAGAGAGTCTACAGCTGCCCTGACCATCTCCTCAGGATCTCCCTGGCGGGCTGCCACCAGATCTGGATATATTGGGTTGGGGGAAACTGAAGGTTCTTGTGTTGGGAATTCATCCGGTTCTGCTGTGGGGTCGCCCTCAACAGTATTTTGAGGACCGATTAAAAAAGATGTGGGAGTGATCTTATTAGGTGATAAGGATTTGGACAGCAGTTTTTCCTGATTTATACAACCGGACAGATACAAACTGCCCATGCTTGCAGCCAAAAAACGCAGGAAATTCTTTCGGGAAAGATCTGTCATAATCACCTTCCAATGGATCAACTTTCCAAATTGGCACGAATAGAAATTACGGGTGGCGACAAATTCAATCTTGTTTTAGATTGTACTCTGGTTCGAAGCGAAACAGGGATGAAGTCCTTCTATAACGAAAGAATCCCGGGACAAAGCCCGGGATTCTTGATTGCAAATTCAAAAAGTAATTTTATGTTCCTTCCTGCCAGGAGTTGAGGTACTTGGTCTGCTCTTCCGTCAGCACATCGATGTTAATGTCCATCGCTTCCAATTTCAGGCGGGCGATCTCAGCATCGATCTCATCCGGAACAGGATAAACCTTGTTCTTAAGCTTGTCAGCGTTTTTGATCATATATTCCGCGCTTAATGCCTGGTTTGCGAAAGACATATCCATCACACTTGAGGGATGGCCTTCTGCCGCGGCAAGGTTTACCAGCCGGCCTTCAGCCAGCAGGTTCAGGCGCCGTCCATCCGACATCAGGTACTGGTCGATCATCGGTCGAACGCGGATTTTTTCCTCAGCCAGCTCTTCCAGGGCAGGAATATTGATCTCAACGTTAAAGTGACCAGAATTGGATATTATCGCTCCATCCTTCATGGCATCAAAATGGCGTGTGTCCAGCACATGCAGATCCCCAGTCAAGGTGCAGAATATGTCACCAATCGAAGCAGCATCAACCATCGGCATCACCCTGAAGCCATCCATGACAGCTTCCAGGGCTTTGAGTGGATCAATTTCTGTCACAATCACATTGGCACCCAACCCCCTGGCCCGATCTGCCAGACCGCGAGCGCACCAACCGTAGCCGCCAACAACAAAAGTTTTCCCAGCAATCAGGACGTTTGTGGCCCGGATAATGCCATCCATGGTGGATTGGCCAGTGCCATAGCGATTATCAAAAAAGTGTTTGGTCATGGCATCATTGACCGCGACCACAGGAAATTCCAGGGCTCCGTCCGCTGCCATCGCCCTTAAGCGGATTACACCTGTAGTAGTTTCTTCCGTTCCGCCAATCACGCCATCAAGCATTTCCCGGCGGTCCTTATGCAGAGTACTCACCACATCAGCGCCATCGTCCATCGTCACCTGCGGTTTATGATCAATAGCAGCATTGATATGTTTATAGTAAGTTACATTATCCTCACCCTTAATGGCGTGAACCGGGATCTCATTATGCATTACCAGAGAAGCAGCCACATCATCCTGGGTGGATAATGGATTTGATGCCACCAGAACCACATCTGCGCCGCCGGCCTGGAGGGTTTTCATCAAATTGGCAGTTTCTGTGGTCACATGCAAACAGGCAGACATACGAATGCCTTCAAATGGCCGTTCTTTGACAAATCTTTCGTAGATCGAACGCAAAACCGGCATTTCCCGCTCTGCCCATTTTATGCGTCTACGCCCACCTTCGGCCAAAGATTTATCTTTGATGTCAAAACTTTCCATTATTTTCTCCTCTCAATTAAGCTCCCTGAGCTTATAGATTAACACCTATAACAATTTATCCAATTTCCCCTGATCGTCAAAATGCTGTCTGAACCGGTGGATGAACTCATCCTTTGTATAGGAATGACTCTGAGGGCCATCAGTTTCCAGGCAATAAGCAGCCGCCAGGGCACCGATCTTTCCACACAGCTCCAGATCCAAATCATAACTCATACCAGTCAAGAATCCACCCCTGAAGGCATCTCCCACGCCGGTTGGATCGATGATCTTGTCCGGAGGGACAACTGGTATCATAATTTCCTTTCCTTCAACATAGATAAGTGATCCCTGGTCTCCCTTGGTGATGACCAGGATCTCGACCAGGTTCAGAATATCATCGATCGTTAACTCTGCATGTTTTTCAATCAGGCAGAATTCATAATCATTGACAAATAACCCATAAGCCCCTTCAACGCCCTTGCGGAGCTCTGCTCCAGACAAACGCACAGTTTGCTGGCTTGGATCGTACAAATAGGGAATATTCAGCTCAGAGGCTTCATCAATATACAGATTCATCGCTGCCGGATCTGTGGGAGAAACCACGATCAGATCGATCTTTTCACCCTTCCAATCAGAAATTTTTACATCTGCGGCATAACTCATTGCTCCGGGATAAAAACTGGAAATCTGGCTATTATCCCTATCGGTCGTAGCAAAAAAGGATGCTGTAAAATCATCCTCGATCACCCGCACTCCGCTGGTATCCACACCCTTATCTTCCAGCCAGGACCGGTATTCATCAAAGTCCTGCCCTACAGTGCTGAAAAGGATCGGATCTCCTCCAAGCAAGGCCATGGTATAGCCAATATTCGGGCCAATACCTCCCCTGCGCTTGACCATCTTGTCAACCAAAAAAGAAAGGCTGATAGATTCCAATTTATCAGCCAGGATATGTTCCTGAAAATGCCCCGGGAAGGACATCAAATAGTCATATGCGATAGATCCAGTAAGCGCTACTTTCATGATTCTCTTTGTTCTCCTGTTCCAGTTAATTACCAGGAAGTTCTGGATTAAATCAAGCTATATCTTACCACTGAACCCTGTAAATCAAAAGGAAAGTACAAGTTACCTAACAAATCATTGAGCGGACAGCGAGCTAAGATAAGGGGGTAATCTAGATGCTCTTCGAGTGGGGCATTCAGCCTCCGCCCAGAGGATTGGGGTCAAGCAAGTATGCTATACTCCCCTCATGAAACACATCGCCCGGTCAACATTGATCATTGCTGTCTTTTTTGGCCTTGAAAAAGTCCTCGGTTTCATCCGCAATGTCCTTATCGCCCGGACCTTTAATCTTTCCACTGAACTTGATGCCTTTAACGCCGCCAACAACATTCCAGACCTGGTATTTGCCCTGATATCAGGCGGTGCCTTGGCAATGGCATTCATTCCAGTCCTGACTGAATTCAAGGAATCCAAACCGAAATCAGAGATGTGGGGTTTGTTCTCCCAGATCACAAATGGGGTATTCCTGGTCACAGCAGGGGTATCGATCCTGGTCGCGCTGAGCGCAAAACAGCTGGTTTCAATGGAAATCGGCATCGCCCCAGGGTTTTCTGCAGGACAGAAAGCCCTGGTGACTGATCTTATGCGGTTAAACCTGATAGCTACACTACTGTTCTCCTTGGGAGGACTGGCAATTGCCGGGCTGCAAGCCCAGCAGCATTTCCTGGTTCCTGCCCTGGCTCCCAGCATGTACGATATTGGATCTCTATTTGGGATACTGATCCTGGCTCCGGAAAAAGGTTTTGAGATCGGGCCAATCACATTACCAGCCTACAACCTCGGCATCCATGGCCTTGTATATGGTGTGATTCTCGGGGCTTTTTTGTTCTTGCTGATCCAGCTCCCAGCCCTATTCAAAATCGGTTTCCGCTGGCAGGCAAAATTAAATTTCAAAGACCCTGGAGTAAAGCGAGTGCTGAGGTTGATGGGACCCCGGGTGTTGACAGTATTTTTCATTCAACTGGTCTTTATCATGCAGGATAACCTGGCCTCCAGAATGCCAACAGGAGCAGTAACGGCACTGGTGTATGGATGGTTGTTCATGCAGCTGCCTGAATCATTGATAGGCACAGCTCTGGGAACTGCATTACTCCCCACCCTCTCAGAGCAGATAACCAGCAGGGATACTGCTGGTTATCGTTCAACCCTTGAGAAGAGCATCCGGGTGATCACTGGTTTAACCATTCCGATAGGGGTGATCCTGGCTGTTAACCTCAAGCCTGTTATCGCTTTATTGGGATTTGGGTCAGCAGGCACTGATTTGGTCTTATGGACCGTTCGGGCATACCTTGTAGGGCTTGTCGGTCATTCACTGCTGGAAGTGTCTGTCAGAGCCTTTTACGCCCGCCAGAATGCCAAAACGCCCCTGCTGGCTTCCGCTGCCGCATCAATCGCTTTCATCGCCCTGGCGATTCCTCTTTCCCGCCAATTAGGCGCCCCTGGAATCGGTCTGGCAAATTCACTGGCCTATACTGGAGAAGCGCTGCTGCTTTTTATCTTGCTGTTCAGGATCATGCCTTATCAGCCAAAATTAGCAGGAACCCTTCTCCGAGCTTTGGCAGCAAGTCTGGTTGGGATCGGGTTAAGCCTGGCGCTGCAGAACATACTGGGGGTTCCCCAATCGAATCTTGCTGGATTCGCGCTTGCCAGCCTGATAATAATACTTGCTTCAGCTCAGATCATACCCTGGCTGCTTCCGGAAATCAGAGATTTGTTAAAAATATAGGAAAAATCATATGAACCACAAACTATTTCTACAATACCTCAGGCAGTACACCCTTCAAGCCCTGGAAAGGGCGGGAGACGATCCTTCTCTAGCCGCTGATTATCTTGAAGAAATTAAAAAACCGGGCATCTTCTCCAAGGACCGCCACGAGAAAAGAGCCGCATTGGATCGAGCCACAAAAGTGTTTGTTGAATCCCGCCAACGTTCCCTCTATGTTGTGTTAAAAAGCCTTGGTTTTGACGACCTTGCAAAAGAAAAACTCTAATCCAATATAAAAAAAACCGGGATCAAAGCGATCCCGGGCCTATAATCTATCCATTAAATCAAGAAATCATTCATAACTTGTTTTTATAAAGCCAGCGCTGACCTCTTCCAGGATCTTCTCCACTATCATCATTTTGCCTTCACTTAACAAATCATAATTGATATCCGTCAGAAGCAATGGTGGAATATGTTCCAGACCGCCTTCCGCTTCCATGAATTGCGGCCAAAACTCCTCAAATGCCGCTATCAGATCATATTCGAGTGATAGCACCCAGTTTTCCTTGTATTCCTCCTGGTAATCGCTGCCCGGGCCAATAATATTCTTATCATAAGCTACCAGCATACGGTACATTAACTGGGTCCCAACACCCGGGACAATATAATATGTATTCACTGCCCGATCTACCAGGAAATCAACATTGGCAGAGATTTGCGAATCTGTCGCATCTACTGGCAGATCTATATACTTGGGATACAGATAATTGATACCTGTTGGAGCATATTTGGGATTGCATAACCCGCAGTAATATTTCACACCAGTCCTGAAGCCATCCCTGGCAGCCAGCGCATCAGGATTTTCCTGCACACTGAGTGCCCCGACTCTCCAATCTGTAGTGATCAAAGCAGCTATGTAACCACCGATAAATCCCTGGATATCATAATCTCCTCCTCCCGATCGCAGCACGCTTAGATTTGTTCCAGGTTCAAGGTCATTAAATCCTACAGCAAGGAATTTTGTGTCGGGGGCTGACTCGGCCAGAGTCTTCAGATCCGGGAATGGTGCCAAAACAACTACGATCTGGTAATCTTCATATTGAAAGTCGTCCTGAGATAGATTAATGAGAACCTGGTAGCGTAATCCTAAATCGCGGATATTACTGCCAATTATGGGATTCAGTTCATCAATCAGCCCCTGATCTGACCCTGGAGGTGTCAACAGGACACCTACCGGGGACAGCGGGGTTGGCGTATCAACGGGAGCAATCGTGGGTTCTGGTACAGCTGTGAATGTCCCATCTGCCGGAGAAACCGGTTTCTCACTCCCGATGCCGCAGCCAGTCAATAACAGGGTAATCACAAGAAACCAGTAAATGGCTCGATAACTTTTCAAAGTTTACTCCTCAAATAATCCAATTAGGGTTTATTTTACTACTTTTCTAGGTCTGTTCTCTTTCTAGTATAATAAAAATAATGATTAAAGTAGCAATCCCGGGAAAAGGTGAACTCGATCTGAAATACGTGGTTTTTGACGTAAACGGCACTCTGGCTGTTGATGGCCAGCTTCTGCCCGATGTTCCAGAGCTGTTGGATAATCTTAAAGAACACCTGGAAATCCACCTTCTTACTGCAGACACCCACGGTAAACAAGCTGAGATCGACAGCATCCTCAACCTCAAAGCCGACCGGATCAAAACCGGAGATGAAGCCCGTCAAAAAGCAGCCTATGTGGAGAATCTGGGCCCGAATAATACTATTGCTATTGGCCAGGGAGCAAATGATTCCTTGATGTTAAAATCAGCCGTAATCGGGATTTGTACATTGTCCGCGGAGGGTTCTGCCCTGGAAACCCTGCTCGGATCCGACCTTGTGGTTCCCGATATCCAGTCAGCCTTAAAAATATTACTGAATCCAACTCGGCTTATAGCAAGCCTGAGAAGTTAACCAGACAGGAAAACCTATGCCTATTCCGAAATCAGACCAAATCCCAGATGATCCAGAAGACCTCACACCAGCACGGCGGCGGCGAGCGGATCGAGGGTTAATCCCGGAAGACTTGATCGAGATCGCAGAAGATATAGAGGAACTGGCGCATAAAACTATTCCCTCTTTTGACTTTTTCCTGTTCTCTCTCCTGTCTGCAGCTATCATTACTGCCAGTATCCTGGTTGATTCCCCTGCTCTTTTGGTATTGGGCGCCCTCACCGCTCCAGTCATGGCCCCATTTATCGGAATCTCTCTGGGCACTGCGACCGGGTCACTGAAATTCTTCAGTCAGCGTCTGGCTGGATCCCTGGTAGCAAGCGGGTTTGTCTTCCTGGTGGGAATCCTGGGAGGATATGCAACCTTTGTCCTCAAGACTCCCAATGTGCAATTTTTGATCTACAATGCCCGGGTATCCTGGACCCATATAGTCTTGTTAATTGCCGGAACTGCCTTGGCGGTAATATCATTAAAACAGAAGGGCCAGACTCCGGTATTACCCAGTGTTGCCATTGCTTATGAGCTCTATGTGCCCTTGGCGATCGCTGGGGTTGGTTTTGGCAGTGGTCAACCCCATCTCTGGCCAGACGGATTGGTCCTGTTTGGCATCCACCTGGCAGTGGTAGCCATCACCGGAACAGTAGTATTCATGCTGCTCGGCATCAAACCCCTGACATTCATTGGCTATACACTTGGCAGCCTGATTGCGATCTTAAGTATTTTAGGAGTCATTGGTCTAAGCAGCGCAGGTGCGGTTGTCGGTGGAAAGATTGCCATGCCTACCCTTGTGCCTACTGCTACCCTTACAGGTACCCCAGCCCCTCCCACAGCAACAGCTACGGAAACACCTATACCACCTACACCCACGATAACTCCCACTGTGCCGACCGCTACATATACACCTCTGCCCACAGAAACCAGCACAGCGACCCCAAAGCCAACCCCATTCTATGCGGAGATCGCTGTTTCTGTGGAATATGCCGGTGCTTTTATACGCAGTGAACCCAGCCTGGATAGCCAGATCATGACATCACTCATTAATGGGACAGTGATAGAGATCCTGGATCCTTCCCCCTCGATTGATGAGCAGGGACGCAATTGGTTGAGTATTCGATTTGTCAATGAAGACGGATTGGAAGAGGATGGCTGGATAATTGATAATTTACTGCTGATCTCAACACCCCGCCCTGAGTGGTAGCCCCCTACTCTGAAAGGTCTTGCGGTTGAAACGCTCCAGGGAGTAATTCCCGGACTGTATTTTGCTGGACAAGATTGCCATTTTCATCTACCAGGAGCACTTCTATATCCAGGCCAAATTCAGCGAGGACCTGCCGGCAGGATCCGCAGGGGGTCCCGCCATTGCGGGTTGCAATTGCAATGGCTTCGAAATCACGCTCGCCTGCACTAACAGCGCTCACGACTGCCGATCGCTCAGCGCAGATGGTATCGGGATAGGCGGCATTTTCAACATTAACACCAAGAAAGGTCTGTCCAGTTTTTGTTAATAAGGCTGCGCCAACATGGTAATTGGAATAGGGCGCATAGGCTTTTTTCTTAACCTCGATAGCTGCTTTGATTAATTCTTGTTTTTTCTCTTCAGTCAGGGTCATGATGAAATCTCTCCTCATCACCAATTGAATCTGTCGTCTTGTTAGTCCATGCCTTTAGCTTTTCAGGTCACAGAATTGTACTACTTCTCCCAGAGTATGGAAGCATGAAAATTACTTCTGATCCTTTTTCCGGATCTGCCGGGCAGGCACTCCGACTACTACTGTATCCGGGGGAACATCCTTTGTCACCACAGAACCTGCTCCGGTGCTGGAATTTTCGCCTATCTCAATCGGAGCCACCAACATGGAGTCGCTGCCGATAAAAACACCGTCGTGAATGACCGTTTGATGTTTGTTTTCCCCATCATAATTACAGGTGATTGTTCCAGCGCCGATATTCACATCTTTTCCGATCCTGGCATTACCAACATAAGAGAAATGCCCCATCTTGGATCCATCTCCAAGGTAAGAGTCTTTAATTTCTCCGAAATTCCCGATATGGACTCCCGGGCCCAGATGGGCACCCTTACGCAAATGGCTGAAAGGACCTATATCCACTCGGTCCTCAATCCGGGATTCCTCCACCACAGAAAATTCGATTTCACAACCATCACCTACCTGGCTGCTGAAGATCCGGGTTCCGGGTCCAATAATACAGTTTTTACCAATGATTGTGTCTTTTTGTAGATAAGTATTTGGCAGGATCACTGTATCCTGGCCAATGGTCACTTCCGGATCGATATAAGTTGTAGATGGGTCAAGAATGCTAACGCCCGCAAGCATCCATTCCCTATTGATCCTCGAACGCAAAATCTGTCCAGTTTCAGCCAGGTGTATCCGGGTATTGATACCGATCAATTCATCAGGATCTTCTATTTGGACCGAGGCAACCTGGTGGCCTTCTTTGGCCGCCAATTCGACCAGACCAGTCAGATAATATTCCCCACTCGATGATGGAACCAGCTTTTTAAGGGAATTCCATAACCAATCTGCTTTGATACAATACATTCCCGCATTAAGCTCTTTAATCTCCAGCTGTTCCGGGGTTGCATCCACTTCTTCAACGATCTTTTGGATCATTCCAGCTGGGTCTCTCCCTATCCGGCCAAATCCGCGCGGATTATCTTCCAGGAGCGTTAACAAAGTCAGTGGACCTGAATTGGATTCCTGGGTTTTGACCAGATTTTCCAGGGTTTGGGTTCTTACCAGCGGCATATCCCCATAAAGTATCAGGATCAGGTCAGATTGACCGCTGAGGAGTTTTTCCGCCCGCTGCACAGCATGGCCAGTCCCCAACAAATCATCCTGGACTGCATACCTCAACTGGTCTCCCAGGGTTTCTTTGGTTATCTCGCCGCCATGGCCTATGACGATCACGGGAGGGCTCTCAGACAATGGGGCTGCAGCATCAATTACATAATTAATGAGTGGTTTTCCCAGCAGCGGGTGCAGAGGCTTGGGTAGATCGGATACCATCCTGGTCCCTTTTCCGGCTGCTAAAATCACAACGTCTATGGTCATAGATTTTCCTCAACGATAGGGTCTGAATAAGAAATCAGCGAGCGGGACATCGGTGTTCGTCCTGGCTCGCTAGAGGGATGATTTTTCATTTTTTTATTCAGGAGAGTCTTGTTATAGCTTGTTTTTTCACTTGGAAATAATAAGCTGGGGAGCCTGGACTCGAACCAAGATCAAAGGCTCCAAAGGCCTCTGTGCTGCCATTGCACCACTCCCCAAAGTCAGCCAAGGCATTGTATCATAGGATTTTTTTTGTGGCAATGGAGATAGAATTTCAGCCCGGGTATGGGCTTTCAGGGAACTATAATGCATCCCCGCCGGGGATAAATCCAAGTTTCTGGGCCTGATCGAAGGAGAGGGAATCAGGACTGTCAATCCGGGTAATTTCCTCTTCCAGTGTGGCGGCTTTCCAAAAATCATGGACGTCGTTTTCTCCCTCTGAAATGATTTCAGGTTCCTCTTTCTTTTCCTGGCTCTTTTTAAGTGTTGATTTCTTAGCTGAGCCGTTTGAACCCTTGGGAGTTTCCTTGGGAAGGTCTGCTTTGGCAGCCTTGGAAGGGGTTTTCTTGGTGCTTTTTTCTTCAGTCTTTTTTTCGGACGGAGTTTTGGTAGTTTTTGCGGCTGGTTCATGTTTTTCTACCAACCCCTCAATGATCTCGGTCACTTCCTGAATTGCAAGATCGACCGTGGTCAATACCCAGGTCAGGTCATTATTTTGAGTCACCGGGTTGGTAATAATGATCATCCCATAGCTGGTGTTGATATGCGACCAGAACAAGTCATATTTCTCACCGGAGAAATACCAGACACTTTCTGGAGATTCATTACCAAGGTAATAGGATATTTTATTGGTAGTTTTAAAGGTATTCAACAGCAAGGGCATGACATGGGTTTCATAAACGGTATCGGGTACTATACCAGTTTCGGCGCCGATCACACCGCTGGCTTCGATCACCATGATCGATATAGCGCCCAATTCTCCCCGCAGATCAGCGATCCTTGATGTCACATCCGGCGAGAGAGCTTTTTTTGTTAGTTTGATCAACTCTTCGGGATCTTCTTCAACTGGATCCAGTCCCATGGTTTTGCGGACTGCATTGAGGAATTCTGGCATTTTTAGTGGTTTAAGGAAGAAAGCTTCAGGATCCAGATCGGCGATTTCTTGATGGATATCATCTTCTTCCATTCCAGTGATGACAATTACTTGCATCTCTTCGTAAGTGGTTTTCAGTTTCCTGATAAGCTCTATACCGGATAATCCAGGAAGCCCTACATCTGCGATTAACAGATCAATCCCTGTCCCAACAACCTCGACTATGGCTTCTTCACCCGAAGGTACGTCAACCAGATCCAGGTCCAGGCCCAGGGTTTCCAGGTTCGCACGCAAAACAGTGCGAATTTCCTGGTGATCGTCAACAATTAACACTCGGAATTTATCCGTCATACTGTTATCATAACATGCGGGTGATAAGAATAACCCCCCGGAGGGGGTTATTACATTACAGATTTATTAGGTAAGGGGAAATACCCTCTAAGCTTTTACGGAAGTGTAAATTTAGAAGGAACCGTAAATCAAAACCCCGTAGACAGCACAGGATAAGAGTGCATCCACAGCACAGTAAAGCAAGAAGAAATTGATTGGCGATCCATTCTTCTTTCCATAGGTATTAAAGTAAGCCACGGCCAACGAAATCAGTGCAATCAGAGTCGGAACACCATAGATCAGCGGTTTAATTAGAACTTCCGGGATGCGCGGGATCCAGGCCGAGAAAGGCACATAATCCCAGGTCTTTAAACCAGGTAGTGTTGCCAACTTCATGAACCAGAAAACACCAACACCTGTTGCCATACTCAGGATCTCGCCAAGAGTCCTGTAGACCGGTTTATTAAATTGGGAAAAGATCATATTGAAGACAAACCCGATCAGTCCTATCCCTCCCCAAGCAGCTGCTGCAAAGGGTGATAAGACCGAGCCGGCCAATAAACCGAATATTCCCTCGGCCGTCAGGTAAAGATAATCCTCCAGTGAAACCAGATCGATGTGGTATTTTTTCAATGGATCCGTAGTTGTAAGATAAGCCCGGTAAATGGTCTCACCCTTTTCCAACCAGGTGACAAATAAATTCATATCTTGATCATTGACAACAGACGGATAATAAGACTCCGCAGAGGTATAACTTAGAGGTTGATAGGTGGTAACTAATCCATCAGAGATAAAAGCGATATTGGTCTGATTCCTGTAATCCCGCCACTTAAATTCAGAGCGTAATCGGAAAACGATTGCCAGTTCTCCGAATTGTCCTCCCAGGATCTCCACGTTCTCCACAGCAGAGGATGAAGGTATACCGCTGGATAAATATACACGTTCACCGGTCTGGAAGGTACCATAATTAAACTCATCGGTAGGTAGATTGGCTTTGATCGGAATCCGGATCGCCATTGGAGGACGGATCGTTTCAGGCTCACCGATTGGGAAATACCGATAATAGGTTGTTCTCTCACCTGCATCCAAGCCAGCTGTAATAGCTGCAGACCAGATAATATAACCAACCTCTTCATCGATTCCAAGTACAGGTCCTTCGATCCTGACTGCAGGTGATACGCCGGTTGAAAAAATGATCTCCGGTTGAGGTACTTCACCATCATCGATCTCTGGCTGCAGATAATAGAATTCTACATCACCATAACTAAGAGGATATCTGGACCAACTGGCGTGGAGCTGATTTTCTGCATCCACGAACAGACTGATCTCGATCCCTTCTGAATCCATGACATTTTTTTCAAGGTTCCCCATTTCTCCACTTAAAGCATAGATACCGGGGTTTTCCTGGCTGCCGGAGTACCAGATCTCATATCCATCTTTCAACCGAACCACTTCCAAATGAGCTACTCTTTCTTCGGTGGAGAGGATCATGATCTCTGATAACCTCTCGCCTCTTTCATTCAGTTGAACAGCCTTTAATTGGTTGCTTTCAATCCAGAACAGATCCAAACCACCGTCTATGAGAATCAGTTTGGCTTCTCGGGGTTGATTGATCTGAAAATCCAGAGGTACCAGGGTTCTGAACTGGGCGTCAGGACTGAGGACAGCTAATTGAGGTTGATATAAACCATCTTCGATAGCACTTCGAGGGAAAAGCACACTGTAAACTTTCCCGGAAGGATCAATCACCGGTTCCATGGGTGAAGCCATAGCTGTTTCACCCATTAATACACCCCGGCTCCAACCATCTGATTTAAGCCAGAGTTTGTCCAGTGCCTGACCGGTGCAGCTGGAAAGGAACAAGGTGGTAAAAACAAATAAAAGCAGGATTTTGAGTTTTTTTCTGGATCTCAAATTCATTGGTCTCTCCTGTAGATGGCAAAGCATCACCGATTATATCCTGAACCAAGCCAAATGCAACTGGGTGAAAGGTATGGGTTGTTATACTGCTAGAGAACTATACAAAAAAAGAAGGGATGAATTCCAATGAAGGACTTCATCCCCATAATTTTCGAGTTATTGAACGCTCTGGGAGGACAAAAAAAGAAGAACCAAGTCTACCAAACAGACTTGGTTCTTCTTGATGGTTTTTTTATGTGATTATTCTTCAGATATCAGATTGGATGCCGGAAGCCAGCCCTCGCCAGCTGTGCTAAGTACCTTGTACCAAATCTCGCCATCAATATCTACAGAACCTGAAATAGTAACCTCGTCACCCCGGGTGGCAAAGCTAAATGCAGACTTACCTCCAGCCTCCTGATAAAGTCCAACCAGGAAGCCTTCCGAGGTCAGAATCGCTGAGTCACCAGGTGCAAATGAAGCACCTTCAACTTGACCAACCACGTTTTCATTAATTGCAGTTTGTGTGGCTTCGTATCGCTGAGTCGCTTCCGCGGAAGTAATAATTTCACCTGATTGTTTACAAGCCATGCTTAACAAAAATAGTAAACAAACCACAGTTAAAATAACAAGTAGGTTTTTCCTCTTCATGCTTATAATTTCCTCCCCCGCAGACGGGCATCAAATGCATCCCTTAAACCATCACCCATGAAGTTGAAGGCCAGCGTAGTTAAGGTCAGCGCCACACCCGGGAACAAAACCAAGTGCGGGTTTGATCTTAACGTTGCATAACCTTCGTTTATCATGGCTCCCCAGCTGGGTGTGGGTGGATCAACACCAAGACTGATCAAACTTAACACTGCCTCAGTGTAAATATAACCAGGTATCGCCATGGATTCCAAAATCAACAGCGGGCCGATGATGTTAGGGATTAAGTGTTTGGTAATAATGTGACCATCTTTGGCCCCGATAGCTCTGGCAGCTTCAACAAATTCCTTCTCTTTATAAGAGAGGACCTGACCGCGAGCCTGGCGGGCCATACCCAGCCAGTTTAATGCACCGATGGCGACAAATACGAACAACAAACCACCGGTAGATTTATTTAGAAATATCAGTGTACCCATGAAGCCTGTTGTGACTCCCCTCCTGGCCAGTGCTTTAAAGTACACCGTCATCATAATAATGATCGGAAGCGTCGGGACTGCATAAAGGAAGTCAACAATACGCATCATGATATTATCGACCCGCCCACCAGCAAAACCGGCTATCGTACCATAGGTAAGACCGATGATAACGCTGACGCCAGAGGCCACAAATGCCACAGCCAGGGAAACCCGGGTACCATATACCATCCTACTCCATAGATCCCTGCCCAGTGCATCAGATCCAGCAATGAAGGTAGTGCAGCCCCATTCCAGTGGTGTATTGTACCAGTGACAATTTTCCTCGGCATATTCCTCTGTAATGTCATAGCCGGTGAATGGTTTTTCCCGGTTATTCAAGGTATTCTGCTGAGCAAAACCATAAGGAGAGAGCAGAGGAGCAAAGATCGCAGATAACAGGATGCCGATAATAAAAATCACACCAGCGACTGCGATGATATTCCTGCGAAACTCGCGGTACGCGTCCTGCATCGGGCTCCTGCCCTGCCCGTAATGTTCTGAATTTCCATCATTAACCAATTGTTCAAGTTGTTTTTCAGGTGACATAATCAATTCCTAATCGTACCGAATGCGTGGATCAACCCAAGCGTACATAACATCCACCAATAAATTGGCCCCAATTAAGATCAATCCGTAAAGCAGCACCAGACTTGTCTGCAGGAAATATTCCCGCTGCCCGATACTGGTAACAAATCTGCGGCCCATACCATTGATGGCAAACATAAGTTCAATAACAAAGGAACCTGTGATCAAACCCGCGATCAACGGGCCAAGCACGGTTACAACCGGGATCAGAGAGTTCTTCAGCGCATGAACAACGATCACGGTTCTTTCGCGGAGACCTTTCGCACGAGCAGTTCGAATATAGTCAGAGGAAAGAACATCTAATAAACCAGCCCGGGTCAGACGTGCGATACCAGCTGCCATTCCCGTACCCATAGCGAACACAGGCAGGAATGCATGACTAATATATTCCGCATTGATTTTGGGGATGAATCCCAGGAAAAATGGCGGATGTGCTCCCCAGAACGCAACCGGGAACCAATCCAATTGGACAGCAAAGACATAAATCAAAAGCGGTGCCATAACGATGGGTGGAACTGACCGGAAAAGTACTGCGGTGAAAGTCACGACATAGTCGATCAGTGAGTTATGGTTCAAAGCAGCAATAATTCCGATCGGGATACCTAATACAAAACCAACTACGATAGATGTTAATCCCAACTGGATCGAGATCGGAAAAGTCTGTTCAATGATATCTCGCACTGTTTGGGATGGCTGTCGGAACATGGGACCAAAATCACCCTTGAGAATATTAAAAACATATCTGGCAAATTGCTCATAAAGGGGCTTGTCCAGGCCGTAGCGGCGCTCGAGCACAATTTTAATATGCTCTGGCATGGCTTTCATTCCAACAGCGTCAAAGGGACCTCCTGGCATGGCGTGCACCAGAACAAATGTGGCCAGGATGACCAGTAATACCACCGGGATTGCGATCAGTAATCTTCGAATGATATATCTTAACATAAACCCTCCAGCATAAAAATTGGTGATAGATCCTTCGATTAATTCTCAGGAAATCACCAGGTCTGGCAGATGATCATTTGGTTTTTCATCATCCAGCCCTGCTAAGTTTCTGCTACCTTGAAGGAAACAGGGGGGGGCAGCCAAGAGCTGCCCCCCCAAGTATTACAACGAACTACTGCTGCGCTGCTGCTTGTACGTCAGCGTCAATGGACCATTCGTAATACTGCTGTCCTCCGAAGAGTGCAATATTGCGGGCGACCCAAGCGTGTTCTGCTGTGAAGCCAATGCGCAGGTAAATCGGGAAGAAGGGGAATTCACCCTCTTCGCCGAAGTATGCATTTTCGATAGCTGCGTAGAGCTCTTTCCGTTTTTCGGGATCAGCCTCGAAGCGGGCTTCTTCTACCATGTCATCGATTTCATTGCAGGTGCGGTGCATGCGGACTTCGATGTTGCAGTCCAGCACGTCGCCAACCCAGTTGTTCTCATCGGCATAGTCAGGGCCCCAACCGAGGGTCCACATGTGAGGTGCTTCAATGTCATCAGCTTTGGTGGCGGTCAGCAGGTCTGCAAAAGACTGCTGCTCAACCTGGATCAGGTCTGCAGAGCAGCCCAGATTTTCTTCCCAGTTGGCCTGAGCGAACTCAATCCAGTTCAGGGTGTGCTCACCGGAGTATCCCAGCAGGGTCACCTGCGGGAAACCTTCGCAGTCGGGGTATCCAGCCAGAGCCAGCTGTTCGCGGGCGTATTCTGGGTCATAACCAATACCCACTTCATCGATGGGGGGAGCGCCAAAGATTCCAGGAGGCGCAAAGTGTTTCATGGGCAGGCCCTGACCTTGTTCGATCACTTCAACGTGAGCAACACGGTCATAAGCAGCTGCAAAAGCGCGGCGGACATGGACGTCGTCAAACGGAGCCTTGGTCATACGGAAGGCAATGTAGAACACGGCCAGGTCTGGAACCTGAATGGTTTCATTAGCAAAAGTCGCCAGATGTGCTTCCAGTTCACCACCTGGAATGCCAGCTGTTTCGACTTCATTGTTCAGCCACAGAGCATAACCGGTAGCGCCGTCAGGAACAACATTGGACACAAATTTCTCAATATTGCCTTCGCCCTTCATATCATCAGGCATGAGGGGGTTGCGCAGCAGGATACGGTTTACACCGTGTTCCCATGCGTTCAGGACGTAGCGGCCATTTGTTACGATGTTGCCAACCTCGATCCATTCCTCACCATATTGTTCAATAGCCCACTGCGGGGTTGCTGCAATGGTCCACATCGGGGTCATGGACAGGAAGTAAGCTGCAGGCTGAGGAAGATTAATTACCAGAGTTTCGGCATCTGGTGCAGAAACGTCGATAGCATCAATCAAATCCTGAGGAATGTTCTCGGGGTCTTCATATTCATAGACATCCTGGCAGCCTTTGATAACGCCAGCAACGATGCCAGAGTAGTAGGATCCAGTGTTGGGGTTGCAGGCTCGTTTCATGCCATAAACGAAGTCATAGGCAGTCACGAAGCGGGGAGCGCCATCGGCGTCCACTTCCTGTTTTACCTCACCGGTCTCGGGATTGTGGTTCACCCAGGGGATGTCGGTTCGGATTGTGAAGGTGTAGGTCAGACCATCTTCGCTGATTTCCCAGGAGGTTGCGGCCTCGGGAATAATGTCAGCTGTAATCAGGTCGTAGTTGGTCAGATGTACAAACAGGTTCTCGATGTAATTGATAGAAGTTACATCTTCACCAAGCTGGGGATCCAGGGTTGGAATGTCTGATGTATCATAACCTGTGAATGTCAAGAGATCGCCAGTGGCAACAGTGCCCTCAGCAACCTTGGGTCCACAGGCCGACAGCACCATACTGGCCAGGATCAGTAATGAAACAATCGCAAGAAGTTTTTTACTCATTGTTTTTCTTCTCCTTCATAAAATTGAACAACAATCTACAGATGGTTCTTCCAAATTAATGTTCTGAGTGGGCACCACCTCCTTATCAAGAAATTTTTCCTATCATAAGTACAACATAAACAAAAATACAATGGTAGCGATAATTACATTTTTTGTTGAGCTTTTTCTACAAAATGACATGCAACCCAATGGTCCTTTTCATATTCCCGGAATTCGGGATCCTCTACTTCACAGCGTTTTTCCGCGATAGGACAGCGGGTATGGAAACGACAACCGCTGGGAGGATTGGCAGGACTGGGTACGTCACCCATAAGAATGATTCGTTTTCTTTCCCTTTCTGCAGCGGGATTATGCAGCGGAACAGCGGAAAGCAAAGCTATCGAGTAAGGGTGCAGAGTGTTGGCGAACAGTACATCTCGATCAGCTAGCTCAACGATCTTACCCAGATACATAACTGCAATCCGGTTAGAAATATGGCGGACCATGCTCAAGTCATGAGCAATGAATAAGTAAGTTAATCCCATTTCTTCCTGCAGGTCTTCCAGCAGGTTAACAACCTGAGCCTGAATGGAAACATCCAGGGCAGAAATGGGTTCATCGCAGACGATGAATTCTGGTTCAAGGGCCAGGGCCCGGGCAACACCAATACGCTGGCGTTGACCACCAGAGAATTCATGGGGATATCGGTTGACAAAATAAGGATTTAATCCTACTAACCGCAGTAATTCCTGCACTCGTTCTTTTCTTTCAGCCTGAGTGCCAATATTATGAACATCCAGGGGTTCGGCAATAATACGGCCAACTGTCATGCGGGGGTTCAAAGAAGCATAGGGATCCTGGAAAATGATCTGCATATCTCTGCGCAGCTCTCTCAATTTTCCATCACTGGCTTCGGTAAGATTAATATCACGGAAAAACACTTCACCAGAAGTTGATTTATGCAACTGAAGGATAGTTCGACCTGTGGTTGTTTTTCCACAACCGCTTTCTCCAACCAGACCAAGGGTTTCACCTTTTTTGATTTCAAAGCTTATACCATCAACCGCTTTGACGGCGCCAACCTGTTTCTGAAATACAACGCCCCGGGTGATGGGAAAATGTTTTACTAGATTTTCGACGCGTACAAGTGTATTATTCTCACTCATCGAAGTTCTCCTGTTTTGATATCTACCCAGCAGGCAATTCTGTGATCCAAGGAGATTTCGTCCAGAGCGGGATTCTCAATACTGCATTTGTCTTTTGCAAATGTGCAGCGGGGAACAAAGGGACAACCTTTTGGCATTTCCACAAGATCAGGCGGCAGCCCTTCAATGGTTTCTAATTTTTCTCCAGGCACTTCAATCAATTTTGGAAGGGATTTTAGCAGTGCAAAGGTGTATGGATGGCGGGGATCCTCATATAGGGAATCCACTGGTGCGTCTTCTACTACATAGCCAGCATACATCACGATAACGCGTTCGGCCAATCCGGCCACAACACCAAGGTCGTGGGTAATCCAGATCAAAGCCATACCGAGGTCATCCTGGAGTTCTTTCACCAGTTCAATCAATTGGGCCTGGATGGTCACATCCAGCGCCGTTGTTGGCTCGTCAGCTATCAATAAGGTTGGATTACATGCCAATGCGATAGCGATCATCGCTCGCTGGCGCATACCCCCAGAAAATTGGTGGGGGTAATCGTCCAATCTGCTTTCCGAATCCGGAATGCCAACCAGTTTCAGCAGCTCTGCTGCTCGGGTTTTTGCTTCCTTATCATCCATACCCAGATGGAGTTTTAAGGGCTCCTTGATCTGGAAACCAATCGTTAAGACTGGATTCAGGGATGTCATTGGATCCTGGAAAATCATGGCAATCTTGCTTCCACGGATCTTGCGCATTTCATTATTGGGATAATCTATCAGGTTTTCGCCTTTAAAGTAGATGGCGTCAGCCATAATCTTGGCCGGTGGGATCTCCAACAGCCTCAATACTGAAAGCATCGATACACTTTTTCCACAACCGCTTTCTCCCACTATACCTAATGTTTCCCCTGTGTGGAGTTTATAAGAAATGCCATTTACTGCGTGAACCAGACCTTCCTGTGTTGAAAAGGTGGTTCTCAGGTTCTGAATATCAAGAATAACTTCTCTGTCTTCCAATTTCCTTGCCTCCTGCTTTGCAACGATTTTAATGCTGTGGTGTTATTTAACCAAATCCATGAGATGGTTGCGCTATCCCAAATCGTGAACTTTAATTATACCTTTGCGGGGCAAAAATAGCCAAGATTTCTTACATATTATTAATATTTTTGGATTATTTCAAATACGGATTTTACCATACCAAATCAAAAATTCCTCCATGAATACATCAGAATAGGATTAATATAGTTCTCAAGTATGGTAAAAGTCACTCAACCTTTGAACTTTCTTCACTGAATCGCTTCAATATTCCAAAATATTGAATATGGATCATTTCCAAGGCCTGATAAACCAGGTCCGGCTATAATAATTTCTCTCCGGAAAAATAGGGGGAGAGCTGGCAAATCTTCTCTGAATATCTCACGGATCTCATCCAGAGAGTTCAGATAATTGTCGGAATCTGACAACGAAGTTAACACTTCCACGCAAGCGAAGTCGAATTCTTCATCACTGTATCCCGACGCATTCACACCACCCCATCCTTTTGGATAAGAAGGATATAAACCAGGAATTTCATCTGATATGAATAAACGGCAGGGCTGGTAATTTCCAGCAGCCCAGGCAAAATATGCCAGGTCAAATTTACGGCCGAAGATCGGACCTACAGGACCTGGCGCCAGCAGTTCTGCAGCGGGCAGCATATTAACTTCAATGCCTATGCCGCAAGAACCCAGGCCATCCCGAATCACTGTCACTGCAGCAGGCAGCGAGTCGACTTCAGCAGCCAGAAGGATTAACTCTAATTTTGTACCATCAGCCACTCCAATGACTCCGGTTGCAATCCGGGGAGTTGCAGGATTCCCATCTGTGTCGATCCAACCCAGCTCCTTTAATGCCAATCCGGATTCCACCGGTTGGTATGTATAAGTAAGCTCCAGATCATCGAGCATGGATTGACCAGGTGGGAAGAAGTCATCAACGATCTGATCAGTGTCCAATCGGGTGGAAGAGATCTTCTCCCGGTTAATACACCCCGCTATAGCCTGTCGTAATTCAGGATCTGCTAATAAAGTCCGGCTGGAATCCCTGGAATCAATTCCAAAGCTGAGCTGTTCCCAGGCTTTGTTCTCGCTTTGATAAATTCGCAGAACACCATCCGCTGCTCCCTGCATAATGTCAGCTTGAAAATCAGAGAGTCCGGATTGATTGGCAACCAGCTGGCACTCCCCGGACTGGAAAGCTGCCAGGGCTTCTTCTGCACTATCAACAAACCGAAAAACCAAAGCATCAAAGCCTGGCATTCCATCAGAAACCAGGTAATTTTGGTCATTGGCCCCAAGCGAGATATGGTCTCCATGGACCCATTCTCCGATCTGATACGATCCCCAGGCCAGGGGGCGTTCGGCACTCTGAGAGGAGGTGAGCAGTTCATCGCGGGTTAAGTTTTTCCAGAGATGTTCTGGTAAAGGATCAAAGAACAGGTCCGGATAAGAATATATTCCCAGATAACCTGGCAGGCCGGTCCAAAAGATCCTATTATCCTCACCAACCTGATAGCCAGAGGAATAGCGTAGTTTCTTCGGGCCGCCCGAGCCATAAATGAGTGATGCAACCTGATAAGAGTAAACGGAATCAGCTGCGCTGATTGGCGTACCATCTGACCAGGTAACGCCAGCATGGATATTGAATTCAATCCTGGCCTGATCCATGGTAATTGAATTATGGTCTTCAAAGGTTTCTGCACATGCAGGTTCAAAACAGCTGGAAGGTCGGTAATCTGTCCCGTTTGCCAAGATCGTGAGGTTTCCATTGGAATCAACAATAGTTTCCCCTGGAAAAACTTCAACTTGAGAGATCGTGACCAGGCCGTTTTCCAGAGATGGGATATCTTCTAGAAGGGCAGATATCGCACCAATGGCTGGATCTACGACGGTCCAATCATAAATTGCCTGGCGGATGATCCTGGCCGAGGTAGATTGATCCCCGTATAAAAATAACGATGTGGGTTCTTCTCCCAGGCAAATCGAAAGCACTTTTTGAGGAACAGGGCTTGGCAGCGGTGTGGATTGAGGTCCCTGATCCTTCACCGGGATGGTAATAACCTGAGCCCTTTCTGCCTGGCAGGCGGAGATCAACAGGACCAATCCTAATAATAATGAGAGATTTAATTTTCGTTTTAGAACCATGGTATCTTGTCTTCTTCCACTTCTCTCAGGCGCAGATAAGACCGGTAGCGCTCCGGATGGATTTTCTTATCCTTAATGGCTTCGATCACGGCACAGCCTGGTTCATGGGTATGAGTGCAATCACTAAAGCGGCAATGTAATAAAGCTTCGCGGATTTCTGGAAAATACCCATCCACTTCTTCTGGTGTAATATCCCAAAGATCAAGCGCTTTTAATCCCGGGGTGTCTGCGATATATCCTCCATCACTTAATGGAACCAGCCTCCTGGAGACTGTAGTATGTTTCCCCTTTTTAGTCGCTTCGCTTACTTCTTTAACCTCCAAACCCAATCCAGGTTGGATGGCATTCAGGATGCTGGTCTTTCCAGCGCCGGAAGGTCCCGCAAAAACATTGGTCTTTCCTATCAGTTGTTTCTTTAGTTGTTTAATACCCCGGTTCTTCACCGCTGAGGTATAAAATACCTGATAGCCAATTTTCTGATATCGCTGGAAGTATTCCCGGGCTTGTCCCATGCCCACCAGATCGATCTTGTTGGCCACGATCAAGATATCTATTGACTCTCTTTCAGCAATAACCAGGAAGCGATCCAACATCGGCAAACGAGGTTCAGGTTGGGCAACGGAAAAAACAAAAATTGCCTGATCAGGATTAGCTATGATGATCTGCTTGAATTCCCCCCGAGCAGTTGGCGCCATGCGGTAAAGCATAGCCTGGCGGGGTTCGACTTCTTCAATCATGCCTTTGCCGGGTTCCTGCTCCGTGTAGATCACCCAATCACCAATAGCGACAATATCGGCCAACTTGCGTCCTTTTTTTAATCGGCCTCTGAGTTGACAAACAACAACCTGCTCTCCGGTTTCAACGCTGAAAAAACCGGATTGGGCCTGGATCACCCGTCCGCGAATCTTATCAGTCATCTAGCACCTTCTCCTGATCCTTATTCTGCATCATCCTCGGGGACATACCAGACGCCAATTTCCGATTCCCAGGGGTAGTAACGAAGTACTTGATTAAAATAAAGTTCTACAACCCGCCTGAAGATCGGGGCTGATACATCAGATCCTTCTCCGGCATTTTCCCCGATCACCACAATAGCTATATCAGGTTTATTTTCATTTTGATTATATGTATATCCGCCGAACCAGGCATGGGATTCTCCTGAACCCGATTCCGCTGTACCGGTTTTCCCCGCCACATTGATCTGCAACCCCCTGATGCGATGATTGGCGGTACCCCGCGGATTATCAACTACCTGAACCATTGCATTATTGATGATATTGAGTGTTGTGCTGCTGATTGGAAGTTTTCCTACCTGCTCGGGTTCAAAACTAAAGATCTCTTCTCCACCTGCACTGCGGATGCTTTCCACAAACTGCGGCCTGTACATCGTCCCCCCATTGCCAAGAGCTGCCATAAACTGGGCGACCTGAAGAGGAGTGACCAGCGTATCGCCCTGCCCGATTGCCTGGTTTGTAGCGTCCAGAGGGGAACTCGGAGCCGGGATATTGCCGGCTTCTTCTTCCAGGGTTTCGATGCCGGTTAATGATCCCAAACCAAAACCCTTTGCCATATCCGAAATCGCTTCCGGATATCCATTTTGATACAGATGTAAACCGATATGCCAAAAATATGGATTACAGGACCGCATTAGACCCTCAGTTAATGTTAGCTTGCCGCTGGAAGGTGTTTTATCATCTTCCAGGAAGTGATCGTAGGTCCAATCGTTGAGGGTAACCCCGGGCAGTTCTTCAAAGAAATACCCGCAGTCATACACATCGCTTTCTTTGAATTCTCCGGTCTCAAGAGCTGCTGCCATGGTGATGATCTTAAACACAGATCCCAGCGGATACAAACCCTGGGTAGCGCGGTTCAGGAAAGGAGATTTTTGATCCGTTTTATAATATTCCTGCAGTAAAAACGAGGAATTGTAATAATCCGAGTTAAAAGCATTGGGATCAAAAGAGGGATTAGATGCCATGGCCAGAATACGGCCGGTATCTATTTCCATCACCACGATCGCTCCGTTATATCCGTAGAGCGCTTTTTGGACTTCCAGCTGGAATTCTTTTTCAAAGGTTGTGTAAATCTCTGCTGGCGGGGCCGCCTCTTCTCGAGCTAACTGGGAGATCGTTTCACCTTCTTGATTAACAACATAGAGGATCCCTCCCCTATCGCCAGCAAGATAATCCTCTCCCCAATATTCCAAACCCTGCCCGCCAACCTTCTCGCCTTTGGAGTATCCCTGAATGCGGTAAGCATCCAGTTCAGCTTCCTGGATCCAGCGCACATAGCCAACTGCCTGGGGCGATGCGCCGCCATTAAAATAATACCTGCCATCAAAATTCCGCAGAAGAACTCCATTTGTTGTATATGATTCGAGAATACCAAGGCGTGGTTCAATGGCATCTAAAGAGATCGCACCCAGGGGAAGATACCAATCCACATCAGGAGGATAATCTTCGTACATGGCATAGATCACTTCCGGCGGCATATCAAGATCACGCCCTAATTCTTCCAGAACTTTATCTTCCTTATTTGGTTTGATCTGTGAGGGGGTAAGGCCCACTGAAATTGCCTCAGCATAAGCTGTGATCACGCTGCCGTTCCGGTCATAGATATTTCCCCGTGAAGGAACCAGGCGGGTCAGCTGGAGCATATTGTCCCCTACCAATTCGGGGAAGATCAAACCCTTGGACCAATCGATCTTCCAAATCCCTTCATTAAGATTGAGAAGCAGAATGATATCCCGGTTCAAATTCTCGATCAACAAGCTGTTGTAGTTAATTGAGACTGCCACCTGGGCCTGGTTGGGATCAACAAAGGATGACAAGATCGCGTAGTCCAGCGATTCCATGGCAAGTTCAACAGCTACATCATGATAAATTTGGGAAAATTCTTCCTCACTGATCGTTTCCTGACTCGATTGGCTTAACATCGAATACATAGCCAGGTAATCATTTGTTTTCCAGTATTCCAGGTATTGAAGTGCAGCTTCCTCAACATCAGGGGCTTGTGTGGTCTGAACCTCCGGTGGCGCCAGCGCTGGTGTTGAAGTTCCGCCAGCCGGCAGTGTGCTTTCTGGAGTAGATTTACTGCACCCGGCGATCAAAGTAAATAAGATAAGTATCAATATGAATTTTTTCATAGTTAGTTACTCTCTGGATTGTTTCTTTTCACTCCAGCCAAAATATCGTTGTAAACAGGACACTGATATTCGATTGATTCCTGGCAGCGCTCAGCTACCCGATGGTCAGTATCTATACCCATCTCTTTCATCAATACTGCCAGATGGCAGAGCGGTAAACCCATCACATTGGCAAAACACCCGTAAAATTGAGGGGCTGGATTAAAATCACGGTTCTGAATACCGTATGCTCCCGCTTTATCCAGTGGATCACCACTGGCAATATACTCCTGAATCTCATCTTCAGTATACTCTCTCATTTCTACTTCAGTGCAAACCAAGCTGGTCCGGATTTCACCGCTAGAGAGATCATAAAGAGCAATTCCAGATAAAACCTGGTGAGTTTTGCCTTTTAATTGTTCCAGAATCCGGGCAGCATCCGCCTGATCTAGCGGTTTCCCCAATACCTCTTCCCCATCAACAACAATGGTATCCGCCCCAATCACCAGGGCATTGTTGAGGGAATTGGGTGATAAGTTTGCTGCCCCTTGAAGCGCTTTTTCCTTAGCAAGGCGTTTCACTAATTCAGGGGGTTTTTCTCCAGGGATTTCCTGCTCCTCTACTTCAGAATTAACGACGATAAACGGATCGATTAAGTTCCGGAGAAGAATTTTCCGTCTTGGAGATTTAGACGCCAGGATGAATTCTGTCATAGATAAGCAGCTGTTTTTCAGGTCTCTTTAATAATTTTCAATACTCCAAATTCTATCACAACCATCATTTTTCCATATTTCACCCTACATTGACTTCAACCAATGTTAATAAAACAGATAAGAGCAGCCCACCCTCTTTTGGTACAATGGCAGACAATGGCTACAAAAAGGATAAACCTCAAGAAAAGGTTTCACAGCCTGGTTCTACTTTGTCTGATCTTGATCATTCCATCCGCTCAGGCAGGTGCTCAAGCAGCCAGAGAGATATTCCTTTCCGCGCCCGATCTGTCAGATTATCCTGATATCACCTTCTATATAGATGTAACTAATAGAGAAGGCAGAAACATAACTGAACTGACGGCAGATCAAATCACTCTCAAAGAAAACGGGGTTGAGCAAGAGCTTCTGGACTTCCAGTCCTTAAGTCCCGGAATCCAATTGGTAGCTGCGTTCAATATATCCAATCCTTTTGGAATCCAGGATATTATTGGCTATTCCCGTTTTGATTATATTAAAGAATCACTGCTTTCCTGGGCTGACCAACCTCAAACTTCAGCACCTGATAATATCAGCCTTATTTCCAATGACGGTTTGGAGCACTCTCATCTGGCAGAAAAATCTGTCATGGTATCTATCCTAGAGAGATATGATCCGGAAATCAGGGATACTGAATCCAATTTTAACGTTCTTGCTCAGGCTATCAGCATAGCTTCCGATCCCGTCGATCAGCCAGGGATGAAACAGATTGTGCTGTTCTATACCAGCCAGCCTACAGCAGATGAATTTGCAGCAATTGACAGCCTGATCTCCCAAGCTCTGGACAACCAGGTTTTAGTCTATACCATCCTCGTATCATCACCAGCATTCTTTGCAACGGCAGGGGCCTCCAAAATTCAAAACCTGTCTGTAGATACCGGAGGGCTATTCCTGCCTTTTTCTGGAGAAGAGCCACTTCCAGATCTGGGGCAGCTGTTGGAGCCTCTGCGCAGCACCTATCTGCTCATGTACCGCTCCCAGATCGTGACACCAGGCACGCAAAACCTGGAAGTAAGCGTGGCTTCTACCCTTGCTCCTATTGTTGGTGACCGAGAATTTTTTCTTAATGTTCAACCTCCCAATCCGATTTTCATTTCTCCTCCCAGAACAGTAACGCGGGAAATGCAGGATGAAAATACTGTTGATGCTAATATCCAGACCTTCCAACCTGAAACTGTTACGTTAAATATCCTGTTGGAATTTCCTGACAACCATCCCAGGGATCTTGATGAACTGATCTTCCGGGTGGATGGAGAGATCGTCGCTAGAAAAACAACCCCTCCCTATGATCAGTTTATCTGGGATATCAGTTCATATGAATCCAGCGCCACTCATCACATCTCTCTGGAAGCTGTTGATGTGCTTGGTTTATCAAGGTTGAGTGTGGAAACCCCGGTTGAGATCGAGGTAATCGTCCCACCGCCGGATATAAAAAACATCATCCGGGCTAATGCCCCTGCCCTGGCTGGTTTGGCGGTTATCCTGCTGATCGGGCTGGCGCTTTTCATATTCATTTCTCAGGGTAGAATCCAGCCAGGAGTGACTAATATATTCCATTCAATATCCTCAAAATGGGTGCAGTTCACAAAATCAAAAACTCTGATCAAAAAGATCCTTCCATATAAAACCAATGAGAAACAGGATGGTCCCTCCCTACCAGTAACCCCATACCGGCTGATTGCTATTAATGATATTTCTCAGCAGATATTTCCTGAACCGGTCAAGGTTAATGAAAATGAGATCAAAATCGGCAGGACATTACCAAGCAAGGGAATCCAAATCCAGCACTCTTCTGTCATTAAAGAACACGCCTCGATAATCTGTCTTGAGGATGGAAAACTCCAGATCACTGATCTCGGATCCACAGCTGGCACCTGGATCAACTACAAGCAAATCCAAAGCGGCAAACCCCAATTCTTAAAAGATGGTGATATCATACACTTTGGAGAAGCAATTTTCCGACTTCAAGTCATGACAAGAATGGACACACCTCTTGTGACAGAGGAGAAAAGAACGTGATACCAAGTAAACAGCCTCACCTCGATTCATCAGCGATCACAGATCCAGGAAGTAAGGGTCGATTGAATGAGGATTCATTTGAAATAACCGCTTTTACGATTAGCGAGGATGACGATACACCTGTTTTGCTGGCGATTATCGCCGATGGAATCGGCGGTCATAAGGCTGGGGAAATTGCATCAAAAATTGCTGTTGCCACAATCATATCCTCAGTTGCCGAGAGCGATGGCACTGACCCCTTATGGATCCTAAAAAGTGCCTTATTGGAAGCCAATCACAGCATCACGAGTGAAGCAGAAACTGATGACTCAAGGAAAGGGATGGGGTCCACCGTGGCATGTGCCCTTGTGATCGACTCCGCCTTGTATATCGCAACCCTGGGGGATTCTAGATTATATTTGGTCAGGGATAATGTCATCCAGCAATTGAATATCGATCATACCTGGGTCCAGGAAGCGCTGGAGGTTGGTGTGATCAATTCCAAGGAGGCCCGCAATCACCCTCGTAGACATCTCATCCGCAGTTATCTGGGATCATCCGATCCTATTCATCCAGATTTGCGTTTATATATGGACTCGGAAGAAAATCATGAACAAGCCAAAGCGAACCAGGGATTACCTCTGGTTCCTGGAGACCAGGTGCTGATTTGCACAGATGGACTTACAGACCTGGTTGACGATGAGGAAATTCTCGAGATTATCGTAGGTGAGGACAGCAAAGACGAGCAGCTGCAAAAGCTGGTTGACCTTGCCAACCTACGGGGCGGACATGACAATATCACGGCCGTTGTGCTTCAGGCTCCGGGAGTTGAACTATTCGAAGATCTGGATTTTGAGGATGAAGAGGAATCAGCAGAAGAAGAATAAAACCAGTCGTTGAAAAATAAAAAAGATCCGTAACCAAATTTTGATTACGGATCTTTATATTTAACGGTCTTCTGCTCAAGGAAGCAGTTGAGCAGTATAGATCTGATTATCAACCGCCATGAACACCCGGTCACTCATTGTGACAGTGAATGCTGTTGCCGGTTGATCAATGATGCCATCTATCGGTCGGAACTGTTCCTGGAACTCCAGCTGAGTGCTGAAGCGGTAAAGGGCCTGCTCTTCAGAGTCCAACATGTATACAGCCATTCCTGGCGATCCTTTGATCGTGAAGGAATCAAAATTAGCTCCTGCGAAGAAAGGTCCGGACTCGCTCCCGGGTCGGGTGTCTGAATAATCAAAAGGAGTAGTACAAAGAGGGTCAGCATCTGCTCGCTCGGTCACACATTTGGTCACATATCCATCATTGTGCAAGATAAATAACTCACTGCCATTGGTCACCAATTCAATCGCGTCAGCCATTTCCGGAGAATCGATCGCTCCAAAATATTCAGAACCTTCATGATAGTTCTGGCTCTGGTATTCTATCCAGATAGCCCGCTTTTCCGGATCCAGAATGTAAAGGTTGTAGGGAGCGCTGCTGGACATGGCGATTGCCTCAGCTTGTCCCCGTCCAAGTGTATATGATATATCCTCAAAGATCACTGGTGTTTCCGTCAGATCCGCATAACAGAAGATCATCGTGTGGTTTTTATCAACACCCAGGATGGTCGCCTGGTCTTCCTGTGAAGTAGGCAGGGCAACAATATCCACCAGCGGACCTACTGTTATATGTCCATCAATAGGACCGCAGCTGAATTCGTCAATTATCTTGTATCCATCTGGATTGGATTGGGCCCAGATCACCGTGCCATAATCCGCATTCAGCATATAAAGATCATTCCAGGCTGTGACTACTATCTTGGATATGGTCACATCCGCGCCCAACCCGCGGCTGAAGAGAGGCTGATAGTTTAATCGGGTGACCCGATCCAAGGTATCCAGCTCCAGGCGCAGAGTGGAAAACAGTTCTTCCACTTCTTCCGTTTGTTGATAACTTCTGGCGGCCGTGATCTGATCCATTGCCTCAGAAATGGATTGATAGTATTCCGGTGTATCAATTTGTGTTGAGGCCAGGGTTAACAGAGTTTTTGCCTGAGACAAATGATCGTCGTAAAGCTGATTTCTGCCTCGTTTGATATAGAACACACTGCCAAAGACCACCATCACAACCGGGACCAAAATCGCGATCATGCTTAAACTCCAGGATGGAAGGTCCAGTATCTGGTCATCCGGCAGCATTTTGC
>Ga0209834_10000022_pt1 | contig 79314 bp, 66 predicted proteins | sample Mar14236cmmetaG_FD_184134 | JGI IMG/M metagenome (GOLD analysis project Ga0209834, IMG submission 184134) | Marine hydrothermal vent microbial communities from Guaymas Basin, Gulf of California to study Microbial Dark Matter (Phase II) - Marker... ... | reverse complement strand
TCGACTCAGGCCCTGGCGCATTTTTCTGTAAGCAGAGATGAAACCCCAGGCTTTGGAGTCATAAATAGTCTGAACAAGAGATTCCCATGCATGGAGATCTCTCGCGAGTTGATCCTTTTCAGCTCTCAAGATCGATATACTTGATTCATGTTCCCGCAATTGGCTACTAATATGAGTATAATCAACGAGACGTCCTATCATAGACTGGGAAGCATTTAAGGCTTTTCTTAGTTCTGAGCTTTTGCGTTTTTCTTCTGCAATTTGTTTTTGTGCCTGCTCCAAAAAATGCGATTTCGAGCATGCAATGAGTGACCAGCAGATCCTTTCATAGGATGTGACAGTGCGCGATAGACTGTAATTATTAATGACTTCACTGACTCCTAATGCCCCGGTCTTTTTCCACTTATCACGTTGTTTGCAGAAGTGATTCATGGCCTTAAGTAACTCAGGGAGTGTAGGATCCCCGGCCATCATAGTGTAACGTTCCTGGTAATGAGGTTCTAGACTGTCCAAGTCGCCATACGGCGGACGGACTAAGATGCCCAAACTATTATTGCCGACCGCAGTCCGTGCCCCGCCTACGGCACTCATAATGAGGGGCAGACCAAAAAACATGGCCTCCATCATTGCCATACTCCACCCCTCCACCACAGACGGCAATACAAAGGCATCCGCCATCTTGTAAAACGGTGCTGCATCAGGGGCATGAGGCGCAAAAATGATTTTGTCTTCTAATCCATTTTTATGGACCAGATGCAACAGGTATCTGTGAAATTGACGGTCTACCACCTGGCCCAGAAATAACGCCTTTACATCAGGGCAATGTTCAAGAAGCTCCGGGAATATCTTTATGATCCTGTCCTGTCCCTTTGTCCTGTTTATGGCCGCGACCGTCAAAAAGACATAGTCGGCGGGAGAAAAACCAAAGGCCTCCCGATCTTGAGCCGATGTGTGTTCTTTGCGGGCCTGCCATGCATCGACGTCCAGGCCGTTGGGAACAGTTGTTATGCGCTCTTTCTTCACCCTGAATCTGTGGGCCATAAAACCTGCCACATCATCAGATACCGCTATGTAGTGACTGATAAAAGGATCTACCGTACGAAACGCACCCAGGATATTATCATCCAGCCACGCATAGATATTGTGAATCACGCTTACCACGGGCAGACCGGCTTCGGCCGCCAGCCTTGCCCCGAAAAAGGAGTAGTGGGTGTTGACTATGTCCACTTCATAACGAGATAGAATTTCCCTGTATGCCTCCTCCTTGTGCGTGGCAGGCAAAATTTCTATATCTATGCCCTGGCATTTCAGCCTTTCCGCTATTTTACCCCCTCTCTCGGTGCACACTACCACCGCACGATTCCCCTTTTTTTGAAGCCCCAGGGCAAGGTCATGGACGACTTGTTCAAGGCCTCCTTTATCAAGCGATGGGACCTCCAGCATTATATTCATAGGTGTGAATGTAATGCCACTTTTAGGTATGAAAGGATAGAGGACGCCGTCGGCCTCTGGGGATCGAGCCTGGATCCGTTCAAAAAGCGACCTGAATTTATTGTCGAATACGGCCTGTAATTCCTCTATGTTCAAAGAACGGTTTCGGTAAAGGCGCTCGTTCAGAAGTGAACGGCATCCCGCCACAATTTCCGGTCGAGGACTTTCTGACAGGTAAGGAAATATATCTTTGGGCTCTAAAGAGACTGCAGCCTTGTATAATACCCTTGCCCTTTCTTCCTCTGACTGAGGGGTGGCCTTCCGGGTAAGGTTTTTACCATGCCACCGGTAATATACCAGAGGTCTCTGAAGCATCATCATATTGTGCTCTTTGAGCAATCGAAACCACAGATCATAATCCTGCATATAGACGCATTCAGTATCAAAGCCCCCGATTTTTCTGAGCACGTCGGTTCTCATAAGGACAGAGGGCGCGGATATAAAGTTGCGTTCAAGAAGCCCCAGAATAAAGTCTTCACGGCCCTCTGGTCTGGCATTGAACCAGTCCACTAAAGGGTGATCGCTTATGGTACGGCCTTCGTGATCAATAAGTGTCTGGTGAGTGGCAACCGCGGCCAGATCCGGTCTCGCCTCCAGCCATTCCAGCTGTAAATCCAGCTTTTCAGTATAAAATGCGTCGTCTGAGGGAAGAAAACCAAAATAACGCCCCCCGGCCAACTTCAGGCCCCGGTTGAGCGAGGCACTCAGGCCCCGGTTTTCCTGATGTATTATCTGTATCCTTTTATCTTGGGAATATTCGTCTGCAATCTCTCCGGTATTATCAGTTGATCCATCATCAATGACAATAAGTTCCCAGTCGGGAAAAGACTGATTTTTTATGCTTTCTATGGAGTCTCGTATGTAAAGCTCGTGATTGTAAGCAGGAATGACAATAGTAATCGCTGTTTTGGTATTGCTTTCGGACATATATTTCAGGCCTTATAAATAAAATTGGCTGTATTATTGCTGGAGCAGAATAATGTAATGCCTGCAGAAAACAAGGGTCAATAGTATAAACGAACTCCTCCGGCTGCAATAGAACCCTGGGGCGCATTTGGCAGTAACCCTGATAGTCGTCCGTCTAAACTTTTGTATGTCGGTATTACACCATTAATTTCCCAGGGCTCGCTCAATGCGTGCTGCCGGAGGATCCTTCATGCAGGCGATGACGTCATGGTACTCATCCCATGCCATTTCCATGTATTCTACCAGACGAAGATCAGACAAAGTTTCCAGCCTGGAAAGTACCCAGGAAGGTGAAGAAACGGAGATCCCGTAACCCATTGTGTTGACATAGTCTACATATCCGAAACCAAATTGGTCGTAATCCTCCAACAGTTTTGTCAATTGACCCTGCTCCAGCCCGTAAGATACGCGACCTTCACGAATCGCATAGACGCAGGAAGGGCCATGGACGGAAAAGACTAAAACACCTTCCGGATTGAGATGCGAATTGAAAAAATCGAGAAAACCGGTCCAACGGTCACCTGTGAGGTGTGTGAGCAGAGATCCACACCAGATAAGGTCAAAGCCGCCTTCTATGGGTATCAGATCAGGGTCTTCCGTTGAATATACCGGAATCGCATTAAAGGTGTTTGCACAAAAATCGACCCCGTCACGCAACAGATCACAGGCCGTGATTTGGGCATGGGGAAAAGCAGACCTGAGAGTCCGAAGCACCCTGCCGTGTCCACACGGAAGGTCCAGTATGGTTTGAATATCCATACCGTCTTTTCCGGCAGCCAGCATAGCGATTTTAATGCAATTAAGCGCTGACTGGCCCACGCTCAGATAATGGGATCCCTCATCATTGTGAAACATCTGGTCATTTGGAGAAATATCGCGTATTACACTCTCTGTGTTCGGCTCGAGTAGTCTTTTAAATCCGGGTAAAGTATCTTCCGCGCCCTTCGATTCCGGGACAGGAAACGATGCGGACTCAGCGGCAAAAGAGGCTTTTGTCCCCCTGCGCTGAAAGGCCCTGAGCCAGCGGAGCGGTCTGGTGATTCTCCATGAGATTGATGTCTCCATAAGGCCTACCTGTGCCTGCCAGAAATCCCTTTCCGCCGTCACTGACTCAACTGTTTCCCCAAGTAATCTCCGCTCGTTTTCTGTTTTCTCTAGATCACTCGTGGGGCCGGAGGTAGATGATTTCCTGTTGCTGAACTGATGATTAGTAGCACGATCAGCCGTCACTTTATCCATATAACGCCGGAAGGCCTTAAAAAGCTCCGGATCCAGCCTTGAGCACCAGCGCTCCCGGACGGCATTTTCAGCCGATACACTCTCCTCCGCGGAAAAGCGGGTGCCCTCTGCGGTAGATGTGCCGAAACACCTGTAGCGCGCGACTAATACAGGGACATATAAAAATTCATGATCAGCGGCCAGGCGAAGAAGCAAATCCCAGTCTTCATAAAGGGAAAGATCTTCAGCAATGGGTCCGCACCGTATCAGGACTTCCCGCTTGAAAAGAAAGGCGTTAAACGGAATGTAATTACCCACAAGCAGGCGATTCCGGTCAAAGACACCGTCATAAAGATAGTCCTCTCTATCAGGATCTCTGGTGCCGTCGAAAAGATAGTGTTCTCTCAATACCTGCCCATAAACTACGCCTGCATCCCTCTCTGCGGCATAAGTAATTAAATTTTCCAGGCCGGAAGGTTCAAGCACATCGTCGTCATCAAGGAATCCGATCCAGTTTCCTTTTGCGGCCTGAAGGCCCTGATTGGCGGCAGCGGCACGGCCGCGGCCCTCCGGATTCCGGATGAACTTGATATTCTCAAAGGTGGCGGCGAAGGAATCCACCAGTGATGAAACATCTTCTTCTCCGTCGTTGACTACTACGATTTCTACAGGTGAATATGTCTGTGCGGCTATGCTCTCAAGGGCCTCCTTCAAGAGTTGGGGTCTATCTTTGGTGCGGACGATAATTGAAACCAAAGAATTTCCGGATTGCCTAAAACCATAACTGTAGTGCCGGACCGTGTGCATGTACTCCGTAAATGGCCTGCTGGTCTTCCAGTTCTCTACTTGCCGAAAGCCCTCTGCATGCGTTACCTCCGGGCCAAGCGTGTATGATCTGGCAATATTCAAACCGAGTACAACGGCCTCATAGTTATTCTGATTGATTTGACTGGAGTAGCATCGGATCGCCTCGATCTTTCTGGAAACCACAGGCGTAATATCAACCAGGCGGTTAACCTCGCCTTGTCGCGTAATTTCGTAAGTCCAAAGCTCGCCGGAAAAATTCAGTTCCTTAAGGGCCTTCCAAAACATATAACTAGCGGCCCTGTGGTCAGGATGAAATTCCTGCAGCGCCGGGAGAAAGACGACTTTGGGCTTCACGCTTTCAAGGACTACGTCCAGGCGTGACTCCATACCGGTTATCCTGTGAAGTTCGCGATCCGGCAATCCCCAAAAATAGATGTTTGTTAGCCCAAGGATCTTGCCCGCTTCTTGGGCTTCATGTCTTCGGGTCCCGGCATCACCTGCCTGTTGCCCGTCGGTCAAAAAAACCACATAAACAGCTGTACCTGCACGAGTCGCCCTGGCGATTGTCCCCCCCATACCAAATGTTTCATCATCAGGATGAGGAGCAAATACCAGATAAGGTCCTGAAGGAATATCACTGGTTGAATAAGGTATAAAACTCTGCTCTTCCAACATGGTCGATTTTAGTTATTGAGCCGCTGTGAACAAATCCTAAAACAAATCGCTATCGCCGTGTGTAAAATACATCATTTCAGAAAATTCTTCAGGAGACAGATCCCCGGAAAAGGTTGTAAAGCATAGATCCAGATTCTGATGCTCCCTTTGGTCCCTGAAGCCCAGCTCATATAGCCGCTTCATCCACCACTCTGGATGTCTGGAAAACCAACCCCGGACTTCCGTGATTTCAAGGCCCTGCTTGCGGATCAGCCGGAGCAATGAGACTAATCCCGCTTGTGGAGCATACGTAACCTTGGGATCAAAGAGTGCGTCACCGATCAAGAGTGTGTTGCCTTCAATGCGACAGAGCCACCATCCGACAGGATGGCCCCACCGGCGGACCAGAATTAGCTTGTAATCATAATCAGGATGATTCAGATAGCGCCATTTCAGATATGAGGCATTGCGAGCCACAAGCCACCTGTAATCACCACGTACCTTTTCGAAGAAGTCATCAGCCCAGCTGCTGGTCTCTTTGACGGCTTTTGTCGTAAAGCCCAAGAGTCTGAAACGCCATATGTCATGTTTTAACAGCATTTCCAGGGATACGCTATCGAGTATCCATTCATAGACCGGTGTCACCGGAATATATTTAAGGAACATCCTGCCGAATTTCTGGATTTTCCCAGTGTTAAAACCATAGAAAAACGGGATCTGTCCTTCGCAGTACAGGCGGTGGAAAAGGCGCACCGCCCTGGCCAGAAGGCTTGTAGGCCCCCTCCCCACCCCGCGGTAGGACGGATATGTCATTGTATCCCCCACCTGTTGAATAAGGGTCATCTGGTCACCCATCCAGAGAGGCACTGGATAGGCACTATAGTGGCTGACCAGTTCTTCGCCATTCCATACCGTTATTATCAAAGGTCCACCAAAGGGATCGTGCAAAAACTTCCACTGCCAGTGCTCCATAGATCTTTGTATGCCAAAGATCTGTTGAAACATCTTCAAGATGGCCTCTTCATCTCCGGGCATGTAAGGGCGGAGAGTAAAGCGATCGGGTCTTACATCCCAAACTTCGTAGCCGAAACACCCCCTACTATACCAGTCGAACTGCTTCTTCCAACCCTGGGTATAGTGGTCTACAAGATCCTTTGCGTTGTCTCCGAATGTCCTGATTAACAACTCTCTTTTGTCTTCAAAGAGCCCCAAAATCTCCCGGCAAGTCTTTATCACTTGAGGGCCGATGCGCTTATGACGACGAATGTAAAATCCTGCCTCTCCCAGGCAGCGTTCGATTTCCCCGGCAGAATGAACTGCGGATTTCTCTGAGGTCCGTGGACTATAGGACACTTCATCACAAAGGACTATTCTCCCTTGAGGTGCGAGGATCTTTTTAGCCTTTTGAAAAACCGGTAGCAGTTGCGGAAAATACTGCAGGGATTCCTGAAAAAGGATCAGGTCATAGAACTGTGGGATGTCTAGAAGCTGGTGGTCCTCCAGGAAGCCGCACGACAAATACCTTGGCCCGGGATAGTGTTGCTCCGCAAAAGCAATCAATTCGTGTGATGGGGTAATGGCTGACACTTCATAGCCTCTTGCCGAAAGATCGCCAGCAGTAGCCCCCAGACCACAACCCACATCCAGAATGCGTGCCGGTGGCTGCGGAAACAGCTCAAACAAAAGGGCTGTAAGGGCCTGTTGGGCCCGGCACAGGGAAAGGCTGGGTTCTTCTTTAGGCCAGTAGCCAAAGTGAAGGTCATCAGTGCCGGTAAGGATGTGGTAAAAGCCAAAGGGTTGAGGCAGTTCCGGCGTGCTCATTTCTTCTCCCATTGCCAGATCTTCCGTGAGAGCAAGAATTTACGGCTGGACCCCAGGCGTACGAATTGCTTGCCGGCCGGCAAAATCGCCCAGGCTTCCCGTGGAAAGACGGCCTTGTCACCCTTACCCAGATATCCCGCTGCAGGAAACATGAAGGGATTCGGACTCCACTCGAGAAGCCAGCCCGAATTCCAGTTTTTCGGTACTGAAAACACCGGCGGGGACTGTGGCCTGCCCAGGTCGGTGATCACCGGCACGCTCAGTATGCGACCAGGCCCTGGCTTGCGCTTCTTGGCCAGCCTGTATGCCAAATGGCCTCCATAATGCTTCTCCATGAAGAGAATACCGGATCTGGCCATTTCCTCCCGCTTCCATTCCTCTTTGTGTCGTGCACAGCCGCTGAATTGATGTACCGCCACTGCTTCCGGGACCACGAACAGATCAAAGCCGATACGTCTAATCCTTAAAAAAAGGTCGGTGTCTTCATAATATAGAAAAAAACGGGTGTCAAAAAGGCCACCGGCCTTGTTTACTGCAGTGCGGCGTAATAGAACATGGCCACCGGAGAGATTTCGTTGCCTCTTGGGCCCTGCCGCCTGCCAAACACTTAGCGATTGATGCCGCCACCACAAGCTGTTCAACCAGGCCAGATTGGTTCGAACAGGGTCATCTGGGGAGGTCAGCAGATAATGCCACGGACTTGGAGACGGGCTGGGAGGAAGCAGAAATTTACGGCCTTCATCCCAATAAATAAGGGGTCCAGCGGCACCTACCTCGGGATACTTATCCATGAAAGAGCACAAGGCCTCCAAGGCGCCCTTTTCCAGGTAGGCATCCGGATTCAATAGCAATATCCATTCGCTCTCTGTCTGCTCAAAAACTTGGTTGCAGGCGGCACCGAAACCGACGTTTTCAGAATTAACGACAACCTTGCAAGCACCGCCAAGTCCGTTTTTAAGTAAATCCGCCTCGGTAGCGTCTTCACTATTATCAACCACCCAGATATCCGGTTTTCCCCGGTCTTTAGATGAAAGCAATGAATTCACCGCCCTGGCGACATAGTGTGCGGAATAAAAATTTACGATAATAGCCGTAACCATGAGCTGTTTATACTGGCCGGGCTATTACCCTGTATCGTATGGTTTCCAAACTTTCCATATCACATCTCTCCTGAAGAATGTGATATGGCACAACCCAATCGGAAGGAACCGGCAGCCTTTCCTCTTCCCATATATACGAATGCCAGCCGTTGTCCTGAAGCCAACGTTGCCAGCTCTTTTTGGTGCCGAAGCGAAGATGGGATACACACAAAATGCCGGCCGGGGTTTCATCAAAACGGCCCATAAGAAGATCTTCAACCACCGACCAATGCCCTATATTAGGAACAGATGCCACCAGAAGCCCATCCGGCCGGATTTTACTGCGAAGAAGTCCTAGTGTCTCCCACGGATACGGGAGATGTTCCAGAAGGTCAGCACATACGATTCGGTCAAAACGCACAGACTCGGCAAAGGGGAGCCCGCTTTGCACATCCGCCTGGACGGCTGCATCCATCCATATGCGGGCCTCTTTCAAAACCGGTAGATGGAAATCCACTCCGACCCACTCTACTTCTGGAAACACTTTCTTGCATACCTTGCCCATAAGGCCTCGCCCGCAACCTAATTCAAGAACTCTGCCCTCCCATTTACACATGGCCAAAAGGTCTTCACGGCTTCCCGCTTCTCTCACATCATTGAAAGCATGAAGCCAGCCTTCACAGAATATACGAACCTTTTCTGCTTTTCGGGCCCAGTATTCCGGAAGTCCTCCAAGGCTTAATTCAGAAGGCAGAGATGTCAGAAAAGACAGTGGAACCACTGCCACCATGAAACCCTCTGGTTTGAAACAAGGCCTAGTGACCCAGCGTTCCCCCCCTTTTTTGTTCGATGCCTTTTCAAGTCCATTAAGTGTAAGATAAGGTTGAGGTGCAAGAAATTTACGCCACGAAGGGTCCTGATTCCCAACTGGTACATTTATGATACCGCCGTTTCCTTCCCCTTCCAGTGCGTGTAACCACTGTGTCCAAAGTTCAGGGCCATACCAAAACTCCTGATCAAATATGAGGCCGATATTTTCCGATTTCATCTTCGCGGCCCAAGGCGCGGCAGGTATTGAAGCAGCTATCTCTCCCGTTTTCCAGGGCGGCATACCCATCTTTTTTGCCAGACGCTCTTCCTGCGAAAAAGTAACGCCGGACATATCCTGGCAAATACACCAGAACGGAACTTTCATGCGCTTTCATACTGAAGCAGGAGTTCAGAGGCCCACCATCGCTCAGGATGAAGCCTTATCTGCTGGTCCAAAAACTTATAGATAGGCGTCATTTCTACTGCGGGATCAGACGATCTCTGATCTCCGGCAAGATAACAGAGAACACGATATTCGCCCGGTTTGTCATGGAGACAAACAAAGGCACCAAGGACACTGTCCGTCTTTTTTGCTATCCGCCATGCGCCGGGAGCCATTCGCCTTGTATCGCCCAAGAAAGGAACAATCACCTCGGTTTTCTTCGATGCAGCAGGGACGTCCGCAAGGATGACTACCGCCTCCCCCTTTTCAAGCGCACTATAGAAAAAACGAAGGTCCTTTTCAAAATGAACCACCTTCCCTCTGTTCATAAACTTTTCCATGTTACGATATTTATCGTAGTAAAATTTCTGCACGGAAGCATGCACGCGGGGATCCTCAACCACAGAAGAACTTACGGCATTGACGCGAAGGCCGGCCATACCCAGAAGTATGATGCCCATTACAAAACTGTCGAAATGACAGGTGAGAAGGACAATGCCTCGGCCATATTTTTGATAATCCAGAAGCTTATCAAGTCCCTCAAAGGTGCTTTGTCTAAAAATAGTCTGTATGTATTTCCCTGAAAGAAGACAGGCCTCCCACTCTTCCCTGGAATAATGGATAAAACGATGAAGAGTGGCCACCATGTTACTCAACCTGCCGGAACCCGGGGAAAGCAAATTCATAGCCTGATATGTTCCGCTACGGACGAATCGATGCCCCACGGCCACAGATCGCCAATCATAATCCAAAAAAAAATTAAAAGTCCCCCTAATCTTGGCCAATCGTTCACCGATAAAGAGGGGGGTTTTGGCCATGGCAGGTAGAAGGACGCCATAATCAAGACTTTGAATCGAATGGCCCAAGATGTCCCAAAAGCGCATCCAAGATCCCCCTCAGAATATAGTAATAGCTCTTCCCAGGCTGCTCCCCGTAGCGCAGTATACTCACCATATGTCTTAACATACCCTGCAAAAAAGAGACGGATGCCCACCATCCGCCCAAATGCCAATGGCCGTTCAGCATATTTCTCGCCATATAGTAATAACGTTCTGGATTATGTTCAACCCAAAGACCCTGCTCCGTTTGTTTCTGGATCCTTCCAAGCCTATGAAACAATTCACATCTCCGATCCCACCAAATTTCCCACCCGTGTCGTCTCAGGCGCATGTGACATTCGTGATCAACGAAATCAATGAAATAGTCTTCCCTGAATCCTTGGACAGACCTCAAAGCCTCAACATTATAAAGTGTACCTGAAGTCAGACATGAATCGATTCGGACCAATATATCGCCTGAAGTCCTGGAGACCTCGACCGGTCTGAAGCCGCGCGAATCCCAAATGTAGGGTAGATGGATGATGTCAGGAAACTTTATACTCTTTACCACGGGACATACGGCACCGACCCTGCTTCCCTCTTCCTTAAGGCATGAGCCAGTTTTAAGCAATTGTGCCAGCAATCCTTTTCCGCAGACGCTGTCCTGATCGAGAATGAAGAGCCAGGGTACCCCCAGATCAAGCGCCCTCTCCAAGCCCAGATTATAGGCAGCGGCAACCCCGACATTTCTTGGCATTTCGAGTACACTCAACAAACCGTTTCTATAGCTTTGAAGCCTGTTCACAGTATCGTCCGGAGAATCATTGTCAATTACAAGTATTCTGGAAACAGGATGTCCTGTCTCAAAAAGACACGATTCGATCAATTTCCGGATCGTCTCTTCACCCTGGTAGGTCACAACTAGGCTCAAGACATCTTTTATGATCGGTGACTGTCCGGGTGAATATGTCATCCTATCCGCTCCACCAAACTCCGTATCTATGAAAAACCGAATGTACGGCCACCAGGTTTATCAATACAGAGGCAAAGAGCAGACCGAAACCCGCTCTGGTCTCAAAGCGAGGGTTCAGATTAAACGGCCTCATCAAGACCGCACCAACGAGAATGGCTGCAACTACGGGATGGAAGTATCGTCCCTGTAGATTTATTGTCAGCGAACCCACGGGCATCCATATGATGTAAGCACTCGCACATATCGCCACAAAGGTCAATACCGCGGCGGACATACAGATCAGCCCATGAATGATGGAGGCCCTCTCAGATGGACTCCCCTGCCTTTCAGCAACAAGGACGGACGCGCATGCACCACCGGTCCAAAGATAGATAAAGAAAAAGAGGATCGGCAGGTCCAGCCACCCAAGGACTCCGACGAATTGATGAAAGAGGCCGCCCCCGTTGGTTGATAAGGTGCGGAAAATAACTTTAATGAACTCGAGCGGGAAATGGACAATAAAGGCAAATTGGGCGGATGGATTCAATACTATATTGTGATCGGTGCTTATTCTATTTGCTATTTGAAGGGAGGTTTCATAGATCCCGAATTGCGTCAAAAGATAATTCCAGGTGATACTGCCGGCCAATCCGGATATCAGTCCCACCCAAAAGGCATTAACCTTTGGACCTCTTGCCCCACCTCCGACAAACATCATGAATAAGGCCGGAATAATCAAAAGCGGGATATAGGTGACCTTTGTCATCAGCAAGAAAAAAACTGAGGCCATAAAACACCCCTGAAGGCATCTGCTGTCGTCCAACTTCCCGATACCGGCGCATATAACAACAAAGGCTGAACCGTATACAATGAAGTCAGTGCTTACAACGCCTGTCTGAGACAGGGCCATAGGAGTTACCGCCGTCCAGAACAGAGGCCAGGCACCGACAGGCAACGCTCTTGTGGCTATATAGAAAAGGCTCACGAAAAGCAAAACGGAAAGAATCCTGCAAAGATAAAATGTCGTGTACAGAATTAATTTTGAATCCCCAAAAGTCATCAAAATCTTGATGACAAGAGCGTGAAAAAGATAGGGGACAGGGGAGTAAAGGGATGAATTGTATGCAAGGTTGGGGATGCGGCTGTCCTGTTGCTCAAGGAGATCATTCATCAAATTGAGCATCGGCAATGATTGTGCGTCATGATGCTCTTCAAGGACTTCTTTAATAAATTGTACGAGTCTTGCCGGATGATCATGCAGGATAAATTGTCCTTCGGCTACGCCGTATGCCCTTGCAAAATGGGCCGCCTCATCAGGGGCCTCAAACGGTGGAATGATGAGAGAATAGGTAAGACCTAATACAAGCAAAGTACAGAGTTGCAATAATATGATTCGATCGCTTTTCCCGTAGTGCTTCATTCCCACATCCTGCTTTAGCAGGATTTTCGACTCCAAATACAGGCGAAATTTTCATGTGCCGGGATGATGAAAGAACTGGGTCATGAGCTTCCAGCATCAATCCGAGGAATCCGCGTTTTTGGAATTCAAAATCCGCCATTTGTGCTCGATCCAGAACACGCCCATCTCCGGTCTTTTACAAAAGATATTTATATACTCGGAAACAAATTCGCTGAAATATTTAAGCGTGAATCGGTCAGCTACTACTGCTTTGATCTGGTAAATCCCATGGAGAATGGTAAGTGAAGGGATGATGAATTCTGTGATTTGTTCGCCCTCGAATAATATGGGATCCAGGCCCGACTCCTTTGTAGTGGTCCCGAAAATAAGTTGACCGTCCGGTCGGACAATCCCTATGCCGAGATGACCCTCAAGAGAAGGGCCGTGACGTTTTGTTTTGATCTGTATTACAACCTCGTGGAACTGCTCGATACGATCCAACATGTTTCCATTAGAATCGAAGACCCGGATGTCTTGAATAATCACCTCCGGAAGCGCAGCCGCCTCCTGTGGGCTCAGCTCGTATCGTTCGGTTTTTGTATCAATTTTCCCTTCCCTGCTATCCAGATAATTCAAATAAGCCCCCACCACATCAGATGTCATACCATAACTCTGTATTACTCCGTCTGTCAGCCAAATGGCCTGACTGCACAACTCATTTATTAAGTACATGCTGTGGCTGCAAAATATAATAGTCTTACTATTACGAAAGGCCATCATTCTGTCTATGCATTTTTTTTGAAAATGCTGATCTCCGACGCTCAATGCCTCATCAATAATAAGGATATCAGGATCTACAGTAGTGGCAATAGAAAACGCCAGCCGCACATACATTCCCGTAGAATAGGTCTTGACTGGTTGGTCAATAAATTGCCTCAATTCAGCAAAATCAATAATGTCCTCTTCACGCACACTGATCTCTTCCCGGCTCAGTCCTAAGAGGGCTGCATTAAGATAGATATTCTGACGCCCGGTAAATTCCGGATGAAAACCTGCACCAAGCTCTAAAAGGGCCGCCACCCGGCCACGCTTGATTATCTCACCACTTGTAGGGCTCAAGGTCCCTGCCAAAATCTTAAGGAGTGTGCTTTTCCCGGCACCGTTGTCTCCAATAACACCCAAGGTCTTTCCAAAGGGAATCGAAAATGAAATATCCTTTAGGGCAAAAAAAGATCTATGGCGAGGACGACGTGTAACTATCTCCTTCAGCCGGTCCACCGGCTTGGTATATAGTCTATAGACCTTGCTTATGTTTTGGACTTCCAGCGCATACATGTTCAATGGGTAAACTTGTTATGACAAGGTGATAATAAATTGGGCCACTCAATAGCTTGTTTTTTTGTTAAAGGCGATGCGCCGATCCAGAGAAAGTGTCCATTTATCATCCGCTATTTCTTTGATAATGCATACGTAGATAAGTAGAGTAGTATCTCGAAAGGTAAAGCGCAAACCGCCGGAGAGATGTCATGCCAAATCGTCTGCCGTATTTGAGCTAAGGAGACCAAGTAGTGTTGTCTTCTAGACCCTGCTACTAAAATCTTCCTTCCATCTTCATGATGGAAAAAGAGATTTTCTTGTCCATATTGTGTAAATATGGGTTCAAGGTCAGTATTGACTGGTCTTCTTTGACCCTCTGCGACAAAGGCTAACATTGCAGGCATCCCGATTGCAGTACCGATCCAACAAAAAATCCCACAACTTCTTTAATTGTACTTTCCTCAGTATGCTTGCAAAAATAACCGAAACCTACAGCCATTAGAATAGAAGTGCCACAAAAATATATAAACTAGCACAATAGATCCATAACTGCAATAATATAGCCAGTTCAAGAATATCAGGTAAGGGCAAAACCCTATTGAATAACTTTATTTAGGATTCTGCTTATCCATTACTTCAGCAATTATATATTGCGGACGGCCTTTTATCTCTTCATAAATCCTTGCCAGGTATTCACCTATCAGCCCCAGGCTGATCATCAAGACACTGCCTATTCCCAGTTGTACCAGTATAACCGTCGTAAAGCCTTCTACTGCCTCACCACTCCATTTCTGCCACAGGGTCTGCAGACCAAGGACAATACTTAAAAGCAAGGTAATGATACCACACCATGTAACCAGTTGTAGGGGGAGTGCGGTAAATGAAATAAGCGAATGGCGAGCCAGCCCAAGAAGTTTATTTATGGACCAACGGGACCCACCGGCCTCAGGAGGCCTTTCCTGCGGAATAAAGGAGATGGATACAGCAGGATAGCCGAGCCACATGGTTAGGCCTCGGAAAAATCTGCCATGCTCAGGCAGGGCTAGATATTCTTCCACAGCACTACGGTCCAGGAGCTTGAAATCCGTAGTATGCCAAAGATCCAGGCCGGTTAACTTCCGAAACAGGAAATAAAAGATATGGGCCCCTGCACGTCGGATCATGGATTCACCCTGGCGTATTTTCTTGACCGCATTAACAACCAACGGACCTCCGCTACGCCAGAGATCTATCATTTTTGGCAAAAGCTCCGGGGGATGTTGGAGATCTGCATCCATTACTATAGCTGCCGCACCAGATACCGCCCTTAGCCCTGCACTAATGGCAGGTTCTTTGCCGAAATTCCGCGACAGACGGATTGCCCTGAGCGTGCCACGAGTTAATTTTGAATGAGTCAAGACTTCCCAGGTGGCATCAGTAGAGCCGTCATCTACAACAATTAACTCATAAGTTTCGCCAATGCCGTCAAATACCTCATCCAGACGAGATATGAGATATGGCAAGGAAGCAGCCTCATTGTATGCGGGAATAACAACAGAGATATATTCTGATTTTGAAGCCGGTTGCCTTCTTGTTAAGTTCATATTGTTGTCAATCTATATGCCTCAAGACGCTACATATCATGGTGTATGGAACAGGTATGAGAAGACGCTGAAACAAAGAAGGCGCATTCCTGATATACAGTTTGTCCAAGATTAGAGACAAAGGGAAGATCTGCGTAAATCCGAAGAAATCCATCTCCTTAAGGCCGGTTTCAGTACCTAATTGTCTCAATGTTGTGGTGTTAAAATAAATTATATGTTCTGGAATTTTAAAAGACGGCCATCTAGAACGGAAGAGGCGTCTCCAAAGACCGTCGAGATCCGGGGTTACCAGTATGACCATACCGCCGGCACGCAAGTGATTACATATCGAGGTGAGAAAGGAAATCGGTTCATAAACATGTTCTATTACATTGATTGCTATGATAACGTCGAAACAGTCCGTTTCATCCAGATGTTCCAGCCCACCTACTATCATTTTGTCTGCAAATTTTAAGGCCTGTTGTGCTATGTCGGCAGAAAATTCAGTACCCACTCTATGACTAAAATACTCTCTTGCCTCATCCAAAAAAAGGCCCGGTCCACAACCTATCTCCAACAATGACCCCCCGGTAAGACTTTTTTTGGCAAGGATGCGCAAAAAGCGCTGGAAACTGAGTCGAAGTCCCGCCTCCTGAAGCCTGTAATCTTCGTAACCATAGCCACCTGATCCTTCAAAGTATCCGGGATCCCGATAATGTGCCATTATTGCTTCTTCCGTCAATCTTGGTGACAGATATCCTAAAGAACAATGTGTACAACGCACAACCTCGAACGGCTGGAAGCTATATAGCTGAGAGTGCTTTTGTCCTCCACAGAGCGGGCAGGTTGAAACATGCTCCAGGTGTTCCTCAATCCCTGAAAAATTATACTTGCTATACATTATTATTCAGGTTTGGCTACTAAATGTGATATTGCGGAACATGTGGTCCATCCTTCCTGAGCAACGTAACATATGTAGTTCTTCTTGATTTTTTCAATCGCATCTGTCGTACCGGAGATATGACCGGAATAATTCAATCTCGCTGTAAAGCCGGTTTCGGGATCAGCAAGAAGATATCGTCCGGTTTCATAGGGTCCCAAATCCCAATAAATCAATCCATCACTTTGCCAGATCCTAACATTCAAGCTGATATCGGATCGATAAACATCCATACACTTTTGACATTTTTCCCTAACAATTTCAGGATCCATGCGCACAACTTGTTTTTTGCCATAATCATATCTCCAAAACCTTTGCCAATGGGGAGTCGTCGCATTGGTATAAAGGATATAACATATGTCAATAATCGGCCTTGCCATCTCTTCACGTTGTTCTATATGAGTTCTTAGCCAAGAAAGTCCCTCAAAATACCATCCAGGTATGGATTCTACAAATAGCGCATCTTGGTTGCTTGACACGTCCCACAAGAAAAGACCTTGAGCAGAATATTGATCAGCAATACCGCGAAGCTCATTTTGTGTGTATTGATTGGCTTGGAAAAGGCCAAAAAAAAGTACCAGCACCCCTAGCAGACTGACAAGTCGGCCTGTTAATCTTTGACGCCAAAGACGTGACATCCCAATGGAAACTGCTATGAGCAACAGAAAAGTGGGCAGAAATAGATGTCTTCGGCACAAAAAACCCCCGAGGTCTAAAAGAGGTGCAACAGACAGCAAAACGACCAATAAAACAAAGCATTTCAGTTTCCACCTGTCGCTCCTGCCTCCACATATTCCCCAAATAGCGAAAGGTACAATTACTACTATCAGCCATGTATTATTTGCCAGCAAGAAATGGCTAATATCGTTTAACAATGCTGAGAAGTCGGTCCTGGACGGGGCAAGATCACCATATCCACCTATCCAGTTGCCCAGCATCCATCTGCGATAAAAGGTATATGCTCCGGCCATTAATACAAAGGGCAAAAAGTAAAATAGTCGCTTGCTGAAAACCTGAATACATCCGGACCTGTTCCCCCCAAAATCTTCTTCAGGCCAAACCGGCAATAAGAGGACAAGGGGTACATAGATTTCCTTGCACAATGTTGCGATGAGATAGAATAGTGCGCCCCAATATGCCAAAACAGGCCTTTGGTCTCTTAACGCCTTTATATAGAAAATGATGGCCAATAAGGACCATAAAAGCCCTTCTACATAATGTCGCGTCATAAGAAAATACACGTTATTGGCATAACATGGTGAAAAAACAAAAATAAAGCTGGCAGCAAAGGCCCAGTGACGATTCAGCCAAAGTCGCAAGAAATAATATGTAGTTACTATCAGCAGTGCACATATGAGCAAGTGGTGAAGACAAAAAATAGCGGGTCTGAGACCGAATAGAAAAAGATCCAGGTCATAGAGCGCATCAACCCATGGTGTCAGGTTATATGGGGAAAGCTCTTGCCATACTGAAGGCACAAGGAAGTATTCCCAGAAACTCTGACTAGCTACATGTTTTAAGATCTGAGTGTCATCACCAATCCACCAAATTGGCAGATTCGGGCCATAGATAAAAAGGGGAACAGCCCCTAAGCATAGACTGATTATTCGATCCGAGACCTCACATCTCTTGAGTAATTGGAAAGCCCTTTTCGCCTTTCTTAATCGTTGAAGATTTGTGGACTGGTTTGACATTCTGCGTCGTAATTTGATGACAGCCAAAATTTGATTATCCCATGCTACACGACACCTGCTTTCAGAGTAAAGCACTAATATCGTGTAGGCCGCTGCCGTTGGAAAGGCCGTTAAAGGTCACTATAGGAAGTCTTTGCCCAGTGAAGCTGTAACGATGTAGCGCCGGCCTTCAGGATGAGTTTATCGTATATCTCGTCGATCTTAATTGTGTCAGCACCATTGCATGTAATAATTGTGGTAAGCAATGTACGGGGGCTGGCAAAACATATGACCTACAATTGCTTACGCCAGTAAACACCCGTCCAGTCAATCTTTACAAGATCAGCAGTAATATGATGGTCTCGACGGTAGGTATCCACAGCCTGACGACACGCTTCAATGGCACCGTAATCATCCACAATCAGATAGCCCCCCACTGACAGTCTGGGATACAAGTGCTGCAACGCCAGCCAGGTTGACTCATATAAATCACCATCCAGTCGTAACAGCGCCAGTTGCTGTACCGGTGCATGTGGTAGAGTATCGCGAAACCAGCCCTTGATAAATCGCACCTGTTTATCCAGAAGGTCGTAGGCTGCAAAATTAGCCTTAACGGTCTCCAGGCTTATAGCCAGTTCCTGAAAGCGGTGGAGTTCAAGACCCTGATCGGCCGGATAGGCATTGATATCAGGCGCTGGCAGGCCTTCAAAAGAATCCGCTGCCCATACAATGCGATCATTGACTCCATAGGCTTTGAGGATGGCCCGCATAAAAATAACCGCACCGCCCTGCCATACCCCTGTTTCCATGACATCTCCAGGGATCTGCTCCTGCAATATCGAATCCATGCAAAAACGGATATTATTTAAACGTTTACATCCAATCATAGTGTGCGCCCTGCGGGGCCAATCGCGGCCATTTTCCCGATCTGAACGGCTAATCTCACCATAAGGCTGAAAATATATGGTGTTGGCCAGACAGCGCTGCATTAAATCCAGATATAGACTACGTAACTCTTCTGTTTGCATAATTAGATTGGGAAAAGAGATTTCGGCAGACCACAGACTTTAAAATCATTTAAGATTAACGGACATGCTCAAGCAAATGCGCTTTCAGCCGGTTTCCCGGCGCAAAAAAGGCGAATCTTGGAAATATTGGCCATCGTCTTTTCCGGAGAATTAAATTCATTGAGAAACGCCTCAACCTGCTCCTGAACATAAGTTGCCGGTAACTCCCTGCTGTTAAGAGATGGTGCAAGAAAATCCCACTGGTCTGCAGGCGGAGGCTGGGCAAGACCCTGCTCAAAGGCCATTTGGCCCAGTTTGGTCTGTGGCAGGGGCTGATAGATGAAAGGTGCCACGGCATCGGGCTGAAGCTTCCGGTTTAAAGATATTGTTTTTTCTATCATCTCGGGTGTTTCGTGAGGCAAACCAAACATATTGGAAGTTACAATCATAATATCGTACTTGCGCAGCAGTTCTGCGCCTTTCAGGATATCAGTATTAGACATGTGTCGATCCAGATAGTTGGCCCGATACGTTTCGTCCCCGCATTCCAGACCAAAAAAAACCAGTTTCAGACCGCTGTTGACCAGCAAACGGACGATCTCCTCCTTACAACGATCTATACGTAATAAAACAGTATAGGGCAGTCCAATTTCTTCAGAATAGGCGGCACAGAATTCATACATCCAGCGATCATGCTTTAGAAACATCTCATCCATAAATTCTATGGAATCAGGTTGATAGTGCTCGACCAAGTATTTAATATCAGCAACGACTTTTGAGGCAGGATAACTCCTCAAAAATCGTTTAGGGCCGCCGAATATTTCCATAAAAGACCTGTTATTACAATAGGCGCATTTGTACGGACATCCCCGGCTGGTGATGACAGGCAGTGAAAATATGCCCGCAAATGAAAGCATGCCGGTAATCTTCTGATTCAGGGGCTGATTTCTTTCCTCGTCAAAAATGTCAAAAGATAAATAGGGATAAGCGTCCAGATGCTCATTACACCATGGCACAACATGATTATAAGAAGAGCTGTTTTTAAACCGCAATCCTTTGATTTCCGGAATGCTGTCCATTGAATGTTTCTGACAAAACCCAACTAGCTCCTGCAATGGCTTTTCACCGTCGCCGGGACAAACAGCATCAACCCCGGGAAATGCCAAAACGTCGTCGGGGCACAGCATGGCATGACACCCTCCCACAACAATTATACTGGAGAAAACCGTACGCAACCGAGTAATAACTTTCTGAATTTTTATCCAGTTGAATGTCATGATCGAAAAGGCAACCATGTCAGGCTTTTTTTCCATTATCCGCTGCACGGTCTCTTCAAGCGTATCTTTTGGTTTCCCGGCAATTTCACGGAATATGACCAGACTGACATTAATACGCATAGGTTTGAGCGCGGCTGAAAGCAGGGCTATGCTGAAATTAAACTCATAATCAGTGGTATGATAGCAAAAAACAACATTCATTACGATTCAACCCTGTTTGTGCCATATCTCAAATGTTCCAGCGGTGTTCCATACATAAAATTTTCCGCACCGAATTTGGCGCCGGCAGGCATAAGTTGATACACCATATATATGACATTTGCGTAAAAAACCATAGCACATGCCTTATAAATAATAAATACCCTTTTACAGCGGAAGATATGCTTCAGCTACGGTTTATGTTTCTTCAAGACTGATTGCGGTTGGAATATGATTTCCAGTTACTATATCAAAAATTAGTACATAACAACTTGCCGTTCTTCAAAAAATTGGCCTATTATAAAAATTGACACTACCGAAAAAGGTGGCTAATAGGAGGTGAACAGCGTAAAATAGTGTATTTTTTATAAAGGCGGACAATTCTATTTGCTGCCAACAGGTATTTCTTTTTCATCATGGATACAGAATCTGTTGAAATTTCCGTAGTCATGCCCTGCCTTAATGAGGCCGAGACAATTGTGGCCTGTATCGAGGAGGCGTTCACGTCCCTGCAGAAGCAAAATGCCGCCGGAGAGGTAATAGTGGCGGATAACGGCAGTACCGACGGCTCACAGGTCCTTGCAGCCCAGGCCGGTGCCAGGGTTGTAAGGGTAGAACGCAGGGGATATGGTCACGCCCTCAAGGCGGGCATCGAGGCCGCCAGAGGTAAGTATATAATAATGGGAGACGCGGATGGCAGCTATGATTTCGGCGAACTGACGCATTTTATGAATCTGTTGCACAAAGGCTGTGATTTGGTCATGGGGTGCCGCCTGCCCAGGGGAGGGGGTTCTATCGAGCCGGGGGCCATGCCGTGGAAACATCGTTGGATAGGCAACCCATTGCTTTCCGGGCTGGGTCGCTTGTTCTTCAAGGCCCCTGTAGATGATTTCCACTGCGGTCTGCGTGCATTCCGGCGGGAGGCCATTCTTTCACTGGGCCTGTGCGCCGGGGGTATGGAGTTTGCCTCTGAAATGGTAGTCAAGGCCAGGCTGGCATCATTAAAGATCGGTCAGGTGCCTGTAACACTACGTCTCGACGGACGTTCGAGGCCGTCTCACCTTCGCAGCTGGCGGGATGGCTGGCGACATCTGCGTTTCATGCTGCTCTATAGCCCGAACTGGCTGTTCCTGGTGCCCGGCGTCTTATTTACCATCCTGGGTGGTCTTGGATTTTTTATCCTGCTGCCTGGTCCCCTGAGGGTGGGTGAAGTGACCTTCGACCTTAATAGCCTTCTGGTCTCCAGTGTATCACTGATACTGGGTTTCCAGACACTGGCCTTTGCGCTTTTCGTCAAGACCTATGCGGCCAATACCGGCTTACTGCCCGGCCCTAAACCGCATTTGATAAAACTTATCGAAGGACGATCCGTGGAATGGGGCATCGGTGTTGGATTGCTGTTTATCCTGGGAGGACTTGCCTGTCTTGCTAAAGCCATGCTTGCCTGGCATGCAGTGGATTTTGGCCCTTTGCCCTATCAGGACAGTCTGCGCACGGTTATCACCTCTGTGACGGGACTTACCCTTGGTGTCCAGACAATATTCTCGGGTTTTGTGTTGGCCATACTCGGTCTGGAACGTTGAATCCCAAGGCAATCGACTATTTTTCGACTGGACATCCCCTTCGAGGGCCGGCGTCCCGGATCTCTTATCGAGTAAGGCGAAGGATATTCGCCCTCTTTATGGAGGTCATGGCACCCACGCCTGCCTGCCGGATACTGGATGTTGGTGTTACTCCCGACCAAACCCTGATAGACTCAAATTTTTTTGAAAGATTTTATCCATATAAAAACCGTTTGGTTGCCACAAGTATTGAAGACGTCTCGTCTCTTGAAAGGGAATATCCGGATTGCGTTTTTGTGCAGGCCGATGGTGAGATGCTGCCCTTTGTTGATGATGCCTTTGACATAGTATTCTGTTCAGCCGTACTGGAACACGTGGGAGACCATACACATCAGAGGGCCTTTATAGGCGAATTGCTGCGCGTAGGCAAAAAATTTTTCATTATTACTCCTAACCGCTTGTTTCCAATAGAGTTCCACACCTTTTTACCCTTTATCCATTGGCTGCCTCAACCCATACACCAGGCCATCCTGCGGTTTATTGGATTGGAGTTCTGGTCAAGGACGGAAAATCTCAATTTACTTACGCCCGGCGAATTAATAGATCTGTTTCCTCCGGATGTGAAACCCTGCTTATACAAGTATCGATTATTTGGAATGCCTTCCAATTCAGTGGTCTGGGGGAATTGCTGACTAAGTGCCTTTGTAACCGGCCAATACGCTCCAGCTGTAACCCAATCTATGGTACATCCGGATATCGTTAAAGCCGCTTTCTTCCAAAAGTCGCTTCAATTCCTCCTTTTGGTAATAATGTGCCATCCGTGGATTGAGTTGATCATAAATCACCAGTTTTCTGCTGTATTGATCCAACTGTTTAAAATAATTGCGCATATATTCCGCCAGGGGCAAACTGATGTGACGGCAAAGAAGGGAGTAGAGGTTGGCAGGAGGCAACAGCAGGCTGCTCAAGGCAGCCAGGCATGGATGCGGCAATCGGGCGGTAATAAGACGCAGAGGCCGCACCAGAGACAGGTATGCCCTGTTATTTTCCTGTCCATAAACCCACAGGAACAGACGACCTTTTGGTGAAAGGGCCTCTCTCATGGCCCTGAGTGCACTTACGGGATCAGGGATAAACTGCAGCACACCTATGCAAAATACCAAATCAAAATTGCCGGCGGGCAGACGATCGGCAGTAGTCTGCAGATATTCAACGTTTCCCAAATGACTGGTACTTTCTTTCAAGACATCTATTGCGGAAGACGGCTCCAGGGCCAAAATGTGTCTGGCACCGAGTTCGTGGAACATCTTTACGAATCTTCCTGTGCCTGCGCCCACGTCGGCTATTTTTCGCCCTTTTATGGACCCCTTTTCAATCAGGGGTCCGAAGAGATCATCAAGAAAGTCTATGGAAGCGTAGTAACCTGTATTTTCAGTATAATTAGTCCATTGTCTTCCAAAATCAGCTATAATTTTACTTGATACTTTATTGGTCATTTAAAGAGATTATGGACTAGCTGAAATGCCTCCTCATATATCCTTCCAGCCTGTCATATGCCTCGTTTAAGATGGCTTCAGGAGGAAGAAAGACTACGCGGAAATGCGGGGTCTCAGGCATCGAACCAAAGCCGCTGCCGTGCACTACAACTACACCGGTCTCACGGATAAGGCCTTTTACGAATTCCTTGTCATCCACATCTTCCTCGATCCTGGGAAATGCATAGAACGCCCCGTCAGGTCTCTGGCAAGATATGCCGGGAATGGCATTCAGCCTCTCGACCGTCAGGTCCCTGCGTCGAATCAGCTTTTCCGTGGTCTCCTTAATATGGATGTGATCACCGTTCAAGGCGGACGCTATTGCAAACTGCTTTGGGTGCGAGGCACAGAGCCTTGCCCTCGCGAGCTTTTTCATGGCCTCGGTATAATCCTCCACCAGCTCTTTGGCCCCGCTTACTAAGCACCATCCGATACGGAATCCAGGGGCAAGATAACACTTGGAAAGGCCGTTAAAGGTTACTATGGGGAGCTCTTCGTCCAATGAGGCCGTACTGATGTGGCGCTGACCGTTCAGGATAAGTTTGTCGTATATCTCGTCGCTGAAGATTACCAGATTGTAACGCCTTGCCAGTTCCACTACCTTACGCAAGGTGTCCTCACTATAAACGGCGCCTGTAGGATTATTTGGGTTTATGATCACAATCGCCCGCGTATTTTCATCTATCTGTTTCTCTATGTGATCAATATCCGGCTGCCAGGCATTGTCTTCGTCCAGCAAATAAGGCCTGGCTTCACCGATCAGGCGGCTGAGCAGCGCATTGTAAAGGGGATAACCCGGTGACGGGACAAGGACATTTTCGCCCCTGTTAACCAGCGCCGAAAGCGCAAAATCAATGGCCTCACTGGCACCCGTGGTAATCAGTATGTCATAAGGCTCCATACCGCTTTTCACGGCCTCTTTTCTCACCGCCTCAATGGCCTCCGGCACCCCATCGGAGGCGGAATACCCTGTGTAATCATCCAGCATTGCCTTGTAGCTGGCATCTATGAGATGCCTGGGGGTGTGAAAATCAAATAACACGGGATCTCCTATGTTAAGATAAAGGAGATCACCTCCGCTGCTCTTTCTCTTATCAGCTACCAGTATGATATCCCTGATGGCATAAGCAATATGCTCTGTTCGTTTTGAAGGATTGATTTTCTTAAGTGTACTCATGTTAATTATTTGCCAATAAAAACTCAGTTGGTCATTTGCAAAATCTATCTTAATGAATTCACCCAATGCCCCAATTTGTCAACTTAAATTTTACACAAACAACCCAATCACCAAATCACCCAATCCTATGATGGTCCCTCCCAAGATAAAAATTCAGCCATGAGGAGGTACTGTCAAGGGCCCAGTCTCTTGGAGGAAGCCGGGGACCGGCCAGTCTTTCTTGTTCACCAAGGCATCGAAGTCGTTCGTACACCATTACATAAAAACACCTCCGCCTTCCAGGCCAGACCTCGCACCAGCCATCTCTGCTGCCTCCACAAGGGCCGTTAAGAAGGAACTTTGAACACTGGGACTGGGGACACAGAAAACCCATTTCTCCTAAAGTACAATCTCCACAGCGGCGGCAATCATACAGCCATTCTTTTACCCGGTATTCAAAAGATGTGAAGCGGTTTTTTGAAGATGAATCATCAATCCAGCCGGCCATTCTGCGCAGGGAATTGAAAAGGGGCCTCCCAGGGTCAAAGGCAAGCCCGTGGAAAAGGCGTCCAAGACTCAAACCCAGTGAATCCTTCAAGGAAAGACCGATATCTGAAACCGGATTCGGCTCATCACAATTGAGACTGGTTTCAGGATCTTCTTTGAAATACCAGAAGCTGCATTCCTCTGGAAAAAGAAATCCGTAAGTAAAGGACTTCCATCGTTCCCCTATCTCCATGGCCCGCTCAACGACCCATTTAACATGCGCATATTTGAGTCCCGGACCGCTTATATGTGCGCCCTCGTAGCCGAGGCCTTTCAGTATCGACACCAACCTGGCTGCACGCTCCAGCCCGGCACTCTCTCCCTTGTCATCCGACAAGGCCTCTTTTTCCATACGTTCCAGAAGCCTGCCCGGCAGAACGCATCCTGGAATTTCTCCTCTGCACAGGATTCTGGCCAGTTTTATCGTTGGTATAAACACCGTACCTAAAAGCGGGACCTTGAGACCTTCCCTGTCCATAAATCGTCTCAGCTCATCGAACTTGCGTACATCAAAACCCATTTGTGTTATTACAAACCTTGCCCCGGCATCGAGTTTACGCTTTAGCTTCAAGTATTGAGGGATAAGCTCCGACTCCAGACGTTTAAAAGGAGATACCACACAGCCGGCATGAAAGCTCATAGGGGGCAGTTTTACACCGCCTAATGGTGCCCTGACATTAAGGACAAATCCCTGGTTCATATCTGAAATCATGCTCAAAACCTGGACTGAATCCAGATCGAAGACAGGTTTGGCATCTCCCATAAATCCGTACCTGGGATAGTCTCCGGTGAGCACCAACAGGTTTTTAATACCGGACCGATCGAGTACAAAGAGCTGACTCTCCACAAGATTGCGGTTTTTGTCCTTACAGGAAAAGTGGACAATTGGATCGATCCCGAAATCCATTATCTCAGAGCCAAGTGCCCTGGGCGTAAGTGCCGGGTGCCCTCCGGCGTTATCTGTTATAGAAAGGGCGCTGATCAAACCGTCATCTGCCGCCTCCCTTGCAAACCGGAGGATTTCGTCAATGGCCTTGCCCTTTGATGCCCTGGCTGGAACGAGCTCAAACGTGACTACAAAGCTGCGGTTTATCCCTTTGACTTTATATTCTGAATCCATTTGGGCCAGGCGCTCTTCCATGGCCTTTTGCAGCTTTGAATAGAGAGACCTGGAAGGCGTCAGTTTTCCCGTCCTCCGCGCAGCTTGCGTTTATCACCTATTCGAATAGTAACGCGCTGGTTGTCAAGGTATTCAAGTAACGGGATCATATATTTTCTGGAAAGCCCTCCGGCAAGATCCCGAAATTCGTTTATGCCGAGATCGCCGTGCTCTTTAATGAAACGAATGACCATGTCTTTAATCTTATCCAGTACGCTGTGGTGAAAATAAAGGTCGTCCTTAAGACGTACCAGGATCTCTTCTCTGACCATCAAATTAAATATATTTTCCGCCGCTTTCTTATGCCCTGTTACTCGGCTTAGTGCTTCTTCACGAAAAGGCGGCTGGAAATTGGCCTGTTTGAAGATAAGTTCAAGCCTGCTTCGGAGCTCTCTTTCTTCATCCCCGAGAGTCACATAGTGACTGGAAAGCCGGACAAGATCCTTTTCCTGTGCAATCTTTCCTGATTTGACAAGATCGGAAAGGAGCATCTGAAACAGCCTTTGATTAGGAGATCCTGCGGCTTGGCGCTCTGGGGATTGAAAGACGGATCCGGCGATTCCGGCTATGTTGAAAAGGCGGGACCTCAGCTCCTCTTTGGACAGACCCTGGACAAGGGGGTTGTCACGGTGAAATGCATTCAGGATATTCAATACCTGTTCCTTCAGGGTATTGTAAACTTTACCGTGGATGAGTCTCTGCCCCTCTTCCTCAAAGCATATAATTTTTCTGGAACTGAGAAGGGGATCGAGTTCCCGGGCAAGGCGCTTCCCATATATACTGCTGCGTATCGCCAGTTCAGATTTTAAAAGACCCCTCACACCTGCGCGCTCAATATGATATCCGATAATATCAGCAGGTTCGCCCTTGGCCAGTATATCCAACTCTTTCCAAAGGCCCGGCCTGGTCCGCTTACGTTTCCTTGGAACAGGGTGAAGAATCCTTCCGCCACCTATGGTACGGACGGGTGAATAACTCCTGATAACATAGTGATCTTGCGAAAGGACTGCCACCGGTCGCTTCAGCATTATCTGTATATAGGTCTCTGAACCGGGGACAACTTCATTCCCCTGAAGCAGGACCCTTCCCATAACCTCGGCTGTTCCAACGTGAAAGCGAACCGGACTCCTGTGCCGCAGTGGACGACCTGCACTGGCAAGATAGAGAAAATTCAAATCAACAAGGCAGCTCGCATGCAGGCTCCCCGGAGTGGCCACGACGTCTCCCCTGTTGACATCCTCCGTGTCTATGCCTTGTATATTGAGGGCCGTGCGCATGCCAGGATGGGCCTCCTGCGCGTTCTTTTCGTGGACCTGGATGCCTCGAATCCTGGCGGTCAGCCCCTTAGGGTAAATAGATACCTGGTCTCCCAATCTGATCTGTCCTGAAATGGAAGTGCCGGTGACTACAGTGCCAAAGCCTTTTACGCTGAATACCCGGTCGACCGGAAGCCGGTAAGGCCCGAATGGTGCTCTCGGAACCATCTCCGAGGTCATCTTCTCCAGGACATTGAGGAGTTCGTCAAGGCCTTCACCTGTAACTGAGGAGACTGCCAGCACGGGTGCATCTTCCAGAAATGTGCCGGAGACAAAATCATTAACGTCATCAATGACCATTTCCAGCCATTCCTGTTCCACGAGGTCCTTCTTGGTCAGGACGACAAGCCCCTTCCTGATACCAAGGAGCCGGCATATCTCCATATGTTCCGTGGTCTGGGGCATTATCCCTTCGTCAGCGGCCACCACAAGGAGAACGAGGTCCATCCCCATGGCCCCGGCCACCATGTTTTTTACAAAACGTTCATGGCCCGGGACGTCTACCACCCCCATCTGCCTGCCTGAAGGGAGAGAAAGCAGGGCGAAACCCAGCTCAATAGTGATTCCCCGCTCCTTTTCCTCTTTTAGCCTATCCGTATCTATCCCGGTAAGGGCTCTGACCAGAGCGGTCTTCCCGTGATCAATATGGCCGGCCGTGCCAAGTATGATAGTCTTGGCATCCATGAATTATCTCACCTTTGCCCCTGATTCCGCCGGAGTGGCCACGGTGGTAAGGTGAAGACCGTTATCGTCTTTGGCTACAAGCAGCATTCCCTCGGACCGTATCCCTCTGATTTTTACCGGCTTAAGGTTGGCAACTACCACTACTTGTCTATTGACCAGATCTTCGGGTAAAAAGTGTTCTGCAATACCGGCGACTATAGTTCGTTCTTCCGGACAGCGGACATTGAGTTTAATAAGCTTGTCCGCCTTGGGTACCCTCTCAGCTGCCGTTATCGTTGCCACCCTGAGATCTATCTGTTTAAAATCTTCAAAGGAAACCTGTTTTTCACCATCTTCAGCCGCGGTCTCTCTTTTTACTTCTTTGTCATCCCCTGCCTTTCCTGTTTCCAGCCTGGGGAACAACGAGGGTATGCGTGAAGTCTTGGTCCCGGGGGTCAGGACTCCCCATCGCCGGGCCGCGCTTAGATCCAGGTCCTTCTGTGTATCAAGACCCAGGGCCTCCTGCATTTTCCTGGCGCTTGAGGGCATGACCGGGGATATGAGGATGGAAAAAATGCGAAGAGATTCAAGGAGAGTATAGAGAACATTCCCCAGCCGGCCGGCCTTGGCCGGATCCTTGGCCAAAACCCACGGGGCAGAGGTGTCAATCACCTTGTTTGCCAGGTTTATTACCTCCCAGACCGCCTGCATGGCCCTGTGCATTGCAAAGGACTCCATGTTTTTTTCCCACTCAGGTACCAGCCTGAAAACGGCCTCGCGCAGTTCTTTCTCCACCCCGTCCTGTCCTTGAGGTGCCGGGACCTCACCCTTTACATATTTCAAAACCATGGCCAGGGTGCGGCTCACAAGATTTCCCAGATCATTGGCAAGATCAGCATTGATCCTCAACAAGAAAGAATTTTCGCTGAACTTGGCATCCAGGCCAAAGGCCATCTCCTGTATCAAACAGTATCTGGTTGCATCTATACCAAAAGACTTAACCAGACCCCTGGGACGTATAACGTTTCCAAGGCTCTTGGACATTTTCTGCTCATGGATCTGCCAGTAGCCGTGGACACGAAGACGTCTATAAGGCTCGAGCCCGATAGCATTCAGCATGGTGGGCCAGTAAATGCCGTGTGGCTTCAGGATATCTTTGGCTATCACATGTTCGGCCACCGGCCAGAACTTTGAAAAATTGGGATCATCCGGGTATCCCAGGCCGGTCAGGTAGTTGATCAGGGCATCAAACCAGACATAGGTTACAAATTTATCGTCAAAGGGAAGGGGTACGCCCCATGTGAGACGGCTGACAGGCCTTGAAATGCAGAGGTCATCCAGGGGATCCTTTAAAAAAGACAGCACTTCATTTCTGTAACGCTCAGGCGTTATGAACAACGGGTGCTTCTTTATATGGTCTATCAGCCAATCCTGATAGCGGCTCATAAGGAAAAAATAATTCTTTTCCTTCAGCCGTACAGGGACCGTACCATGGTCCGGGCACTTTCCATCCTCCAGTTCCCTCTCCATATAAAAACGTTCGCAACCAAAACAGTAAAGCCCCTCATATTCCTTGAAAACAATGTCCCCTCTGTCATAGACATCCTGCAATATGCGCTGAACGGTTGCAATATGTTCCGGTGCTGTGGTGCGAATAAACCTGTCAGGCTCAACGTCCAGAAGGGACCATGACTCCCTGAACAAAGAGCTTATACTGTCTGCGTAAGTCTTTGGATCTGTCCCCTGCTTTTCTGCTGCCTGAACAATTTTGTCCCCATGCTCATCTGTTCCGGTCAGGAAAAAGGTCTCGTCGCCGCGAAGTTTATGGAACCGGTTTTGCACATCCGATATCACTGTTGAATATGCATGCCCCAAATGAGGTTCCGCATTTACGTAGTAGATAGGTGTTGTTATATAGAATTTGTTTTTCATTGAATAATCTGCTGATAAGTTGGAAATTTCCTTTTTTGGACACGGATGGACGCGGATGAACACAGATTTTCAAATCTATGAATAATAAGTATCTGTGTATATCTGCGAAAATTGTACCCTATTTATTCTTTTTTGTTTTGGACTGCACACTCTTCCCTCTGTTATGCCTATTCTTCCCCTTCACCCTGCCCCTTGAACCGCCGGCGCTGTCTTTAGAGGCAGATGACCGTTCGGGTTCTCTTTTCTCTTTTTCCTGTCTGCCTTCAGATCGCTTCTGCTTTGCTGAATGGGCCGCTGGTTTATCCGTCTTTATTGATTTCTGTTTTCTTTTGTCGGTGTTTAAAGATCGGGCCTTTTCCTTTTTCAGCAAAAGGTGTTGCTCGAGATCTGAATTTTTGAATTCCAGCTGCGTACCGTCAGGGAGGGCTACTGTCACGGTCCCGCGCAGGATGTCCCGACGCAGGACCTTACCTTGACCGGCCGGGGTGTCGCAAGATTTTCCAAGTAGCGGCATGTCCTTGGCCGAATCAAGATATGTCCCGTACTCATAGGTAAGACAGCACAACAACCTGCCGCAGATTCCTGATATCTTACTTGGATTCAATGGCAGATTCTGTGTTTTGGCCATCTTTATAGACACAGGATCAAAATCGCGGATAAAACTGGTACAACAAAACTCACGGCCGCAATTGCCTATACCCCCTATCATTTTGGTCTCATGTCTTATGCCTATTTGGCACATTTCCACCCTTGTCCGCAGGATCTTTACCAGATCTTTTACCAATTCCCTGAAATCTACTCTGCCCTCTGCAGAATAGTAAAAAACGACCTTGCTTCCATCGAAAAAGCTCTCTACCCTGACCAGCTTCATGGAAAGACCCAAGGCACAAACACGCTCTAGGCAAACATCCCTGGCAACCTTTTCCCGCTCCAAGTTCCGATAATATAGTTCTATTTCATGGGTGCTGGCCAAACGTTCCACCTTTGGAGGAAGGGCCTTCATCGGCATCTTAATGACAACAGGGCGGCCCATTACCTGGGCCACCTCTATTCCATGGTCTGTAGGCACCACGACCCATTCCGCATCCATTAATGAAATATTACCCGCATTATAGTGGGAAGGGGGCCATTTGGGCCTGAAGCGGACCGCGGCAAGTACTACGGATGTCTCATCCTCAAATCCGCCTGCAACGTCCGGACCCTTGAGATCCGATCCGGATCCATCATATTCGTTATGTTGTTTGTCATCTACTGCCATTGCCATATTTACTTCTTTCATAGGCCGATATGATAACAGATTTTTCAAGGAAAATCCTATAGACTTTCGCCGATTAGGATCGCCGTTCAAAGTATATATACTATACGAGGTCTTTTATCCAAAAAATGAGAACCGATTCCGCCAAAAAGTCCCTGCTTATATTTCGGTCCAACATCCATTCCACCTTGTCAAGCCACTGGCAATACTCTGCCAGATCCTGACATGTAAATCGCCGGGAGATCGCCTGAAGCCCGTTCTCATAGTCAGGATTAAAAAGAATATGAGTACCTGGTTCCTGTCTTTCTTTCATATCTTTCACTCGAAGTCCTTTAAGCACCATAAGATCTCTAAGGAAAGTGCGGATTATCTGTACGGCAAGTAGTATATTCTCCCTCTTACCTGAGATCCGCTTCGACAGGACAAACAGCCTCAACAGGGCTTTCCCCCTACTGGTTTTCAGGAATTCAAACAGATCTCCCCGCACTTTTAAAACCTCCTGCTCAACTAGATCTTCGGCCCTTGAGAGACTGCCTTCTGAAAAACAGGCCAGAAATCGGGCTGCATCAGGGGGGCAAAGGCCTTCCAATTTTATGCGCTCCAAAAGCGCTCTTACCGACAGGCCTTCACAGGCCAACACCTGGCAACGCGATACGATAGTAGGCAAAAGGGTCCTGACTGAGGTGGCGGTGAGAATAAGATGATTCCCGGCAGGTGGTTCTTCCAGTGTCTTTAAAAGGGCGTTCGCCGCTGGAAGATTTATTTTTTCGGCCTCTATTATAAGACATACTCTACGTTGAGAATCCAGGGGGGGGAAAGACAAATCCCTTTGCAAACAACGAATCTGGTCCAATCTTATCATTGCCCCCTGGGGCCTTAAGATTACGAGATCAGGATGAGTCCGGTGATCGAACTTTAGACACCCAGCGCAAATGCCGCATGGAATCAAGCGATCTTTGCCAAGACAGGGATTTTCACACAAGAGCAACTTTGCGAAGGAAAGGGCGAGGGCCTCTTTACCGGCTCCGGACGCCCCTGCCAATAAATAGGCATGGGCCAGAAGGCCCTTTTGCATCATACGGCCGAAAACACGGGTAAGCCTCCCCTGGCCTGAGACATCACTCACATTAGTTGCCTGTTTCACACCGTCTTTTTCTTAGACCACAGGCTGGGCTGTAAATCTAACCGGTCTTCTGTGCCGGCATCTTGGACCGCCTCTTTCCAGGCTTTATCCCCTGATACTCCTTCCGCGCGTGGGAGATAGAAATAACGCTCAAAGAGCCTTTGGTATTCAGTCCAGCCGTGAGTCGGCCCTGGGATACCTTTTTTCAGCTTCCCAAGATAGTTGAGCTTGGCATCTAAATCATCTATATAATTCAGTGTTATAGCCTCCTCCATCATGGGAAGTACAGGCGCGCCAAACTCCTTCTGACCGTGATGGCTGATTATCAGGTGCTTAAGTGCGACTATCTGTTGAGAGGATTCTTTAATGCCCAGTCTTGCAACAAAGCCGTCAACAATAGAGATGCCCAGTACAATATGACCAAGGAGCCTTCCCTTGTCGGAATAGTCTATCGGAGGGCGGGAAAAGGTGAACTCTTCTATTTTCCCGATGTCGTGAATCAGGGCTGCCGATACCAGCAAATCCCGGTCAAGGTGAGGATATAGCTTAAAGACGGAATCCGCCAGCCTTGTCACCGATACGCTGTGTTCCAACAATCCGCCGATATAGGCATGATGCATCTTCTTTGCCGCTGGAGCCAGCCTAAACGCCTCGCTTATTTTCCGGTCCGTGAAAATACCATTTAACAAAGAAGCCAAATCATTGGATTTGATTCCTTTGATATACTGTCTGAACTCCGACCAGAGTTCATCACTGTCAGCCTGAGAAACAGGGAGAAAGAGGCCTGGATCTATGTTGTCATCCCCTACTGATTCAAGGCGAGTGATCTTCAACTGGGTGATGTCCCTGAACTTCTGTGCCTCCCCCTTGATCCGGACATAATCTCCCGGAGCAAATACTGTGTCAAGCTGTTTAGCACCTTCCCAGACCCGGCTTTCAATCTCCCCGGTCCGGTCGGTAAGGGTGACGGCCAGATACGGCTCTCCATTTCTTGTCTCAAGCAATCGTTTGGAAGCGACACAAAAAATCCCTTCTATAGAAGCGGAAGGCCGAATTTCAGATATAAAAATTCCCTTTTCCAAAACAATTACCTAACCTATATTTTCTGCCTGTCTCCTATATCCGTGGCAAACCGGATATCTGCGGCCATAACCAAAGGCCCTGGTAGTAACCCTGGGACCCATGGGGACTTGGTGACGCTTATACTCGCTGCGGTCGACCATTTGTATTATTCTGTATACTGTATCCGGATTAAAACCCTCTGCGATTATCCGGTCTGGCGGGGTGTTCTGTTCCAGGTATTTCTCAAGTATTGCATCCAGAATGTCGTAGGGCGGAAGATAGTCCCGGTCCTTTTGCCCCGGCCTCAGCTCCGCCGAAGGCGGCTTTGTCAGCACCCGCCTGGGGATTATCTCCTTCTCTGAGTTGAGATATCCAGCCACTTTATACACCATGGTCTTAGGTAAATCAGAGATAAGGGCAAAACCCCCGCTCAGATCTCCGTAAAGTGTACAATAACCAACCGCTAGCTCCGATTTGTTGCCGGTAGAAAGAACCAGGTGGCCGAACTTGTTTGATATGGCCATGAGCAGGTTACCCCTGATCCTGGCCTGTATGTTCTCTTCAGTAACATCCCGCCCTTTTCCTTCAAAAACCGTTTCAAGGGTCTGAAGATATGAATCAAAGATACCTGATATGGGAATTACAATAGTCCGGATTCCCAGGTTTCGGGCCAAGGCCTCTGCGTCCTCAATACTTGTTTCTGATGTATAAGGAGAAGGCATTATGACTCCAAGCACATTTGCAGGGCCAATGGCCTGTGCAGCAACTGCGGCGGTTAGAGAAGAATCTATGCCGCCGCTCAGGCCCAGAATGGCCTTGTTGAAACCGCATCTGTCTGTATAGTCTTTCAGGCCCAGCTTGAGTGCCTTTACCACAGCTTCTTCTTTAGAGACCGAGATCGTGTGCTTTTCACCTTGCCGGGTGTCTGTGTCCACTGTGACCAAATCCTCTGCAAAGTCCTTTGCCTGGGCTATGATTTCTCCGGTAACATCAACAGCCATGCTGCCACCATCAAATATCAGACAATCCTGCCCACCGACTGCATTGATATAAAAAAACGGCCTGCGATATTTGGCGGCAAGGCGGCTCAGGACATGATAGCGAAAAGCGGCCTTTTCTATATCAAATGGAGAGGAATTTATTGTGATAAAGACATCAGCACCCTTTTCTGCAAGTTCAGCCACCGGGTTAACAGAGTAATGGCGTTCGGAGAAGACGACGCTGTCATTCCAGATGTCCTCGCATATGGTAACGCCGATAGAGAGCCCCTTAAAGTTTACCGGGGTACTCCCGGTTCCCGGCTCAAAATACCTGGCTTCATCAAAGATATCATAGCTGGGAAGGAGCCGCTTATGCACCTCAGCCAGGACTTTTCCGTCTTCAAACAGAATGGCTGTATTATGTATGGGTTTCCCGGCCCCTCTGGTATTCAGTGAAACGCAGCCATACAGGACGGCAATCCCCTTTACTTCTGACATCAGGCGATCCGCAGCCCGCAGGTTTTCCTGTATAAATTCTCTGCGTTCCAGCAGATCCAGCGGGGGATAACCACATACCGCAAGCTCAGGGAATATGATCAGCTCACACCCTTCCTCTCTGGCCTTACCCGCAAGGCGAATCATATGAACTACATTGTGCTTAAAGGCCCCTATTGCAGGATCATATTGTGCCAGACCTATTTTCACCTATTCCCCACAATCCGTAAGCGTTCACGAAACGTTGAAATTGGAAAATAGAAATTGGAAATTTGGCATTCATACTCTTGTTTCATATCTCCCAAATTTCTAATTTCCAATTTCAAGCTGTGAATAGCTACCCCAATCCCTAACTCTTAATCCATAATCCATAATTCCCCTACATTCCCTTGTGACATTCTTCCACAACTTCCTGCAGTTCTTCATTCAGCTCCGAGGGCAGACCGTTGATCTTGATATCCAGAAATCCTCGAACTATAGTAGACGTTGCTTCTTCTTCATCAAGACCCCGTGCCATAAGATATTCGATCTCCTCTTGGGCTATTCGGCCTACGGCTGCTTCATGGGACATATCTACATCTGCTACATGGGCCTCAAGTTCAGGTATGGCACGAATCACGCCATGTTCTGCCAATATCAGGCCCTGGCATTCAAGGTGAGCCTTAATATCAGGAGCAAGCCCGACAAGATGTCCTCTGGCCACTACCCGGCCGCCGGACGATATGGTCCGGGATATTATCTCGGACCTGCTTCCGGGTGCCTCAAGGATAACCTTGGCACCGATGTCTATATCAGAGCCCTCTGGGGCCACGATGACTGAATTAAAGCGGGCCAAGGCATTGGGGCCTGCAAGGGTGGCTGTTGGAAGGGTCTGTACAGACTTCACCCCCTTAAGGGAAATATAGTTAGAGATAAAGACGCCGTCCTCCTCTACCCTGATACCGGTACGGGGCCTTACGTAGACATTTTCACCCCAGCTATGGATCATGGTGAAAGTGAGCTTGGCCCCCTTCTTTACGTAAAATTCAGATATCCCTATGTGAAGTCCGGATCTCAGGTGAGGATGTGTGGAACACCCTGTGATGATATTTAACTCGGAGCCTTCTTCCGCTATCACTATATTGTGAACGCGCTGGGCCAAATTTTCATCCCGGATATAAAGACAGGTCTGAAGTGGATAAATCACCTTTTCACCTGGAAGGGCCCGAATAAAATAGCCATTATCGAGTTCCCGGTCAGCTTCCCTGGTAAAAGAATCTTTTTCTGCCGATATAAGCCTCCACCAATAGTCCTTGAGGCCGTTATATTTTTTGAAGGCCTCTGTAATGGGAAGCAGCTCTATGCCCGATGACCCACAATCACACCTCTGAACACTGTGGTTTGTCTGGACAAAGGTCCCTGTCCTATTCGGATTTGTGAGATCGATTCCGGTCTGCTTGAGTCTTTCAAGCTCCTCTTCTTCAAACTCCCCTGTATCTTTCCGCCCCTCTGCCTCAGAGGCGGGGCTGAAGGTCTTCAGTAGTTCCTCATCACTCAAGTTCTTTTTATCGTAATGGTTTTCTGAATAATTCATATCTTAAGGCCTTGTTCGAAAAGACGACATTTAGCGCATTCCTCGTAACCGTAATTTTTGATTCTCTCAAATATATCCAGAGGATTTCCATGGCAGTATATCTGCCCATTCAGCATAACATGTCCCCTGTCGGCATTTACATAGTTGAGTATAAGTCCTGTATGGGTAATTATCAGACCCGACTTCCGGCGTTTTGCAGGCAGGTCTTTTTGTAACAACTTGCGGATCATCTGACATATTACATCCAGATTCTCAACATCAACACCTGATTCCGGCTCATCAAGAAGCAACAGATCAGGACTCTGAGCCAAAAGCTGGAGTAGTTCGGACTTCTTTATCTCACCACCGGAAAAGCCGAGATTCACTTGCCTTTCCAGGAAATCTTCAAAATTATATGTAAGGGCCAACCGCCGCCCGACATCGATCTCCTTGCTGTATAAGGCCAACAGGTTCTTAAGCTGTACGCCTCTCAAAGTAGGGGGGCGCTGGAAGGACAGCCCAAGCCCTAGCCTGGCCCTTTCATTGATCGGCAGATGCGTGATATCCTCTCCCTTGAAGATTATGTGACCGTGTTTGACCCTATAACCGGAAAAACCCATTAAGGTCATGAGCAAGGTTGTTTTCCCCGAACCGTTTTTACCAAACAGGCAGTGTATCTCACCTGTTCCTATCCGGAGGTTGATTCCCTTGAGGATATCGCGGCCCTGCACTTCTACCCAAAGATCTTCTATCTTTAGCATAAAATGCCTGCTCTCCTAAATATGATGTGCATGAATTCCCTTAAATCAGGCATCAGAGTCAGCGGAAAGAATGTAATAGATATGCCCTGGATTTATAAGAAGCCCTGCAGAATAATTCATAATTGACCAGCCAACGGCTGGAAATGTCAAGCTCAAGTGAAGCGGGGAGAGCCACAACTCGATGCGCCACCGGGACTGCAGGAAACAGGACCTGTTGAAACAGAACTGAAGCTCGACAGCATCTTCCCGACTTCTTTCGATCCGCACTCAGGACATTTAATCCCCATCTTGTCCCTGGAAGAAAGCACAAAACTTTCAAAAATCTTGTTGCACTTTTCACATTTATATTCATAAATTGGCATAGAAGACTTGACCTCCATTCTTTTTAGCTCGATACTGGCGAACAACCCGAATGTAAGTTAATTTACAAAAACCGGTTGTCAAGGAAGACTGCAGAGAGAGACAATTATTCACTGCACATCGTGGGGTTTAAAGGTCGGAATAAAGGAGATTAATTTTGGATTATAAAGATCAACTTCGGAAGGTCTTGTCATCTGAAACTATTAAGACGCGGGTATGTGAGCTGGGGGAGCAAATTTCCAAGGATTATGAAGGGCGTCCTTTGGTAATTATCGGCATCCTCAACGGGGCCTTTATTTTCATGGCGGATCTTATTCGACACATAAAGAACCCTTTGCAGATTGACTTTGTGCGTCTAGCCAGTTATGGCTCTCAGGCAAAGTCATCCGGTCATATAAGCTTTACAAAGGACATTGAGATCGATATCAAGGACAAAGATGTTTTGGTTGTGGAGGATATAGTAGACACGGGTTATACGCTTAAGTACCTGAAGGAGGTACTAAACCTGCATAATCCGGCTTCAATCAGGATTTGTTGTCTTATTGACAAAAAAGAACGGAGAAAGGTGTCTGTGGAAGTGGATTACGTTGGGTTCGATATACCCAGTGGGTTTCTGGTGGGCTATGGACTGGATTTCAATGAGAATTACCGCGGTTTACCCGGGGTTTACCACCTCAATCCTGTTTATAAGCCGGAGGGATTCATGCCCTCGGACAGATGAGTTGGCATTTTGCCAAATTAAGCCTTACTTTTAGAAAAAGTATTTTTGCAGTAAAAGATCAATAATTTTGTTTGCCTGCTCAAAATTTTGAGTCTTTAAAACTGTTTATAAGTTCAGTTATGAAAGAGGCCCCGGCAAGACGAAAATATCTTTCCGGGACCTTTCTTATTAATCAAGTTAAAAATTAAAATTCTATGGCTATTTGACTGAAAAACAGGTCCCTTGAATCTCTGTCTTCAACATCAGATTTATCGTATTCGTCATAGAGATAGCCGAAGGAAAGTATCGTATTGTCAAAAATTTCCTGGTTAAAGTTTATGCCATAACGATCTTTAGGAAATCCAAAATACTCGCAATCATTGGACCCTGCATACTTAATGGCGATCTCCAGATTTCGCCACCAGTTGTAATTATAGCCAACCTCAACGTTCCATACTTCCATATTTTCTACTTTTCCCACATCAGTGACATCGAAGGATCTCTCGATGCATAACTCCGCATTATCAGTAGCCGCCATGTACTCAGCGTCAAAAAACAGGCCTTTATATCCAACATGGAAATAGGCAGCAGTACCCCCGACATAATCAGCAATATCAGCTCCGAGGCCGTCCAGTGCATCTGTCAACCCGTCGGCCTCAAATACGTTGGAGATATATGATCCTCCGACCAGAAAATCTAAACCGCTATCCTCGTCTTCAAAGGCATAGTTGGCATCGAGACCGTAACTTTCAACAACATTATCGCCATCACCCCCGGCTTCTTCGACGTCACCGTTAAAGACATAACCTGAAACAGCAAAACCTTTATATTCAGCTCCGATTAATACGGCCTTCTCTGATGTCTCACCCATGGTGAGAGTCATAGGGACGTCGATAAGGGGATCATCAGGGAAATGCTCCAGGAGTGAACCATAAGGCACGTACATCTTGCCGCCTTTGAAAAAGAAAGGAAACTTTTCCGTATTCCCCAGAGTGATAAATGCCTCATCAATGTCCACGCTTGTTTCCTCTCCAAAGGTGGCGTCTTCATACAGCAACACCATTTCCCCATTTACCCAGTCATTGACTTCTGCTGAAATTCCGATTTGAGCGGTAGTCAGGCAAATGTCGCTGTCCTGTTTATGACCTTCCCTTTTCCTGTCAACGCTCTGATAAGCACCTCCAAATTCAAGCAGGCCATTGATGGTGATGCGGTTTTCCAGATCAGACAAAAAGCCCGTGGCAGGTGTCTTTTTCTCCAGTTTTTCTTCTATCTGGCTAACCCGCCGTTCTACCTCAGCAGGCATAGTCTTCGCTTTCATTTCGCTGAGTTGCTGTTCCACTTGCTTCAGTCGATCAGTCAGGAACTGATTTTGTCGGATCAGTTCCTGTACCTGCTGTTCAAGACCAACCTCGGCCGCAGAAGAACCTGGAATCCAGGAAATTATTGCCATTCCCGCCATGAACAAGCTCAATAATAAAATCCTCCGATTCATAATACCTTCTCCCTTTAATAATTTTTTGTTGTATTTTAAGTGCATGAATTTATAATAATTATTAGACATAAATAATTATTGCACCTTGTTTTTAGTCCAAATAAAAGGCGCAACATGCCTGTTTTTATTCAGCCTTGCTGCGCCTTCACTTGTTCCGCCCTGAGTCGAAACCCGTAAGACAAAATTAAGTCCGGTCAATCACTCTATTATTCGGTTATATCAAGGGCCTGTACCCATATAACTGCATCCTGGGAGAGTTCCTTTCCATTGTAGTTAAGATCTCCGCCTGCTCCCAGCGCTGCAAAACCCCACCAACCTGCTTTAGGAATACCGAATACAAACTCACCGTTTGCATCTGCTTTTATAGTCATGGTAATCAGGGCATCGTGGGGGGCTTCTATCTTGGCCTCCCGAGCAAAGGCATTCCCTGTCACATCATGATTGAGGTACTCTACCTCGATCTGTGAATATGGAACCGGCTTTCCTTGGCATGTTACGATGCCGCGGAAGACATTTCCCGCCCAGAGTGCATACGGTTTGTCCAGGGGAACAATTTCCACGGGCAGAGGATCACCCACCGGCTGATCCCAGTCTGTCGGGGCGCCGGCAACATTGAATATGACTTTTGTGCAATGCTGAATATAGATGTCCTCCGAACCTTCATAATAAGGTGCAGGAACAAAATAGAATATATGATCCCCTATTCCTTTGAGTCTTATATCGGCCTCATAGGCCTTGCCTTCATTGGTAAGGCTTTTAAAAATGATGGGTTTCAGCGTATCAAGCAGATTTCTTTTCTTTCCCTTGTTCATTTCACCAAAAGCAACAGGGGGATGAATTTCCCCTCTTTCATCTTTTCCCATATCCATGGTGTGACCTGCCTCAAACGGATGGGTAAACACAAGCTTCAGGTTAAGTTCTTTTGATTTTGGCACGCTGTCCGGCGAATACATCATCTGAAAATGGGCATAGGCCGGCGCATGCCATACTATAAAGGCTACAGCAATTATTAGTGCACATAATTTTTTCATCGCATTCCTCTCCTTATCGTTGTTTTATTAATAGCTATCCTTGAATTCTTTTCTGTAATTGCCATTCCTTAAAAAACGCCTTCAATGGAGTTGAACAGCATCTGTCAGCTCGAAAGTGTCTTTACCCGCCTCCTCCAGATCGGCTTCATATTCCCTGCCTTCGAATACAAATAACGCAGGAATATGCAGAATGCCGTCTTCCCCGTAAAACGGGACTGCTTGAATATCAAACTTGTCAATGAAGGGGAGGGTCTCCATGTTCGCCGCGGCCTGAGGTCTAAGGGATTTCCGAAAGAAGGCCTTTTGCTCTTGGGTCGCCGCTCCTGTTTTGACCAGGGTGCGGTAGGTGAAAAATTCCATTGGGTAAAGGTCCTCTTTTGCCACGACCTTCCAGACCTTGCCTGTGGACTTCTGGATAAAGAAGAAGTAGGCGTCCTCGATGGTGAGATAGGCCGGGGCCGTAGGGTCTGTCATGAACTCCAGGTCATCATCGGGCCAACCCATCACCTCGATGAACAGTTCCTCGGGTCCATCGGTGGTCCATCCACTATAGATTGTGATGTCTTCCTTTGGAATCACACCATCCGCAAACTGGCTTGCCAGCGTCTGGAGCGACCTGAAAGAGAGGCATCGGCAGATGCAGACCTTTGTTTTCCCGTCTTCTGTCTCCCATTTGACATCATCCAGATTATACGCTGTGATAACATCATTCTCTTTGACTGCGACCTGGTTGCCAGTGATGGTATCGGCATAAGCATCGGGCCCTGTAAAAGAGCAAATTATTAAAAGGGTCATAGCCGCCCATCCTATTTTCATACTTCTTTTCATCAACACCTCCATGTGTGTGAACAGTTTATGCCATTACACATCATTATCGTAATTTGTTGATCGTTATTAATAATCTTTCGATTTCCTTTGATCTCTACTCCATAATTTCAGAGCTCGGTACTTCCACCAGATGACCCGGTCCTGCATCAAACTGCACCTTATAGGGACCTTTGGGTTTATCGAAAACAAACTCGCTATCATCGTTCATTCTGCCTTTTATCAGGACCTTTCCTGCTGAATCCTGCACCCGTATCTCTACCCCGGCAGCCGAAGATCCGTCTGAAAAAGCCCCTTCACAAAGAATGGTTCCATCTCCTTCATCAGAGCATGAGCAGAGAGGAGTATGGGCCATGGCCCAGGTATTCATAAGGACCGTAAAGGCAAAAAAAGCAATGAGGATCGTCACTGTTTTTTTCATTCTGTCACCTCCTTTTTTATGTAAATTCCGTTTCTCTCCTGATAAGACCCATTGATATAAGAAGCATTAAAGCCAGGATATAAAAGGTAATCATGGCCTGAAATCCGGATAAGCCCAGTAAATTTCCTCCGGTGAATACAAGAATAGATATAATTATGCCCAAAACTATGGGATAAAAGGTGGCAAACAACATCCATTTCGTGCTTGCAGTTTCCAGATGAATCATCATCAGGGTGGGGATACAAGGAGGATACATGGCCATGAAGAGCATTATGGCCAGCGCATGAAGAGGAGTCCAGCCTTCTTCTTTTTCCTTTATCCTTTCTTCCAGGGTCTTTTGTTCCCCTGAAGATGACTGGTAAATTCCTCCCAGGGTAGCCACACTGTTTTCCTTTGCGGCGAATGCGCTTATAAGGGCAATGTTTATCCTCCAGTTAAAGCCGGCCCACTGGGTTAATGGCTCCATAAATCTTCCGGCGCGACCCATGAAGCTGGAGATAATCGTCTCCTCATTTTGTTCTCTTCGAAGCCTGTTCCTTGTCTTATCCAGCGCTTTGTAGGCATTATATACATCTTTTGCCTGTTTATCTTTTGCAAGTCTGCCTCTTGTTTCATATTTCCCTCTTTTTACGACTTTGAAAAATTCCAAATTTTTTGCTCTGAATTTCTGGTCAATAGCCTCCATCGCCTCCTTACCCTTAGCCCCCATCTTCGCCTTTCTGTAATCATTCCAATAAGCACTGAATTTAATTAAGTTATCACCGGCTATAATACTGGCATAAGGATTATCTTCCCCTATTCTGTTAAAGAAGTCCTGTTGTACCTGATTACCCTGAGCAATGAATTGCGCCTTTCTTTCTTTACTCAGGCCGGGAAGGTAGAGAAGGGCATACACAACAGCAGAAACTGCAATAACAACAGTAATGATCTTTTTGACAAACAGCCATGTCCTCTCCAAACAACGGGACAGCACACCCTGAACAGTAGGCATATGATAGGGAGGCATCTCCATGACAAATGGTGCACTCAATCTCTTTTTCAGCACGGTAAGATTCAGGATTTTGGCTATGGAGAGAGCTATGATAATGGTGATAGAGGCTATAAAAAACATGGCAATTCCCTTATATGCAGCGAAAAAAATGCCTATCATAAGTACATAAAAAGGAATTTTGGCCAGACAATTCATTAATGGCATGATCATGATGGTCGCCATTTTGGCCTTCTCATCTTTCATGGCCCTGCATGCCATAACTCCGGGTACGGCACAACCGCCCACATAAAGCCCCCCTATAACCATGGGGAGAACAGACTGTCCGTGGAGACCGAAGTGTCTGAATATTCTGTCCAGAATAAAGGCCATCCTGGCCATGTAACCGGTATCTTCCAGGATAGCGATGAGTGCAAACAGAATAAGAAAGATGGGGATATAATTGAGAACGGCAATGGTTCCGTCCATGACCCACAGGGATATGGAACGAAAAAAGGGATCAAAGACAAACCCTTCAGACGGAAGGAGCAGGGCAACGATATCCCGCAACCATGCAAGCAAGGGCCAGGTGTAAGCGGTTATTTTATATCCCTGTACTATAGCCAGATCATACATTATATAAATAGTAGCGGCTAATATAACAGGACCTGAAAAACGGTTGCATGCCGCGCTGTCGATCTTATCCGTAAGTGTTCTGGCAAATTTTTTCTCGCGGAATACGCTTGTTTCAATAATTTTCTGGGCATTGGTATGCCGTGATACGGCAATCACCTTTCTCGGTGATTTTTTATATTTTTGGATAAAGTATGCAGTCTTTTCTTCCACAAATGCCAAAATCTGATCATTTTCATTCGAGTATCTTCTGATAGCTCTTTGTGCCTCTTCATCGTTTTCCATCAACTTTACGGCAAGCCACCGCAATGGATATCTCTGTGAAAGGCCGGGATCTTCTGAAAGCCTCTTTTCAAGGGAACACAGGATCGGCTCTAATGCCTCGCCGTAGCTGATATGAAATGGGACAGCATCTACTTTTTTAGAGCTTTTCAGGATCGCCTGCCTTAATTCATCTTTACCTCTGCCCTTGTTTCCCACCGTCGAAATCACCGAAACTCCTAGTTGATGACTCAGTCTTTCCTTGTTGATCTTATGTCCACGCTTTTCTGCTATATCCATCATGTTAAGATTCGCCACAATAGGAATACCCATCTCTGCTACTTGAAACAACAGATACAGGCTTCTCTCTAAATTGGAGGCATCCATTACATCAACCACTACATCAGGACTTTCCGTAAGCAGAAAGTCTCTGGCAATCCGCTCTTCCTCAGTATAAGAAGTAAGGCTGTAGGTTCCTGGAAGGTCGACCAGTTCTATACAAATCCCATCATGATGGAAGAAGCCGCTCTTTTTTTCGACTGTCACACCCGGATAGTTGGCTATATGCTGCCTGGCCCCGGTGAGCATATTGAAGATTGTGGACTTTCCAGAATTTGGCTGTCCGACTAAGGCCACAACGATTTTGTCAGGTTTACTGCTCATAATGGCTTCACTTCTATCTTTTTGGCCTCTGAATGTCGCAGGCTGATGTGATATCCCTTCACCAAAAACTCAACCGGATCTACAAGGGGTGCATTCCGTACAACTCTTACTCGGACCCCCGGAATAAATCCCATATCCAAAAGCCGTTGCCCTATAATATCTTCAGTGATAATATCAATAACTTCGCATTCCTGATCCGGCTTAATCTCATCTAATGTCATTTTCAATTCTCTCTAAAAACAAAAAAGGCGTAACCTCCGCCTTATATAAGGCTTCGAGTTACGCCTTCACTTTCATCCGCGCCTTTAGGGGCCGGAGACCGCAAGACATACCTAATAAATTTTTAGTGTCTAATTAAATTAGAGCTATCTAATACCCCAGTGAAAAAACGATGTCAACACTTTTTTTAAAAAAAAGCGGAATAATCTCAAGTCAATGCCCGACCACTGCAATCAATCACGGGATGAATTTTACAAAGCCCTCATTGCCCCCACCTGATTCGGCACTGCCGAAAGGACTCCAAACGATCAGCCCGGCTTCGGGAGTATGGAAGTATGCCTTTTTTTGATTAGAGATCAGCATGTTGAGTGATTTAGAGCCCTATTATTCCCCGTTTACCTGTCTGAGCCATACGAAAGAGAAGACATGCACACCAATGGTAATACATTGCTATCAATACGTGTCATCGCAGTACTTGCCAACTTGGTGCTGCATAATTTGGGATGATAGCCCATCCCGGGTAGATCTCTTTCGCTTTCTGTAGCGAATCTTCCATATCGATCATTTTTTCTCTTATCCTGTTATTTTCGAAAGGGTTTTATAGACAGAGTTGGCACTGGGATGTCGCACTACGTTGAATTGTTTTCCAGTCTTCTTGCACGTAGCCTTTACTATTTTCAAGGCCCCATGACTATTGATACTGGTGATAAATAAAACGATGTTAGCCTTACAGACCACGTTTTTTAGAACATGGCGGCCATTGGAGCAATCTCCGTTATGGAAAAGAAAATCCGCGCCCAAGTCATGAATTGTGCTACGATATTCGGATTCCAAACGATCAAGGCCTCCTATTACTGCTACACGCATGCCTTCCAGAGGACAACGGCATTTCTTCTGTTCTGTACAGTGGCTGCAGTCTCCCCGGGCATCCTCAGGGCGAAGTAAAGTAACCACGTTACCAGCCTGAATATCCTCTTTTTTAATCGGCTCTGCGTTATGTCCTGCGGATTGGTTTTCATCCCTGACGTGCATATATGATTCAATAAGTCTCTCATATTCAGCTATCTTTGTATTTGCCTGTTCAAGCTCGTAGGTAAGCTTCTTTGCTTCGTGTTTCAAGGTTGCTTCTCGAAATGGCCGTTGTCTCAACTCTGTCAACTCCTGGAAGTATTCAGCCAGCTTCTTATTGAGTTTTAATATTTCCGTATTCTTTTTCAGTAATTGCTCTTTAAATGTATGTTTTACTGAATCTTCAGACATATTGACCTCAGAGTGAAATTGACGTCCTTCATGGGTCTTTATGCCTTGTTTTTTCTTTGTGACATTGTGATTCAGGACAAAAAGGCCGAGCTTGAGCTGGTTAGAATTTTCCATAAGTCGCCAGATAAGAGAATGTGTCAGAATTTGGGCCTGTTTGCGCATTTCCGATCTGGAGTCAGTGCTTGCTGCCCATAAAATTGGCGCAGGCCACTGTATGCCTCCAATTGACTTTGCCAAGTCCTCAGGGGCCATGGAACGGACCTTCGACGGCGCAACGGAAAACCGACGCTTAAAGTAGCGGTAGAGTTCCTTTGCGACGGATCTTTCAGGGTCGTGACTGTAATGATAAAGGCTCCAGAGCTCGTAACCCAAATGCAAACCAGGCTTACTGGACTCGAGATCATGCTTCCTACACATTTTATGTATATCTTTGGGATTTATAGCCATGGCCAGGAGTAATGCCAGAGTTACGCAGTCGGGTAACGGAATTTTACTTTCTTTTACTGTATTGCATGAAGGTATAGCATGATTGTCTATGACTTTAACGGTGAGGTCTGCCTGATTTTTGGAATTTTCTACGATATTTTCCATTACTGCCTCCTGACAGATGTTATTTCTTGAGATTCAATTGCAATTATTGGCTGAATTAATGTTTTATCCCTGCATACCGTTGCGGTTGTTATGTTGTACCTCATTTTCCACCTGCAAGGGCAGAAAGACCTCAAAAGTGCTTCCCTCCCCAGGGATGCTCGTCACGTCAATCCATCCGCCCCGCCGATGGATCAGGGCAAAGATAATAGCAAGGCCCCATCCCCTCTTTCGACTTTTTCCATTCACTTCTTTGGTGGAAAAGAGGGGATCGAAAATCCGATCAAGCATATCCTTATGCATACCTGATCCGTGGTCGCATACAGAAAGGACTGCAAAGGTCCCTGGGTAAGCGTTCCCGTGCTGCTGACAGTAATAATTATCAACAATGCGTTTGGAAGTTCCGACAAGCAGATTTCCCCCTTCTGCCATTGCCTCCCGGGCATTGACCGCAAGATTGCTCAAGATCCGCCATATGTCGCATTGGTTTAACAGAACAGGAAGAGGATTGCCGCAGGGGGTAAAATGTAGATTGATATTCTCGTTGAAAGATGATCTCAGGGCATCAAGGACCAGTTCTGTCTCTACATTTAAATCCCTGTGGACCAGTTCCACTGTGATATCGTCAGGCTCGAGGGCCTGTAGGCAACTAACCAAGCCTTTCATGTTATCCAAGACCTTGCGTACAGCTAATACTTTCTGTCGTATATCAGGTTGAAGGAATTCCTTTTCGAGTAGATATACTGTAGCCCCGATGGCCAGCAGACCATTATTGAGGTCATGGCACAAGCCACTGGCCAGGTGCTCCATGGATGCCATTTTCTTGATCTGGACAGCCTCCGCCACTGCGTGATCTGTGGAATCCAAAAGGTCCCGAATGGTACTCAGAGAGTCACGGACGTCCGCAAATACTGTGCCGCTAACAGCATGTGCTACATTCCCTATTGGGCGCTTTCGTGTGACTCGACCGCGTATGGATGTTCGACTTCCTACCATAATTTTATCTCCATTAATTCAGAATTATTTCTTTGTTTATTGATAAACTAAATTTATTATATTTCGCGGATTCAACTCCTTAAGCTGCCAGCCGATCCGCAATCTCCTTTCATTCTCGTCTCATCCTTGCTTTATATTTCGTACATGCCTCGTCGCTGTACACGGCACCCGAAGTCTGCGTTTAATGCTTGCGCCACATTCTGGGCATACACATTGGCCTCCGGGCCCCAGTCCGCACCTTGCTTCTTTTTTAGAAAAAGTTGGGTTCTCTGAAGCCTCAGATGTCGTCGCAGGATTCTCCAGTTCTCCAGCGCGATAAGTATCAACAGCCTCCCTAATCTCCCCTTGGATACCGGTAATCACTATTATGCCGCCCTTTTAAATACCTTAAGGGCATTAGGGCCGACTCTTTTGGCCATGACCGTCTTTTATTACATGCTGTTCAGCCATCCATTGAGCTGCATGTATGCCTGCCCCTCTATCTGCTGTTCTAATGGATTTTCTCTGGCCTTAAATAAAAGGGCATCCGGATCGATCACCATAAAATATCAGCACCTTCTGAATCTCGAATCTATGAGCGTATCCATTTCTTTCCTGAAACTGGCAAAGCCAATTTTATCTTTTTTACCTCCTTCTAAATAAAAAGGCGCAACCCAATGTCTTTTTCTCATCGAGTTACGCCTTCACTTTCATCCGCGCCTCTAGGGACCGGAGACCGCAAGACATCCCTGATTTTTTTATTTTGCCTCTATCAATATCTGAGTAAGCTTTTTACGCAATAACTCCAATCTCCTAGATTTAAATGCCTTTCTGCTCTCTTCCAGGACATCTATGGCCTCCGTAATGGCCTGTTTTAATTTGTTTTCATTAGGGAAATAAGCAGGCAAAGCCATTTGTTTTATGGTCTCAGCATCCACCCTTTTCTGCAATAAAGCGGTTATAAGACCGCATTGTATATCTATTTTCTGATGAAGTTCTTCAGCACTTCTATTAATGACAGCGACAAGATCTTTTTTAATATCCGTTTCCATATTATTAGAAGGTCATATTTTAATTAGACATATCTAACTATTAAGGTAAAAAAATTATCCCACGATTATCTTACTGGCCATACCATAACCGATAACGAGCCTGGAATCTTTTAAGGCTATAATAACCGGACCACGTCCGTTCCGGTTTAAAACCCTTAGACTTACCCCAGGCACAAGTCCCATACTATAGAGTTTTGATCTTATTCCTGCACCTCCGCTTATATCTATAAGTGTTACTTCTCTTTCTGTATCAGCATTACTGAGGACCATTGTGGTCTCCCCTCCTCTTTTCCATAGCTTCTATTTTTTCTTTAAAGTCATCTACAAATTCTTTCATATGCTCCAGGCATTTTGCTCTATTTTTATCTTTTTTCCCATACTCATCAAAACGATCAAGCCAGTTTGTACCGACTCGAGGACAGGATTGGACAAACTCCATAAATGCTATGAACCTGTCCAGTGTTGAAGAACTGATCGCATGCTCCATCTTACAGGCCTCTTCGTCAGCTATTGCAGGATCAATATTTAAAATATCCATCAAAAAACTGCGTAAAACACAGTGCCTTCGATATATTTCTTTTCCGATATCCCTTCCATCATCCGTCAGCTCTAAATATTCATATTTTTCGTAATTAATCAGTTCCCGCCTGCTGAGGGTCTTGAGCATATTGGTAACTGTCGGCATCTTTACCCCAAGCCTTTTGGCGATATCTTTTACTCGAACTACCCGTTTTTCCTTGTCTAGATTAAAAATAGCCTCCAGATAATCTTCCATTGCGTGTGTCAATGGTTTTGGCACGGTATTTCCTGTTTTCTTATTTTTCATATATCAGGATATTTTATTAGACATATCTAATAAAATTAAGGTAAGCTAATTAACATTCAAAAATTCTTTTGTCAAGCTTTTTTATAATAAATTTTGGTTTAATCATAGACATAAAAATCTCTATGAAATATTATAAAAATGTCTCGAAAAAAATCCCTGAACTGGTCAATCACCTTATCATTTATAAATTGCCCGTGTGCGCGGAGGGTAAAATGCCAAGAATCCTTTTTTGTTTATTTTTTTCCATTATCTTTTTAACCGGATGCGGAGAAAGCGCAGAGAAAGAAAAAATTGAAAAGGCAACCGGGACAAAGGCCGATATGGATCTTTCAAATAAGAAAATGAAGATCACCGGAGAGACTGAAAACGGCAAATATACTATTACCGCAGGAGAGGAAACCGAGATCCCGGGGGACTTCCCTGACGATGTATTTATCTATCGCCCCTCTAAGGTCATAATGGCCATGAAGGTGCCGGAAGGCCATTCCCTTACCCTTACCAGCAGCGACGACCGGTCCAGGATCCTGGATACTTACAAACAAAAGATGGATGCAAAGGGATGGACCGAAGAGACCTCTATTATCATGGGGCCCCAGTCAACGATTGTTTACAAGAAAAATGGCCGTACAGCCAGCATCAGTGTCATCACTTCGGACAAGGCGCTTCAGATAAATTTGGTGGTCACCACAAAATAGGACGGAAAATATAGATAGAGGCTCACGATATCCGAAAGACTGCTTTTAAGTTATACATTAAATCGTATATCTAAAATATCGCCGTCCTGTACAAGGTAATTTTTGCCTTCAAGCCTCACCCTTCCAGCCTTTTGGGCGGCGGAGTGGTTGCCATGGGCCATGAGATCATCGTAGGATACAACCTCTGCCCTTATAAAACCCTTTTCCAAGTCGGAATGAATGGCCCCGGCGGCTTGCTGGGCAGGGGTGTCTTTCCGGATCGGCCAGGCGCGGACTTCATCTTTCCCCACGGTAAAGAAGGAAATAAGGCCAAGGAGCTGATGAGATTCTTTGATCAAACGGAAAGTGGCGGGTTCTTCAAGGCCCATATCTTCCCTGAAGAGTTCCGCTTCTTCCGGTGAAAGCTGGGCCAATTCCATCTCAAGCCTCCCTTTAAGCTCTACAAAGACAGTTCCATTGGGAGTCTGCAGCTCTGTAATACCAAGCCCTACCTCATCTCCAGTGTTAAGGACTACAATACATGGTTTTGCCGAAAGAAAGGCATATCCCTTAAGCATAGGGGATTGGGCTATCTCTGAATATCTCCTTAATGCGTCCCCCCCTTCAAGAATGCCCTTGGCCCTGTTAAGGAGTTCCAGTTCCTCTGGATTCCCTTTTTTTGCCTTGGTAATCTCTTTTTCCAGCCTCTCAACCTTTTTTTCCAAAATGATGAGATCAGTGAGAATAAGCTCTGATTCCATGGCCTCCAGATCCCTCTGTGGCTTGGGGGGCTCGCCGGACCGGTCAAAGTTACGGACCACATGAACCAGGGCGTCTACAGGATGAAGGAGTTTAAGGAGTTCGTCTATCGAAGATTCCCTGCCTTCTGTGGGAGAGACGGTCTCACCTATATCCACATACTGTACCTGGGCATAGATGGTCTTTTGAGGATTATATATGGATGAGAGTCTATCCAAACGGCTGTCAGGTACTTTGACTACCGCCAGGTTTGATTCTCTTTTGCCCTTCTGATAGGCAGAGACCTCTGCAACGCTTCCTGTAAGGGCGTTAAATATAGTGGTCTTACCAGAACCCGATATTCCGACTATTCCTAACTTCATGGGCTATATCTTTAGAAACCGGAAATTGGAAATTTGGCCTTCACGCCTTTTTACTATTAAAGTGTTCTGAACTTTTTTGTTCCACTTATCAAAATTTTGCCAAACCAAATCTGATAACTCTTCTGCCAGTTTGCAGACATCCAATTCATAAACTCGTTTCATCTCTCCCAAATTTCTAATTTCAAATTTCAAGTTTTAAGCCATCCTGCCGGCAGGGAGTAGTATCTCCCTTGATTTTATCCAAGGCATGCCTAAGTACCGGAAGTAATACTTCCATTCCAGAGGCCACAGCCGATGGGCTGCCGGGCAGATTGATAATAAGTGTTTCACCCCGCACGCCGGCGATCCCCCTTGAGAGCATGGCCCTCGGCGTGGCATCAAGGCCCTTGATGCGGATGGTCTCAGCGATCCCGGGAACCGTCCGTTCTATTATGGACTTTGTAGCTTCAGGTGTGATGTCCCTGGGAGACAATCCGGTGCCACCCGTTGTGACTATGATGTCCAAAGGAGTTATGTCTGTCCACTTGATCAATATGTCTCTGACATCCTGTACTTCGTCAGGGACGGTTTTGTATAAGAGCACATTGTAACCGTGCCGTCCGAGCATCCGGCGGATTACAGGGCCGGATTCGTCGCTCGCTGCCCCCCTGGCTACGCTGTCACTGACAGTCAGGACACCGGCGGTATATACTGGCTGTCCTTCTATACCCTTTCTTCCTTGGCCTGGCTGACAATCTTATCAGCTAGATTCGGCGGCACCTCTTCGTAATGAGACTGCCCCACGGTAAATGTCCCGCGGCCGGCGGTCATGGCATTAAGGTCCAGCATATAGCGCTGAACCTCTGCCAGAGGCACAACCGCTATAATGGTCTGTCCGTCTTGGCCCGGCTCCATGCCCATAACCTTGCCCCTTCTGCTGTTTATGTCACCGATTATATCTCCAACAGCATCATCCGGCACGTTTATGGTAAGTTTCACAATAGGTTCGAGCAGGACGGGCCTGGCCTCCAGCACTCCCTTCTTAAAGCAATTTATGGATGCTATCTTAAAGGCAATTTCAGAAGAATCCACCTCATGGGATTTACCGTCATAGAAGCGCACCTTTACATCAACTACCGGATATCCGGCAAGTGGTCCGGTCTCTATGGCCTCCTTCAGTCCCTTTTCCACTCCCGGAACGAAGTTTCTCGGGACATTCATTCCCACAAGTGCCTCTTCAAACTCAAAACCCTTACCCCTTGGCAGCGGTGAAATATCAAAGTGGACCTCTGCAAACTGTCCTGCTCCACCGGACTGTTTTTTGTGTCGATAAATAACGGCTTTCTTTGATGTCTTTATGGTCTCATGATAAGGGATGCGCGGAAGGGCGAGGTCCACCCGTACTCCGAACTTCCTTGCCATCTTTTCTACAGTGGCATCTATATGAATCTGCCCGTTTCCTGAAAGCAGGAGTTCCTTTGTCTGTTGATCCCGGTCCACACAAATTGTAGGATCTTCCTCCTGCAGTCGTGCGAGGGACTGGGTTATCTTCTCCTCATCCCCCCGGCTTCTGGGCTTGAGAGCATAGGTCAGAACCGGACGGGGAAGAGATACAAAAGGATAAATTATCGTATTTGCAGGATCACAAAGGGTGTCGCCGGTAGCGGTCTCCTTCAGCTTTGCTATTGCTACTATCTCACCGGGGCCGGCCTCTTTTAAAGGTTTCTGTATTTTACCTTCAAGGACGAATATCTGACCGTAACGCTCAGTTTTTTCCTTGTTTGAGTTATAGAGTGAGCCGTCGGATTTTAGCGTGCCGGAATAGACCCTGATAATTGAAAGACGCCCTGTATAGGGATCTGTAAGGGTCTTAAAGACAAGACCTGATACCGGGGCGTCCGGAGATGGAGTACGTGATGTTTCATCCCCGCTCTTGGGATCAGTACCGTAAACGCTTCCAAGCTCATCAGGCGAAGGCAGAAACTCTACAATCAGATCGAGCAAGGTGTTGCTGGCCATGTTTTTTAATGCTGAACAGCAACACACCGGGATAAAACCACCACTGGTTATTCCCTGTTTCAGGCCGGAGACGATCTCCTGAGGAGTAAGTTCTTTGCCTTCCAAAAATTTTTCCAGTAGTACATCGTCGGATTCTGCGGCAAACTCGATCAGATTGCCCCTTAAATTTTCCACTTCGGCCTGTAGAACAGCCGGTATATCAACAGGATTGGCATTACCGCTTCCATCATTGCCAAACTCAAAGGCCTTCATCTGTATAAGATCTACAACACCCCTGAAATCCTCCTGTTCCCCAAGCGGCAAAAAAACCGGGACCAATCTCAGATCCAGGGCCTTCTTTATATCATCCACGGCCTTTTGGAAGTCCGCCCTCTCCTTGTCCATTTTATTGACACACATAATTACAGGACGGCCCGAGTCTTTGATAATCGACCATACCTTCTGTGTCTGCGGCTTTACAGGACTTACAGCATCTACTACGAACAAAATATTGTCCGCCGCCCTGATGCCCATCTTGGCTTCAGCAAGGAAGTTGTCATCGCCTGGTGTATCGATAAGGTAAACCTCGGCCTTTTTCCAGTTCAGGTGATGAAACGCTGTGCTGACTGACATGTTGCGTTTGACCTCTTCAGGCTCAAAGTCCAACACTGAAGATCCGTCATCGACTTTGCCTATGCGCGAAGTCGCCTTGGCGGTGAAAAGCATGGCCTCTGCCAAAGAGGTCTTGCCGCTGCCACTCTGGGCAACAAGAGCGAAATTTCTTATGCTGCTGACGTCCATAGATGCCAATTCCTTCCTTTTTAGATTTAAATTTTTCCGGTACCCCACCTCATATAGTCTTTTGTAATATATGCAGATTCTTCCCGTTCGATTTTGACTGCGCATACCTTGAATTCAGGTGTCTTGGTAACAGGGTCTGGTGCCCTGCTGGTCAGGATATTTGTCCTTGTCTCGGGAAAATTAAAGGTCATGCACACAACACCGGCGGGTACAACTTCCGTTATTTTTGTTTTGGCCTTTACACTCCCTCTCCTTGAACTCACTTTTATGACTTCACCGTCCTGGATCTCCAGAGTAGCCGCATCAGCCGGATGTATTTCAATACGCTCCTCCTTTCGAAGTTCATCAAAACCTTCAGCCTTATGCGTCATAACCGCATGATAATGAAAGGCGCTTCGCCTTGTGATGAGGATAAAAGGATACTCGTGGCTGGTAGTCTCTGCCGAAGGCCGGTAAGAAACGTGGGCGAATTTTGCTCGTCCGCTCGGTGTATTGAAGCGCTCGCTATATAGATAAGGGGTCCCAGGGTGTTTATCATCCGGGCAGGGCCATTGGATGCCGGATTTCTCGATACGTTCATAAGTGATACCTGCGTAACTCGGGGTCAGTGCGCGTATCTCCTCAAAAATTTCTTGAGCGTTGTCGAAATCAAAACCCTCAACCCCCATGCTTTTTGCAATATCACATATTATCATCCAGTCCGGACGCGAACCGCCTTTAGGCTCTATTGCCTTGCGGACCCTCTGCACCCTACGTTCGGTGTTTGTAAAGGTCCCGTCTTTCTCGGCAAAACCGGCAGCCGGGAGCACAACGTCTGCCAATCGAGCTGTCTCTGTGAGAAAGATATCCTGCACGATAAACAGTTCCAGATGCGATATGGCCTTTTCGATGAAAGAGGTATCCGCGTCCGTGACTATCGGGTCTTCACCCTTCAGGTAGAGGACCTTAATCTTGCCCTCATGCGCCGCTTCAAACATCTCTGTCATTTTGAGCCCGTTTGAAGGACTGAGCTTACAATTCCATGCCCTTTCAAACTTTCTCCGCGCCTCTTCATCCTCCACCTTCTGATAACCGGTGTATACGTTGGGAAGCGCCCCCATATCACAGGCACCCTGAACGTTATTCTGCCCTCTTAGGGGATTTACGCCGGTTGAAGGCTTACCTATATTACCTGTGAGCAGCGCCAGGTTGGCCAAGGCCCGGACATTATCCGTGCCGTGCGAATGCTCGGTAATACCCAGGGTATACAGAACAGTTGCAGGTGAAATAGAGCCAAGCATCTTGGCAGCTCTTACTATGTCTTGTGCGGGCACGCCGGTAATTTTCTCAGAAACTGCCAGGTCATTATCCATGATGGATGCTCTGAAAGCTTCATAATCTTCACATCGTTCCTCGATAAAAGCAGTATCCATAAGATTTTGTTCGATAATGACCCTCATTATCCCGTTAATCAGTGCTATATCGGTTCCCGGATAGAGCCTGAGCCAGATATCCGCTAAACGGCACAGAGGTATTCGCCGGGGATCCGCCACAATAAGTTTTGCACCCTTTTGTACGGCCCTGGTCACCTGCCTGCCTATAATCGGATGATTGGCTGTGGTATTGGTTCCAATGGCAAAGATGCAGGCCGCCTCCCTGATCTCGTTAATGGAGTTCGTCATGGCACCGCTGCCGAAACTGGCGGCCAGACCGGCCACCGTCGGAGCATGTCAGAGACGGGCACAGTGATCGATATTATTGGTTTTCAGGACCACCCTGGTGAACTTTTGAAATAGGTAGTTCTCCTCATTTGTACATCTAGCCGAAGAAATGGCGGCGATCTTATCTCCTTTGTAATGGGCCAGACTGCTGGCCACATATTTGATTGCCTGGTCCCAGGTAATCTCCACAAATTTTCCGTCTCTCTTTACAAGCGGCAATGTAATAGGTCTGCCTTCTTCGGTCACTTCAACTACAGAAGACGGCTTTGCATATTCATCGTAAGCACGCATAAGTGGAATAGACAGCCTGTCCGGACTATTAACGAAGCTATAACCGAAGCGCCCGCGAACACATAGACCTCCATGGTTAACCGGGCTTTCATCATCTCCCCTGGCTCTCACAATAGTGTTTCCACGGATCCCGAGATAAAGCCCGCACCCTACACCACAGTATGGGCAGGTGGTTTTTACTTCACGGGTCGGATGTTCGACCTTCTTTGGGATCAGGGCACCTACCGGACAACGCTCCATACATTCGCCGCAAGACACGCAGACAGACTCTTTAATGGGTTTGTCGGCAAAAGTGCTTACTCGAAGATCGTAACTTCGGTATGCCATATCGATCGCGTCATTACCTGTAATCTCATGGCAGGTACGCACACATATTGTGCACTGCACGCATTTATTGGGATTAAAATCAAAAAACGGATTGCTGGTGTCTATGGGAAGATCCTTGGCCACATGCTCTAAGCGACTAAACCGATGTTCATTAAAACCTATGCGGTTCACCAGCTCCTGAAGGCGGCACTGTCCGCTCTTGGGACAGAGAAGGCAGTTAAAGTCATGGTCGCTCAAAATGAGTTCAAGAATCACCTGGCGCAATCGTTGGATTTCAGGATCGTCCGTAACAACCACCATTCCTTCTTCTATAATGGTCCGGCAGGCCGGTTCAAATCTCCTTCGATTTTTAATCCTGACCAGACACAGGCGGCATACACCTATAGACGAGACATCAGGACAATGGCACAGGGTGGGGATATAAATACCTGCGTCCTGAGCCGCCTTTAGGATCGTAGCGCCCTTATCGGCCTTTACCGTGATTCCGTTTATATTCAAAGAAACCTTATTCACCCTTATCACCTGAGTTTTCTATCTTGCCTGTAACACACTCCACCGCATTGAACCGCTTAGGGCAGACCTCCATACAGGTCCCGCATTTTATGCACTTACTCTGGTCAATCTCATGGACCTGCCATTTCGCACCCACAATGGCGTCAACCGGACATGCATGAAGACACTTCATGCAGGCCTTGCACCTGTAGTCCTTGATACGATAGAAAATAAGAGCTCTGCACACAAGGGCCCGGCAGCGGCCCTCAAGGATGTGTTCTTCATATTCCTTTCGAAAATAGCGTATGGTAGATAACACCGGGTTAGGCACTGTCATTCCAAGACCGCACAGGGAGCCCTGTTTAACGGCATCGGACAATTCCAGCAGGATCTCGATATCCCCCGGCCTTCCCTTTCCTCTTGTAATGTCCTGCAAGATATTGAACATCTGCTTTGTGCCGAGCCTGCACGGAGTACATTGACCGCATGATTCATTTCGAGCAAAATCGAGAAAGTAGCGTGCAATATTTACAATACACGTGTCCTCATCCATGACAAGCATGCCCCCGGATCCAATGATCGATCCGGCCTTGGCCAGTGATTCGTAACCAACAGGCAGATCCAGAAGCTCTTCGGGGATACACCCCCCGGAAGGACCGCCGGTCTGGACCGCCTTGAAATCCTTGCCTCCCTGGATACCTCCGCCTATGTCAAAGATAATCTCGCGAAGTGTCGTACCCATCTCCACTTCGACAAGGCCGACATTCCTGACCTTTCCTACGAGTGAAAATATTTTGGTTCCCTTGTCGGTGGCGGTGCCTATTTGGGAATACCATTCGTGACCATTCAGGATAATCCTGGACACGTTTGCCAGTGTCTCCACGTTATTTATGACCGTAGGTTTGCCCCACAGCCCCTGTATGGCAGGAAAGGGCGGCTTTGGTTTTGGCCGGCCGCTTTTACCTTCGATGGAGGCGATAAGCGCTGTCTCCTCTCCGCATACAAATGCGCCTGCCCCTTTTACGACCTTGATTACAAAATCAAACCCTCTCCCCATGATGTTGTGTCCGAGGAGTCCCATGTCGGTGGCTCTGGCAATAGCTGTGGACAAATGATGAACAGCCAGCGGGTACTCCGCCCGCACATATATGATCCCCTGAGAGGCCCCGATTGCGTAACCTGCGATCATCATCCCCTCAATAACGCTGTAAGGATCTCCTTCCATCACGCTGCGGTCCATAAAGGCACCCGGATCACCCTCGTCGCCGTTACAGATGATGTACTTCTCTTCGCTAGAGACATTGCGTGCTGTCTCCCACTTGATGCCGGTTGGGAACCCGGCTCCTCCTCTTCCTCGCAGACCGCTGAGTTTGATTTCCTCAATGACTCCTTCAGGGGCCATTTGCGACAGAATTTTGGCAAAGGCCTGAAAGCCATCGACCTTTATATAGTCTTCAATGCTTGTGGGATCTATATTGCCGCAGTTTTTGAGTACAATCCTCTTTTGCTTCTTATAAAAAGGAATATCATTTTCATGAAAGCACTTTTGACCGGTAACAGGATCTTCATATAAGAGCCTCTTAACCACCCGATCTTCAAGCAATGTCTCGGAAATGATTTCCGGCACATCTTCTTTTGTTACGTGCTGGTAAAATATATTCTCCGGGCCCACAACCACAATCGGACCCCTCTCGCAGAATCCATGGCAACCTGTCTTTTTGACTTTTATCTCATCTTCAAGTTCAAGCCCTTTGATCCCACTGATAAATGCCTCTCTGACCTGTTCACTCCCGGAAGACATGCAACCGCTTCCACAGCAGACATTGACCAATTTCACCGTTTTATTCTGGTCGGCCAAGAGTGTTTCCCTCAGAAGTACCAAAGACTCCGCACTATCTATTTTGTAGGCTTCTATTGATTGTATCGAGACGGATTTTCCCATATCTATTTTAACTCAACATTCAAAATTCGAAATTATCTTATGCTGCACAGGCTGGAAAATTGAAGAGGATACGCCGATTGGATCTTTCAGCAGGTTCATGCCTGAATTTTCCTGTCATCAATGTCCTCTGTTAATAATTGCTTGACCTTTCTCGGTGTCATTTTTGAATGGACTTCGTTATCCACAAGGACAACCGGGGCCAAGGCGCATGATCCCAAACAGGCCACCCGCTCAAGGCTGTATTTGTAGTCCGGAGTAGTCTGGCCTGTCTTGATCTCGAGGCAATTTTCCGCTGTCTCCAGGATGTCTCGTGCGCCTAATACATGACAGGCAGTCCCCTGACATACGGAAATAAGATGATCACCACGGCGTGTCAAATAGAAATTGTCATAAAACGTTGCCACGCTGAACACCTGGCTCTGGGGCAAATGTAAAAAATCCGCAATCAAAGACAAAGCTGGCTCAGGCAGATACCCAAACTCCTCCTGAACCCTCTGCAGTATGGAGATCAACCCTCCCCTTTCTCCCTGAAAAACTGCAAGTATCTTATTAAGTTTCTCTGTATTCATATCCATACCACAGATCCCTGATTCTTAATTCTTTCCTAACGCCTTCCCTGAATGATATCTTCAGCTATACGCACATCGTCAATACTGCCCATGAATACCGGCACCCTCTCATGAAGATGCCGCGGCTCAAGATCGAGTATGCGCTCAGTACCGGTGCTTGCAAGTCCTCCTGCCTGTTCGACAATAAAGGCCAGTGGATTGACTTCGCATGTGAGCATCAGTTTTCCATGGGGCTTTGACGGATCCTTTGAGTTCGCCGGATACATGTATATACCGCCTTTCAGAAGATTCCTGTGAATATCCGTTACAAAAGAACCTGTGTAGCGCGCGGTATAAGGACGGCCTGTCTTCAGATCGGGCGTCTTGAAGTACTCTATTACGTCACGGACGTTTTCTTCCCAGAAATAATAGTTCCCCTCATTGACACTGTAAGTCTTGCCCTTTTTAGGCATACAAATGTTCTCGTGAGAGAGGAGAAATTCTCCGATACTTGGCTGCAGCGTAAATCCGTGCACTCCATTTCCTGTTGTATAGACCATCATCCTGCTCGATCCATAGATAAAATATCCTGCTGCCACCTGCTCATAGCCCGGATGCAGGGCGTCTGCCATCAAACCGAATTCCGCAATGCCTCGTTTTCTGAAGATCGAAAAAACCGTACCGATTGCCATATGTACGTCAATATTGGTAATGCCTCCCAAGGGATCAAAGATCAATATGTAGTTGCCAGTGCCATACTTCTTGGGAATAGAGATCAAATCGGTATTCATCTTGGAGGCCATGCAGCTCAGGCACCCCACGTGACTGAGGCGGTTCACAATGGTGGAATTGGCGAATTCGTGCAACTTCTGTACGACCCCTTCTTCACCGCTCATCGACTCAATAGTATCAAGTGCATCAGATAAGTTTGCCTTGTCCACTTTTTGCGCTATTATCTTGGCTGCAACCGTCAGCTCTGACAGAATAGACGTAAATGCACCTGTTGCCTCTGGCTGCTCTTTTTGTCTGGACAAGATAAACTCGGTAACAGTTATCCCTTTAGCCATTTAAAATTCACCTCTTTTGTGTGTTATGCTGCAAACATGGATTGCTTGTACAGCATCCATGTACCATGGCGATTCATTGTTTTCAATTACAGCTCCAGCCATGACTCGGAAAATATGGTCTTCCCCATAAGGACTCTGGTCGTCTTGTAGTATTCCATTTCTTTAGGAGAAAGGGTACTTGGATCAGGTTCGTTTTCATCCATTATATCGTGAACAAGCCTCAGCAGTTCAGACATCTGCCCATGTGCCAGCTTTATCAACTCATAATCGTATGTATCGACAATGGCCGACCATATTCCATATTTCATCAACATGGCCAGAAAGGCCCTGTTGAGATAAGGCCTCTTCTCGGCAGAAACACCGTTTGAGACATTTGACAGACCTATTGTGGATTTTACGCCCGGAGCGATCTCAGACAACATGCTCATGAATTCCAGCCCACTCATCACCTGTTCAGATCCAAGGGTTATCGGGGTGGCAATTGGATCTATCAGAATTTTTTCGTTTGGAATCCCGGCCTCGTTCATGGCGGCAGTCAGGTCTACAGTCATGGCTGCCCGCTCGTTGGAATCCCTGGGCATACCGTCCACTCCCCATAACAGGCCCACGACGTTGCAGCCTGTATCAGCAGCTACAGGTATAAGCTTTTCCATTCTCTCAGGCTGAAGCGAAATAGAATTCATTATGTGATTCCGGGAATTCACGGCTGCCTTCATACCGGCAATCAGTGCATCGGCATTTGTAGTATCAAGGGAAAGAGGACAATCGGTTATTTCCTCCGTAACATTGACCATCCAGGGCATCAGCTCAGGTCCTTCTTTTCTGGCAGGCCCAATATTCAGGTCCAGAAAATCGGCCCCGTCCGCCACCTCTTCATTGGCCATCAACCGAATCGGCTCTGGATCACGCTCCTTCATGGCCTTTCCGATCCGGGTACCCATAATATTTATACTTTCAGCTATGCATTGGACATACATGATTACACCTCAGCCTGCCAATCCCTGAGAAAGGGAGATATATGGCTTGCCTCTCTGGGGCCGATCTGGATCTTCCAGTCAGGAAGCTCCTCCTCCAGTTCACCTTTTATAGATGCAAGATATCCCGGTATAATAAGACTTCTGTGTTTGATCCTGTCTTCTATATTTGTTTTTTTGATAAACACACTTATCAGATCCGCACTGAATTTTCCTGCGGCCCAGGCGGTAAGCACTGAAAGGCCTTCCGTATCTTTGATTAAGAGCCATGAAGGAACTTTGCTGCCTTCGACTTCTCCTGAAACTATAAAGTAAGTCAGAGAAAAATTGCATGTAATAAGTACGGGAGAATTCTCGTCCGGCCCGTTTATTGGATAGATATCCTCCTCGACCACCATAGGCCGCTGAGGATCGGTAAAGATGTTAAGCCGCTCTAGCAAAAGCGGGAAAAGGGTGTCTCCCTGCAGGTCGGAAAGAACTATTATGCCGGCATATTTGGCCACCATAACCGATGCAATCATTGTCTCAAGAAGAGGGTCCCGGGTCATCTCACAAGCAAAACAGATGGTTGGAAACCCAAGGGCCTTGTACTTGTGCTTAATAGTAGCCCTGCGTATGGCCACGTGATCTTCAAACGCAGCCTTTACAGTCCTGGCGCCTGTATCCAGGACAAGATCTTTAAGCCCTGCCTTCTGCAACCGTTCCGAGATCTCCGCAACCCCTCCCAGGGTCTCACCCTTTACCGCCAGAGGACAACCGACCTCCATTGCCTTCTCCGCCATAGTCTCAGCATTTTCTTTCGTGCCACAGTAAAGAAGGGGCTTATGATCTCCGCAGGCCCTGGCTCCGGCTGCAAGACAGTTCGCCTGATCGCTCATGAGTATGACAGCGGCGTCAGGGCACTCGTTGCGTACACGTTCCACCAGAGAAGTAAAGGCACCTTCATCCCCTGCAGCATCACTAACAGCTATCAGGTCGGCCTTGAGCAACAATCCTACACGATCATAGCGCAGATCATTAAAACGCTGCAAACGGCCTGCGATATTGTCCTCGTCCATATCGGTCCTGATCAGGACTGCAATGCCTGTTGGGTGCTCAAACCTCTTTTCATGCCGGTACAGGCAGGTCTCGCCTCCCATCTTAAAGGTATCGTCACCACTGCCAAGGGCAATGGACCGTATAGGCGGGGCAGATGCCTCTCCCACCTTTTCTTTTACATCATCAGAGATATAAGGACATGCGCCTATATCTAACTGACCAGCCGCCACCTTCATGGCAAAAGCCAGGCAGGTGGGTATACCGCACTCCCCGCAGTTCGTCTTGGGAAGCATCTTCAGGATCTCTATACCGCTGAATGCCATGGGTTATCCTTCTCCTTACATCACTTTTTCCATACTCAACGCCGGGTGCTCCTTCTCCTTAATATATCGAAGCACTGCGTCTTCCGTGATACCTACTTCGTCATCCGCTATCATTTCAACCAGATCGGGGGCATTTTCTTCTTCAGCCCTCTTCTGAAGACGATCCCTGATTTCGTCTTTTAATATTTTAGGCATCCACACCACACGCTTGAGGCCGCCTTCAGCCTTCATAAATTTCCGACTGCAGATATAATGCTTGGAAACACCTAGGAAGCCCGGAGTAACCTGACCTCCGCCAACCATTCCAGCCAGGGTGGTAAACTTCATTCCAGCCGGGGTCATTCCCAGATAGTCCCTGTTAACAATCATTATTCCGTTACATATGGGCAGCATAGTGGCAATACATTCGAAGCAGCCGCAGGCGGTCATGGGATCTACCATAAGGCTGTAGGCACTGACACGCTCGACCTTTCCCCTGGATGCCTTATTAACAAAATCATTTATGCCTTTCCACTGTCCGAGGTCGGCATCGATGAGATCTCCCTTGACTATGGGCTGGTTAGGACCCGTGGGATTTATTTCAAAAGAGGCCTTGCCGTCCAGCCAGTTATAGGCACCGCACATACCTACACGCTCAGGGGTGATCACGCATACATGGCTGGGGGCAAAGGACTGGCACAGAGTACAGGAGTAAAAAATCTCTTCGCTTTCATCCGTCATGGTGCCCAGGCGCTCATCCCTGGCGGCATAGACGGCCTTTGCCATGTCAATCACTTCTTCTACCCGGGCCTCCTCTGTATAGATTTTTACCTGTATCTTGTCTACAATAGCACCAAAGTCCTGATGTAGCTTTCCATGGAGGATGCGCCCGATATGTTCGAATTTGAAACCCTTTTCTACAGCCGACTTGCCCGCCCTGAACCACATTATGTTGCGCTGTCCGATATGCATGATTCCCTGGGCATAGTTGATCAGGTGATGAAACTGCCGCTCAAGTATAGGTTCGAAGTCAGACTGCATCTGCCTGCCAGCCACCTCAACAAGTATGGCAAGCGGGAGCTTTGAACCCTTTTCTACATCGTTTATTTCCGGTCCTTCCACGATTACCAGCCCGTCCTGCACCTCATCCATATCTCTGGAAACAAGGACCTCTACTCCAAGGCTTTTCCCGCCGCCGCACTCAATATATAGGTCATCTTTCCTTACACGCTCCCCTTCAAACGCGGGACCATAAGGCATTGGAATATCGATCTTGGAAACCGTGACCTTGAGACCCCTCACCTCTATGGCCTTCTGAACGATTTCATCGTGCGGGACCTGGCTGACCACGTGTTCGTAAGTACAGATACCCGTGGGAAGAATATTGGGTATATCCCAGTCGGATATGGTGGGGAAACCCCAGTTTATGGCCCCGGCCGCATTGGCATACCACTCATCGGAGACCGGGCCGAATGCAATTACAAAGGCAAATGTCCTATCCTTGTTATAGATCAGGTTGCCCTTGAAATCACCAGGCTTTATGCCTCCAAAGGCAAGGGCAACACGGCAGGCAAAGCCCATGGCAAATACTGCAGAGGTATATGTGTGCCCAAAAGGAACAAGGCGTGTGGACCAGCCAATCTGCACGTTTTGTTTTGCCAGCTGATCCGGCATGGAGATGCCGTCCGTCTGATCGTGCATAAATACATAGAGATTCTTTTGTTGCAATTCCAGGGCAATCTTTTCAGCCGTCTCCGGATCTGAAGGGGTACCAAGTATTGCTGCAAATCCAGGGGCGGTACCATCTACGAACTCTACACCGCGTTTACGGAAAATCACATCATCCGCTGCCCCAAGCCATAGACAATCATCTGTGGGATCCTCGGTCTTTGAATAAAATTCCGGTTTCTCAACGTATCGCATAGCCTCATGCATTTCTTCAGCAAAAAAAGTAGCCATACCGGCATCCAGGGCCGGCGCCAGATATGGGAGCCATACACGGTCACTAACCGGTGCGGGAAGCAATTTTCGACATTCCTGGAATATCTCCTTCATGTCCCCCAGCTTTTCTACACGGGACCCCAGAATGCTGTAAATTACAGGCAGGTAGTAACCGGTATTGGGAAAACCGACCTTTTGTTCAGGCCCAAATTGTTTCAGGACTTTTTCATAGTTTTCTTCAGCCATATCCACTATCTTGTGGGCCCCTCGAATCGCTGCTGAACAGATGATCTTAGACATTACAGCCCCCTCTATACCATTCCCTTTATTAATGCCTCTGTCAGGGCTACTGCCTTCGGGTGCATCATTACCATGAGTTCACCACCGGCAAGCAGCAAGGTTGAAGCGGTTATCGCCTCCATCAACACCCCCCGGTGCTCTTGATCTCCCATATGGGCATCACTTGGCAAACGGCACTCCTTGGTCTTCCAGACCTCCCTTCCGAGATTGCAAATAAAAGGTACCTGAAGTTTTTCATCCTGCTGAGTCAAGGCTGCCAGCCTTATGCGTTCCATTACTGAATATGAGTACTCAATGCCGTAACCTATCGCCCCTATGGAGGGATCCATCAAGATCTGATCCAGGGATAATCCGAGGTTCTCCAACAGAATATTCAGCTGCTTCGCAAGATTCACGTCAATGGGCGAAGATGCCACAACCGGAAGGTGAAAGGCCATGGCTGTGGCCCCCAGAGAACGATAATTTGCGTCACTAAGCGGGCCAATACACACCTTGCGATTGCCGATAAGGCCGGTCACTTCCCTTAAGGTCTCTGTATCTTTTTCAGCATTTCCACACCCCCAGAGGACCACAGGCACATCTATTCCTTCTATAACTGCCTGGGCCTTTTTGGCGGCCTCGCTTGAGGGCCGGTTCATGCCGTTGGGATCAGTACTGACGAGGGAGAGACAAATGGCCTTTGCACCATAATGGTCTATACATTTCTTAGCCCATGCAACAGGATCGGAAAATACATCGGAATAATATTTGCTTAATACATCAGGCCAGTCTTCCGGCTCTGAATCAAGGATTCCAAAGGCTATTTGAGGCACATGGGGCATGTCTCCCTCAAATAGATGAAAAGGTAAAGTAGATGCACCACCAAGTCTGATGGCCCTTTCGCCCTCACCCAGAGAAATCTCCCTGATGGCTCCTGTGCAGGATTCTTTAAACAGGTTCTCCTGTATGGAACCTTCCCTTTCAGAAAGCGTCCCGGTCTCTTTCGGCAGCTCGAAAACAGTGAGACCCTCTATTACGGTCGGCACCGTCGTGACAGGGACCTCTCTTTTTGCTTCCGTCTTCACCTCTTCAGGCACCTTGGCGATTTTGGGTACGGGAGAGGAAGGCACTTCCGCCTTCTGCGGCGCATCCGGCTCGGCAGGAACCGGCACCCCGGCTGCCTCTCCGGACTCTGCCTTAAGAAGACCGGCCTTTGCCTTTTCATCGTCCGGCTTAAGCTCCAGGGCCAGCTTGAAGGACTTCAATGCCTTGTCGACATCACCTTTGTACAATTGGACATTGCCTATGGCCACAAGGCGTATCACCCATTTGCGCTGCCACTCTTCGGGGCTCATTCCCTCAGGACATGGGGGGATTCCTTCAGGCACTGCCGGTGCCTCCGCCTCTTCCAAGGATACTGTGTATTCAAGGGCCTCTTTGGCCTTTTTGAGCCCTTCCCCGGCCTTTTGATCCTCAGGCTCAATTGCCAGAGCCCTTTCAAAGGCATCAACTGCTCCGGCTGCATCATTTTTATGCAGAAGCACATTGCCTTTAGCTACAAGGTTAACCACCTCCTTGTGTCTGGAATCTGCCTCTGGTTTTTCCCGCCTTTCCACAGGGACAGGGGCCTCATCAAAAGTGGCGGTTACCTGTTCGGCCGTATCTGAACTCAAAAGGAGTTCCACCTCAAATAGACGCTTCAGGGCCTCAAGCTGATCTTCATTTATGCCCAGTCCTTTGCGCAGGGCCTCAAGCCCTGATCTGAGAGAGGTTAACGCTCTACTGCTACAGCTTGAAAGCGCACTGTCTGCATCATCTGAGACCGACCTCCTTACAGACCGGACATGTACCCGACCGTCCCTGGTCTCTTTGAGTTCTTTCATAAGCCGCCCTATTTCAGCCTCTTTTCGGTCCGCAATAGCATTTGCCTCCTCTAACTGTCTCTTAAGATTCGAGACCTCTGAGGTTATTTTCCCTTTCTCCTTTAAGACAAGATCTCTTGATGCCTGGGCCTCCGCCTTGGCCTGCTCGAGCGTCTTTTCTATCTCCGCCTTTGCTTCTTCCTTTGCTTTGGATACTATAAGATCTATGGCCTCGGAACTCCTCAGTCTTGGGTCAACCCTCCTGGGCGCCGGTCTTGGAGAAAGGCCCGCAAGGGAGACTATCTCAGGGACCGCCTGTTCCCACTCAATGGCCATAATGTGGACCCCGGCTACGCCCGCTATTTCACGAACCTGTTTTATGATATCTACGCAGATATTGATACCCTCTTCCTTAGGGTCCTTCGCGCCCTTCAGACGATCAATAACCTCATCGGTAACATCAAGGCCAGGCACGAATTTTTTCATATACCGTGCCATACCGACCGACTTGGGAGGCGTTACCCCTGCAAGGATATAGACCTTTTCATGCAGACCAAGGTCTCTAACGATATCCATGAATCGGGCAAACTTTTCCACATTATAAATAATCTGAGTCTGTATAAAGCTTGCACCGGCCTTTACCTTCTTGGCCACCCTTAAGGGTCGGTACTCAAATGGGTCGGCAAAGGGATTTGCCGCCGCACCGAGAAAAAACCTTGGTTCATGAGACTTGATTTCATCACCGCACTGGAATTTTTTGCCATCCCGCATGGTTTTAACCATATCCAGAAGCTGTATGGAGTCCATGTCAAAGACACCCTTTGACTGCGGATGATTTCCAAACTTCTGATGATCCCCGGTAAGGCACAGGAGATTTTTTATACCTAGTGCTGAAGCCCCCAGGATATCCGATTGTATGCCGATGCGGTTTCTGTCTCTGCATGTCATCTGCATCACAGGCTCTACACCTTCCGCTAATGCGATAAGCCCTGCGGTCAGGCTGGACATCCTTACTATGGCTGTCTGGCAGTCTGTTATATTGACAGCATCTACATGACCTTTGAGAATACGGGCCTTATCACGTACTACATCGAAATTGCCGTTTTGGGGCGGGCCGAGTTCTCCGGTCACTGCGAACCGACCTGAAATTAAAACCTGTTCTAGATTGCTTCCTGATATCACGGCAGCAAGTCCTCCCTGATCCTGCGACGCGGCCCCCCATGACCGGACGGTCGCCAGTCGCGAATGGGCACGATCTCTCTTAGTAATTGGTCCTGTTTTCGACTGGTCAATTTGTCACAGATCTGATGCCATATGCAAGGTACATCCTTATTAATCTCGCATCTGCCACCGACGGACCCGCCACACGGCCCGTTTGACAGACTCTTTGCACACCTTGCTACAGGGCAAAGTCCGCCGGTCAGATGTAATATGCATGCCCCGCAACCGGCACACATCTCGGCCCACTCGCCGCTGCTCAGATTGGCGCCGTAGAATGTTGTATTAAGGGCAGGCAACACATTTACGCCGGGACAACGGTCTGCGATAAAATTCACGCCAACTCCGCAGGCCATTGAGAGTACTGCGTCATACTTTTTCCCATCTTCCTTAAGCGGCTCCAAATACTCCGGATCACACTGTCTAACATAGGTCTCTTCATCAATCTCTATTGGTTTTCCGGCCTTCTTTCTACCCAGGCGCAGTGCAGAAGCGAGAACGCCTACCTCCTTGTCACCGCCGGCGGAACACACCGCCACGCAACCCCTGCATCCAAGGACCAGCAATTTCTCTACCCCGGATATCATCTCCATGATTTCATCCAAAGGCTTTTGTTCGGCAATTATCATAGTTATATTTCTCCCGGCTTAGGTGCTGTGCAGTTGCCCTAATTTTAAGATTCGTCTTGTCATCTGCCTGACCGCGTCCACAATCGGCTGGGTCTCACCACGGTGGACAAAAAACATTTCAACCCGGTCAGGATCAATATTCAGTTCCTCCAGGAGCCTTTTTGTATAAACAACTCTCTTTTCAGCCCGCCTGCTGCCGGACAGGTTGTGACACTCACCTGAACGGCAACCCGCCACAAATACCGCTTCAGCCCCTTGTTCAAAGGCATCTAACAGGGCACTTACTTCGATACAGCCAGTACAGGGCAACTTCCTTACATCCAGATTTTCCGGAATAAGATCCGCATCTCTTAATGTATCAGTCGAGACACTCGCCGTGTAGTTGCAGCAAAAGGCCACTATCTTTCCGACTTGGTAGCTGTTATTCTTTAACCTGTTCATCTATTTCAGCCTGTCACCCATTCACATAATTCACTTAATCCCCTCTGTTCAAGTGACGGAATCAAGGTAATGGCCCCGGCGGGGCACTCAACGACACATATGCCGCACGCCCTGCAAAGCTCGGGTTCTATATACGCCCGTTCCGTATCAGCTATATAGGGTGCGCCAAAGGGACAAAACCTGACGCACGTGAGGCATGCCACGCATCTTTCAGGATCTACTTTCGCCGAAAAACCCAGGTTCACCAGACGGTCCTGATCCACCAGCCCCCGTTTGAGGGCTTCACCTCGCAGGGCCTTAATCACATCGCTGCAACGGACTCCCTGTGGACAGACATCTACGCAACTCTGGCACTGGGAACAGGCCCAGATTATATCCGAACTCAAGAGCTGTTTTTCAAGCCCAAGGGTCACCATGTGTACGATCTTTCTGGGATCAAAGCCCGGTACTACCTTTTCCACCGGGCACACACTGCTGCATGAACCACATGTATAACATTGGGCCAGGAAAGAACATCCTTCTAAATCGGACATCTCCGACACAAATAAATTATTCAATTTCGCGGATTGTATAGTCATGATTCCTGATTTCCCATTCCAATTCCATACCAGTTGGATCCCTGCTTTTTGACCATTTTCTTTCTGGAAAGGGTCTCTAAAATTTTCCCTATCTCTTTGATGCCCCCCCCGGTTTTTTCACTCAGATCGGCGCTTTTACAGGGGCCGATTTCTGAAAGGCAGATCTGTACTTCCTGTGTGAGCCTTTCTTCTCGAAAGGCAGGAAAGACCTTTTTTGTCACTCCCTCTGAAATAATCCCGGGGCTGTAGTCTCCCGACTTCTTAATATCTTTAGCCAATTTACCAAGGGCAGTGCGCACCTTCAGTGCCGAGGCCGCTTTGGCCCCTGCCTTCAAATGCATGCCAATTACAGCCTCCTTATTCTCACCTTCAGCTTTACCCAGAGGCCCTATGGACTTTACGGCCGACACATACCTTGTAATGAGTTCCACAAATCTGGGTGCCTCTGCTGCTGATGCCCACTCAAGGGCCGTGCGCTCAGGATTTACACCCACATCTTTAAGCACTTGACGACAGGCCTCTGCTATTATCATTGCTTCGTAATTACCAGACTGGTAATGGCACTCTCCCAAGTGTCAGCCACCGGTAAAAACGCCGTCAGCACCGCACCCAAATGCCTCCAGGATAAACCGTAAATCTATCCGGCCTGTGCACATAACCCTGATAACTCTGACATTTGGAGGATACTGGTATCGAGACACACCTGCCGCATCGGCTGCAGCATAGCAGCACCAGTGACAGAAAAAGCCCAGTATGTGCGGATTAAAATCCCCGGCGGTCATGATCTGCTACCTCTTTTATCTTTTCTAAACACATCTCTCTCCTGCAAAGGCATGGATCTGCGCCATGATGGCCTCATCCGTAAATCCGCCCATACTTATGGCAAGTGTGGGGCAATGTGATGCACATATTCCACAACCCTTACAGGAGGCGGTTATGGTCTCTGCCTTGCGCCGCTTGTTTACCCTGAAAAGGCGGATGGCATTAAAGGGACAAAGGCTTTCACAGATTCCACAACCGATACAGGCGGCCTTGTCGACCCTGGAGACTATCGAAGCAACCTGTGCCTTCCCTTTTGCCAGAGGTATGGCGGCCTTTGCCGCAGCCGCCTTTGCCTGAGCTATTGATTCATCAAGGGGTTTCGGGCCATGGGCCAGTCCGCAGACATATATGCCTTCCGAAGCCAATTCAACCGGCCGCAGTTTCACGTGGGCCTCAAGGAAAAAGCCTTCCGGGGTAAGAGGGGCCTTTAAGACATTGGCCAGGACATCGTTGGCCCCTGGGGTGATACCAACGGACAGCACCACAAGGCACGCAGATATGTCAATCTCATCTTTCAGAAGACGGTCAAAGACCCGGACTTTAATCCTCCCGTCCCTCTCTATTACCTCAGGTCTGCGGTCAGGCTCGTACCTTATGAATATAACGCCTCTTTTCCTGGCCTCCTTGAACAAATCTTCCGAAAAGCCATAGGTACGCATATCTCTGTAAAGGCAATAGATTCTGATGTCCGGCTTAATCCCCTTGAGTTTAAGCGCATTTTTAATCGCCTGGGTACAGCACAAACGGCTGCAGTGTCTCATGTCTTCCCCGCGGCTCCCCACGCACTGAATCATAACAACATTCTTAATATTCTTCAGGATGCCCTTGCCGCTGGCTAAACTTTTCTCAAGTTCAAGTTGGGTAACTACCCGCTTATTTACGCCGTATTGGTAAGACGTGGGACTGTATTCACGGCCTCCGGTTGCAATGACTATCACACCGTGATCAACCACTACCGGCTGTCCAGCCTTAACAATGGAAGAGGTAAAGTTACCCACATAACCGGAAACGTCCTCTACCTGGGCCTCCAGCATTACGCAAACCAGAGGATGCCCATCCACTCTCTTTATCAGGTTATCCAGGACCTCCGACGCCTCTCCCCCGTCCATGGTCCAGACAAGCCGCCTCAGATTACCTCCCAGTTTATCACTTCGCTCCACCAGCAAGCACTCAAAGCCCTGGTCCGCAATGCAGAGCGCTGCGGTCATACCCGCCGCACCGCCTCCTATCACCAAGGCGGTAGGCGAAACGTCCACGGTTGTCTGTTCCAGAGGTTCCAGCAGCCTTGCCTTGGCCACTGCCATCCGGACAATTTCCTTGGCCTTTTCAGTTGCCGCCTCTGGTTCCTGTGAATGGACCCAGGAACACTGATCCCTGATGTTGGCCATCTCAATAAGTGCGGGATTTAAACCAATTGACTTTAAGGTCTCCTGGAAAAGCGGTTCATGGGTGCGTGGTGAACAGGCGGCAATAACAACACGGTTAAGCCGGTTCCCCTTTATTTTACTTGCTATGCCCTTTAAGGCATCCTGAGAACAGGAGTAGAGGGTATCCCTGCAAAATACTACGTCTGGCAGCGTACCTGCATAATCTCTGACCGCATTGATATCTACAACGCCGGCTATATTCGACCCGCAGTGGCAGACAAATACACCGATTCGCGGCCCTTCAGACTCAATGGCCTTGTCTTCTTCAGGATATGACAAGGTAACCGTCTGTGTATTCCTGGCCTCCGACAAAAGTTCCGAAACCATGGCCGCCACGCCGGAGGCCTGGGTAACACTCTCAGGGATATCCTTCGGTCCCTGGAAGGCACCTGCCACATAGACCCCTTTACGGCTTGCAACCAGGGGCGAATCAACGCATGTCTTACAAAATCCATAATGATTAAGCTCTATTCCGGCAATTTCTGCAATTGCCTCGGCGTCTTTCGGTGCACTGAGTCCCTCTGAAAGGACCACCATATCAAATAGTTCTGAACAAGATTTTCCATCATCCGTCGTCCACGTAAGGGCAAGCCGTCCGTCCACCTGGTCTACCCTGGGAATCCTCGCCCTTATGACCCTGAGTCCGTATTTTTCCTCCGCCCTCTCTCTTGCGGCATCAAAGCCTTTGCCCTGGGTCCGGATGTCCATAAAGAAAAGCACGACCTCAAGATCAGGATCATGCTCTTTTGCAACAGACGCCTCTTTTATGGCATACATACAGCACACAGAGGAACAGTAACCATTTCCGCATATCTCGTCCCTGGAACCCACACACTGAAGAAATGCGATCTTCTTAAGCGGCTCCCTGTCCGACAGACGGACCACGTGGCCCTCTGTCGGACCGGACGCGCAAGTCAATCTTTCAAACTCCATGCTTGTAACTACATTATGAAAACGCCCATAACCATACTTTTTCAGAACGGACGGGTCTATCCTTCCAAAACCAGGGGCCAGGACTACAGCTCCGATGTCCAGGCTCAGCTTCCTGGGTTTCTGGCTGAAATCTATGGCCTGGGCCGTGCATGTCTGAGCACAGAGGTTACAGGTCTCATAGTTTATCCTCAGGCAGGCCCTGGCGTCTATATAATAGCTGGTGGGAACGGCCTGGGCATAGTCTATGTGAGGGGCACGGGTTATATCCAGTCTTTCATTGAACAGATCAACAACGGGCATGGGGCAATACATTGTACACGTACCACAGGCAGTGCACTTATCATCGTCTATGAAACGCGGCTCCTGATGAACTATAGCCGTGAACCGCCCCGGTTTCCCGTCCAAGTTTTCCAGCCTGGCACTTGTCAGGATTTCTATGTTTGGAGACCGACCGGCCTCGACCAACTTTGGCGCCAGTATTCACAATGAGCAGTCATTGGTAGGGAAGGTCTTGTCCAACCGGGCCATGACGCCACCGATAGAGGCCTTCTTTTCCACCAGATATACATAGTAACCCAGGTCGGCAAGATCCAAAGTTGTCTGTATACCTGCGATCCCACCTCCCAAAACCATAACCGCACCGGATTTCTTGGCTTTGCCTTCAGGCATTTGCTTTCCCTAACTTTTAACTTTTAATTTTTAACCCTTAAATAAAAAACATGTATATCCTTGACAAGTATCAGCCTCGATTGTGCAGTCTACCTGGTTCAGCAAAGATGCGAGGCGATGGATACATTAAATTACTTTACTTAGTACCTCAATCGTCCGGCAACAAAGCAGATCCAATAAAAACAGCAACCTATTGCGGCTTCAAAGGCTGAAAAACATATCAAAAACCAGTTCGGCCTTTTAGACAAACGATTTAAATGCATTTAAAGACATTTATAAAGTAATACACAACAAATATTAAAGACAAAATTGACCTTTTTATATTGGAGTACAAAATTAGGCATTAATCTATCCGCTAATTAATCAATATGTCAAGTTAATGGCATACAGCCTAAAAGGGGATTCGGGACCTGTATCCATATTATACATGTTTTCATCTATTTTTTGAAAAACAGTATCTCTTTTGACATTCATGTGAAGTTTAGGGGCATCGGCTATTAAAGGATTGAGGAAAGGAATTGAAGGTAGTATGCTTATATGAATTTAATACCTAAATTATATTAATATGTTTGAATTAGAAAAATTTAGCTTGCGCATAGACCCTTCATCGGTCTATTTCTTTCGTTTTATCCTTGAAGGATACGACAACATGTACCTGCTCAGCACTGTTGATCCAAATGAAGGATTGATTGTGGTGCGGGCAGCGAAGGGCTCCGTAAAGGACCTTTCAATTGTCCTTAAATCTCTTGAGACCGCTATAGGCCTTGATCGTATGTACTCAAGACCTGATTCCTGGATACTGGATAACGGAACAGGTGATGATTTGGGGATTGAGCAATGAAACTTTTAAATTTCAGCAATGCGGGTGCTGCCGGCTTTGGTAACAGAGGACTTAAAAGGCTGTATCTCGCCACCTTTGGCTGTCAAATGAATGAGTATGATTCCCAGAGGATAGCTCAGATCCTGCATGAAAAATATACACTGACATCAGAGGTGGATAATGCCGACCTTATCCTTATAAATACCTGCTCAATCAGGGAAAAGGCGGAAAACAAGGTATACAGTCTTGCCGGCCGGTTTAAAAAATTCAAGAGACAAAACCCCGGTTTAATAATTGGAATAACAGGTTGTGTTGCCCAGCAGGAAGGTGATCGCCTTCTAAAACGCCTGCCGTTTATTGACCTGGTAGTAGGACCACACGGCATTTACGGCCTGCCTGAAATGTTGAGGGATATAGAAAAGGGCAGGGGACCTGTCTTGTATACGGAACTCAAACATGATTTTTCAATACCCTTGATCTCCGCCCCTCTACCTGAGCCGAACCCTGTCCAGGCATTTGTCACTATCATGCAGGGCTGTGACAACTTTTGCGCCTTTTGTGTGGTTCCCTATGTAAGGGGACGTGAAGTCAGCCGGCCGCCGGATGACATCCTGACTGAAATAAGGCAGATACTGGATGAGGGGGTAAAGGAGGTCACACTCCTGGGGCAAAATGTAAATTCCTATGGCAAAAAGTTGAATGACGACTTCAGCTTTCCCGGCCTTCTCCGTATGGTGAATGAAACTCCGGGCCTGGAACGCCTCAGATTTACAACCAGTAATCCCAAGGACCTATCCATTGATTTAATGAAATGCTTCCGGGACCTTGATGCCCTGTGCGAACATCTGCACCTGCCGGTGCAATCAGGCTCCACTACGACCCTGAAACGCATGAACCGTCATTATACCAGGGATCGGTACCTGGCAACCGTGGATAAGCTCAAGTCTTTCTGCCCGGACATCACCCTAACCACCGACCTGATTGTGGGCTTTCCAGGTGAGACCGACAGAGACTTTGAAGACACGATATCATTACTCAAGGCCGTAGAGTTTGATCAGATTTTTGCCTTTAAGTACTCACCACGGCCCCTTACCCGTGCAGCACTGCTTGATGAGCACATCCCGGAAGAAATCAAGGCGGAACGTCTTGAAGCGGTACTTGAACTTCAAAAAGAAATAGGGCTCAGGCGTTATAAGTCTATGGAGGGACGGAAAGAGGAAATACTGGTGGAAGGTAACAGCAAGAAAAACCCGAAGGAACTCAGGGGCAGGACCAGGGGCAACCACGTGGTAAACTTCCCAGGGCCTGAAGAACTTATCGGGGAATTCGTTACTGTAAAAATAACAAAGTCATGTTATCATTCTTTGAGAGGTGAAATATCTGATACCCTGAAAGGAGAGGTCAAAGTTAACCTGGGTTGAAATGTCCAGAGAAGATTAAAGTTAAAGTAACGCTTCATCCTGTCTGTTTATATTAATAAATTAACCGCATTGAAAGAATCTCAAATTCGGGTGCTTAATACTTTATTTCATTTAAAACCCTGTTCCGGTTTATCCGGGTCAGGAAATCATAAGTACTTTTCGGAGAAATTATGTCGAATATTTCCATGCATGTACACGCAATAACCTTTGACGCTGATTCCAACTCCCCCATACTTATTCTCAAGGAAAAAAACGGGGAAAGGATCTTGCCGATATGGATTGGTATCCTGGAGGCCACCGCGATTGCTACACAGATAGAAAAAATCGAATTTGCAAGGCCGATGACCCATGATCTTACAGTAAATCTTTTAAAGAAGATGGAAATAGAGATACCAATGATCCAGATATCTGATCTAAAGGACAACACATATTATGCCCTGATAACCCTAAGACAGGGAGACCGCGAGCTGACTGTGGATGCAAGGCCGAGTGATGCGGTAGCCCTTGCCCTGAGGACCAAGGCCCAGATCTTTGTAAACGAGTTCGTCCTAAACAAGATTAAGCCGACTAAAGAAACCGTAACAAAGAATGGAGAAGCAATTCCTTCGGAAGAAAAGAAGTGGTCAAAAATTCTGGAGGAGATGGACCCCTCCACAATTAAGTATAAAATATGAGGACGCCTGCAGAAACCATGGGATACACGCAAAATTTTTTTATGATACGGCTCAGACATCATGTTGGACCGGGAATGAAAATTGAAGCAAAGCCACCGACTGGATTTTTCCGCAGGATCAGATTTGAGCCGCAAAAATGTTGATGTTTGACCTGCACTGCCACAGTCTCTTCAGCGATGGAGGGCTTATACCTTCTGAATTGGTAAGACGTCTGGAAGTCATGAACTACAAGGCCGTAGCCATTACAGATCATGTCGATTCTTCCAACCTTGATTTCATAATTCCCCGTTTGATAAAGGCGGCAAAAGACATCAACCGTCACAGTTCTGTAAGACTCATACCTGGTGCGGAGATTACCCATGTTCATCCTGATCTGATTGACCCGCTGGCAAAAGATGCCCGGCATCTTGGGTGTGATATACTGGTCTGCCACGGAGAAACCATTGTGGAGCCTGTCTGCCCTGGAACTAACAGGGCTGCCATTGAGGCGGATATTGATATACTCGCTCATCCTGGGCTGATCTCTGAGGAAGAGGTAAAGCTGGCGGCCCAACACGGTGTTTTCCTTGAGCTGTCCGGCAGGAAGGGCCACAGCTTGACAAACGGCCACGTAGCAAAGCTTGCCAAAGTTCATGGGGCGAAACTTATAATCAACTCGGATGCCCACGCCCCTGAAGACTTCATGAGCGCTGAAAAGGCACGAAAAGTAGGTCTTGGTGCCGGGCTCAGATCAGAGGAAGTCGAGTCAATTTACAAAGCGGCCTGGAACTGGATCCGTTCACTGATCTGAACGCAGGTGCCGGTGTATGGTCCGGGCCAAATCTTTGGAAATTCCCGGCACTTTATTGATTTCTTCCGAAGAAGCCCTGCACACCCCTGTCAGACTTCCAAAGTGCTTTAAAAGTGCTCGTTGCCGCTTTGGACCTATGCCGGAAATCTCACTGAGACGTGAACACAGTCTCTTGCTATCCCGTTTCTTCCGATGAAAATTGATCCCGAACCGGTGCGCTTCATCCCTCACCTGCTGAAGAAATAACAGTACCGTATGATGACGAGGCAGAATCAAGGGCTTTGGCCATCCCGGACGAAAGATCTTCTCGCCTTCATCCCTTGTCTCCTTTGCAAGGGCCACAACATCAAATTCTCCCAAAAGGCCTGCGGAATCGGCTGCTTCAACTGCATTCACGAGTTGCAGGCGACCCCCGTCTATCAGGAAGAGATCGGGCAAATCCCCCTTTTCCCTTCCCCGGGCGGTCCTCCTCATCATCATCTCTCTAATCATTGCGCAATCGTTGATCCCGCTGACCCCTTTTATATTGTAGTGTCTATAACCCTTTTTGTTCGGCCGTCCCCTGTAAAAGGCTACAAGGCTTCCGACGGGAAGTTCGCCCCCTGTTGTAGAGATGTCCATGCCCTCCACTTTTTCAGGGGCATATTTTAGATTCAGTATATCCATGAGAAGGCCGGCCTTTTCCCTCCATTCCTCATGCTGTCTCTCAAATGAAAGCATGGCCTGAGCGGCATTTGTCTTTGCCATCTCAAGCAGTCTGCACTTCAAACCCCTTGCGGGTCTTCTAAGTGCTACCTTTCTGCCGGCCAGGTCGAATAGCCATTCTGAAATCAGGTCCGAATCTTCAATGTCATGCGGTATAATTATCTCTTTTGGTAATGGACTCTGTTGATAAAATTGGCGAATGAATACGGAAAGAATTTCTTTATCCGTCTCCTCAATAATCCTGCTCAGATTGTATACTTCATGGCCCTGCACCACTCCATCGCGTACCTGAAGCACAGCCAGTGCTGAAGCATCCCCGCTGCGGGCGAGGCCTATGATGTCCCAATTGGAGTGTATGCCCGCCACTATCGACTGTCTCTCAACAATTTTTTCAATGGAATAGACCTGGTCTCTCAAGATCGCTGCCTTCTCAAACTCAAGCGCCTCCGATGCCTCTTCCATCTGTGATCTCAAATTTCTGAGAAGAGGACCTGTCCTGCCTTTAAGAAAAAGCCTTACCTGTCTTACCTGATCCGCATAATCCTTTTCTGAGACAGCCCCCACACACGGGGCGGAACAGCGTCCGATCTGATGTAGCAGACAGGCACGGACCCTGGTCTTCATGGATCTGTAAGAGCAGGTCCTGAGCCTGAATAAACACGAAATGGACTTCATGACCTCCCTCACCGCCTTTGCGGAAGGATAAGGACCGAAATAGAGTGCCCCGTCCTTTGCCCTCCGCCGGACAACGCTTATACGAGGAAACGGCTTCTTTATGTCAAGCTTGAGAAAGGGATAGGCCTTATCGTCTCTTAGCACAACATTGTACTTGGGCCGGTACTCCTTTATGAGCAGGGCCTCAAGTATAAGTGCCTCCTTTTCATTGGATGTAACTATAATTTCAAATGAACCGGCCAGCTTCATAATCAGGACTGTCTTAGGCGATACAGACGAACCGGACTTCAAATATGAGGACAGACGATTACGCAGGTCCCCCGCCTTTCCGACATAGAGGACATTATCATTAGGGTCTCTGAAGAGATAGAC
>Ga0209834_10000021_pt1 | contig 80818 bp, 76 predicted proteins | sample Mar14236cmmetaG_FD_184134 | JGI IMG/M metagenome (GOLD analysis project Ga0209834, IMG submission 184134) | Marine hydrothermal vent microbial communities from Guaymas Basin, Gulf of California to study Microbial Dark Matter (Phase II) - Marker... ... | reverse complement strand
GATTTTATCAGGGAATCCTGGAATGAAAATGGACAGGCGAGAGGGATTTGAACAGTATGCCCCCTCAACCAAAAGCCGCAGATGGGTGCTGATTTCCCCCAGAAAACATGGCCGGCTGCAGCAATGAAAAGCCCAGCGAGGGGATTTCACTCGCTGGGCTTGTTCAGTTGCTTGATTGGTTAGTACAGCTGGGTTATCCGATTACTGAAGCCAGATCGAACCGGCTGTCATGAACCAGGTGGCAAGGCTGGCGATCATCAGCGCCCCGAGATAGATCTTTCCCGTCCGGCGGAAGAACCAGGTGTGGAACCAGAACAGGATGATGAATTCTGGGACGTAGACGAACAACATCAGCGGCCACATGGATGTGAACTGGGAGAGATCCATCAAGAAGAAAGTGATGGTCTCAGTCCCAGGACCAGCGCCACCCAGGAACCACGGCAGGTATTGGAAGCACCACCACAGGAACAGGCCGGTGACCATGGCATAGACCGCCTTCAGCCACCAAATCCACTGGGTCTTGGCAGGTGTTTCGTGTTCCTTCAGGCGGGCCTGCCCGAAAAGGAAGATGCCGCCATTGATCAGGAAGAAGAGCAAGGCAGGGATCAGGTAGATGAAGAAGTACTTGACCCTCAATCCGCTGGAGAACAGGCGCATGTAGGGCCAGGCGAAGCGGAATTCCTGACCGATCGTGATCTGGAACAGACCGACGAACAGGTACATCCAGAAGAAAAGGATGACTGCGACCAGGACGGTTTTCCCAAGGATGCCCCAGTCCATCTTGTTCTCATCTTCCCCATAAGTAACTCCCATGTCATACAGGGTGATCCCTTCTTTCTTCTTTTCAATGAACCAGAAGATGAACAGGATCAAGGCGACAACAGCATTAGCCAGGAAGAAGGCCGCTACACCGTTCGCCATTTCCATTTTTGCCCAGGGGAACCAGGTTTCGATTTTGCCGCCAATCCCGCCATATTGCGTGGTCAGCGGGTAGAGAATGCCGCCAATCAGCATGTTGATTGTGGCTAACTTCCACCATTCTTTCTTGGTGGCAACATAGCGGTTGGGTATGGGTTGGGCAACAGGGGCAAAGAATTTCAATGACAGCAGGAGGTTGGTCAGCGGCAGCAGGGTGACCAGTGTTCCCAGCAGGGTGATGAACCCGAAGATTTCCTTCCACATGAAAATCTGCTTGGTGGGCTCGATCCACATGGAACCGCCCTCACCATCCTTCAGGGCCAGGCGGAACCAGTCCACGGTTTCTGCTACAGATTTGTTCATCAGCGGCAGCAGGTGGTGGTCCATGTTGATAAAGGCCATCCGGCGGGCAGTGCCATCTTCAAAATTGCCGTAGGTGGTGTCCCACTCCACTGGTCCTTCTAAACCCAAAGCGGCTAAACGGGTTTCACTGGAGGTTAACTCCTCTGTGCGTGTCTGGTTTTCACGGAATCCCAGGAACTCGTCATAGCGTGCTTGCAGCATGAGCAAGTTGGGGAGCTCCGGGCTACCGGGTAAAGAGGCTTGCTGGACAACCGCTTTGACATTGTCTGGGAAAAGGCCGGGCAGTTTAACAGCGTTCATGCCGCCCATGGAGTGCCCGGTGACACCAATGTTGGCTGCATCGACATAGGGTTGTTCGATCAACCAGGCCAGGGCAGTCTCATTGCCCATCACGTAGGTTGGATCAGCAAACCAATTCCCCAGGTTCAACCCACCCCCTGAATCGCCATGGCCGAGTGCATCTGGTGCCAGAACGACAAACCCGCGGCGGGCAAGCTCAATTGAGAACGGGTCTTGCACGTTTTTATCATTCTGGTAACCATGCATGTTCACTACAGCGGCCAGGGGATTGCTGGCAGTTGCCTCTTTGGGTTTAAATAATTTGGCAACGACGATATCACCATCAGGGTTCTCGATCTCAACGATCGAGACCTCAACTTTACCAAAGCCGCTTTCGATTTGATCAGCCATGAAAGCGGAAACAGCGATGATAATTATGAGGACGACTAAGAAAATCCCACTCTTTCTGACATTTGTTTCCATTGTAAATTCCTCTCCTTGATTAGTGAGTAATTGTGATTAGAAACCGTTCCCTAATTCATATTGTAGAGAATTGTGAAAATCCTGTCAATGAGCCTGCAAAAACGTGCGGCCAGGATCCAAAATCAGTGCCTGCGCTCTGAAATATTATTCAAATAACATGCACTTATTTTCAGAGTGGAGTATAAATAATGCAGAGGTGCAACATGATCGACAAGCAAAAAATTTCCAATGCCATTCGGGCTGCCCGGATGTACTATTACCAAAACCTGACCATGGCAGTGATCGCCAAGGAGATGAATGTCTCCCGCTCCACGGTTTCCAGGCTGCTGAGCTATGCCCGGGCAACAGGGCTGGTGGACATTCGAGTTATCGAGCCCAGTGAAATGCCCGATAAACTCGCAAAAAACTTGATAGATAGATACGAGATTGAAAACGTGCACGTAGTGCCTGTGCCTGAGATCGCTGGCGAGGCAGTGTGGCTGGAGAGGGTTGCCCAATACACAGCGAACTATCTGAATACGATTTTTGATTCCAATATGGTGCTGGGCATTGCCTGGGGCACGACCCTGACGGCAATTTCCAGGCATCTTCTTCGGAAAACGACCCACAATTCTCAGATCGTGCAGTTGAATGGCGCCGGGAATACCATGTCTATGGGCATCGGGTATGCCAGCCAGATCATCATGCGTTTTGCAGAGAACTATCAAGCGCGGGCCCATTTATTTCCTGTGCCCACGTTCTTTGATTATGCGGAGACAAAACAGGCCCTCTGGAAAGAGGGGAGCATCAAACGAATTCTGGATCTGCAGAAACAGGCGGATCTGCTGCTGTACAGCATTGGGGCGGTTAATGCCGGGATCCCGAGCCATGTTTATAGCGGCGGCTTCCTGACCGATTCGGATTACGAAGCCCTGGATCGCTACAAGATCGCTGGAGATATTGCCACAGTATTCTTCAAGGAAGATGGCAGTTTTGGCACCATTCCCCTGAACAGCAGGGCGAGCGGACCGGATCTGGAGCTGTTCCGCCAAAGATTCGGAGTATGTGTGGTATCGGGGTTGGCAAAAGTGCGCGGGCTCCATGCCGCCCTGACCGGGAAGCTGATGTCCGAATTGATCGTTGATGAGCCCACGGCCAGGGCATTGATCGAAGAGTTCTCATGACGATCAGTTGATTGGTCGAATCCGGACCTGCAAGCAGTTCGCCATCATCTGCAATCGCCAAACCAACATGACCTCCGTTATCCATTGCTTTCCACACCAGCTGCCAGAGGAATTTCTCTTTAACTACGCAAGCTCTTTGCAGTATGTTCAATCTAGCGAGAGGTGTAAAAAAAAAGTCCCCCTGGTGGGGGACTCAATATGCTTAGAGTTATCTATTGCCTGCCTTTTAATTTTTCTTGAGGACAGGAATTGGAGTCCCTGCCAGATCCCCAATCACATTAACTAAATCACTATCAGCGGGAACAATGATCTTGGTATTGTCCTTTAAGGCTTCAGCGACTGTCTCCAATTTCTTGAGCAGCTGCGCATTACCAACGAAATATTCTTCAGCGGCGACGTTAACGGTCTTGATGGCATCTCCATCCGCGTCTGCTTTCAATCGAATTGCGGCGGCGATTCCTTCTGCTTTCTTAATTTCAGCTCGCCTTTCTCCATCGGCTTTGGTTTCAATCGCTGTAGCCAGGTCAAGGGCAGCTATTTTTTCATTTTCAGCTTTAACAACCTGGTTCATAGCTTCTTGAACATCATCCGGAGGTTCGATTCGCTGCAGCTCAACCCGGACAACATCAATGCCCCATTTGCTGACTTCTTTGGATAATATTTTTTCAACTTCTTCATTAATCTGGTCTCTATTTTCATTGGCCTCGGTGAGAGTCATTTTACCGATCACGGCTCTGAGGGTTGTTTTTGCCAGAGACGGCACTGAGGTGGAAAAATTATTCACGTTATAAATTGCTTTTCGAGCTTCTTCCACCCTGTAATAGACCACGCCATCAACTACAGCATTTAATTTATCCTTGGTAATAATTGATTGTGGATCAATATCCACACGGCGCTCTGTGATGTTTATGCGATACATTTTTGAGAGGAAAGGAACTATCCAGTTAAAACCAGCGCTGGCAGTTTTTGAATACCGGCCCAGAAATTCGATAACTCCCACTTCTACAGGACGGAGGATCTTTATGCCTAAGACGAAGAAAATTAACCCGAGAAATATTATATAGGATACGGTGCCCATCTATTTACTCCTTATAGTTAATACCATTCTACTAGTTATTTGCTCTTGATGTATTGGAAGCGTATATGAAATCCATGTCAAAATCCAAATACCTCCCCATTTACGTCCAACTGGCGATGAAGTGGTGGAGAACCTTTCTTGAACAATATGCACCGGAAAAAGGCTCCACCCTCTCCCCCCTAGACTTGAGCATCTTTCTCACCCCAATCAGTAAGCGCCCCAAGCGCTAATCGATCGTAGTTAAACAATCGATCCTTTTCGGCAGGCGATGCTGGCTCCGTTATGTTTCCTTGTCCTAATCACCAGGCCAGGTCACCTTTTCTTCGATCTCACAGCCGCTTGCATAGCCCGTAATTTTCAAAATGTACTCATTTGGTCCTGGGGGGAGAGAGGCATTATCCATTCCCTGGCTGGCAAGCTGGTCTGCTGATGGAAAACTGATCACATCTGTGATTTTGCCATCAGTATCAGCGCTTTCTCCTTCCATACCCAGCATGGAGGTTCCGCCTGTAATGGTTTCCCCGCCTAGGAGGATATCTCCACTGAGCGTAATCATTCGTCCTTCATAGGGATAGAATCCTTCTGCTACGAAATTAAATGTGGGCACATCAGCATCCACATCCGGTTCGAATGATAGCAGCTGGCAGGATTTTACAGGCCGTTGGATGCTGTCGGCATAAACCCGGGCAACTTTTAATAAGGTTGCCGAAGATGGTAAGCTTTCCTGATTCCGAATGAATAACCAGGCCCCAATATCATCCAGGCGAAACGAAATCATACTCACTTCCCATGCTTCGCCGTTGCGATCATAGGGTGCTGTTACTCCAGCCGATGCATCAGCAATATCTCTCGCCGTTAATATTGAAGATACCGAATTCAATGGGATACCGAACCCATTACTGATCAAGCTGTTTAGGCCGTGGAGAATGAGTTCGTCAAATGCTTTCTTCCCTGATGATGAGGGCAGCAGTACACTATAGCCATAGATCATTTGAGAAGGATCGTTCAGGTCATCCCGAAAGGCAAAACTGCCAGAAATATAATACTCCAATACAGAAAAATCGCTGGTTAGCAGCGAAAAGGCATACGCCCCTTCCTCAATCCCCATTAAACTCGGAGGCACAGCGATAATTCCCTCAGGAAATCCTGCCTCGCGCCATTTAAGCATGGCTTTTGGATCCGGGTCGGGGACAGGTGTTGGCGTGGGAGTCAATGTTGGCGTGGGAGTAAAAGTTGGAGTTGGAGTGGATGTTGGCAGCGCTGTCGGGGAGGCTGCGGCAGCCGTCTGGGCAGCAGAGGTAGCGGCCAGCTCTTCCGGAGAGGGGCCGCAGGACGCTGCCAGCAGACACCACACCACACAACAAAACACTTCCAGAAATCCTTTTCCAGTGTTCATGATCTCTCCTCATGTCTGAGTTTCTGATTTGCGGATCATCTGCTATCAAAAAAAACTGTTGGGACCGGCCCAACAGCGCTTGACACTCCGGGTTAGGTTTCAGTCATCTTAGCAAAAGGAAGTAAATGAAATGTAAATTAATCGTAATTGTGGGCATAAAAAAATCCTCATTTTTTGAGGGATTTTTCTCTGTGAGCGTGGAGGGACTTGAATATCAAGCGCAAGACCCGGTTTGCGACCATCTTTCCTGATGAAACCTCCTGCCTGAGATTGATCACAGCTATTTTGAGGGAGAAGAGTGAAGAATGGGAAACCGGAAGAAAGCATTTAGTTATTGAAGGTTCAGATCAGCTTGTTCAAATGAAAGCAGGCACAATCAGATTGAAGAGAGAATCTCCTGAGAATTACCTCATTTGTTAATCTATAATATTAGATATGCGGATATCAGGCAAAAATGATTGATTATTTCCGTTATTCGGTCAATACTGCGCAATAACACCAGGATTGGCTGACATTTTATTACAACAAACGAAAATCCAGTCCTATTTAGAAAGGAGGTTGGTATGTCAGAACGATCCTGGAGGATAATGCCTGGAAACAGGCTGGGCAGATGGTCGATCGGGCTTATCATTGTAATGCCGATCTTGTTTGTCATCGGCTCTTCGTTTTCAAGCTCCCTCTACGAATCAGTCCCGGCAGGCAGCACACTTCTGGCGGATATTGCCGCCAGACCTTTATTAACGCTAACCATGCTTGCCGGAACAGCTGCTGGTACTGGTGGCTTCATCACCGGTCTCGTGGCGATTGTCAAGCACAAGGAGAAGGCCCTTCTGGTATATATATCTACCGCGATTGGTGGGGTCCTGTCGTTCTTCCTTATTGGCCTGCTGGCATTCCCCTAGTGAGGCAAGCTGGCTTCACGACCAGGCTGCGCCGCCTAACCCTTCGACCGTCCCCCCTGGCTGCGCTTGGGGTCCGCTCGGGACGGGTGCCCTTTGCAAGCTCAGGATAGTTGTCGTTATTGATTATCTAAATCGATAATCAATGCAAAAAAACCACCTGAAAAGGTGGTTTTTTAGTCGATGAGCGTGGAGGGACTCGAACCCCCAACCAATGGCTTAAAAGGCCACTGCTCTACCATTGAGCTACACGCCCACTTGCGAAGCCGATTTTATCATGGGGATAGGGGCTAGTCAACGACTATTTAGCACTGTCCGCTGGCCGGCTGGGATGGAGCTGACCGAGGAGCGGGGCGGCCAAGGCCGCGACCGGGACAAACCGGTCTCTTCATCCCGGTCTCTTTATTACGGTCATTAGCGAATCGAAGATTCAATTTTCAATCTTCAATTTTAATCATTTCTGCCCCTACTTATGGGTAGTGTGAGGTTAAGAATCCCCGCATATACGGGCTAAAGCGGGGTAACGGCACATATCTTGCACTATATCGGGTGTCAACCCACTCCAGCGGATAGAGATCAAGATGAAAAAGACAGCGCAGACTAAATTCTCCTGGTGCCCCGTGTGTATGATCCATACCTACCACCAAAAGACGGACAAAGGCTGGGCGTGCACCAATGCGGACCATCAAGCCCTGCTCCGCTTCCGGACAGATCCCTGGATCGAGCAATACCGCAAAAGCCGGCTGGATAGCACCATCCCGGCCCGCAGTGAGGTTTGAGATGGCCGCCAGCACCCTGGAAAAATCCCGCCGGGTCCAGATCCGGATCAGCGCTGCCCTGCACCAGAAGTTAGCCCGGGCTGCCCGGGATTCCGGGATCAGCAAATCCGCTTACCTGCGGGTAGCCCTGGAGCGGGAATTCGCCCACGAGGAGCAGCTGGAGCGCGAGATCGCCCGCCACCGGTCCTCCGGCAACAGGAAAATCAGAGTTAAATAAACAGAGCAGGGGAGATGCCGTCCCTGCTCTTGTTCTTTAATCGATCTCCAGGACCCGCTTCAATCCATCCAGCCCTGATTATCGCAGTAGAATTTCTCTTCCCCTACCTCTACATAGATATTCCAGTATTCATCCTCGACAACCTCAAGATCCTCCCAGAGTCCAGGGTTTTCCTCCAGGGCTTTCCAGGCCCGGTAGACCGACAGGGTGAAGCTCTGCCATTTCGGATCCTTTTCCAGCGTGAAAGCCCGGCAGGCCAGGACAGCCCCGATCTCGTCCTTTTCTACCCTAGACAGGTAAGGATTATCCAGTTCACTGACCAAGACAGGGATGGCGTCATCCGAGAGCGTATTCAGATAGCCTGTATCCAGGGCGGCCTTTTCCACTTTCAGGCGCTGGATATTCCTGCGGGCGATCAAGCCGTCCACGTTGACCAGGTTCATAGTGAGCAGGAATCCGGCTGCGGCGGCCAGGCTCGCCAGGGTGAAGAAGCGGTGCTTCTGGGTGATCTCCAGCCCCAGGATAGCCAGGAACAGGACCCCGATCCAGAGGATGCAGAGGTGGGAATAGGTCCGCAGGCGGCTGAAACCATAAGCCGATTCGTAGAGTGCCAGCCGCTGCAGGGATGAGATCAGGATCACGCCGATGAAGGCGGTCATGGCGCCGGTCAAAACAGAAAAGCTGATCCGGCTCCGTTTGGATTCCCGGTTGGTGATCCCGCTCAGAACCATGATGATGAAGAGGGTAAAAATGGCCACAGCCAGCAGCTCCCCAAAACCACGCCGGGCATACTCAGAATAGGTGTATCCGTCCAGGCTGATATTCTTCTCTCCCCCGAAGAAGTATTTGAATTGAATGGTCACAAAGGAGAAGTACAGCAGGTTGATCGCGCCCAGGATGATGGTGGTCTCAGTGGAACCCAGGAAGCGGGGGGGCCAGGGTTGGTCGACCCCGACCAGCGTTTGCTCCTTACTCTTCAGGAGGGCAAACAGCAAGCCGCCAGCAGCCAGGAAGGTCCAGAAGCTGATCAAAACCAGGCGCAGGATGTATTCCGGGAGTTTTTCCAGCCGCAGCAGTTCGATCAGGTCCCCCAGCCAGTTGGAAAAGATGGGGTCCGCTTCTGCCAGCAGGGCAGCCAGGATGGTGATCAGGGGCAGGGCGATCAAGATCCCCCGCAAATAAGGGACGGTCTTTTTCCATCCCCCCGGGTGGGGTTCCCTGTCCGGTGTCGCTGGCTTTTCCCCTTCAGTGCTGGAAGTGATCAATTTGAAAGGCAGGTTGACCAGATTGAGCAGCAGTCGCAGCCCGCTGACGATGTAATCGCTCAGGGTGTAAGCAAACCAGCGCCCACTCTGAAAGGAGAGGATCAGCAGCACCAGGAATCCCAGGCTGAGTAGATGGTTGAGAACCCGGGTAAAAGGCTCCTGCCGGGTAAATGTCAGGAAGCTGAAAACCAGGATCAGCGGGACCAGGGTATAGCTGCTCCGGGCCGGTTTGAGATCTTCCTTCCAGGAGAGGTAGGCCAGCACCCCCAGGAGCAGGAGGATGTGAATCGCAAACGAGATCCCTGGCGCTTTGCTCCAATACAGGATATCAAAAGCCCAACCCACAAGCAGGGCACCACACCAGAGAGTGGATCTGTTCTTAATCATTTCCAGCTCCTTACTAGCTATTTTTTTATCTTGTTCTGGAAGACAGATGATTTTCTAGAAAACCGTGGCAACCAGGGATGCGATCATGGAGAGCACGATCAATAATCCGATGATGCCCATGACAATCCTCTGGGTGCGCAATTGGCGTTTTTTTGACATAAGTTCCTTACCTGCAAAGATGTAGATCAGATTTCTCGCTCATTGTAGCACGTCAGGCGATTATGCCAAGTGCTTTTTTATCGATTGAGCGATTTTGAGAGTTATTTTTGGTGTTTGAGAGAGCTCCTCCAGGGAAGCCTCCCGGATGTTCTGGATGGTCTTGAACTTCTTAAGCAGTTCACCCCGCCGGGCGGGGCCAATGCCGGGGATTTTCTCCAGGCTGGACTCCAGTCCCTGGCGCGAGCGCTGCTTGCGGTGGGCGGTGATCGCGAAACGGTGGGCTTCGTCCCGGGCCCGCTGCAGCAGGTGCAGCCCCGGGGAGTCTTTCTCAAAGCTGACCGGGTGAGGATCCCCGGGCAGGAAGACCTCCTCATACTGTTTGGCCAGGCCGGCAATGGGGATGGTGTCCAGTAAATCGAAATCTTCCAGCACTTTGGCAGCCCGGTTGAGCTGGCCTTTGCCGCCGTCGATCAAAACCAGGTCGGGCAGGGCGCTGAAGGAAGGGTCTGCCTTGCCACCGGGTTTGGTTTTTTCCTCCCCCGCAACCACCAGGCGCTGAAACCGGCGCCGGAGCACCTCGTCCATACTGGCGTAATCATCCGGCCCCTGGACAGTGCGGATGTTAAATTGCCGGTAGTGGGCATTGGCAGGCCGGCCTTCCAGGAATACCACCATGCTGCCGACCAGGGCGGTGGCCTGGGTGTTGGAGATGTCGTAACACTCGATGCGCATGGGAGGCGCGCCCAGATTCAGCCGGTTTTGCAGGTCTGTCAGGGCGCCTTCGGCCCGGTCCTGTTCGGATTTTTCCTGGGTCTTCAGGGCACTCAGCATCGAAGCGGCGTTCTCCGCGGCCATGGCAACCAGCTTTTTCTTTTCCCCGCGGCGGGGAACCACCAGCTCGACTTTTTTCCCTCCCCGCTGGCTTCTCAACCATTGGTGGATGATCCGGGCTTCTTCGATCTCCCGCGGCAGGAGGATCACGGGCGGTACCTCAGGGGTCTGGTCATAGAACTGCTTGATCACCTCTGAGAGCAGGTCCTTGTCGGCTGTTTTGTCGGTGTTTTCCACCAGGAAATATTCCCGGCCGGTTAATTTGCCGCCCCGGATGAAAAAGACCTGGATGCAGGCGTTGTTGTCCAGGTCGGCCATCGCGATCACGTCGGAATCCGTGAATTTGGTGGAAATGATGCGCTGCTTGGCGACAATGCGCTGGATGGCGTCCAGCTGGTCGCGGATCTGGGCAGCCCGCTCATAATTCATCTGCGAGGAGGCCTGTTTCATCTCCTCCTCGAGCCTGGAGACGATGTTTTCCGTTCGTCCCTTGAGGAATGCTCCCAGCTCATCGATCATTTCCCGGTACTCTTCCTTACTGATGCGGCCAATGCAGGGCGCGGTGCAGAGCTGGATGTCAAAGTACAGGCAGGCACGCTGGTCCTCCCCGGTGATGGTGCGGCTGCAAGTCAGGTAAGGGAAGATCTTCCGCAGCAGGTCCAGGGTCTGATTCACAGCCCAGACGTTGATATAGGGGCCGTAATAGCGCGAGCCGTCCTTTTCGACCTTGCGGGTGACGGTGACTTTGGGAAAATCATCCCCCCAGTGGATCTTGATGTAGGGATAGCGTTTATCATCCTTGAGCTGGACGTTGAAAAAGGGCTGGTATTCCTTGATCAAGTTCATTTCCAGGATTAGGGCTTCCAGCTCGGACCCAACAATGATCCATTCGATGTCGCGGATATTGGCCACTAACTGGCAGGTGCGGGGATGCTTCTGAGCGCTGGCATGGAAATAGGACCGCACCCGGTGGCGCAAGTTGACAGCTTTCCCGATATAGATGACCCGGCCGTCCTGATCTTTCATCAGGTAGCAGCCTGGCTGTTCGGGGACGGAATTGAGAATGTCCTTGATGTGGTCCGAGGTCTCCATGGCAAAAAAATTGTATCACAGGGGGCAGGGCGTGATTTTAATTTCCCCCCACGGTGGAGCTTGTTGAGCGCATCCTGCCAGGCAGGATGAAAATCCCCTTAGGGGGATGCCATCCGGAACTTGCCTGGCGGCGGGCTTGCCAGTATACTGACACTATGTTTCCCACTTCAGATTTGTCTCGATCCTGGTCTGTCAGCGAAGTCAATGCCTACCTGAAGGGTTTGATGGAGGCGGATGCCAATTTGCAGAACTTGTGGGTGGAGGGGGAGATCTCCAACCTTTCCCGGCCGGCATCCGGCCACCTGTATTTCACGCTCAAGGATTCTTCCTCGTCCATCCGTTGTGTGATGTGGAAAAACCGGGCTCAGACAGTCAGTTTTGTGCTCCAGGATGGGGTGGCAGTTACAGCTCACGGGGGATTGAGCGTCTACGAGCAGCGAGGTCAGTACCAGCTTTATGTGGATGCCCTCCGGCCCAAGGGCGAGGGCGCGCTGTTCCAGGAGTTCCAGCGCTTGAAGACCCAGCTGGAGGAGGAAGGGCTCTTCGACCCGGAACGGAAGCGGCCCATCCCCTCCTGGCCGAAGCGGGTGGGAGTGGTGACCTCAGCCAGTGGAGCCGCCTACCAGGACATGGAAAAAACCCTCTACCGCAGATATCCCCTGGTGGAAATCCTCCTCGAGCCAACCTCCGTGCAGGGAGAAAACGCCCCGGGCGAGATCGTCCAGGCGCTGCGGCGCCTGTATGAGATCAAGCCGGACCTGATCCTGATCGGCAGGGGAGGGGGCTCGATCGAGGACCTGTGGGCATTCAACGATGAAGGCGTGGCCCGGACCCTGGCGGAATCCCCTGTGCCGGTGATCAGCGGGGTGGGGCATGAAACGGATTTTACGATCACGGACTTCGTGGCGGATCTGCGAGCGCCGACTCCCACTGCGGCAGCGGAGCTAGCGGTACCTGACCAGATTGAATTGCGCCTGGCCATCGGAGAACTGGAAAAACGCCTGGCGCGGGCTGCGAGTGGGATGATAGCCGAGCAGCGCCTTAAATCAGAAAACCTAGCCCTGCAGATTGAGCGATTGTCCCCCCTGGGAGACATTAACAACGGCCGGCAGCGGGTAGATGAGCTCTTCGGCCGGACCGGACGCGGGATCGAGGGCTATCTTAAAATCGCCCGCGAAAGCTGCCTGGCATTTCAATCTCGCCTGGCATCCCTTAACCCGGAAGCCATCCTGCAACGGGGTTATGCGATTCTCACCGGAGAAGACGGCTCAACCATTTATCAAGTGGGACAGACCAACTCAGGGGATAAACTCCAGGTGCGGGTGAGTGATGGGTTGTTTGAGGTGATCGTTAGTTGAACAGGGACTTTGCCCCTCTGTATTTTCTTTCATATCCTCCTTTTATATATCTCTTATTCATCTCATAGATTGCGACTCTATAATGATCGGTGAAATCAACCCCGCGAGCGGGTTGCGCTGCCCGATGGGGGAAAATGGAGGTAGAGATGGATTTAGAGAAATATACAACTAAATCACAGCAAGCTGTGCTCCGTGCCCAGAAGCTGGCTGAGGACCACAATCACCAGGAAATTGAACCGGCCCACTTACTGTACGCTTTGCTTGAGGAAAACGAAGGCACAGTTGCGGCTGTTGTGACCCGGATTGCCGGCAGCACGGAGGGAATCCGGCAGGAGATCTGGCAGGAACTATCTCAGCGGCCGAAAGTCTATGGAGGAAACCTCCGGGTTGGCATTGGCAGGAATACAGCCGATGCGCTCTCGGCAGCTGAACGGCATGCCAAAGGCATGGGGGATGAATATGTCTCCACCGAACACCTTTTGCTGGGCTTGATCGAGAGCCCCGAGGGGAACCGGCTGAAATCCTACGGCCTGACCAAGGATGCGGTGCTCTCGGCCTTGAAGGAAGTCCGCGGTTCCCAGCGTGTTACCAGTCAGACCCCTGAAGGAACCTATCAGGCTCTGGAAAAATATGGACGGGATCTAACGGATCTGGCTCGGCGCGGCAAACTGGATCCTGTGATCGGCAGGGATGAAGAGACCCGCCGGCTGGTGCAGATCCTTTCCCGGCGCACAAAAAACAATCCTGCCCTGATCGGAGAGCCGGGGACCGGCAAGACGGCAATTGTGGAAGGGTTGGCCCAGCGGATTATCAACGGCGATGTCCCGGAAGGGTTGAAAAGAAAGAGGTTGATTCAGCTGGACATGGGCGCCTTGGTAGCAGGAGCTAAGTACCGGGGTGAATTCGAGGAGCGCCTGAAAGCGGTCCTGAAGGAAATCACCTCTGCTTCCGGCGAGGTGCTGCTTTTTGTGGATGAGATGCATACAGTGGTCGGTGCTGGCGCTGCTGAAGGGGCAATGGATGCTGGCAACATGCTCAAACCCATGCTGGCCCGGGGCGAGCTGCATATGATCGGTGCCACAACGTTGGACGAATACCGCAAGTACATTGAGTCCGATGCTGCCCTGGAACGTCGTTTTCAGCCCCTGCTGGTGGAAGAGCCCAGTGTGGAAGCGACCATCAGCATCTTGAGGGGCTTGAAGGAACGCTATGAGATCCATCACGGTGTGCGCATCACCGATCCGGCCACAATCGCTGCGGCCACACTCTCCCACCGTTATATCGCTGATCGCCAGCTACCGGACAAAGCCATTGACTTAATTGATGAGGCGGCAGCCAGGCTGAGAACAGAAATAGACTCCAAGCCCCGCGCGCTGGACGAGGTTGACAGGCAGATCATGCAGCTGGAAATTGAACAGGAAGCGCTAAAAAAGGAAAAGGATAAATCCTCCCAGAAGAGGTTGGAGGTCTTACGGGAAGAGCTGGCAAACATCAAGGAAGAAGCCAAGCAGCTTCACAGCCGCTGGATCACTGAGAAAGAAATCATCGGTGAGGTCCGTGAGGTAAAAAAGGAAATTGACCAGACCCGGCTGCAGATTGAAAAAGCCGAGCGAGAAGCGGATTTAGAGAAGGTTGCCCGCTTGCAGTACGGCACGCTTCGGGATTTGGAGAATGAACTCAAGGAAAAGGAAAGCCGCCTGAAAGAGATCCAGGCGGAGGGGGCATTACTTAAGGAAGAAGTCGATGAAGAGGAGATTGCGGGTGTGATTTCCCGCTGGACCGGAATTCCCGTGTCCAGGTTGCTGGAAAGCGAGACGCAAAAGCTGATCCATATGGAAGAGCGGCTGCATGAACGGGTCGTTGGCCAGGATGAGGCCATTAAGGCAGTTTCTAATGCTGTTCGCAGGTCCAGGGCAGGCATCCAGGACCCCAACCGCCCGATTGGTTCCTTCATTTTCCTGGGTCCGACCGGGGTGGGAAAGACCGAACTGGCCCGTGCTCTGGCCGAGTTTCTGTTTGACGATCAAGATGCCATGGTGCGGATTGACATGAGCGAATATCAGGAAAAACATACTGTTTCGCGTCTGATAGGATCTCCTCCGGGGTATGTGGGTTATGGGGAAGGCGGACAGCTTACTGAAGCAGTCAGGCGCCGTCCCTACAGTGTGGTGCTTTTTGATGAAATTGAGAAAGCCCATCAGGAGGTATTCAATACCCTGCTTCAGCTTCTGGATGACGGCCGGCTGACTGATGGACAGGGCAGGACGGTAGATTTCCGGAATACGGTGGTAATTATGACCAGCAATGTGGGGAGTCAGGCCTGGTCTGGCATGGGCGAGGAGGATGATCAAAAGGCGGCTTTGAAGTTCAGCAGAGAAGCGCTTAAAGCTACCTTCCGTCCCGAATTCCTGAACCGGGTAGATGAGATTGTCGACTTTCACCCCCTAACCCGGGAACAAATTCGGGAGATTGTGGGCATCCAGCTCAACCATGTGGAAAATCTGGTGCGAGCCCGGGGGTATTCGCTGGAGGTGAGTGAAGAAGCCCAGGATTATTTAGCCGAGCAGGGGTTTGACCCTGATTATGGTGCGCGTCCCCTGAAGCGGACCATTCAAAAGCAGCTTCAAGATCCCTTGGCTTTGGCAATGCTATCCGGCAAGTTTAAGGTGGGAGACACTATCCGAGTAGAGGCAGGGAAGGACAGACTGGAGTTTTCGGATATTCTCACAGGTGAAGTGGTGGCATGAAAAACAGGGGCTGTCCCAAAAGTAATTGGCACAGCCCCTAATTTTTTAAAATAATGGGGGGTATGAAAGAACAACAATTCAAACCCTACACACCCAAACAAGCCATGCTTCTTGTAATGGATGTGGAAATGAGCCAAGATCAGGATAAAAAGCACCAGGTATCTTTGCATAGATTACATCCCAATACAAGTAAGCAAGGATTTGCCACCAATAATCATTTTCAGACCAAATTCCAACAGCCCCAAACTTTTTATAGTGCTCTAGGGCAAGTTGCTCAACCGTTCCTTGCCCTGATGAATCCAGAAGATATTTTGCTTTTCCTCTTTGTTTTGTGTTTAATCTCTTACCGCGGATGAAATCTTCGGCTGGATTGAATCCCTGCGAGGAGATATTAAATGGAGTTGTGGTCATATCCTGCTCCTTTTTCAGCAAGAGCTCTTTTTACCCTGGTACATAACAGGAATGGCAGAGATGTAAATTGGACATGAAGGAAGTGTAATTGATGAACTTATTTCCACAATTTATTTGAGAATAATGATTGACATAATTTGAGATTCCGCTTGGATTGTATTTAAGATAAATATCCATGAATCCCTTCTTGGCAGAAAGGAAATTACCATCAGAAATTGTCCTCAGTCTTTTTGAGAGATATTGCAAACCTAATGTTGGACTACGAGAAATCCCTTGATTACCATGGATAACCGGATCTTATCAATCCCATGCAATTAAGGTTACACTATATCAGTACAGTGCGGATCGAATTCATATTGGAGGATTGTTCTTGAAATCACTGAAATTTGTTTTCCAATATACACCCAAATACCGGGGTGTGCTGATATTAACGGTGTTAAGCATGCTGCTGCTGGTAGGGGTGCAGTTATTCGCTCCCTGGCTGGTGCGAACCATGATTTCCACGGTCACTGACCCTGGAATAAGTTCAACCGACTTCAGGGAGATCACCAGATTGGCCTTGCTGGCTTTGGGGGCTTATATCCTGCGGGCGATCCTGCAGTTTTTGCGCAGCTATATGGCCCATATTGCCGGCTGGAGTGTGGTCGCAGATGTGCGCGCGGCGGTCTATGAACACTTGCAGCGCCTCTCCCTCCAATTCTATGAAGAAAAACAGACCGGTCAGCTGATGTCGCGGGTGGTGAATGATACCGATCTGATTGAACACCTCATCGCTCATGCCATTCCGGATGTGATAGCCAATTCGGTAATGTTGATCGGTGTGATTGTGGTATTGTCCAGGATCAACTGGCAGCTGACTTTGTTGGGTATCATCCCGGTCCCGCTGATCGTCTTTGGGATGCAGGGCTATTCAAAATATGTCCGACCTGCTTTCAGAGCCCGCCAGTCCGAGTTGGGGAAGCTGAACGCAACCCTGAATGATAATTTATCCGGCGTCCGGGAGATCAAGGCATTTGCCCAGGAGGAAATTGAGGCTGCCCGGGTTCTTGACCACATTCACCGCTACCGGGATTCCAATCTGCGGGCTTTGAAATTAATGGCTACCTTCCGGCCCTTTATAGGTTTTTCCTCCTCTCTGGGTACGATTATCCTGATCTATTTCGGGGGCCGTTTCATTCTGGGAAATTCTCTGGCTATCGCAGACCTGGTTGCTTTTTTCCTTTATCTGGATCTGCTGTATCAGCCTGTCCGGGAATTGAGTGGAGTCTGGGAAAGCGTTCAGCAAGCCCTGGCCGGCGCGGAACGGGTGGCGGAATTACTAAATGAAGCGCCCCAGATCATTGAAAAACCAGATGCGATCGTTTTGGAGGGGAAAGCACAGGGAGCGATCGAACTGTGCCAGGTGGGATTTCAGTATTCGCAGGGGGAAAAGGTATTGGAAAACGTGAACTTAAAAATCGAGCCGGGGAGTGTTATCGCCCTGGTGGGACCAACCGGAGTGGGAAAAACCACCCTGGCCAATCTGATTCCCCGTTTCTATGATGTTTGCCAGGGTTCGATCACCCTGGATGGGCATGATATCCGCGATCTCACAATTAAAAGCATCCGGGATCAGATCAGCATCGTGCTCCAGGATGTGTTTCTGTTCCATGGAACTGCGAGGGAAAACATCCTCTTCGGCCGGAGGGACGCCACTGAGGAAGAGATGATCCAGGCGGCCAAGATCGCCAATGCCCATGAATTTATCACCCGGCTGCCAGATGGGTATGACACAGTTCTCGGAGAACGCGGGATCAAATTATCCGGGGGCCAAAAACAGCGCCTGGCAATCGCCAGGGCGGTTCTCAAGGATACCCCGATATTGATCCTCGACGAAGCGACATCCTCCGTCGACACAGAAACGGAGATGCTGATCCAGCAGTCCCTGGAGCGCCTGATGATAGGCAGGACGGTGATCGTCATCGCCCACAGGCTATCCACAATCAAGAGCGCGGACCTGATCGTTGTCCTCCAGGGCCGGGGGATCGTAGAGATGGGCACGCACGAGGAATTAATGGAATTGGATGGCCTTTACCAGCGGCTGAACGAGGTCCAGGAGACTCTTGGACAGCAGGGATAGGCGGCCGGTGGAGAGGATCTTGGAGAGTGTAGAATAAATGCATATCAAATCTTCAATTTTCAATCGTCACCATCCCTGCCCCACGTTGATAATCTGGAACTTATGCGCTACACTCTTAGTAGACCCATACCTTCCTAATTATTCCAGGATCTGCCATGTTATTCGAAGATACCGTATTCATCGGCATTGACCCTTCCTGCGGGGAGAACTCCCTGACCTATGCGGTCCTTGACAAGGATCTCAACCTCCTGGCCCTATCCCAGCAGAAGCTCAACACTGTATCCGCATTTGTCGGCGGGCAGAAATCAGCCGTGGTTGGGGTCAACGCCCCCCGGCACCTCAACCAGGGTTTAATGAAACAGGATGCGGTCCGGGACAGCCTTAAGCCCCGGCCCAATCAGGGACGCTACACAACCTTCCGGGTAGCGGAATATCTGCTCTTCCAGCGCAACCTCCGCATTCCCAGAACGCCCCCGAAGCTCGCTGATTGTCCGGGATGGATGCGGGTCGGGTTTAAACTCTACCGCAATCTGGAAGAGATGGGATTTGTAGATTACCCGGCTAAGGACAAAGGGCAGCTCATGCTGGAAGTATATCCCCATGGGGCTTACACGGTTCTGCTGGAAAGGATCCCTTTCCTGAAAAAGACCCTGGAGGGACGCTTGCAGCGCCAGCTGCTTTTACACTCGCTGTCCATTGATGTGCCGGATCCCATGCGGATCTTTGAGGAATTCACCCGCCACAAGATCATACAGGGGCAGCTTCCCCTGGATGGGCTTTGTTCTGTGGAAGAGCTGGAAGCCTTGATGGCGGCTTATCTGGCCTGGAAAGCGGCTTCTCAGCCGGATGAGATCAGTCTGATGGGTGATCCCAGGGAAGGCCAGATCATCCTGCCCTCAAAAGACCTGAAACCAAAATACACCTGAATTGTTATAAATCAATGGGGCAGTGGACCCGGGAATCCCTTGGCCTGAGATAGACCACGGAGAGATAATTATATGGATGACAGGAAAACCTTGTTTATCATCAACCCCAACGCCAATCTGGGCACAGCCTGGAAGCAGGCAGCCGATCTCAAACCTATCATGGAGGAGTTCGGGGGAGCGGATTGGGCCGGGTCGGTGTATCCCACCCATGCCATTGAACTGGCTAAAAAAGGTGTCGAGGACGGCTATGATTTGATCATCGCCGGAGGCGGGGACGGCACTGTCCATGAGGTTGTTAACGCCATCATGTCCTTCCCCAAGGAGCAGCGGCCTGCCCTCGGTGTGATTCCCCTGGGATCAGGAAATGACTTTTCCCATGCAGTTGGCATGGACCCGGCTCCCTGGATTGCCCTGAGGCAGATCTTCACTGGAGAGCCGAAATGGATCGATATCGGCGAGATCAATGATGATTGGGGCAGAACGGAATATGTTGACAACACAGTTGGGATCGGATTTGATGCCATTGTGACCATTTATTCCCACGATATGCCCCTGGTTCGTGGTTTTATGATGTACCTGGCCGCGGTCCTGAAAACGATCTTCCTGAATCACAACCCGGTGGGGGTGAAAATCACCCTTGATGGGCAAACCACCTGGGAGGACCGGCTGATCATGCTGACCCTCTGCAATGGCCCCCGCGAGGGTGGGGGATTTATGTTATACCCGGATGCGTCCCAGGAAGATGGGGTGTTCAATTATGTCTCTGTCAAGGAAGTGGGGCGGGGGACGATGCTCTTCCGGCTCCTGCCGGCGTTTATGAAAGGCACCCACCTGCCGCATCCCAAGGTTGATTCAGGCCCCTTCACCCATCTGATCCTGGAAGCGGACGCCCCGTTGTATATTCACGTTGACGGGGAAGTATTCTCCGGCTTCACCAATGACCTCCGGAAACTTGAACTCAAGATCCACCACCAGGCGATTCAGGTATATTCCTGAAGTTTGAACCTATGACCGACCTGTGGCACAGCCTGCTTAAGTCTGAATTCAGCTACCTGCGGATCGTTGCCGAAAAATGGGGTTTTCCCTTCACTGCCCCTGACATCCGGGAGGGGATTGATCAGGTAGCTGACGCTATGCTGGGAGGGAATATCCTGGCCGGGGTTGCTGAGATCCTTGATCCAAAAGAACAGGAAGCCCTGATCTGGCTGGACAATCAGGGCGGCAGATCCTCCTGGGATCATTTCGCCCGGAAATTCGGGCCGCTGCGGGAAATGGGTGCCGGCCGCCTGGAAAGGGAAAGGCCGGATCAGGCCCCCATTTCTCCCCTGGAGAGCCTCTGGTACCGGGCTTTGATTGCCCGGGGTTTTTTTGAAACCCCGACTGGTCCGCAGGAATTTGCTTACATCCCTGATGATCTGCGAGAGATGATCGGGCCGATTTTGAACCCTAAGCGGGTTTCCAATCCAGAAGCGGATTTTTTCTGCCGGGTGGCTGCTCCCCGGGAAAGGGCGGAAATCCTACCCCCTCCTGATTTTATCCTGGATCAGCTCTGCACCCTGCTGGCAGGCATCCGCATTGGCCTGGATCCGTCCAATCACCTTCCGGATCTATCACAGCCGGAAGCGGGTTTCCTGCGGGCGCTGGCTTCTGCGGCAGGCTTGATCGACGCGGTTGGCCAAACTTCCCCGGAAAATATCCGCGACTTCCTGGAACTGGAGGAACCCGCTGCGCTTCAAACCCTCTGGAAGAGCTGGCTGGGTAAAGGGATGCCCGCTGAGATTACCCTGCTGCCTGAGATCGTGTTAGATGGGGATCCACCCCTGGATGCAGTCCGCGCCAGAAGGCAGGTGCTCTCTTACCTGGAAGCCCTGTCGGCAGAGGAATGGTGGAGCATTGAATCCTTTCTCTCCCAGGTGAAAGAAAGACATCCTGATTTCCTGCGGTCTGGGGGAGAATATGATTCCTGGTTCATCAAGAGAAGAACAGGTGAGGAATACTTATCCGGTTTCGAATATTGGGATGAGATCGAAGGTGCCCTGCTGCGGTTTTTTATCACTGGTCCCCTGTACTGGTTGGGCTTGATCGGGCTGGGCGCGCCAGATGAGGAGAGACCCCCGCTGGCATTTCGGTTGGAGCCCCTGTTTGCTGATCTTATGGCTGGGCGGCCTCCAGCTCTCCCGGCCCGGGAGCCTGATCGGATCCAGCTCCGATCCCAGGGAGAGATCCGGATGACAGTGGATGTGCCCCGCAAAGCCCGCTACCAGATCGCCCGTTTCTGCGATTGGCATCCGATCAAGGCCGATGCCTATCAATACCGGCTTTCACCAGGGTCATTAACGCGGGCGGAAGGGCAGGGGCTGCGAGCGCCGCATTTGCTGTCGCTGCTCAAAAATCATGCCGACGCCATCCCACCCAACCTGCTGGCAGCGCTGGAGCGCTGGGAGAAAAGCGGACCTCAGGCTGTGATAGAGCCGCGGACAGTTTTGCGCCTGGGTTCACCGGCAATTCTCAAAGCCCTTAAAAAATCCCGGGCCAGCCGCTACATCCTGGAGCAGCTTGGCCCCACGGCGGTGATCATTCATCCGGGCAGTGAGGAGAAGATCACGCAAGTTCTTATGGAGCTGGGTTTTTTTGTCGACCTGAAGGATCAGAGCGGCTCCCAGACTTGATAAAGGCCCAAATTACCACCTTCACCATCTGAGTCAAAAGATTCAGTTACCTTGAATCCGCTCAGCTCCGCCAGCTGGTGGAGCTCATCAGTGTCATAGAGGTGGACATAACGGGTTCCTATCCCACCCCGCCGCCAATCCAGCAGGTAATCGCCTTCATCAACCTCGTCATCCTTGATCCCGACGGAATCCCAGGGCAGGATTTTCTTTTTAAGGCGTTCACTCCGGATGAATTGCCAGACCGAAAGGTACAGGGTGCCATTATCAGCAAGATACTGCCGGATATTCTGGCAAAGCGCTATCCGAAGCTTCTGGCTGGGGATGTGGTGGAGAGTTGCAAAACAGCAGATCACATCATAGGAGCAGGGGGGAAGGATCTCATTCCAGCTGGGAGCGGTCAGATCGAGTTCTATAAAATCTGACTGGAGTCCGGAAGGCGTATCACGGGCAGCCCAATCCAGCAATCCCAGGCTGAAATCTGTGCCCAGGTACCTGCCTTTGAAGCCGTTCTCGGCAAGCTGTGACAGGACCTTCCCATTTCCGCAGCCCAGGTCCAGCACCGAGCACTCGGAAGGGATCCTTTCCAGGGTCTCAAGCACACCTGATTGCAGGCGCCCGCGGGTTTCCGAGAAATCCGTCGCGAAGCTTTGGTAAAATTGGTGATTGAGGTGAACGATTTTTTGGGCGATTTCAGGCTTCATGCCCTTATTATAAGCCAGGGCAGCTAGCTTTTATCGGTAGGGTTAGATTATGACTGGATCAAAGGCCGGGAACAAGTCCTACAAAACCCAGTTTTCAGAACAAGAACTGGAGCTGGCTTCCCTGACGCTGGATGAGATCGATTCAGGAGTGGATGTGTTTAAAGCCATCCGCCGGCATCCCCTGCCGGGCGGCGCGGGTTTCCTCAGCAAACACACCCTGGTAACGGTCTACCGGGATCAGGTGGCGAACGGTCTGCGAACAGAAGACAGGGATTTATTAAAGAAAATCCGCCTTAAACCCACCCGGACTTTATCCGGAGTAACCACGGTGACCGTGCTCACCAAGCCTTTTCCCTGCCCCGGGGAATGTATCTTCTGCCCCGACTACGAAGAAATGCCGGTCAGCTACCTGCCGGATGAGCCGGGCGCCATGCGGGCTCTGTTCCATGCCTACGACCCCTTCACTCAGGTAGATTCCCGGATAGCATCCCTACATGAGATCGGTCATCCAACCGATAAGATCGAGCTGCTGGTCCTGGGGGGATCCTGGACTGCTTACGACCAGGACTACCAGACCTGGTTCATCAAACGCTGTTTTGAGGCCATGAACGGCGAGGAATCAGCATCCCTGGAGGAAGCCCAAGCCCTGAACGAGACTGCCAGACACAAGAATGTCGGGTTGGTATTGGAAACCCGGCCGGATTTGATCACAGCTGATGAACTGGCCAGGATGAGAAGTCTTGGTGTGACCAAGGTCCAGATGGGGGTGCAAAGCCTTGATGATCGTATCCTGGATCTGAATCACCGGGGCCATACCGTGGAGGAATCCCGGGAAGGGGTGGCCCTGCTGCGTGCCGGAGGATTTAAGATCGTCCTGCACTGGATGCCCAACCTGCTGGGCGCTACCCTGGATTCCGACCGGGAGGATTTTAAGCGCCTTTGGGAGGACTTTTCACCGGATGAGATCAAGATCTACCCAACTCAGCTGCTCAAAGACACTGGTTTATATGAGATCTGGAAGGGGGGGGAATATCAGCCTTACACCACGGAGCAGCTGATTCAGCTCATTGCGGACATCAAGCTGGACATCCCCCGCTACTGCCGTGTCAACCGGGTTATCCGGGATATCCCATCCGGGAACGTGGTAGAGGGGAATAAAAGGACCAGTTTGCGGCAGGATATCCAGCGGGAACTCTCCCGGCGGGGCAAATCCTGCTCCTGCATCCGCTGCCGGGAGGTCAGGGGCCAGGAAATTGACGTGGGTTCACTGCTGCTAAATGACCTGGAATATACCAGCAACGGCTGCCGGGAGCATTTCCTGTCCTTTGACACGCCGGAGGATCGCCTGGCGGGATTTGCGCGTTTGAGTTTGCCAGGCTCGGGAGCGGCGGATCCGGGCATCAAGGAGCTCGATGGAGCGGCCCTGGTCCGGGAAGTTCACGTTTATGGGGAATCCCTTCCTGTGGGATCGGAAAAGGATGGCGCAGCCCAGCATGCAGGCCTGGGGACTGCCCTGCTCGCAGAAGCTGAGCGCATCGCTGCCGAGAATGGTTACAAAAAGATAGCAGTTATTTCCGCTGTTGGCACCAGGGAATATTATCTCGATCGCGGCTATTCGCGGGGAGATTATTATCTCTTGAAGGATCTTGGGGGTTAGTAGAAAAGATTAAGGGGGGACCAAAGGGCCGCCACTTCAATCTTCAATTCTCAATATTCAATCTCACTCATTGGATTGAGTTTATCGAAGTTGTGTTTGCCGGTGATCCAGCGCACTGTGCCGGTTCTCCCCCGGATCACCAGGCTGGAAGTCTCTGCGCCATGACCGGTATAGCGCACACCGGAAAGCAGTTCACCGTCTGTGATGCCGGTCGCGGCAAAGAACACATCGTCAGAAGAGACCAGATCGTCCATGGTGATCACCTGGTCCAGCTTGTAGCCCATTTCCAATCCGAGCTTTTTTTCCTCTTCGTTCCTGATGTAGAGTTTTCCCTGAATTTCACCGCCCATAGCCCGTAAGGCGCAAGCTGCCAGCACTCCCTCCGGTGTGCCGCCAATGCCCAGCAGGGCATCGATGCCCGATTCCGGTAAACATGTCATCAGGGCTGCCGCCACATCGCCATCCGGAATTAGGCGGATCCGAGCCCCAATTGCGCGCACCCGGCTGATCAATTCAGCATGTCTGGGCCGCTGGAGGATGATCACTGTCACGTCCTTGAGAGATTTGCCTTCCGACTTGGCGATGATCTTGAGATTGTCTTCCAGGGGGGCTTCGATATCGATCTTGCCAGCCGCCGTGGGTCCAACCGCGATTTTATCCATGTACACAAAAGGTCCAGGATTGTACATGGTATCCCTGGGGGCGATGGCCACGGTGGCGATGGAATTCAAGAAGCCGTTTGCCAGCGGCCGGGTCCCGTCGATGGGGTCAACAGCCAGATCGACTTTGGGGTCTTTGCCCGTGCCGACAACCTCGCCATTGAAGAGCATGGGTGCTTCATCCTTTTCACCTTCACCGATCACCACTACAGCATCCATATCGATGGAATTTAACACCAGGCGCATGGCATCCACCGCTGCTTTATCAGCGACCTCTTTCTGACCGCGGCCCATGAAGCGTCCGGCTGAAAGCGCGGCTGATTCGGTTACGCGGACCAGTTCCAGGGCCAGGTTGCGGGTGGGTTTCTGTGAGTTCATTAGTACCTCTCTATTGGAATAGATGGAGAATAAGATAATAGCCAATCGGCGCAGCCCAGAACAGGGAATCCAGCCGGTCAAAAACGCCCCCGTGGCCAGGGAAGATAGAGCCGGAATCCTTCTCGCCGGCCTGGCGTTTGATGAAACTCTCTGTCAGATCTCCCAGCGGGATGAAAGCAGAGATGGCCAGGCCCAGGAGGGCAGCTTCCAGCGTTGAGATTGCCAATCCTGCCTGAAAAACCTGGTTGTATAGCGCCAGCAATCCCAGGCTGCCCAGCACGCCAGTAATGACACCGGCCAGGTAACCTTCCCAGGTTTTGTTGGGGCTGGTTTTTGGGGCCAGTTTGTGTTTTCCGATCGTGCTTCCGACCAGGTAAGCGCCGGTATCCGCTATCCAAACTGTGGGCAGCACCAGAAAGGTCCACCACCTTCCATCAGCGAGCCCGCGCAGGGAGATCAGGTAAGAACCCAAAAATCCTATGTAAAACAAGGCGCTTAATGTAGCCCCAAAATCAGCGGATGGTTGGGTATCTCCCCGCTCAAATTGATAGATATGGTAGATTGCTCCCCCAAAGATCATCCCGGTGAGAGTGGCAGCCAGGTAATCAAAATCAAACAGCGCCCGGAACACACTCAGGAGGATCACTCCACCCAGGATGAGGGGGATGCAGGGATGTAAAGCGACCTTTTTAAGCAGCTGGCTGTATTCCCAGGCTGCCGCCGCCAACAACATGATGATAACAATGGAATAAACGATACCCCCCAAATAGATGGCAATCACAGCGAGTGGCGTGAGGATAGCAGCGACTATTGTGCGTTGTCCCATAAGGAGTCCTATTTGTCCGGGTCTTTTTTCACTTCACCGTACCTGCGTTCCCGCTGATTGTAGGCGGTGAGTGCTTGATGGAGTTCCTCTTTGCCAAAATCAGGCCAGTAGGTTGGTGTGAAATACCATTCTGAATATGCCCCCTGCCAGATCAGAAAATTGGAACATCTGTATTCACCCGAGGTACGGATGATCAAATCCGGATCCGGGCAGTTGGCTGAATAGAGATATTTAGAGAAGGTTTTCTCGTCCACTTCTTCCGCGGGAAGGCCATCTTTAACGATGCCCTGGACAGCGCGCAGGATCTCGTCCCTGCCACCGTAATTAAAGGCGACGTTCAGGATCAGGGTCTGGTTATCCTTGGTGAGTTCAATGGCTTCGATGACTTTCCTCTTCAAGACTTCATCAATGCGGTCCAGGCATCCAAAATGGCGCAGTTGAACGCCGTTTTCGTGCAGGTTGTTAAGCTCCCTGTCCAGCATGGTTTTGAAGATGCGCATCAATCCCTGGATTTCGTCCTGGGGGCGCTTCCAGTTCTCAGTGGAAAAGGCATAGATGGTGAGATATTGAATGCCAAATTCCACGCTGGCCTCGATCACCTCGCGCAGATTTTCTGTTCCTGCCTTATGGCCAGCAAAACGGGGCAGCCCTTTTTCGAGAGCCCAGCGACCGTTGCCGTCCATGATGATAGCAACGTGGGTGGGAATCTTGGCAAGATTTTCCGGGGATTCTTCGATCATAGATTCTGTATTTGAGGAAGATGGTCTTCTGTTTGATTTCCCCCCTTTTTTTGGGGGTCAGTGAAAAACCAGGAGTGCTTCGCTCCTATACCTCCATTATTTCACTTTCTTTGCGTTCACAGAGCTCATCAATCTTTTTGATAAAATCATCGGTGATTTTCTGAATGTGTTCCTCGCCGCGATGGAGGTCATCCTCCGTGATCATTTTTTCATCCTCAAAGTCGCGCAGGTCGCGAATGCTATCCCGGCGGATATTGCGGATGGCTATGCGGGCTTCCTCTGCTTTGATGCCCACAACTTTCACCAGTTCTTTCCTTCTTTCTTCAGTGGGCGTGGGAAGGACCAGGCGGATATTTTCTCCATCGCTGTTGGGCGTCAATCCCAGATCTGATTTAAGGATGGCTTTTTCGATATTTTTCAATGAGGAGGGGTCATAGGGCCGGATGAGAAGAGAGCGAGATTCCGGCACGCTGATCCCTGCCAGTTCCTGGAGTGGTGTCTGGGTGCCGTAATACTCAATTGGCAGCAGCTCCACCAGAGAAGGGTTAGCTCGGCCGGTCCGAATGCTGTTTAATTCCTGGACCAGCACTCCAAGAGCCTTATCCATGCGTTCTTCTGTTTCTTGATAAACGTCGGCTAGCATTTTGAACCTCCAAGATCATCTCTCATCCAGGGCTTGTGAACCTGTCCCAGGCTGAAAAAAATTGATTTCACCTTTCCTAATACTATAATCCATAACCGCGTCTTGATAAAGACCAGTTTTCAAGGCCTTAAGCGTGGTTCTATTATAAGGGCATTCCAAGCGTTTTGCTTTTTCCTGGGGAAACAGAACAGTCCGGATGGGACGTTTGCATTGTATTAATCGCGGAGCATTCAGGCTGGGGATTGCTTCAGCGAGGATCGTCTGATACCAGGGTGCCGACCTTTTCTCCCAGCAGTCCCCGTTCCAAGGCATCATGGTCCCACATATTCAGGACCATAATGGGCAGTTTGTTATCCATGCACAGTGAAAGGGCTGTAGAGTCCATCACTTCCAGCCGGAGGTTGATGGCATCGATATAGGAGAGAGTCTCGAAGAGCTTGGCATCAGAATTCTTTTTGGGATCCTTATCGTACACACCATCGACTTTGGTAGCTTTGATGAGCACTTCAGCCCCAATCTCCATCGCTCGCAGCGCAGCTGCCGTGTCTGTTGAAAAGTAGGGATTGCCGGTGCCTGCCCCAAAGATTACCAGGCGTTTCTTTTCCAGATGGCGGATAGCCCGCCGCCGAATATAAGGTTCTGCCACCGCTCGCATTTCTATGGCGGACTGCACCCGGGTGATGATCCCCCGGCGTTCCAGGGCATCCATCAAGGCCATGGCGTTCATCACTGTGCCCAGCATGCCCATATAATCGGCTGTGGCCCGATCCATACCCCGTTTAATTCCCTGCTTGCCGCGCCACAGGTTGCCGGCACCAATTACAATGGCGATTTCCACACCAAGCTCGTTGACGGTTTCCAGATGTTCAGCCAGTCTTTCGGCTCTTACCGGATCAATGCCATAGCCCTCTGGACCGGCCAGGGCTTCTCCGCTGATCTTCAACAAAATGCGATTGTATACCAGTTTTTGATTCATGGCTATTCCTCGACTGCCGCTGATTTTGATATCTATTATATAAGAAAAGAAGCCAACCCGCAGGTTGGCTTCTTTTTGATCAATCGATACTTTCACCTCGTTCCCAGCGTTCAAAGCGCCGGACGACGATATTTTCGCCTATCGAGGATATCTTCTCATGCAATAGCTCCCGGATGGTCAGAGCTTCATCTCGAATATAGCTCTGATTGAGCAGGCAGTTTTCTGTTTTGAATTTTTCAACCATGCCTTCGAGGATCTTCTCAATGATGTTGTCCGGTTTGCCTTCTTCCTTATAACGAGCGCGGGCGATTTCCTTTTCGTGTTCGATCACGTCATCAGGAATCTGTTCCGCTGTGACCCATTTCGGGGCGGCAGCGGCGATTTGCAGGGCAATCTCATGGGCGAATTCCCGGAACTCATCCGATCTGGCCACAAAATCAGTCTCGCAGTTGACCTCCACCATGACGCCAACCCGGCCATCACCGTGGGAATACAGTTCAACGATGCCCTCGGAGGCATCTCGGTCAGAGCGTTTGGCGGCTTTTGCCAGTCCTTTTTGTCGCAGATAATCGACCGCTTTATCAAAATCTCCTTCTGCGTTTTGCAAGGCTTCCCGGACGTCCAGAATGCCGGAACCGGTCGCTTCACGTAGTTTCTTGATCATTTCTACTGAGATTTCCATCGTAATTACGCCTCTTCCGATTTTTCTTCGTTATTGCTTTCAACCGCTTCTTCCTCAACTTCCACGGCGGTTTCCTCTTCTTCCTCAACTTCCACGGCGGTTTCCTCTTCTTCCTCAATTACCACGGCGGTTTCCTCTTCTTCCTGCTTCATCTTTGCCAGGGTGGATTCGCCCAGAAGATCCTTGTCGCTCAACTGATCCCTCAATTCTTCGGGCAGCTGGGCTTCGGCTTCTGCGGCCTGCAGGTCAGCATCATGGTCCTTGCGCAGGTTGATGCCTTCGCTGACCGCTTGGGCAATGATAGAGACGATCAACTGAATGCCGCGGATGGCATCATCATTGGCAGGGATCACATAGTCAATGTTTTTAGGGCTGCAGTTAGTATCTACCATGGCGATAACCGGGATCTTGAGCAGGTTGGCCTCATGGACCGGGATTTCTTCCCGGGATACGTCCACTGCGAATAAAAGGTTAGGCAGGCCGTCCATGTCACGGATGCCGCCCAGTCGGCCTTCCAGCCGTTCAATCTCTCGGGTCATGCCCAGAGCTTCTTTTTTGGTGAAGATTTCAAATTCGCCCCGATCGCGCATGCCTTCCAGGCGCTCCAATTCATGGATGCGTTCCCGGATGGTCTGCCAGTTGGTCAGGGTACCGCCCAGCCAGCGGCCGATCACGTAGGGCATGCCTACCTTTTCAGCATTGGTTTTGATGATTTCCTGGGCTTGACGTTTGGTGCCTACAAATAACACCGAGCCGCCGCCAGCGACGGTATCTCGGACGAGTTCATAGGCTTCTTCCAGGGCCCGTACTGTTTGCTGCAGGTCAATGATGTGAATGTCATTGCGGGCAGCGAAGATGTATGGCTCCATGTACGGATTCCATTTCTGGGTCCTGTGACCGAAATGGACGCCGCTTTCCAACAGATCTTTCATCGATACAATAGGCATAGTACACTCCTTGCGTTTAGCCTCCGCTTCTGTCTGTCCTTCCGGGACCAGAGTGTTCCTCTGGCACGCGCCGTTGGGTCGAGAAGCGTGTGTGATACAAAACATGACCCGCAAGATTGCGGGATCGAGGCCAGTATATCATGTGGGCACCCGTTCGTCTAGATAAAGAAGGCTTGGCTGGAAATTATTGAGTGCCAGCAAGGGATGCGGTCTAATAAATAAAACTTCGTCCCTGTTAAAGTTGACGTTGTCAGGATTGAGTAGTATACTCTGGATGAAAATCAAATAAACACCTTCGGGGCAGGGTGAGCGAAAGCAATTCCCAATCGGCGGTACAGCCCGCGAGCGCCTTAACCAGCGCAGGATCCGGTGAAATTCCGGGGCCGACGGTATAGTCCGGACAGGAGAAGGTCATAAAGGTTCTGCTGAACCTGCTTGGATTTCTGAATGCCCCGAAAGCAAACGCTTTCGGGACTTTTTTTTTCAGAATAACCGTTCTCATATCTACCGCCCTGTCCCTGAAAGGCGGTATTTTTTTAATCGACCTGGAGCAGGATCAATGAAGTCGTGGGTGGAAAGTGTTAGGAGGATTGGTTTTCTTTTGCTCTCAGTCGTTGTGGGACTGATCCTGTGGCAGCTGTTTACGACCTTCAGCGAAATTCCCTCCTTTATTTTCCCTAAACCGATTGAAGTCTGGACTAAGCTGATCACCGTGATCGAGAACGGCTCCCTGTTCTATCACACCCTGGTCACGCTCCAGGAAGTGATCGTGGGTTTGGCCCTCGGGTTAACGGCTGCGATCATCACTGGCTTCCTGTTGGCCAAATCCCGGCTGGTAGAGCGGGTGCTGTCCCCTTATATCGTAGCCAGCCAATCCATACCCATTGTGGCCATCGCGCCCCTGCTGGTGATCTGGCTTGGGCCGGGCATCCTCTCGAAAATCCTTACCAGCGCCCTGATTGTTTTTTTTCCGGTGTTGGTGAACACCATTGTTGGTTTAAGATCTGTTCCCTGTGAGCTCTACGATCTGATGAGATCACTCCAGGCCAGCACCTGGCAGCGGATAATCAAGCTGGAAATCCCCGCAGCCATGCCGGTTTTCCTGGGCGGCCTGCGGATCGGAGCCACCCTGGCAGTAATTGGCGCTGTAGTAGGGGAATTTGTGGGAGCGGATAAGGGGCTGGGTTTCCTTGTGAACGTTGGCAGGGGACTGTATGATACCGCCCTGGTTTTTGTGGCAGTGTTTACCCTGGTGTTGCTGGCGCTGGGTTTGTATGGATCTGTTGTGTACTTGGAAAAACATCTTCTTTCCTGGCAGAAAAGGAATGGAGACTGAAGAAATCCTGGGAGGTTTATTATGAAGCGATCTGGAAAATTGATTTTGGTCCTGTTGGTCGTGATGCTGAGTAGCTCCTGTGCAGGATTAAAAAGCGTAGAGGAGACTCCTCCTGAACTGACTCACATCCGGCTGCCGATGGGATATATCCCCAACGTGCAGTATGCCCCATTCTACGCCGGAGTCGAGGAAGGGTTTTTCGCCGAAGAGGGTCTTGAAATCGAGTTCGATTATTCCTATGAAACGGATGGCGTGGCGCTGGTCGGTGCCAATGAACTCCAGTTCTCATTGGTTTCCGGTGAACAAGTGCCCATTGCCCGCGCGGAGGGTGTGCCTATCGTATACGTCCTGGCCTGGTACGGGCAGTATCCCATTGCTGTGATCGCTAAATCAGAGCAGAACCTCAAGGTTCCCCAGGATATGGCTGGCAAACGTATTGGCCTGCCAGGCTTGTTTGGCGCGAATTATGTTGGCCTGCGGGCATTAATGGGCTACGCAGGTCTTGAGGAAAAAGATCTGATCCTCGAATCTGTGGGATTTAACCAGGTTGAGGTCCTGGCTGCTGACACCAGTGAAGTCATTGTGGGGTATATCGCCAATGAACCGGTCCAGCTGGCTGCCCAGGGATATGACCTGGATGTGCTGCTGGTCTCGGATTACCTGGACCTGGTTTCTAACGGATTGATTACTAATGAGATCACCATAGCCGAAAACCCTGACCTGATACGCAGAATGGTCTCTGCGACTCTGAAGAGCATCCAATTTGCGGTTGAGAACCCTGATGCAGCTTTCCAGCATTGTTTTAAATACATTGAAGGTTTGGAAGACGCGGATCAGGAAGTCCAGAGGCAGGTGCTGGAATCTTCCCTGGCTCTTTATCAGATAGACCCCTATGGGTACAGCAGCCCTCAAGCCTGGGAGAACATGCAGAAAGTGCTGCTTGATATGGGATTAATGAAAGAGGAAATCAACCTCACAGAAGCTTATACGAATGAATTCAGCCAATAATCACCCCCTCCTGGAGGTAAAGGATCTGGGGGTCACCTTTACAGATGAAAAAGGTTCCCTCCAAGCGTTGATCCAGATCGATTTTTCCATCGCTCGGGAGCAGTTCGTGTGCGTGGTTGGACCTTCAGGAAGCGGAAAAAGCACCTTGATCCGTGTTTTGGCAGGCCTTTTAAAGCCAACCAGCGGGGAAGTCTCCCTGGACGGGATTCCCGTAACAGAACCCCGCCCGGGGGTTGGCATTGTATTCCAGAAAGCCAACCTGATGCCCTGGAGGTCTGTGCTGCGGAACATCACCCTGCCGCTGGAGATCAATCATATCGACCCGGAGGAGGCGGCCAGCCGGGCGCGGGACTTGATCGACCTGGTTGGTCTGTCCGGTTTCGAGGATTGGCTGCCCCATGATCTCTCCGGGGGCATGCAACAACGGGTGGCGATTGCCAGAAGCCTGATCCGGGATCCGGATTTGCTGCTGCTGGATGAGCCCTTTGGGGCGCTGGATGCACTGACCCGGGAAAAGATGGGCACTGAGCTGCTCAGGGTTTGGCGGGCCAGGAAAAAGACAGTGATTATGATCACGCACGACATCTCGGAGGCGGTATTTCTGGCAGACCGTGTGCTGGCAATCTCCCCCCAACCCGGAAATTTGCGGCTGGATCTTACCATCCCCCTCAAGCGGCCCAGGGCCGAAGAGGACCGGTTTTCTCCTGAATTTGTAGACTTGACCCATCAGCTTCGGCAAGCTATCAAATGATCCCTCTTGATTTTTATCAAGTAGGCGGCTTTTCAGGCTACCTTTTTAACAGTTTCATGTTAATATAGGTCTGTTGTCTTTTAACAGTATATGAGAGGAATATCGGCTATGAATGATCTGCACCCGATTGACGCTGAACCCAGAAAAGGGAAGCCATTAAAATTTATTATTGGTGGATTGGTTATTGTCGCGGCGATTGTGTACTTAATAGTTTCTTCGCTCCAGGCCAACGTGCAGTATTTTTTAACGGTAGACGAAGTTCTAGAGAAACAACAGGCTGGTGAATTATCAGGAAGAAATATCCGCCTGTCAGGGGCTGTGGTGGGGGACACAATTCAGTATGATATGGATACCCTGGAGTTGAGTTTTACCATTGTGCATGTTCCTGGGGATCTTGAAATGGTTGAGGAAGAAGGCGGCCTGGCAGCTGCCCTCCATAATGCGGTGATAGACCCTGCTCGATCCAGGCTTGAGGTTGTTTATTACGGTGCCCGGCCGGATTTGCTTCAAGATGAAGCCCAGGCAATATTAACGGGGGAATTGCTCGCTAATGGCATTTTCAAAGCAGATGAGCTTCTTTTGAAATGCCCTACGAAATATGAAGGCTCGGTCCCCGATCAAATTGAATCATAGGTTCTGCGATTCAAATCACTCAATTATTGGGAGAAGGATATGATAGCTGAGATTGGCTTTGGTTCGTTATTTATCTCTCTGATCATCTCGGTTTACGGTGTAATTGCAGCAATCTACGGTGAGAGGAATCATCAAAGGAAATGGGTCTTCAGCGCCAAGCAGGCGATGCGCCTGGTATTTCCCTTATTGACGCTATCTATTGGCTCCTTGATTTTCTTGATCTTGAATAACAACTTTGAGGTCGTTTACGTGGCCAGCGTCTCCAGCATTAACATGCCAGTTTACCTTAAGATAACTGCCATATGGGGAGGGCAGGCGGGGTCGATGCTTTTTTGGTCCTGGCTCCTGGCAGGTTTTGGCTTCATTGTCACATTTCGGAAATGGGATCGGGACCAGGACTTTTTGCCCTGGGTGATTGCGATCTGCCTGGGAACTATCGCTTTCTTTGTGGTCCTTAACACTTTCTTTGAAAACCCGTTCGTGCGCTACTGGCAGGTAAACCAGGAGATCGTACAGTCCTTTGTGCACCCTCCGGGAGGGATTCAGGTTGCTCCCCGAAATGGGGGCGGATTGAATCCTCTCTTACGCCATCCTGGCATGATCATTCATCCCCCCATGCAGTACCTGGGATTTGTGGCTTTTATTGTCCCCTATGCCTTTGCAATGGCGTCGCTGATTACCGGGCGTTCTGATGATCGTTGGATTCAACTATCCCGGCCTTGGGCAATCTGGGCCTGGTTGTTTTTATCCCTGGGCTTGATCTTGGGTGCCCGCTGGGCTTATGATGTGTTGGGCTGGGGAGGGTATTGGGGATGGGATCCGGTAGAAAACTCAGCCTTGATGCCGTGGCTCTCAGGCACTGCGTTTTTGCATGCGGTATTAATTCAGGAAAAACGGAACATGTTCAAGCAATGGCCCATTGTGTTAATCATCGTGACCTATAACCTGGTGATCTTTGGGACATTTTTGACCCGATCGGGTTTGTTATCCTCAGTACATTCCTTTGCGCGCAGCTCGATCGGGCCCATATTCCTGGCTTTTATCGCTTTGACTTTTATCGCTTCATTCTGGTTATTGAGCTCTCGTTGGGAAAAGTTCAAATCCCGACAGGTATTAACTTCCTTCTTTTCCAAAGAAGCCTTGATCCTGATCACCATCATCCTGTTCCTGGGAATGTTGGTGACTACGTTCTGGGGAGTGATTTTCCCGAATATTTCTGAGCTGGTAACTGGGCAGAAGGTTACAGTAGGCCCGCCGTTTTATGAGCGCGTGGCGGGGCCTATCCTGGGTGGGGTCTTGGTGATCATGGTGATCTGTCCCCTGGCAGTTTGGAGCTTCGTTTCCTTCAAGCACCTGGGGAAATTGTTGTGGAAGCCATTTATTGTCTCTCTCCTTGGTGTCCTGTTGCCGATATACGGAGGTTTAACAAAAGTGCCAGCTGTGATCGCCTTCTGGCTGGTTGCCTTTGTCCTGGCTGTAAACGGGTTCGAGTTTATCCGGCGGACTCGTTTGCGTAGAAGATCTCAATCTGAATCTTTATTTCAAACGATTTCCGGAGTGTTCCAGCGGAATAAGCGATCCTACAGTGCCATAATCATCCATGTGGGGATGGTTTTTATGGCGCTGGGCATTATTGGGATTGAGTTCTTCCAAACAGAAACTCAAGGGACGATTGCGGAAGGGCAGGAACTCCAGCTGGCTTCGTACACCATGGAATACGAACAGCTCGATATTTTTAATACATCTGATGACCGGAATGTCGCCCGCGCAGTCATACTGGTCAAGAAAGATGGCCAGGTGATTGATGAGATCTACCCCCGCCGGGATTTCTATTATGATTCCAACCAGCAGGTTACCATTCCCGGCGTGCGCAGTACCCTGGTGGACGATTTCTATACCATCTTGGTGGATTGGAAAGCTGTCACATCAGAAGGGGCGACATTTAAGGTCTATCATAACCCTCTGGTAAAATGGCTTTGGATTGGCGCCTGGACCATTATCCTGGGGGTGGTGGTTACCAGTTTGCCTGACAACAGATCCACTAGGGCTGGTTCAAGAACGCGAGGTCGCGATGGTCACCGAAATTAAAAAAACCTCCTGGGTAGCAGCCTTATCTATCCTCCTTGTGGTTTGTTTGATACCCGCAGCTGTGTATGCGCAGGGCTCTGGACCAAGCGATGATGAGGTAAACGCGGTTGCTAAACAGCTTTACTGTCCTGTTTGTGAAAATATCCCGCTGGATGCCTGTGGGACAACAGCCTGCGAACAATGGCGGGGAGTGATCAGGGACAGGTTGGCAGAGGGTTGGAGCGAGGATCAAATTAAGGAATATTTTGTTGCCCAATACGGGGACCGCGTTTTGGCTGAACCTCCCCGGGAGGGTTTTAACTGGGTCGTGTACATAGTGCCTATGGTTATCTTTGTGGGCGGTGGTGTTTTGTTTATCACTGGCATTAAGAGGTGGCGGGATTCCGGGCAGGATAGAACGCTTCGGCGGGGAGGAAAGAAAGTCCCGGAACCTGATAAACTATCCGACGATGATATCAAGCGGGTAGAAGAGGAATTGCTGAAAAGGTCAAAGGGTTAATATGAAAAAAATATTGCTCTGGGGTGGACTGGGATTGTTATTGCTGTTCCTGACCATTGGTCTGATCAGATCGCAAAAAGGACAGGTAAGTGTGGGAGAAATTGCTCCCGATTTCGAATTAATCTCTTTTGCTGGAGAATCCTATCAATTGTCGGAATATCGCGGCAGTGTCGTGGTGCTTAATTTCTGGGCTTCCTGGTGTGATACCTGTAAACCGGAGGCGAAAGATCTGGAAGCTGCCTACCAGTATTATCGATCACGGGGGGATGTAATCTTTCTCGGTGTTGATTATGTCGACACAGAACCTGAAGCATTAGGGTACCTGGAAGAGTTCGGGGTTACTTATCCGAACGGACCTGATCTGCGAACCGAGATCTCTCAAGCTTACCGGGTGGGGGGAGTACCGGAAACGTTTATCATCGATCAGGATGGGCTTATTGCTCATGTCCAGATAGGGCCTTTTCGATCTCTTGAGGACATTTTATTAAGAATAGATCCTTTGTTGGATTAACCAGGCGCAGGTGAAAATATGGAACCAGGCTCTTTATTAATCGTAATATTCCTGTTTTTTTTGTCGGGATTATTCGTCTTGCGGCCTTTTCTGGTGCACACAGCTAATTGGGGAAGGGCAGGAAGGACCATGCGGGATTCCTTGGTTGCAGAAAGGGAACGCCTTTTGCATGCAATTGAGGAGATCGATCTGGAGTATGAATTAAAGAAAATTTCCTCTGAGGAACACACAAGGAACCGGGATATTTTATTATCTGATGCTGCCAGGGTTTTGAAAGAACTGGATAGTTTGCCGAAATCAAGTTCCGCAAAAAAGAAGAAGACAGCTCCTGTCCAGGATGAGGATCATCTGGAAAGAATGATCGCTGACCGCCGGAAGCAGTTAAAAGGCGAAATGTCTCTGACTTGTTCCCACTGTGGCGAATCCGTAGAAGAAGGTGCCCAATATTGCAGTCATTGTGGAGGAGCATTGTGAGAAAATCAAAGTACCTGGCAAGAACGTGGTTTGGTTCAATAATTTTGATCAGTTTTTTCATTTCCGGTTGCAGTTCGCTTCAAATTGACGTCACACCCCCGCCGGCGGATACACAGGCTGAACAAATTCCTGCAACGCCCCGGCCTACTCGGACTCCTGCCCCGGAAGTTTCCCAATCAGCAGCTACTTTGTCTCCCGATGAATTGGGTAGTGACGTGATCGTCGTGACCGTGGTAGATCAAACTGGCGGCGTGTTGCTGGAGCAGGGCTTGGAAGTCGAGCTTGCAGGTTACGAGGAATATGAATTGGTTTACGAGGACGCAGAAGTCCTGACCTCGGATGCCCGGGTGATCTTTGAGGATGCCCCTTTTTCGGAAGGCAGGGTTTACTTTGCGTCAGTCTCATATGGGGGTGCGATCTACCGATCCGAGATTGTCGAATTGGGCGCTGACACAACTTTTCTGGAATTAACTATCCGGATTTATGAGACGACAACCAGCGATGAGAGCCTGGTGATTGACCGGGTCCATCTTCTGGCTGATTTTCCTTCTCCGGATTATGTCCAATTCGTAGAAATCTACATCGTGTCCAACCTGGGCGATGCCACAGTTGTGTCTGCAAATCCGGGAGAAGCAACAATATCCTTCCCCCTACCTGCTGATGCTGAGTCTGTGGAGTTTGAGGACGGTGCTTTAGGGCAGCGATACCTGCAAACCGAGGATGGATTTGGAGATACAGTAGGTATCCCTCCGGGTTCGGGAGTATACCAAGTTCTGGTTTACTACCAACTGCCCGTGCGGCGAAACAGATTAGATTTTTCCCAGGACATGCGTTATCCTGTCCAGGCTGTAATTGCGATGGTTCCAGCGGGAGAGGCTGTTCTGAAAGGATCGACCCTGGAAGATCGCGGGATCCAGGCTATTCCTGACGGCTCTGTTCAGATGTATGCTGGTGCTGCGATGGAGCGGGGAGACTCTCTTGAATTCCGGTTATCCATTGAATCCAGTTCAAATACCCTGCCAAACGACGGGTCAGGTTTTCTATCCCAGGGTGTACTTATCGGCGCCGGTGTGCTGGGAGCTGTGGTCTTTGTAATTGGGGGTTGGCTGTTTCTCCGTCAGCGCCGGGAAAACCTGGAGCTGGATGGTGATTCGAATACGTCAGACGCGCGTGAGCAAATCATGGATTCCATTATCGCTCTCGAGGATCTTTTTATGAACGGCGAGATCGAAGAAAAAGCCTATCTGAAAAAGCGCCAGGAATTGAGGGATAAGTTAAAGGCGCTTGCTGGTGGATAAGAATAACCTGCCATGATCCTAGTAAAGAAGTTGGTTAAGCGCTTTGGGCCGATAACGGTTTTACGAGAACTGGATTTTGAGGTTAAATCCGGAGAGTTTGTGGCCTTGCTGGGCCCCAATGGGGCGGGAAAAACCACCCTGCTGCGGGTCCTGGCAACTCTCTCCCGACCGACATCCGGGCTGGTCCGTGTGGCCTCCTACCAACTTCCTCAGGCTGGAGCTTCTCTGCGAGCTGATCTGGGTGTTGTCTCCCACCAGCCGCTGCTTTACGGGGATCTGACGGCAGAGGAAAATCTGCATTTTTACGGCAAATTATACTCGGTTGGAGCGGAGAGAATCCAGGAAGTCCTGGAGCTGGTCGGCCTGGCAAATCGCAAAAATGACCTGGTAAGGACTTTTTCACGCGGTATGCAGCAGCGCCTGGCCATCGGCCGGGCCATCCTGCATAACCCCCGGATCCTGCTGTTAGATGAACCCCATACCGGCCTGGATCAGGAAGCCGGTGAGATCCTGGATAGCTTGCTGCATTCTGTTGCCCTCGAGGGGAGAACTGTGGTCATGACTTCACATGACCTGGTCCGGGCCGCCGGATTAGCTTCCCGGGTTGACCTGCTCTCCCGGGGAAAAATCGCCGCCTCAGTGCCTGCTGCTGATCTTAGCGCAAGTGATCTGGTAGATTTCTACCGCACAGCGCTGAAAGGAAGGGGCAAGGCATGAAATTATACCTGCGCGCTGTAGGTGCTGTGATCTGGAAGGATTTCCGAGCCGAATGGAGAAACCGGGAAAACCTGTCCGCCATGCTTGTTTTTTCTCTGCTGGTTATCCTGATTTTTAACTTTGCGCTGGAATTGGACCTGAATGCCCGCGCTTCACTCTCGGCCGGTGTTTTGTGGACCACATTTATTTTCGCCGGGACGATTGGTCTAAACCACTCCCTGGCGGTAGAGAAAGACCGTGGCTGCCTGGATGGCTTGCTGCTGGCGCCAGTTGATCGCAGCGTGATCTATTTCGGTAAAGCCATTGGCAACCTGGTCTTCATGCTGATTGTGGAGGCTATTGTTTTACCCATCTTCAACTTTTTATACGGGTTTAACGTTTTTCAGCCGGGCTTCCTGGGGGTTGTCATCCTGGGCTCCATAGGATACGCAGCGGTGGGAACTTTGCTTTCCACCATGGTGGTCCAGGCTCGGACCAGGGATATCCTGCTGCCGATCCTGTTATTTCCCCTGACCCTGCCGGTGATCATCGCCGCGGTAAGAGCCAGCCAGGGCTTTTTCCAGAACCTGCCGCTGGCAGAGTTTTCTATATGGGTGAACATCCTGGTAGCTTATGATCTGATATTTATTGCGGTAGCTTTTATGGTATTTGATTATATTTTGGAGGATTGATTGATGAAAGCGAAACCCCGTTTACTGACCGCCCTCGATATCCTGTCATTTTTGATGGTCCTGACAGCCGCTGGCCTGGTATTTTACTATGCCCCGGTGGAAAAATTGATGGGCGCGGTCCAGAAAGTGTTCTATTTCCATGTGGCAACCGCCTGGGTAGGCATGTTGGGTTTTCTGGTTGCGGCAGCAGCTGGAATCTTTTACCTCCGGCGCGGAGAGGAGCAGTGGGATATCGTTGGTGTTTCAGCCGTTGAGATCAGCCTGGTGTTTTTCCTGATAGCGATCATTATGGGATCCATCTGGGCCAGACCGATCTGGAACACCTGGTGGACCTGGGATCCACGGCTGACCACTGCCTCCATCGTGGAACTGATCTATGCGGCCTACATGCTGCTGCGCTCCGGGGTGGATGACCCTGAACGCCGGGCTCGCTTTTCAGCTATTTATGCCCTCTTTGGTTTTATCAGTGTGCCGCTGACCTTCATTTCTATCCGTCTGCTGCGCACGATCCATCCCATCGTTATAGGCAGCGCTGAAGCGGCCGGTCAGGGAGGGTTCAATATGGACGCTCCCATGAAAATGGCCTTCTTTTTCAGCCTGGCAGCCTTTTCAGTCTTTTTTGCGGATCTGCTCTGGCACCGGATTCGATTGGGCGAATTAAAAGCGGCAGTAGAGTCCCTGCGGGTGAAATCCTTTCAGGAGGAGAAATAATCTATGTTTAGCAAGTTATTGATTCCGGATACCGTGGATTACATGATTGCCGGCTACGTGGTGATCACAGTTGGAATTGGAATTTACCTGGCCAGTTTGATCGCCCGCTGGAAAAAAACCACTGAGGAGTACCGACGCTATACTGGGGAACGAGACTAGGAAGATACCCGATCAGTGAAGTTGATCTTTATGGACTGCAAGAATTAGCTCCGCGTGAATTTTCTGATATAGTAGGTGTTTCCCCGATACGCGGATGAAGCCAGCTTTCCCTCTTTTATTAATTTGTCAACAATCTTGAAATCTTCCCCGGCTCTGGCAAGCAGCGCGGAAACGGCATCCTCACGCATGGGGTGAACGGATGTGATGCTGAGCAGGTCCGTTTCAATATCATCCGTGGAAGAAAATTCATTTCCCTCGTATCCGATCAGGTATTCCGCGTGTAATCCAGCCTCCAGGAAGATTTGAAAGGCCTGGTTGAGATTCTCTTCTGTGGGAGGTGAGACAAAATTCTCGGCTGGAGGGCGGGTGGGTATCCCCAGGTATGCTCTTGTAGGTTCGACCCCCTTTAGATAGCTGGCGACAGCCTTGATGTTCTCTTCCCCATCATTGACCCCCTGGACCAGCATCGTTTCGGATACCAGCTCCCCTGTAAATCCCCGGGCGAATTCCTGGATTCCCTCTAGAATTTGGCTTAACTTGATTTTTCCGTGAGGGCGATCCACTGCCTTCCAGGTATCCTGCTGTGTTGAATCAACTTTTAGCGAGACCCAGTCTGCATTCAGCAAATCATCTCTAACCTCAGGGAGACCTATCAGGCTGGCATTGCTGATCACGGCAAGTTTAATTCCCAGCGGCTTAAGGAGGTTAAGCAGCCTGCCTAGATTAAGATCCAGGGTGGGTTCTCCATCGGGGACAATTGTCAGGTAATCGATGGATTCCTGGCTTGCGTTCAATTCCTTGACCTTCTTGGCTACTTCCCCCACCAGAACTGCAGGGTCGAAAAATTCTTTTCTTTGGTCGGTCATGCCGATCGCGTTCCCCAGCTGGCAGTAGACGCAGGCATAGGTGCAGATTTTGGGAGGGATGTTGTTGATCCCCAGGCTTCTCCCTAATCTCCGGGATGGGACCGGTCCAAATACACGCTGATAAGACATGCACTCCTCTCTTTATTTTGTCAGGCGTATCTTCCCCGGGTGGATTGATCCGTCAGTATTCGATCCAGCCAGTTATTTAAGGCCGGGTCCTGGTAAGTTCCCAGGGCAGTATGGGTTTCCAGGTAGGAGGGAGGGATGGGATGCGTGCCTACCACAACCTTGACTGGATACCGGTGTTCCAGAAAATTGACAAAATCCTTGATGTAAGGGCAGGGGGGGTAGCCAACGACCAGGCCAGTTGCCAGGTGGATCACCTCCGCGCCATTTTTGACCATCTCATTACCAGCATACTCGATATTGCCTCCTGGGCAGCCATCGCAGGTGGTGTACCCTACCAGTTCCAGGGTCTCATCTTTTTTGTAGACGCTGAAGGCTCCTTCTTTTTCCCGCATGGAACGGATGCATTTCCCCCCGGCGCAGCGCCTGTACCGGTCGCAAATGATGATGCCGATCTTTGTAGATGTGCCCATTTTTACTCCTTATTGGTTCTGTTTCTTAAAGCAGTTGATACACAACAGCCGGATAACAAAAGATCCAGGACAGCTGTCATAAATAAATTATACTCTTCACATCCGGAATCCGTCGGGGTATAGGGAAGGAATTCTAGTTATGGAAATTATCTTCGGGATGCAGCTAAATTAGCTGGATAAAAAAGCTTCCAGCCGCTCTAGTGCCTGGGGAAGGTTCTTCCTGCCATAACCGATCCGGAAGTGATTGTGCGGGTGATCATAAATGGTACCCGGCAATAGAAGTACTCCCTTCTCTCTCACCAGGCGGTCGCAGAATTGTTCGACATCCTCGCCCAGCAAGCGCGGAAAAGCGATCGGCCCCGCTTGAGGTTTCTGCCATTGGAAAATGTCTGTGTAGCATGAGAAAAAATCATCCAGGAGCCTCAGGTTGTGGGCGATGATCCCCAGGTTACGATTCAGCAGTTCCTGCCTGTGCCGTAAAGCCAGTTCGGCCAAGAATTCGCTGGGAGCGCTGGAGCAAATGGTGGTGTAGTCCTTTAGATGGGCAATTTTCTGGTAGAGATCAGGATTTTGGGTGGCAATCCAGCCGATTCTCAACCCGGCCAATCCATAGGATTTGGACATCACACCCAGTGAAATTCCATTTTGACCCAGGTCGCAGGCCCCTGGAAGACGATCAGATGGGTTGTGTTCGGATTCCCGGTAGACCTCGTCCGAAAAGAGCAGGATATCTTGAGAGTGGGCCAACCGCCAGGTTTCCTGGTAGGTCTCCTGTGACATTAAATACCCGGTTGGGTTGTGCGGAGAGTTGATCACGATCGCTCTCGTGTTGGATTGGATCAGATCCTTCAGCTCCTCAATATCCAATTCCCAGCGGTTTTCTGCCCGGGCTACCCAGCGGGATACCTGGCAGCCCAGGCTGGCCGCGATCTCAAAGAGGGATTGGTAGCAGGGCCAGTGGACAATGAGGTGATCGCCAGGTTCCAGAGCAGCCTGCATAAACAGAAAGATAGCCTCTTCAGCTCCGCTGTGAACCAGCACCTGTTCAGGGGTGATGGTATTGTAGAGAGCGCTGATTTCCTGGCGGAGAGCAGGGCTGCCTTGGGATTCGGTATAACCCAACCAGTGCCGCTGAAAATTATCCGCAGCACTGTCTTCCAGCGCAAGCAGCTCCTGGATGGATACAGATTCACAATCCGAAGAGCACAGCAGATACTCGGCGTTGAACTCATATTGGGCGAAGTATCGCTCCAATTTAAAAGGATTGATTTTCATGAGGAAGTTATTCCTTTTCCGGTGAGATCTCAATTAAGGTTTGGCGTTTGCGGTTTACGATCAACCGCGTGACGTCTGGACGGCTGTAATGGCCGGACGGGTCAAAGTTTTGACGTTCTTCCCTTATCCGCTGGTGCTCAAGTTCAGCCGTGACCAGTATTTCCTCTTTGACAACCGGCTCTATCACCCATTCCCCATCTGGACCAGCCAGGCAGGAACCCCCATCTGCCAACCATTCTTCACTATTTTCTACTATTGTCTGGCTGTGGGGTAGATCCGGTGTGATATCTGCTCTACCCAATAATCCAGAGACCGAGATCACATAGGAGCGGGATTCCTTGGCAATGAATTTTGTGACGTCAAAGGTATTACGATGGCTGCCAGGCCAGACCGCTACATGTAGATCTTCCCCCATGGCGTATAGCGCTGTGCGGGAGAGGGGCATCCAATTTTCCCAGCAATTTAATCCGCCTACTGTAAATGGGCCAATAGGATGGGCCTGGAGTCCATGACCGTCACCGTTGGACCAAACCAGGCGCTCTTCGTATGTTGGCATCAGCTTACGATGTACGGAACCGATTTTTCCCTGAGGGTTAATATACACCAGGGAGCAGTATAAGCTGTGTCCGCCTCTATCCGGGGGACGTTCAATCGTACCTACATAGACCGCCATCTGATAACGTTCAGCTACCTTACAGAGGGAATCAAGGTGGCCGGCTTCTATCTGGACTGCCTGTTCCTGGTAGTGTGCGTAGATTTCCTTTTGAACAGGGCTGTTGAATCTGGCGCCGTCTATGCGTTCAACCCAGAAAGGGTAACCGGGGATGAGCGCTTCTCCAAAAACCACCAGTTGGCAGTCTTTTTCACCGGCTTGATGGATATATTCTTCAACTTTTGATATAGTCTTCTCCCTGTTCAACCAGACAGGTGAGATTTGCGCTAATCCCACTGTTAATTTTCCAGAGAGATGACCAGATTTTGATGGCTTCATCGGGACCCTCCAAGATTAATATTTGAGGTGGAAAGTAGATGCCACCCTAAAGGCCCATCATTTTTTAGTAGATGTGATTATGCGGGAGATAAAGGCCTCTACAGCCTCCATGCTCTGGGAACTGTCTTTTATTTGCATGTGGCTGCCGCTTGGGATTATCAGTAGTTCAACTTCGTCCCCGGCGGCCTTGAGAATTTCAGCGAACTCCTGTGATTGGGTAGGGGGAATGCTTTGATCTATCTCACCGTGGATGAGCAAAAATGGTGGTTCATTTCCATTCACCCAGCTCGCTGGTGAAGCCTGTGCCCAGGTTTCAGGAAGTTCTTCGTAGGTGCCTCCCAGCAACTCTACAACATAGTTTTCTAACGGCCCGGATAGTTGTGCCGCGGTTGGATAATCATAGATGAGAGTAAAGGTGATTATTCCGGCTGCCTGAAAATCCTCAGGGAGTGGATCGGGGCAGTTGCCGGTGAAAATGGCGCGATCATCTACAACACCAAGAGAGGCGGCCAGTGTGCCCCCCGCGGAGTGTCCCATGAAAAAGATATGGTCCGGGTCCAGCTGGTAAGTGGCACTGTTGTTAACCACCCAGGATAAAGCGCAGTAGGCATCTTCCAGATTTTTAGGATATTTATGGTTAGGCCATTGGGAGTAGTTAATGGAGACCACCGCATATCCTTTCTTAGAAAATACGTCTCCCCAGAACGAGAATTCTTCTTTTCTGCCGTTACCCCCATGGAACATCAGCAGGGTTGGAAAGGGCCCTTCTTTTCCTCCGGGCAGGTAAAGGTCCAGTGTATGCTGCTTAAGTCCATCGGCCAGGTAAGCTATATCGCGGATCGTTTCCAATTCTGTTGGTTTGGGTGTATCGGTTGGCATAGGCGTTTCTCCCGCAGTGGTTCCTGCCATCTCCAATTCTGTTGGTTTGATTGTATCGGTTGGTATAGGCGTTTTTCCCGCAGTGCATCCTGCCAACAGGAGTAGACAGAGGCACAGGGCTGGGTTCACTTTTTTCATTGGAGCCCCTTCTATTGTGGAGGTAGCTTATATATTGATGAAATCGTTTTGATCCCCGCTGTTATATTTTGGTATTCCTGGAACCCCGGGCTTTGAAAGAAAAACCAACCATCGAGCGAATGAAGAACCAGGAATAATCAATCAAGAGCTGAAAGGGTTAGTTTTTAGGTACGATTGACAGATAATTTTTTTGCCCTTTTGGCTTTATCAATCAGCGGAGGTTCATATCTCAGAAATTGGTTCAGCAGGCCATCCGGGCTTTCATCAATCAGCAGCATGGATTGGTGTTCGGGGGCAACGAACTGGTCCTTCACCATGCGGGTTAAGAATTCCAGCAGGTGGTCATAAAACCCGCTGATATTCAGTATCCCGCAGGGTTTTTTGTGAAATCCCAGCTGGCTCCAGGTTAAGATTTCCATCAATTCCTCGATGGTACCCATCCCGCCGGGCAGGGCGATAAAAGCGTCTGCAAGATCAGCCATCAGTGTTTTGCGACTGTGCATTGAATCCACAATACGCAGATCGGGAAGATTAAGGTAAGCAACCTCCTGATCGGCGAGGGCTTTAGGGATAACGCCAATTACTTCACCTCCAGAATCGATTACAGAAGATGCGATCGCTCCCATTAATCCTACGTTCCCACCTCCATATACTAATCCAATCTTATTTTTTACCAGGCAGTTACCCAAGTCTAATGCTGCTTTGAGGTAAGCTGGATTAGCCCCCGGGCTGGATCCACAAAATATTGCAATTCTTTTCAAAGACCGATTCTGCATTACCGCCTCTCTCATCGAATTTCAATCCATTCCGTGTTATTGGAAGGTCAACTTTAAAACTTTTTCCCCTTCCAGCATTTCCCCGGTCTCCTCAAAACCCAACTTGTAATAAAAGAGGGAGGGATTGCCTTCTCCAGTCACATAGCTGGTTTTAAGTTCGGTTGCGTCTGGTAGGGTTTTTATGTGATCAATGACCTGCAGCATGGCCTGGTAGCCATAGCCCTTGCGCTGGTGGTTTTTGTCGATCATCAGGCGCCACAGGAAATACTCGGGTTTTTCTATCTCAACATGGAGCATCACAAAACCCACCGGCTGATCTCCCAGATAGATCCCTCTGAACCAGGCGGCTTCCCTGCTGTAATAGGCTTCGGCGATAGAGTTGGCGTTTGGCGCGACCAAGGTACCCTGCTCCTCGGCCACTTCCAGGTTCATGATCGGCCAGAGTGTATCCTTGGTGATTTCTTTTAAAGTGATGGATTGACTATTGATGGTGCTCACAAATTCTCCTCTTTAGATGATCTTCCAGGTATTTTACTTCAAATTCCTTCAAGAAATCCTGAAAAATGGAGCCAGGTCACACTCTAGCCTGCTCCAGGAATAGATCTGTCTATAGTCAATATTGAATAATTCTCTGGTTGGGAATGTGACCGGAGGGGAAATTAAACAGTAAATTTCCCCTGAATGATACGCTGAGACAGGTCCTGTGATAATTGGCTAAGGGATCCTTCATGCAATGATCGCCCTGCTTCTTTCTCGCATTTTACCCCCATCAAAATGACATCCAGGGCGGGATGGGTTCCCTTTCAAGGAAATAGGGTAGGTCTCATATTCATTATCTAAATATTATACTCCCAACAAATCTCTGGCAGTAGATCATTCCATTGATTTAGCAGAAACCCGGTGAAAAGTCCAAACCACAAATGCATGATCTATGGGAATGACGGGTGTCCGATTCACACCTGACGAGTAGGTAAGTTTCTGTGAACCGCGAATATGCTCAAAGCCCAAAAAATCTATGTGGTTAGTGCCGCTGTTGAGCATCTCCTCCAGGCTGGGAGGCTCCGGTGTCCCGAACCAGCCGTGTAAGAGCTGGGAGCGGTAGGTAAACAGTTGTATGTTGCCAAGTTCCATGGTTTGTTTTGGACAGCCAAACAAACCGTGGTGATGCATAAATAAAACCGCTGGTGTGTTTTCCCCTTCCTGCAGCGGCCCGATGCTCCAGGTTTGGTTAGCATAAGTGCCTTCAAATTCCAGGGTAGTGAATCCGGTTCCGGGATTGGGTTCGATTTCCATGTAGTGTTTTTCAGGACCGCAGTCACCACCGCCCATTTCTGTCAGGTAGGAGGCTTCATTCATGTTCACCCGGACTTTGCTGGTCCCTGAAAGTTTGCCAGTCAGGGGGTTGATGCCGATTCTTACGGCGTGGTACTCATGCCAAGATAATCCGGAATTCTGCAGATTATATTTGCCCTCCAGTTCAGGGAATTCGTCCAGCAGGTAAAAAGTATAGTGAATATCGCCTACCCAGATCACACAATTCTTCATTTGATCACTGACTTTATTCATCAAGTCATTGGCCGCCTCAGCCGCGCTGCCTCCCAAAAGATTGCCCTGTTGTATCAAATTCATGATTTCATCTTTGTGTCCGCAGTCGGCTTTTTGGGCCAGTTTTTCCGCCATTTCCGCGGTTAGATCCTGGGCTTCCTTGATCAGTTCATTCGCGAGCGCTTCACCCCCTTCAACGCCAGATGACTGAGCTAGCTGAGAAGCATAAACTAGCATGGCTTTCCCGGTTTCATTGGGGTTCTTTTTAGCGAATTTCCTGGCCGCCTCGATCAGTTCCATTAAGAGATCAGTAATTTCATTGTCCGTTCCCTCGTCCCCTGTTCCACCTTCTTCTCCCGATTTATACTGTTTTCCAATCTCGAAATAACGGTTTCTGAAGTCAACAATTTCTTGACTTCCCATTTGCCAGGGTTCAAGATTTTTATCCATGAAATTATGCATTGAGAAGTGGTTCAGGGAACACTGAATTGTCTCGCTATCCAACCGGGTGCATGCCCCTTCCTGGTCGATCCAGGCACCGCTCTCGGGATCAAAGGATTGGAGGACCAGATCATTAACATCGTGCTCATCATCCGTAATGGATACAACGGCTGTTTTGTTTTCCGCCAGGTTGATGGCTTCGCCATCCTGATCCCAGGCGCTGATGTCAAAGGAGAGAATAGCGCCATAAGGATTATCAAGCTCTGCCCAGGCATCATCCATGCAGATTTCCCGGGGGTCGATCTCGGTCAGTTCAAGGAACCCTTCTTGTCCTGTTAGAGCTCCTGGTTCAAGATCCACTGCTAGGTTGGGCGAATCCTGGTCACCCAGCTGGAGATGTGTTTCTGATGTCTCCTGATAATAAAACCCGGCATCTACCGGTGCCAGGGTGACAAAATACAAATCATATTCCCCGCTGTAAGGGCTGGGTTTGGCGTAGTTGGTCACATAGCCGAGGGCCTGGACAGGCACCCAGCCGGAGTCATTGGCCTTGACTTCGCCGTAGAAGACACCAGACATGTCAGTATAGTTCCCGTTGATGCCGATCACCGCGTTGGGGATCGGGTTGTAGTCGGGGTCAACGACAAATACCATGGCTTCTCTGACATCCTCTACCGTTTGATCGGCCCTGTCCGGCTGATAGGGTTGATCAGAGCTGTCCGGTTGGCTGGTTTGCGCGGATGATATTTCAGATGGACTGGGCGATTGGCTGCATGCCTGGCAGATAAGCATGATCAAACCCAGGCAGATAACAAACAAGGCGCTTTTTTGGTTCCTGATCACAATGCCCTCCTCGTAAACAAAATTATCCGGTTGAGAAATAAGTCATACAGGTTTGGGATATCTACTGTTCAATGAAGAAAGGAACGAAGAGAGCGTTTGATGGCAGCAGACAGAGTAATATCGGTTAGTTCATTATAGGTAACGGATAGTGAGAAGTCAAATATTTGAGCTTGCCTGTTATTTAAAATTCAAAAGTGGACAGTTTAAACCTGAAAACTGGACAGTTTAAGCTTGAAAAGTGGACAGCTGCTTTCCTGAACTAGAAACAGGACTTCAGACAAGCTATTATGATAGGAAGTCTAATTGCGAAACCGCGTATGCTGCCGCCAATCCCAGGGTGTTGGTAGCAAAGTGCATGATCACCGCCGGCCAGATAGATTCTGTGCGCTGATAGAGATAAGCAAAGATCAAACCCATCAGAAATATGGGGGGAATGGTGATGGGCTGGAGGTGGACAACCGCAAACAGGCCAGCGCTGATCAAGGCTGCTGCCATCCAGCCATATTTTTCCCGCAGCCCGGTATAAAGAAAACCCCGGAAGAAGATCTCCTCAACCAACGGGGCGATGATGATGCCTGTCAGAAAGATCAACCAGGGTGAAGCGGCGGTATGAAATAGCCCTTCGATCTCGAAAGGGGAGTGGATGCCTTTGAACAGCAAGACCAGGTTGTAGAAAAAGTTAAAGATAAAGGAGAAGATCATCAGCCCGCAGCCGACGGCCACAGTGGTGAGGTCGAATTTCCTCAAACCCAGGGATCGCCAGGGGAGCTTATATTTGCGAATGGTCAATAACCAGGTGGGAATGATCAGCATCAGTTCCCATAGGGCCAGGAACAGCCCAAAATCAAATTCCCAGGCATAGGCTTCCCTGGCAATCCCAAAACCCAGGGAAACCAGCAGCCAGGCCAGGAACAGGGCCAGGCCAACCCAGACATCCCGGGTGGTCCAGGGCACACGGGATCGAGTGGACTGGATTTCCCCCTCGGGAGGGGTTGGTTCATCCATCATATTATTCAATGACAATCCCTTCCAGTCCCTCTTCTGGTTCAGGATAAGCCATTTTCAGGCTTTTTAGTTTGTTTATGATGATCGTTGAAACCACCAGGTTGCGGTACCATTTGCGATTGGCAGGGATGATATACCAGGGAGCATTGTCTGTGCTGGTTTTTATCAGCGCGTCTTCATAGGCTGCCTGGTATTGGTCCCATAATGCCCTTTCCGCCAGATCCCCCTGGCTGAATTTCCAATTCTTGTGGGGTTCGTCCAGACGGGCCTGCAGGCGCTTTTTCTGCTCTTCCCGGTTGATGTGCAGGTAAAATTTCAGAATGGTGGTGCCTTCCTCAGCCAGGGTCTTTTCAAAAGCCCGGATGTGCTCATAGCGCCGGGACCAGATTTCTTCAGGGACCAGATTATGGACCCGCACTACCAGCACATCCTCGTAATGGCTGCGGTTGAAGATCACGATTTCCCCCTTACCGGGCGTGTGTTTGTGCACCCGCCAAAGGTAATCGTGGGCTAGCTCTTTGGAAGTAGGGACCTTGAAACCGGCAACTTTCACGCCCTGGGGATTGACTCCCTCAAAGACATGCCGGATGGTGCCGTCTTTGCCGCCGGTGTCCATGGCTTGCAAGACGATCAGGACCTTATGTTTGCCTTCTGCGAAGAGCAGTTCCTGCAGGGCTTCCAGCTCTTGATTGAGTTCGCGGAGCTTTTTTTTGCCCTCTTTCTTGCTGATTGGGAACAGGCTTTTGTCATTTGGGTCCCATAGGTTTAAGTTCAAAGGTTTCCCGGGTTTTACGAGGTATCTATCCATGGCTTTTCCTTGGTTATCTTGATTGTATCCCGTTCTGGCGTGACCTTACAGGATGAGCAGGATGCTTATCACTCCCAGGATGGTGATTGTGCCGAACATCGCCAACCAGCCCCATTTTCCCTGTTGAGCAAAATAACCCGGGCTGACGATTGCTGTGTAGAAGAGCATGCCCATGGAAATCAGAAAAAGGTTCAGGCTCCAGGGAACAGAACGGAGGATCCCCACACCGCTGATCAGCAAACAGAAAGCGGTGATCATCTCGGCCGCGATATGGAACCAGATGCGGATGGGTTCGGTTTTTAGTTCAGGGATTTGTTGGCCGAGATAGGACATCGTCCACTGGACGATCATGCCAGCACCTACAGTGATAGAAAAAAACGACGCAAATTTCATCCAGGCTCCTTTGACCGGGCGCTTATTTTTTCTTCTAAATAGCCCTGTCTGACAACGTTTTGTTTCTTAGGATGATTTTATCCTGAAATGACCGCTGGACCTAACTTTGGAGCGAAGAAACCCTTTGAATTGTTGATTCTTCAGGATAGAAGGCCGTTGTTCTACCGCATCTTGCCATCAAATATTTAGTTATAATTGATGTATTGTCTATTGGCCTGATTTGTCGACTGTTAATAGCTTCATCCAATCTAACTTGGGACAAGATCATGAATATCACCCTGAAGGAAATTACCACCAGGCGGGAGTTGAAGACTTTTATCCGGTTTCCCCATACGCTTACCCGTGAAAATGATGCCTGGGTGCCCCCCCTGGATATGGATGAGATGAACACGCTCCACTGGGATATCAACCCGGCCTTCGACCACTGCCAGGTCCGCTATTACCTGGCATACCAAAACGGCACAGCTGTAGGTCGCATAGCAGCGATTTACAATCCCCTGCACCGTGATACCTGGGGCCAAAATTTTCTACGGTTCGGCTGGATAGATTTCATAGAGGACACTGAAGTGTCAAAGGCGCTGATGGATCGAGTAGAATCCTGGGCTTCAGAGCTGGGCTGCACTGCTGTTCACGGCCCCCTGGGATTTACGGATCTGGACCGGGAAGGCATGCTGGTGGAAGGTTTCCATGAATTGGGAACCCTGGCCACTCGCCATGATCAGCCCTACTACCACCAGCATCTGGAAAACCTGGGGTACCAGAAAGACGTTGACTGGCTGGAGCATGAACTGGATGTGACCAGCGAGCTTAACGAACGGATCTCCCGCGTGGCGGCTATTGCCCGCAAAAGGTATAAACTCCGGGTCCTGGAGGTAAAAAATAAAAACCAGCTCCTGCCTTACGCGCCAGAACTCTTTGAGATCATCAATGAGGCTTACAGCCACCTTTACGGCGTAATCCATCTTACCGATGCCCAGGTCGAAGCCTATGTCAAACAGTATTTTGGTTTTGTATTACCAGACCTGGTGCCGGTTGTGCTGGATGAAAATGGGCGCATGGTAGGGTTTACCATTGCCATGCCCTCCCTCTCCCTGGCCCTGCAGAAAGGAAAAGGCCGGCTGTTCCCGTTGGGCTTCCTGCATCTGCTGCTGGCCCTGAAGCGCTTTGACCGGGTAGATGTGTACCTGGGGGCGGCGCGTCCGGAATACCAGGGCAGGGGGGTCAATGCCATCATGATGGAAACTTTCTACCTTGCACTACAAAAAAACGGTGTGAAAAAGATCCATGTCAATCCCCAGCTGGAGACCAATAATAAGGTTTGGTCACAGTGGAAGTATTTTAATACCCGCCAGCATAAACGCCGCCGGGTATATATCAAACATCTCTAAACCTCGCAATCCTGATCGATTTTGTGATTGATAACACAAAAAGAACCAGGCCTTCGTTCTGGCCTGGTTCTTTTTGAATCAGTATGTCTGGATGGACTGGATCTCCAAGCAGCTCACTTCGAATCCCTATTCAAATCCCGGAAATGGGCCCGGGCGCAGGACCAGTTCCCTCCACAGGGTCCCTGGTAGTAGGCCAGCACCTCTTCCTGGGAGTAGCCGTATTTCGAGGAAATTTGCAGGGAGGTTTGGGAATCTTTTTTGGATACATCTGCCGAGGACTCCCAGGTTTGATTCCGCAAGGCACTCCGCACACAAGCCCAATTCCCTTCACAACCGTTGAGCAAGTCCATCACGAATTCGGTGTCGGCTGAGTATTTCTTGACCAGCTGCTCAGCGGTTTTTTGATTCTTTTTCTCAGTCTGTTCGGCTTTCGAGTCTTCCCGGAGGGATTTGCGGTACTCCTGCACACCCATGATCAGGATCTCAGCCGCGCTGATCTCATCGGTAGCCATGGAGTAAGCCTGCTTGAGGTCACCCCAGCTGTCGGCAGATAACCGGGCCTCGGCAATTTCGGTCCAGTCCACTTCATTGCGCTCTGCGAAGCTGGCAGCGTGTTTGAGCTCTGAGAGGGTCATGCCGTCCGCCAGATATTTGTCCAGCACCTCGTAATCTGCTTCCAGGTCAGCTGCCAGCCGATAGAATTGGGAAAGTTCACCGGGTGTGGCACCTGCGGTGACCCGGGCCAGAGCGTCGTCGAAATCAGCTTCAAAGTGGGTCACAGAACGGATCGCGGTACGAACATCACCCAGGGTGTAGTCTTCACTCATTACCAAAGCCATCAGATCCCCAATACCCTGCTCCTCGAGCACTTCTGCGAAGCGGTTGAGCTGAAGCAGGCCGCCCCAGCCGCTTTCATCCATGTGCCAGGCCAGGATTTCCTCCCAGGTCAGCTCGATCGATTTCGTCAAATTATAGGCCATCCACATCCGACCAAAACCGAGGTTATTCTCTTCTCCCTCATTGTCGAACAGGGTGTAAATATCCTCGCAGCTGTATTCCTTGTCAGCCTGGTCAGGGAATATGCTGCTGACTGCGTCGGCAATTTTCTGGGCAGTGGGATGGCAGGCGTCTTCCGGATCAGCAACCACTACCGGCAGGGATGCGCTGGCGGTGAAACCGCAGCCGTCAGTCACCGTGGCTTTAACATGATACTTCCCGGCTTCAGAGTAGGTCGCGGCCGCGGTTTCCGAAGTAAGGGGTCCTGTAGTTTCACCACCATCCAGATCCCATTCATAGGTATAGGGCAGTGTGCCCTCAGTGGCATTCGCGGTAAATGCAACCTGGCCGTCTTCCCCAACAACAAAAACCGGTGGAGAGGGCACGCTGGTGAGGGAAACTTCTGGGCCTTCCAGGGTCAGGGTTTCTTCCAATTCTCCAGATCGATTCTCTCCATTGACTTCGAATACTTCCACGGAAATCTCGTAATCTCCCTGGTCTATGTAGCTGTGAGATAGAGTGACATTTGCTTCAACCGACGGGACCAATCCGGTCGAGTCCCCGTCGCCGAAATCCACGTAATAGATATAGGACTCTGCCTCAGCTGGTTCCCAGTTGAGGCTAAATTCCAGTTCTCCGGTACCCCCGCTGCAGTCTACTTCGTGCCCCAAGAATACGGTAAGATCCTCAGGGGTACCCGCCAGGGCGCTGCCGGCTACTGCTCCGGTGCCGAGGACCATGATGGTCAGGATGACAAGAGATTTGAATAGGTTGATTTTCTTTTTCATATTTTCCTCCGATCACTGAGGCTTGTTTAGGATGGATGAATTCGAATGACTTTAGCTTATTTCCCGCTGGATCCGTTGCCAGGGCTGTTTCCCGGATTTTCTGTGCCGCTCTGGCCTCCATCAGGATTACCCCGACCGTCCTGGACGCCATTGCCTTGCTTGTGGGGATTATCTTTGCCCATTTTCTCACGGAAGATATTGGGATCTTTGATTCCGCTTTCGACTAGCTCAAGGCGTTCCTGGACCTTTTCCTGAGCCTTCAGGAGCCCTGGAGGTCCACCCTGGGGATGTTCTTTTCCATGTTCCGTCATGATCTGGATCTGCTTCTGTAAGTTGTTCTCGATCTGGCGGAGGGCTTTTTCCATGCCCTGGCTTTCCATTTTGGCGGTCTGTTCAAGCGCCTTTTGGGTGTGCTTTTCCAGGAGGGCGAGTGCTTTGTCGGATACTTCCTCACCAGCAGCCATTTGAGCTTGAATTTCCTGCAGGCGGCGGTTCGCGAAGGATATATAGAGATCCAACTTTTCCTCTGGATCACTTTCCAGAGTGACCTGGATTTCTTCTGTGAGAGTTTTAACCCCATAAAGCAGATCATCAGGTTGAGCGGCCTGGGCTGCATAGATTGTCCCGCCCAGGCTGGAGAGAGCGACCACGATCACAGCTGTGATGGCTGCAAAGCGCGTCACCCAGGCCCGCCTTCCCAGGGGTTTCCCCTGTCGGGCGGACTTGCGAGAGGCAGATCGGCGCGGATTCAGGCTTTTCACCTGCGCCATATAATCTTCCCTTCCTGTATGGCTGGCCTGCAAGTCCCTTATGGGAACATCCTGCAAGCTTTCGAGCATTTTTTTCAATTTGGGATTGATTTCGTGGTTGTTCATAAGTCATCCTCGTATAAATGGTTCTGCCCTATATGACGCCAAATACCCTGTTTGGATACGGGTAAAAATATTTTTTAGAAATAGGGATTGTTATTGAGGGACCAGGTTGATTTATCCCGGGGATGGGTCTTCGCCCTCGAGCAGGATCCGCTGCAAGGCAGCCACTCCCCGGTGCTGCAGGGCTTTAACTGACCCCAGGGATTTTCCCATTGTCTGGGCGATCTCAGTTGAGCTCCAGCCTTCCAGGTATTTCAGGGTCAGGACCTGGCGTTGGTCCGGTGTGATCAGCCGCAAAGCCTGGCGTACCCTTTCAGAACCTTGCTTTTCATCCAGGATACTCGATGGTCCGGGGCTGTCTTCAACCAGGCGGTCTTCATCCAGTTCCTGAGCAGGAGGCGGCTCCCGGCGGTAGAGGTCGGTGATCAAATTATGGGTGATGCGGTAGAGATAAGCGCGCAGGTGGTCCTGGGGGCCTCCGCCGTGTTCCAGCGCAGTAAGGAACCTGCGAAAGGTCTCCGCCATGAGATCCTCGGCAACCTGGGCTGTGCCGACATGTTTGTAGGCATAGGCATACAGGGCATCGCTGTACAGGTCGTAGATCCTGGCCAGGGCTTCCTGGTCAAATGTACGAGCCTGCTGGAGGAGTTTTTCCGGGTTACTGGACATAGCTGCCTAAAATAAGACGCAGGTATCAGTATTTAGATACGGTTTCCCATTACTGCCGAATTGTAACAACAACTTCTTAAATTATCACTGGATGCTTGCAAGACTGTAATGTTGGGTTTTATTCCCCCCTGACCTTTTTGCCTGGTACATGGCATTATCTGCCGCAGAGATCAGGTCCTTCACGTTTTCTGCCGGGATGCCTGGATAACAGGCAATTCCCAGGCTGATCGAGAGATCAATTTCCAGGTCGGAGCAGTCAATGGTCTCAGTGATGACGCTGTGCAATCGATCCCCAAATTGCTGAGCTTGATCCCTGGATGTATTCGGCAAGAAGAACAAGAATTCATCTCCCCCGAAGCGGCAGGCCAGGTCGCTTTCGCGCAGGTTGGCGAGGATCGCTTCTCCAAAAAACTCCAGGGTCTGGTCGCCGGTGAGATGTCCAAAATGGTCATTGATCTCTTTAAAGTTATCCAGATCAGCGATGATCAGGGCATAGGGCAACCCTTCTCTCAGGGCTACTTTATGAAAATAATTGGCTCGTTCCAGAAACTCCCGTCTGGTCAGCAGTCCGGTCAGAGAGTCGTAGGTAGCTAACAGGCGCATTTCGGCTTCCAGCCGGTCTACCTTTAAGAACAAACCGACTATAAACCAGCTCATCATCGGTGCGATTGTCAGGGTCACCAGAACCGAGATCAACAACACCGTATTGAGGTTAAGTTCCACATTGAGTTTGATAACTAGCACGGTGAAGGCCAAGGTGGACGCCAGGGCGATTGCGATTGTTAGTGCTGATAACAAGGCAACTGTACGTATCTGACCGATCTTGCTGATGAAATGACGCATAAACTCTTTGCTTTCTAGATAAAAAAAGCCCCATCTATTTTGTAGCATGGTAGCATTGAAATCCGCTTTATCAACGGTCAGGAAATAACAACTTTGTGAGGAAAGGGGAAAAGACTGGCCAGGTCCTTACAAAACGCCCTCAATCAACTTCCTGGAGGTCTTTTGAGGCACTTGATGATTGCCTGGTAGTACTGTATGCTCGCCAACCCAAGTCCGCCCCCGATCCCGATGTAGAGGATACCCAGCAGGGGTTTTGGGATGGGAGTATATTTCCTCAAGGTGATACCCAGGGCGATCATAAATAAAACCAAAGGATAGCTGTGCCATTCCTGGAAAGCAAACAAACAAGGTTTCTCAACTGACAGATTAAGAATCCGGTGGCTGTTCTTCCGGGCCAGCCTGGAAAAGCCAAAAAAATAGATCAGCCCGGCCAGGAATACGCCAGGCAGCCAGTAAATCCAGGCCTTATCCACAGCTGGGGAAAAGATCCATCCCCAGGCCAGGGAAATCAGAAATATGCCAACACCAGTCCACATCAGCCCAGCGGTTAATAAAAGCCATTTTTTTGATAATCCGGGTTTGAGTTGTTTTAGAAATTCCATTCCCTGTTTATACCACTTTTTTCCTGGCTGAATTTGATTTTTTTAAAACATGTATACTAGTTCTATCAGCCTTGCAGTAGAGTAAGAATAATGTTAACCGATAGGAGTAAATAGTGAGGATTCCCCCGGAACTATTCGTTTTTTTATCCGATCTGAAGGAGAATAACAACCGTCCCTGGTTCCAGGAAAACAGGTACCGCTATGAAAAATTCCTAAAACAGCCCTTGCTGGCTTTTATCGCCGCTTTTGCTGACCGGCTGCTCACCATCAGCCCTTATTACAGGGCTGTGCCCAAAGTGACCGGGGGATCGCTGTTTCGCATTTACCGGGACGTCCGTTTCAGCAAGGATAAACAACCCTATAAGACCTGGGCGGGGATGCATTTCCGCCATGAGCGGGCTCGAGATGTGCATTCCCCGGGTTATTATCTCCATCTCGAGCCTGGCAACGTGTTCATCAGCTGTGGGATCTGGAAGCCGAACAACGAATCCCTGGGGAGGATCAGGCGGGTACTCCTGGAACATCCCCAGCGTTGGATTTACGCCAAGCAGGAAGAGAAATTCGCTTCTCTCTACCAGCTGGTGGGGGAGTCCTTGAAGCGGCCTCCCCGGGGGATCGGTCCTGGTCACCCCCTGATCGAGGATCTTAAAAGGAAGGATTTCCTGGCTTCAATAGAGATAGACGAAAGGACCGCTACCCGGCCGGATTTTCTTGATTATTATGTGGAAACCTGCCAGACCGCTGCTCCATTGATGCGATTTTTGACCGAATCCCTTGGCTTGTCCTGGTAACAGGTGTATCTTCTCTGCCAGCCAGCAGCTGGCGCTTTGCCCTGTCTTCTTCCCCCAATGCAATTAATAAGGGCGATTCAACAATCGCCCTTTTCCACTCATTCAGCCTTATTCCATTCCAGGAGCTTAGCCCTCGATCAAGGCTTTCAATTTTTCCAGGGATGTTCTTTCAACATCCTCATGGATGCTATTCCCGTGGGAATCCATGGTAACGACAACCGGGAATCGATTGACTTTTAACACCCAGATGGCTTCCGGAACCCCAAAATCAAGCTTATAGACACCAATAACTTCCTCCACTGATTCCGCGATCAAGGTGGCCGCACCACCAATAGCGTGGAAATAGGCGGCGGGCAGATCCTGGCAAGCCTGGAGGGTGTTGGCTCCCATCCCCCCTTTCCCGATCACCCCGCGCATATTAAAGTGGTGCATCACTTCGCTCTGGTAGGGTTCCTCCCGGATGCTGGTTGTCGGACCGGCAGCCACAAATTTGTAGTCCCCGGTGTCCAATCCCGACACCACTGGTCCGCAGTGGTAGATTAAACTTTCCTTAAAAATTGGTTGAATGGCTTCGTAAACTTCCAGATCATCACCAGTGGGTTCCCTGGTTTTCCGGATAAAAGTGTCGATCATCCACTTATGAACTGCGTCTCTGCCTGTAGCCAGGACCCCTGTTAGGACCACAGTATCTCCAGTATGTAGTTCCCGGATGGTTTCCGGAGAGATGGGGATGGTGATTTCTCTCATGCTTCTACTCCTTCAGATATTTGCTTATCAGCAGATCCAATTTGCCCCTGGTTGCAGCGGGCATGGCCGCCGGATTGGTGATCATGGCGTTCTCCAAAGCGGACTGGCACCCGCAGGAGCGTTTTTCTTCGGGCGGGTTTTCTGCCAGATAGGCCAGCGCGTTCTTGGCGTGATCGGTATTTTGGGCCAGGATCTTCAATACCATTTCAACTGAGACCTCCTCTTCCCGGGTATGCCAGACATCATAATCAGTTATGTGAGCGATGGCTGCATAACACATCTCGGCTTCCCTGGCCAGGAATGCCTCCGGGGCGGCTGTCATGCCGATGATTGACATGCCCCAGGAGCGGAAGGTGTTAGACTCAGCCCGGGTAGAAAAACGGGGACCTTCGATGATCACAAAAGCTCCCTGGTCATGGACTCTACCCCCAGTGCTTCTAAGTGCCTTGACCAGATAGTTTGATAAATCTGGGCAGTAGGGGTCTGCTGTGCCTACATGAGCTGTAAAGCCGTCCTCGAAGAAGGTGTTCTTACGGCCTTTGGTCATATCCATGATCTGGTCTGGGACGACAAGGTCGCCGGGTTTGTAATCCTCGCGCAGGGAGCCGCAAGCGTTGATGCTAATCACCCGGGTCACTCCCAGGGATTTCAAGGCGTAGATATTGGCCTGGTAATTCACCTGGCTGGGATTAATTGGATGTCCCTGACCGTGTCGGGCCAAAAAAAGGATCCGCTGCCCGGCCATTTCTCCTTCCAGGATGGGGCTGCTGGGAGGTCCGAATGGCGTCTTCGGAAGATGTTCTGTGATTTTGAAAAGCCCGGGGATCTCATACAAGCCCGATCCACCGATGACTGCAAAAAGAGGAGATGTGTTCATGTAAATTCCCGGGAATGACCAGCCCTGTTGGTTTGTATTGGCTCGATATTGAGATTATAGAAGAACCCCAACTATTCCACAAGATTGACATTCATCACCCTTCTGTCCGCCGAGTCACTGGAGAATCATCTCTGAAATCTTAAAATGGTGCTGGAAAATTGGACTTAATTATGTATACTGAAGGATAAGATGAATACCAACTCCAGCGGATTTGAGGAAGTAGCCCATACTGCGGATCTTGAGATCAGAGCTTGGGGGAAAGATTTGAATTCCCTCTTTCGTGCCGCAGCTGATGGTATGTTCCATCTTTCAGGCATTGAGGAATACGAGGAGGGATTTTCTGCTATCCGGGAGGAAATCTCCCTCAACGCCATGGATTTTGAGGGACTGCTGATTCTCTTCCTGGAAGAGCTTCTCTATCGCTTGACTGAAGATTACATGCTCTTTGACATTAAGAAGCTCACTATCAATGATAATTTCTCGCTTAAGGCGAAATTGCGGGGGAATCAGATCAAATCTTACCAGCGAGATATTAAAGCCGTCACTTACCACCGGCTAAACATCAAGAAATCAAGGGACGGCTATTCTGTTAATATCGTTTTTGATATCTGAATCGAAAATTTAAAGGTTGTCTTGCATGGTTTCCAGATCTGATCTGCAGCAGATTACCCCGTATGAGTGGGAGATTCCTGTCTCTCACCGTCCGGACATGCGCGTCCCGGTCCGCCTCTTTGCATCTGAAGAACTGCTCCAGGAAATTACCCGTGATAAATCCCTGGAACAAGCTGTCAACGCCGCTACTCTGCCCGGATTGGCAAGTGCAGTGCTGGTGATGCCGGATATGCATCAGGGATACGGTTTTCCAATTGGAGGGGTGGCAGCCACCCGCTACCCGGAGGGTGTGATATCTCCCGGGGGAATCGGTTATGACATCAACTGCGGCGTGCGCCTGCTGGCCAGCCGCCTGCTCTATCAGGAGGCCAAGCCCCACCTGGAAGATCTGGCTACTGCACTCAACCAGTTCTGCCCCAGCGGTGTGGGAACAGGGGGAAGGCAACGCTTTTCCCTCCGGGAAACCGGGGAGGTTTGCCGGAATGGATCCCAATGGGCTCGAAGGAAAGGATTTGCGAGCGATCAGGATTTGCGCCGGACCGAAGAAGGGGGACGGATCTCAGGGGCAGATCCCCGGTACATCAGCCCTCGAGCCTGGCAGCGGGGCAGCAGCCAGGTGGGCTCGCTGGGTGCCGGGAATCATTTTATCGAAATTGACCTGGTGGAGAGTGTTTTCGATCCTGAGGCCGCCCGGGTGATGGGCCTCCAGGAAGGTTATCTGGCTTTGCAGATCCACTGCGGATCCCGGGGATTGGGACACCAGGTGTGTTCAGATTATGTCAAGAGCCTGCAATCCGCTGTGGACCGTTATGGTATCCAGCTGCCGGATCGGGCCCTGGTCTGTGCTCCGATGGATACGCCGGAAGGGGAAGCCTACCTTTCAGCCATGGCCTGCGCTGCGAATTATGCTTTTGCCAACCGCCAGGTGCTGAGTCACCAGGCCCGGGAAGCATTTGAGAGTGTGCTGGCCGGCAGAGTCAAAAATTGGGGGTTAAGCCTGGTCTATGATGTAGCCCACAATATCGGAAAGATTGAAACCCATTCGATTGGCGGAAAGGAAATTGAAGTCTGTGTGCACCGCAAAGGCGCCACCCGGGCATTTGGCCCCGGAGCAGAAGACTTGCCGTCGGAATATGGGAAGATCGGCCAACCGGTACTGGTGCCGGGAAGCATGGGCACCTCCTCCTGGGTGCTGCGTGGCACTGAGGGAGCCATGCGGCGATCATTAGGGTCATGCTGTCATGGGGCAGGGCGGGTGATGAGCCGCTCGAAGGCTAAAAAAACCATCAGGGGAGAAGACCTTAGGGCGAGCCTGGAAAAAAAAGGCATTACCATCCGGGCTGGTTCAATGGCCGGCCTGGCTGAGGAAGCACCCGCAGCGTACAAAGATGTGGATGTTGTGGTGGATACGGTTGTCCAGGCAGGAATTGCAGCGCCGGTAGCCCGTTTAAAACCCCTGGTGGTTATCAAGGGATGATCAATTTCAACAGATAGAGGCGGTTTTCCCCCGGGTGAGCTGGATCAGATCCGCCCCTGTCAGCCTGATATTCAAACCGAGTTCTCCCCCGGAGATATGGATGGCTTCATGACTGAGTGCGGATTGATCGATCAGGATCTCAAATCCGCGGTTGACAAGCGCCAGAGGGGAAATGCCCCCTGCCTGCAGCCCGGTGAAATTCTCCGCCTCGCTTTGGGTCGCCGGGGAGACTTTCTTTTCCCCTAATACCCGGGCCAGAGCTTTGAGGTCCACTTCCTTGTTCCCGGGGACAACAGCCAGAATGGGTTTGCCCGGTCCCCTGCGCGTAATGACAATGCTCTTGAACACGATTTCGAGAGGAACATCCAGCAGCCGGGCAGTTTCCTCAGCGCCCAATTTCTGTTTTGGAAGCTCATAGGCCCGATAGATGATCTTGCGGTTGTCCAGCAGTCTGGTGACATTATTGCTGATCATGAATTTTCCCTTTGATTTCCTTAACCCTATTGTAGCAGGCCTGGCAAACTCGCAGTCAGTCAGGAAATATGATAAGCTATTTAGGAATTCCTTGCAGATTATCAACCATTATAAAAGGGGAATATCATGCGGCAATATCTGGATTTAATGCAGCATATCCTGGATCAGGGTGTAGAAAAAGGGGACCGGACAGGAACGGGAACGAGATCGGTGTTTGGTTACCAAATGCGCTTTGATCTGGCCCAGGGATTTCCCCTGCTGACTACCAAGAAACTGCACCTCAAATCCATCATCTACGAGTTATTATGGTTCTTAAAAGGGGATACAAATATCCAATACCTCAAAAAACACGGGGTGCGTATTTGGGATGAATGGGCGGATGAAAACGGGGATCTGGGACCCGTATACGGTTTCCAATGGCGATTTTGGCAGGATCCCGAAGGGGGTGTCGTTGATCAGATCTCGCAAGCGGTCGAACAGATCAAAACCAATCCCAACTCACGCCGGATCCTTGTCAGCGCCTGGAATGTCGGTCAGATTGAAAAGATGGCCCTGCCGCCCTGCCATTTATTGTTCCAGTTTTACGTTGCGGGAGGCAGATTGTCCTGCCAGCTTTACCAGCGTTCAGCGGATGTCTTTCTGGGCGTGCCGTTCAACATCGCCTCCTATTCTCTGCTGACCCTGATGATCGCCCAGGTTTGTGGTCTCAAGCCGGGTGATTTTGTGCATACCCTGGGTGACGCTCACCTTTACCTGGATCATCTGGATAATGCCCGCCTGCAGCTGGAACGCAAACCGTACCCGCTGCCAACCATGAATATCAACCCCCGGGTGGACTCGATTTTTGGGTTTGAATACGAGGACTTTCAACTTGAGAATTATCAAGCTCATCCCCATATCAAGGCCGAGGTTTCGGTATGATCCTATCTATCATCGCCGCGCTGGATGAAGAGGGCGGCATCGGATTCAAGAATCAAATCCCCTGGCATTTACCAGTGGATCTGGGGCGTTTTAAGAAGCTGACTATGGGTCACCACCTCATTCTTGGAAGGAAGACCTATCAATCGATTGGGAAGCCCCTCCCCGGGAGGAGGATGATTGTCCTCTCCCGGAATCCGGAATACAAGCTGACAGGCAGCCGGCTGGCCGGATCCCTGCAGGACGCGCTGCAAATCGCCCGGGATGCGGGGGATAGTGAGGTTTTTGTGATCGGGGGAGCGGAAATCTATCAATTGGCCCTGCCGATAGCGGATAGGATGTATTTATCCCACGTGCATACCACCAGCAAGGCGGATGTATATTTTCCAGCGTATGACGCCGATAATTGGTTGAAGATCTGTGAACAGGAGTTTCCAGCAGACCAGGCCAATCCCATCGGGCACACGTTCAGGCACTTGATCCGGAAGATCTCCCCCTGATCAATTTTTCCTGGGTTCCTTCCCTGCCAGCAAATTGATCTTTTCCCAGGGCTTCATGTCCGTCTGCAGCGCCAGCAGCTCACGCAGCTCGAAGAGCTGATCACGCAAGCCAGCAGCGGTTTCAAATTCCAGGTTTTCGGCGGCGGCCAGCATCTGTTTTTCCATCTCAGTGATGATGTTTTTCAGTTCAGGCAACGGGATATTCCCGAAGCCAGGCTGATACTCCCCGCTGCTTTCAGCTACCGCTCTCATCTTAACCCTCTCAGTGATGTCCGAGATTGATTTCTTGATGCTCTCAGGCTCGATGCCGTGTTCCAGATTGTAGTCGACCTGTTTTTGGCGCCGCCGGTTAGTTTCCTCCAGGGCAGTTTCCATGGCTGGTGTGATCGAGTCAGCGTACATGATCACCTTGCCCTTGACGTGACGGGCTGCCCTTCCGATAGTCTGGATCAGGGCAGTATCCGAACGCAGGAATCCAGCCTTGTCTGCGTCCAGAATGGCAACCAGGGAAACTTCGGGCAGGTCCAGTCCTTCCCGGAGCAGGTTGATACCCACGATCACATCATAGATACCCAATCTCAAATCCCGCAGAATGCCAACTCTCTCCAGGGTGTCAATTTCCGAGTGAAGATAGTGAACCTTGACCCCGCTCTCCTCGAGATATTTGGAAAGGTCCTCGGCCATCCGTTTGGTCAGGGTTGTTACCAGGACCCGTTCACCTCTTTCTGAACGCTGGTGGATCTCCCCCAGCAAATCATCTACCTGCCCTTCGATAGGACGAACGACCACTTCTGGATCGATCAAGCCTGTTGGGCGGATGACCTGGTCAACCACTTCAGCGACCTTTCCCAACTCATAAGGCCCGGGAGTGGCAGAGGTATAGATGGTGTAGCCCATCTTGTTTTCGAATTCCTCGAATTTAAGAGGACGGTTGTCCAGGGCGGAGGGCAGCCGGAATCCATATTCCACCAAGGTGGCTTTGCGAGAGCGATCGCCGTTGAACATACCCCGGATCTGGGGAATGGTCATATGGGATTCATCCAGAATCAAGAGGTACTCCTGCGGCAGGTAGTCCATCATCGTCCAGGGCGCCGAATTAACTGGACGCTGATCTAGATGCCGGGAATAGTTTTCGATCCCCGAGCAGTAGCCCACCTCGCGCAGCATTTCCAGGTCATATTTTGTCCGCTGCTCGATGCGCTGGGCTTCCAGCAGCTTGCCGTGGCGGTTAAATGTGATCACCTGGTCGATGAGTTCGTCTTCGATATCCTTGATCGCCCGTTTGAGTTTTTCTTCCTCTGTGATGAAGTGTTTGGCTGGGTAGATATTGATTTCCCCGGCCTCTTCCAGGATTTCCGCTGTTACCCGGTCAATTCGTGAGATCCGCTCCACTTCATCTCCAAAGAAGGAGACCCGGTAGACATACTGGTCGTCATAAGCCGGGGCAATTTCCAGCGTATCACCTCTCACCCGGAAAGAACCTGGCCGGAGATCGATATCATTGCGGGAATATTGTCCTTCGATAAGTTGGCGCAACAGAGCGTTGCGGCGGTAAACAGATCCGACCCGCAACTCAATAACCACACTCCCGTAAGCTTCGGGATTGCCAAGGCCGTAAATGCAGGAGACAGAGGCAACGATAATTACATCTTTGCGGGACATCAGCGCTGTGGTAGCAGCCAACCGCAATCTGTCAATTTCTTCGTTGATTGCAGTTTCTTTTTCGATGAACAGGTCCTGATGGGGCACATAGGCTTCGGGCTGATAGTAATCATAGTAGCTGACAAAATACTCCACAGCGTTTTCAGGGAAGAATGACTTGAATTCCGCATAAAGCTGGGCAGCCAGGGTCTTGTTGTGGGCGATCACCAGGGCAGGCATCTGGGTCTTTTCGATCACATTGGCAATCGTATAGGTTTTTCCCGTACCGGTAGCGCCCAGAAGGACCTGGTGCTGTTGGCCGTTTTTGATTCCCTGGAGGAGTTTTTCTATTGCCTGGGGTTGGTCGCCCATGGGCTTGAACGGGGCCTGCAACTTAAACTTCATAACCTTCCTCACTCACGAATATAGATTGGGTTGCTGTATATCCATCCTCTGCGCCTGCCCCGATAAGGGAGGTAAACTTCAACCCGGTAAATTCCCGCAGAGGTTACCTCAATGCTGCACCGGGTACGGTTCCGCCATTTCTTGACCATGATCCCGTTTCTGATCAAGACACACTCCCCGGGCAGGGGGATGTTGATCTCCAGGGTTGTGCTATCCAGAAGGGGGATTTCATCTCCCATGATCGCTTCATCCTCTCCAGAAGCGGCTGTAAATTGGAAGCCGGTAGTCGGGAAAGGGAGATCATACCCAATAAACGCATGCCCTGCGCGCAGTGCTTGATATATTAAACCCTGATCGACCTCAAATCCACCTGTTAATTCTGTTGGCAGCAGCAGATGAGTGTTTACAGACTTGAAATGAACCTGGTAGGGGAACAGGGTCTTTTTGATAGGGCCCAAACTGGCATGCAGGGCATGGGCATCGGAACCACCAACAGCAACAACGCGCAAACCGCTGCTGGTCAGCCTGTCCCAGATGGCAAGGGTCTCCTGAATGGGACCGCGGGCGATTCGTTTCGGAAGATGAGCATACCACAGGGCGGAGGGGATGTTTTTCAGCCTGGTTTTGAATTCCGAGAAGCCATTCCAGAGTTCGATCCCGGTAAACCCAATCACATCCCATTTATCCCAGGAAAAATCACCCTGGTTGAACTTGGCGGCTGCTGGATCGATCGGGTGGGCTATGAAGGAAAGACCGCCCAGGTCATTGACTCGATCCACCAGCTGCTGGGTATCCGATGCCAGGCCTGCGAGTTCCTGACCAGCGCCAAAGACCAGCAAGTGGTTGTTCCTGGCTGGTGTGTTGTCATCGTGGATCTCTTCCCCAACCAGCACCAATACGCGCTTATCTCCGCGGGTGTGGTAGCCTTCCTGGCCCTGTACCAGGATATTGTGGTCAGTGATGATCACTGCGTCCAACCCGGTGTCCAGGGCAGCTTCAGCGATCTCCTGATGGCTGCCTGTGCCATCTGAATGTGCAGTATGTATGTGCAAGTTAATGATTATTTCTGACATGATCTATTCCCCTTGATAGTATTGGGTAGACGGGAGCTTCTTGACGTTCTCCCTGTAGAGAAGGTATAATCGCCCTGCTTGATATTAGATTAACAGTGAAAATAAACGATTGACAGAAACTGGTTTGAGCTTATGCTTTCTGTTGGTCTGGGAGGTTTTTGTGGCGACATATCTGAACATAGGATTGATTATTACCTCTGCAGCCCTGATTGCCAGTGTAATTCTACAGAGCAAGGGAGCTGGTCTGGGTGGATTAACAGGTGGTGATGCAGGTGGTGTGTTTTCTGCTCGGCGGGGTATTGAGAAGACCTTATTCCGAGTGACTATCGGACTCAGTGTATTGTTTTTTGGATTGGCAATCGCCTCAGTAATTGTAACAGTTTAATAGGAAGATCGGCTTGGTATAGGTTGACATGTTCTGCCTCTGATTGCCGGAAAATATGGATTTCCATGTTTTCCGGCTAGGTTTAACGGGAGGGGGAAGAAAAACTACAATACTGCAGGAAAAATACCATGAAACTGATTAGAAAACTGCGCTGGCAAATATTGATCATTGTCCTGGCACTGGTTGTGATTGGCTTTGTCCTCTGGGGACAGCAGGCTGAGCCTGTGCTTGTGGAAGCCCCAGAACCTACCAGCGGCGGATTATACACGGAAGGCATTGTAGGTTCCCTGATACGGTTGAATCCTCTCCTGGCGGAATTCAATCCCCCGGATCAGGATCCGGTCAGTCTGCTTTTCAGGGGATTGATCCGCTTCGACAGCACCGGCCTGCCGCAGCCGGATCTCTCCAGCGCCTGGGGAATCTCGGCGGATGGAGATGTATATAACTTTTCCCTTCGGCCAGATGTGTTCTGGCATGATGGCGAGCCGGTGACCAGCGCGGATGTGGTCTTTACGGTCAATTTGCTCAAGGATCCAGAGTTTCCGGTCCCTGAAGATCTGGCAGAATTCTGGGAGGAAATCGAAATTGTCAGCCTGGATGAAAGAAATTTCCAGTTCAGGCTCCCGGAGGCATATTCCCCATTTTTGGGATACCTTGATTTTGGTATTTTGCCTGCCCATTTGCTGGGGGATCTTTCCCCCACGGAAATCGTCGATGCGCCCTTTAATCTGCAGCCAGTGGGCACAGGACCTTTTCAGTTTGACCGCTTGATCGTTGAAGATGATCAAATTACTGGTGTTATTCTCAAGCAGAATCCGGATTTCTTCGGGCAGCAAGCTTACCTGGATCAGGTTGCTTTCAAATACTTCCCGGACTCCCATACGGTTTGGGAGGCTTATCAGGCAGGGGAAATCCAGGGTATCGGGGAGATATCAGATGACATTCTTGCAGATGCCCTGGCAGATGAAAATCTGCGTTTTTACACCAGCCGCTTGCCCGAAATGACCCTGGTGCTGCTCAATTTGAACAACCCGGAGCTTCCCTTTTTGAGGGAAGTGGATCTGAGAAAAGCTTTGCTGCAGGGTATTAATCGTCAGTATCTTGTGGATCATCTCAACCAGGGGCAAGCCATCATCGCAGATGGTCCTGTCTTCCCCAAAACTTGGGCTTATTACGAGAATTTACCCCGTTATGAGTATGACCCCGAATTCGCCATTGAGATCCTCAAAGACCTTGGGTATACCTTCCCGAGCGAAGGAGTAACTGCCCGCGAGAATGAAGACGGGGACCGCCTGGAAATGGAGTTGATCTACCCTGAATCCGGAATTCACGCTCAGATTGCCCGGGCTATCCAGGAAAATTGGACGACACTTGGATTCAAGATCACTTTGCGCTCCTTGCCCTATGAAGAACTGATGGATAGACTTGAATCCCGGGAGTATGAGGCTGCCCTGGTTGATATAAATCTAACCGGTATGCCTGATCCGGATCCTTATCCTTTTTGGCATCAAACCCAGGCGACGAATGGGCAAAATTATTCCACGTGGAACGACCGGCGGGCCAGTGAATATTTGGAACAAGGCCGGTTGGTTCTTGATCTTGGGGAACGTGCCCGGCTGTATAAAAATTTCCAGGTGAGATTCCATGACCAACTGCCAGCCCTTCCGCTCTATTATCCTGTGTACAGCTACGGTGTTGCCGCAGAGGTTAAGGGCGTCCGAATCGGCCCGATTTTCAAGGCTTCTGATCGGCTCAATACCATCACGGATTGGTATATTTTCGTGGAGGTGCCGGGCGGGCTGGAACCGACCAATGACAAATCAGCAGGGGAATAAACCACCTGCTGATCACCATGGAATTAAGTCCAGGGGAAGTTCAGCGTGGACAAAGAACTAACTCAACCCGAACAAGAAACTCAACAACAAAAAGAAGCCTGGTTCGCGATTAAAGCGAACCAGGTCATCTCAATCTTGAATGTTAACCGCGAAGAGGGTCTTTCCAATTCGGAAGCCCAATTACGCTATGACGCTTATGGGGCCAATGAACTCCAGGAAGCCCCCCCCGCCAGCATCTGGGTAAAGATCTACGAGCAATTTGCCAACTTTGTGGTCATCCTGCTGTTGGCTGCAGCTTTGATCTCGGTCGTGGTGGGCGACTGGATTGAAGCCGCGGCAATCATGACTATCGTGGTGCTGAATGCCGTCCTGGGTGTGGTCCAGGAAAGCAGGGCGGAAGAAGCCCTATCCGCCCTGAAGAAGATGTCGGCTCCGGATGCCAACGTACTCCGGGAAGGACACCGTCAGGCCATACCAGCCCGGGATGTTGTGCCGGGTGATATTGTTTTCCTGGAGGCGGGAAACTATGTGCCGGCTGATGTGCGGCTGCTGGAAACAGCCAATCTTCGGATCGAAGAGGCTGCCTTGACCGGAGAATCGGTAGCAGTCACAAAAAACGCCAACCTTGAGCTGGAAGACGATGCCGCTTTGGGGGATCGGAAAACCATGGCCTATACCGGTACCGTCGTCAGCTACGGCCGGGGAGTGGGCGTGGTGGTCAACACTGGCATGGAAACGGAGATAGGACAGATCGCTACCATGCTTCAGGATGTGGACGAGGGCGATACGCCGCTTCAGAAAAGGCTGGACAGTTTTGGACGCACTTTGGGTTGGGTGACCCTGGTCATCTGTGGGGTGGTCTTTGTGGAAGGCATGATCACAGGAACCCCTCCGCTGGAAATGTTTATCATCTCCGTCAGCCTGGCTATCGCCGCTGTTCCCGAAGGACTGCCTGCTGTAGTGACCATCACGCTGGCCCTGGGCATGCAGGAGATGATCGCCCGCAATGCCCTGATCAGGAAATTATCCTCGGTAGAAACCCTGGGTTCGGCGACCGTGATCTGCTCTGATAAAACTGGCACCCTGACCCAGAATGAGATGACCGTCACCAATATCGCTGTGGATGGAGAATTTCTGGATATCACCGGGACAGGCTACAACCTGGAAGGCGAATTTTTATATGATGGTCAGGTAGTAGATTTAGCTCGGGATTATCCCGGCATCCGGACTGCTCTGTGGATTGGCGCCCTCAATAATGATGCCATCCTGGAGACTGACTATGATGAAGGTGGACGGAAAACCATCCGAATGGTTGGCGACCCCACAGAGGGCGCGCTGCTGGTCGCTGCAGCCAAGGGGGGAGCACTGCCTGCACCTCTTGCCCAGGCCTATCCCCGTATTGAGGAGATTCCCTTTGATTCCGAACGAAAACGAATGGTCACTGTCCATGCGATCAAAAACCCTGAGGCAGGGGATGTCTCTCCATTCTATGATCAGAAACATGAAGCCTGGTACGTGGTAGCGCAAAAAGGCGCCCCCGATATTGTTCTGGAGCGCTGTACGCATTATCAACGCCGGGATGACGTTGCTGTTCCCCTGGATGAGGAGCAGCGCAGGCGCATCTTGGCTGCCAATGACCGCATGACCAATCAAGCCCTGCGTGTTTTGGGAGTAGCTTATCGGGTGATCAAGGATTTAGATTATCATTCGACCGGCAGCTTGCACGAAAACATCGAGCAGGAATTGATCTTTGTCGGACTGCTGGGCATGATCGATCCTGCCCGGCCGGAAGTTCTTCCCGCCCTTAATACTGCCAAGCAAGCTGGTATTCGGACAGCGATGATCACTGGCGACTATCCCAATACTGCCAGAGCGATTGCCCAGGAGATCGGGCTCCTAACTGAGGGTCACGGTGTGCTGACCGGTAAAGAGCTGGACGAGATCAGTGACGAGGATCTTAAGGAAGCGGTCAGAACTACTGACGTGTTTGCGCGGGTTTCACCGGAACACAAGGTGCGCATCGTGGATGCGTTCCGCTCGAATAATGAAGTAGTTGCCATGACTGGTGACGGGGTTAACGACGCGCCTTCGATCAAGAAGGCGGATATTGGCATTGCCATGGGCATCACGGGAACCGATGTGGCTAAAGAGACAGCGGATATGGTGCTCACAGATGATAACTATGCCAGCATCGTTTCCGCCGTAGAGCAGGGGCGGGTCATCTACAGCAATATCCGCAAATTTGTGTATTTCCTGCTTTCCTGTAATATTGCTGAAATCGCAACAATTTTCCTGGCAACCATGATAGGCTGGAAATCGCCTTTGAGCGCGATTCAGCTGCTGTGGTTGAACTTGATCACGGATGGTGCGCCTGCTCTGGCGCTAGGCCTGGAAAAAGGCGATCCGGATCTGATGGAGCAGCCTCCCCGCGATCCTGATGAACCGATTTTAAATCGGTTCATGTTAACCGGCATAGGCATTCAAACCATCGCCATCACAGCGGTCACGCTGACCGCCTACTGGATCGGTTTGCGGAATTTTCCAGAGATGGCCCCAACCATGGCTTTTGTGACCCTTTCCTTCTCAGAGCTGCTGCGGGCTTATACAGCCCGTTCAGAACGGGTCCCGATTCTAAAAGCCGGTATATTCACCAACAAGGTGATGAACTGGGCGATTCTATCCTCCCTGGTCCTGCTGATTGCCGTGGTTTATGTTCCTTTCTTGCAGGTTATATTTGATACAGCCCCCCTGGGCTGGATCCAATGGGAGATCATTCTTCCCCTGCTCTTAGGACCCTCTATCGCCGCCGAATTGACAAAGATTATCTTTGGATCAAAAAAAGCGGACCACTGAAGATTGTAAGTATATAAAAAAAATCCACTACACCGCGGTGGATTTTATTTTAATCATAGTTGGCTTTCACTTGTATTTATCAATAAGTCAATTAGTAAATGATTTATTAGAACTTCTGGTCCTGGCACGAAATCGAATAGAATAGCTATCTAAACCAACTGAGGAAGGTAGTATGAGCTCTCGCAAGTATCTTGAAGAAAGACGCCAAAAACACAAACGGCAGAACACTTTATTAAGTCTGATGATGGCTGGAGGTGTTGCCCTGGTCTTTGCCGCTGTGATCTATGCGGTGGTCACCAGCAGCCGGGTAAATCTCACTGCCAAACAAATAGTACAACCTGCTTTGACGGAATTGGAGCAATATGATCTCAGCAGTTTGGGAGATCCCCAGGCTCCTGTGGTTATTGAGGAATTCTCCGACTTCGGCTGTGCCCATTGTGCGGATTTTGCACTGGAAACCAAGAAGTTGATCGAAGAGGAATATATTAAGACCGGGAAAGCTGTCCTGGTTTTCCACACTGTGGGAGCGCCGGCTCAAGCGCCAGCGCTTCAGCGGGCTGCTGAGTCGGCCCATTGTGCCGGCGAACAGGGATCCTTCTGGCAATTCCATGACCTTCTATTTGCCAATCAGGTGAGCTTGTTCACCAACCGCACGGCGGATGTGTCCAGGACTATGAGGTCTTTTGCAGAGCTGCTGGAGTTGAAAGTGGATGAGTTTGAAACCTGTGTCGAGGAAGGGAAATACCAGGATCTGGTTTCTTCAAACCAGTTAGCGGCATCTCAGCTGGGTGTCACCGGAACGCCGACATTCTTCATTAATGGCGTAATGCTGCGTGGAAATCAGCCCTATGAAAATTTCCGGCAAGCGATCGAAGCGGCACTGGCTGCCGCGGAGTAGGCCTGTTCTGACAAGAGAGGTGTACTCCCTTTTCGACTTCAAATACTCCCACACTTTCAATAGTGAGTGCAGGTATGTTAATTTCCTTTTTCCCTAAACAAGTGGTTCTCTAAAAAGAACTGGCTTTGCTGGTAAAAATCCTCGATGTTCTCCGCGGTTTTGAACCCATGTCCTTCGTCCGGATAAAGCACATAGAGGTGAGTGACGTTATTCTTTTTCAATTTCTGAATGATCTGATCGGCTTGATTGCGGGGAACGATGGGGTCCCTGCCGCCCTGGAAGACAGCGATAGGATCCTGGATCCGATCCGCAAAGAAGATCGGGGAACGCTCCCGGTAGAGTTTCTCGTCTTCAGGATAGGGGCCAATTAACCAATGGGAATAATGGCGCTCAAATTTGGAGGGATTTTTTAGCAGATCAAGCTGATTCACGATCCCGTAGAGAACGATCCCGACCCGAAAGACACCCGGATACCTGACCAGGATCTGGTAAACCGTTAATCCTCCCGAGCTGCTGCCCAGCAGGGCCATCTTCTCCCGATCCGCCCAACCCTGTTCTGTGACATAAAGGGCTCCACTCAGGCAGTCCTCGACATCGATCACCCCCCATCCCTTCTGCAGGGACTGCCGGTAGGCCCTGCCGTATCCGCTGCTGCCCCGGTAGTTTACTTCCAGCACGGCGAAACCCCGGCTTGTGAAAAACTGGGTCCGGGCTTGATAATCAGCAGATTTTTGACGGGTAGGGCCGCTGTGGATGATCACCAGCAAGGGAGGAAGTCCCTCTGCCTGGAAATCAGGGTTGTGCGGAGCGTAAAACAATCCCTGTACCTCACTCCTATCCTGATTTTTCCAAGAGATGGGCTGCGGCAGGGAGAAGAGCGTTCTGGGGAGTTCTTCCTGGGCGGATTGGCGGATGATCACAGTTTTTCCAGATGGATCAACTGTGATCAACCTGGGAGGTAGGTCTCCGGCAGAAGCGATCAACCCCAGGCGGTCCTCCAGGGGAGAGATCGAAAACCAGTCCAACCAGGTGTAGTTTTCATCCAGCTCCAGGCGGCTTTCCCGGTCCGTCTCAAGATCCCAAACCCACAGGGAGCGGATGCCCGTCTGGTTGCGGGTGAAATAGATCTTCTGGCTGTCCCGGCTGAAACCGTACCCGTTCCTGTTCTGCAGCCAGGGGGGAAGGGCATGCTCGGCAGGTGCTTCAGTCAGCTGCCTGTGTTCCCCCGTGACCAGGTCATAGAGATGGATTTGCCACCATCCACTTTGATCTGAAATGTAGGCCAGCCATCTGCCATCAGGAGAAAATTCTGGCTGAAGGACAGAAATACCCTCACCTCCTGCGATCAGGGATTCAGATACCAGCCGGGGTTCCTCATTCGGGAACAAACCCAGCGTACCCAACCAAAGCGTGCTGGAATCCCAGGGCATATGGGGATGGTTCCAGCTGATCCAGGCGATCTGCCGGCCCCGGGGGTGCCAGCGGGGGTAATTATAGAAGTCCCCTCCGCTGATCAGGGAAACTGGATCTTGCTCCCCATCCTTAGATAAGAGGTAGATAGCGTCCTGTTCTCCATCCGAGTGGACGAACAAGACAGCGTGGCTATCTGGGGAGACCACTGGTGAGGCGGACAGGGCCAGTCCGTAAGTTAGCGGGATGGGGTTTCCTTCTGTGGGGGAGACACCCCACAGCTGTTGGGAAGGCTTGTCAATGAAATAAATCCAATTCTCTCCGATCCCAAAACTCCCTCCCCCGTACAGCAGGCCGCCACCGACATTCATATCTCCACTGATAGAGATGATTTCCCCATTGTCAGGGCTTGCCATCTGGATGGATCCCTGGGTGGAATTCCTTTCCCGCCAGAACAGGGTTCCATTTCGATCCCAGGCTGGCTCACTTAGCTCAAGCAACCCTCCAGTGTTCTGGGGGGTAATCCGTGAAGGCCACTGACCATAAGGAAGCTGGATTTTATCCGCCATGTTTATCTCATCTGGTAAATCGATTTACTTATATCTTACTATGTGTTCATCTGACTTGGGGACTGGGAGAGATACCGATGGCAGCTGTTAATTTAATGCAGGGGTGACTTTGTGGGTCGCTTAATGCTTTCCTAAGCCGCAGAGCTGCTGATGGAAAACCGCGTTGCTCCGATGGTGACCGTGAAAAATCTCAGCGGCCCAGTCCTTCGGCCCGAGATTGCCGCGCTCCCTCTTCGCTTGGCTCAGAGTCCGCTCGCAATGACAAATGGTCGATCCTCACCTAGTCTCCCCGTCTCCAGGTCTTCCAGTCTCAGCCCAATTTCCAATTACTCGAAGAGGTGCGAAGCTCATCCTGTGCAGGGGGCAGGCACCCAGGGATCGAATTGCGTTTCGATGGAAGATCGTGCCGTATCCTTTGTTTTTCTCAAATCCATAGCCGGAATAGATGCTGGCACTGGCTACCATTACGGCATCTCGGTGTGTTTTTGCGAGAATGGACGCTGCCGCAATAGAAAGGGAGCGGGCATCACCCTTAACCAGCCGGGTTTGAGGGAGAGGGATGTCTGGCAGAACAAGGTAATCGACCAATAGGTGTTCAGGAAGCGGGTCAAGTTGATCCAGTGCCCGCCAGGCAGCCAATCGAGTTGCCGGCACGATGCCGAGCCGGTCAATCTCCTGGTTATCAGCAAAACCAACTGCCCAGGCCAGGCTGGATTTCTCGATGATGGTCCTGCCTTTTTCGCGCTCTTCAGCCGTGAGCTGTTTGGAATCCCTGATCCCAGTCATTGTTTTGATTATCTTCTCATCATCAGGGAGGATCACAGCAGCAGCCGCGACAGGACCTGCCAGGCAGCCTCGGCCAGCTTCATCTATCCCGGCGATAGCTGTAAGATTGGCTTTCCATAAAGCGCGCTCGAACTGGAGATTGGGCGAAGGGGGGATCAGTCCGGGATCAATTTTCCTGGTCATACATGCCTTGGATGTGATTTTTCCGGATGGTCCGAATATCCAGGAGGATTTGCAGGGCATCCCGTACGGCATGGACTTTGCTTTCCTGGTGGAAGATCCAGGGTATGGCAACTTCAACGATCTTGTATCCGCGCTGGCGGGCCATGTAAAGCAACTCGATGTCAAAGGACCAGCCATCAAGGGTTTGTTTTCCAAAAAGGTCTCTGGCAGACTCACGCGTAAAACACTTGAAACCACACTGTGTATCATTCAATCCTGGCAGGATGAAAAGCTGTATCAGCCAGTTCATTAATCTACCCCCCAGATGGCGGGAAAGGGGTTCGTCATAGCGGATAGATCCGGGCGCTTCCCGCGAAGCGATCGCTACCTGGAATCCTTCCAGCCGCGGCGGCAGGAATTGGTTGATTTCCTCAATGGGCATGGAGAGGTCCGCGTCACACATGAAGAGGTATTCCCCCCGGGCTTGTTGCATGCCACAGCGCACGGCAGCGCCTTTCCCGGGATTCCTTTCGAATAACCCCTTGATAAATTTATATTGAGAGGAGAAATCCAGGATGATCTCAGCGGTCTGGTCTGTGCTATTGTTGTCCACGACCAGGATTTCAGCTGTGTATGGCTGCTCGCAAAGGAAAGCCCCTGCCTTCTGGAGGGTGTCTGGAAGGCGGGCCTCTTCATTATAAGCCGGGATGATGAGGGATAGAAATGGCTGTTGCACTCAAAAACTCTTAACTGAAAAGTGTCACTAACACGATTAATACGATCAGTACAATGATCAACAGGCCAGACAATACGCCAATGATGATCCATTCCCGGCGGGTGAAATTGACTTTTCGGGCTGCTTTGGTGATACCTTCATCCACTTTTGCCAGTGGCTCAGATAAAGGCAGGGGCTCCATCAACTCAGGCGGCGGGGACTTTTTCTGTTTGGTCTTGTCTGGAAGTTTGGGGTGGGTGAGTAGATTCACGGCAGCCTTAAAATCAATGTCGCTGAAAACGGGCTTGGCGATTGAAAGCTCCCTGGCAAAATTTTTGATACCATCAGCCTGAATGATCCGGACCCGGGGACGGATGGATTCCACTACTGTCTCGGGAGATACAAAGATCATTACACCCCGGTCCATCGGGGCAGAAAAGTTATGTTGTTTGAAATATCCCTCAATGGTTTTTTGGTACAGCCAGGTTTCCCGGATGAGATTATGCGGCGAAGGCCGATATTTGTCATTCCTGCCCAGCTCCCCCCAAAGTTTGCCTTCTGCTCTGAAAAATCCCTGCTGGGATTTGGGATTGATCACCATCACAGTGGCAGGTGTGATCAGGACCAGCGGGATAGGGCGATTCACTTTGGGAATGTTCACGTCCCGCAGCAGTACACATTCGTTGCCTAAAACCGAACCAAGGATCTCCACCAGTTCTTCCTGGTTCTTCCGGCTTTCCTGCCAGGAGTAACCGTATGACATTAACCCTTGAAGATTATTTATGAATCCCGATAAACCTGGTTTGGCTTGAAATTTGGATAAATCTATTGTCCTCATAGTTCATCCTGTTGTGGTGTTTTTTTTGATTATACCAGCCTCTATCCTCTCCTGTGAGAGCTATCAAAATTCTCAACACAGATAAGGATTGGTTGGCGGTCCTTAAATGAAAAGTCGGGGTGGACGGACTTGAACCGTCGACCTCCGCGTCCCAAACGCGGCGCGCTTCCAACTGCGCCACACCCCGAAATCCAATTGTATTCTGGAAGCAGTATAATCTTTATGATATCCATAGTCAAGGACGCCCAGCGCAAGCTTCACTCTACCCATGATTTCAGACTTGATCCGTATTCACCACGCTGCCTACAAGGATGATATTCCTTTCTGGATAAGCTGTACAGAAGGGTTGGATCCCATCCTGGAAATAGGACCTGGTCACGGCCGGGTAACCCTGCCCTTGGTAAAGGCAGGCCGCATTGTGGTAGGCGTTGACCGCGACAACGAATCCCTGGCTTATCTAGAGAGAATTCTGGAAAAAATCGATGATCAGAGTCGTCAGCGGATCTCGCTGATCCAGGCGGATATCCTGGATTTCCAACCCGAAATACAGTTCGGGGGGGTGATCATTCCCTGCAACACCTACTCCACATTTAATTCCGAGGACCGGTCCCGTTTGCATAAAAAAGTCTTTTCCTGCCTGAAAGAAAGAGGATCGCTGCTAGCCAGCCTCCCCAATCCGAAGAGGATGGAAGAGATTCTTACCGAGCTGCGCGGGATAGACCAAGAAGAAAGCCCTGCCCTGGAGACAGTGATCACTCATCCTGAGACTGGATTTCCAGTCCAGGTCAGCAGCCGCTTGAGGGCTTCCAGTGAAGGTTTATTGTGGGATTGGATCTATGACCATCTGTATCCGGATGGGCTAGTGGAACGGAACCTGGTCACGGTGGAACATTTTCCAGCTACTCAGAAGTCGATTGTGGCTGAATTGGGAGAAGCCGGATTTAGCGATGTGCTCTGCCTGGGGGATTATTCCGGGACATCTTACTCGACTTCTTCACCTTACCTGGTCTTGGTCTGCCAGAAATAAACAGCCTGCTTTATCCTTTTAGAGGGAAAAATCTGTTAACAAAACACCTATGAAGCATTTGTCTTTCTCTAACGTTTTGCATAACCTTCTCTAACAGTCAAGCAGTAAGATGTAGAGTAGATAAATCACAACCCATTTACTGTTAGTTGAAGGAGTGCAAAATGTCCATGTACATTAAACCTTATACCAGATACCACAACCACCCAGTTTACCGCTGGAATAATGTTGAAACCGATGTTCATGTCCCGTTGGATGTCATCGTTGAAGATGATGCCTACGTGATTGAAATGATCGTTCCCGGTCTGGAACCTGATGAGGTGGAGATCGAAATAGTTGAGAAGACCATCATTGTCCAGGGCGAGTTCAAGGCAGCGGATGAGGATGTCACATTCCTTCGCAAGGAACGCCCCACTGGCAGATTCCGCCGGGTGATCCGTTTGCCCAAGTCGCTGGATATGGAGAAATCTGAAGCCAGCCTGCGGAAAGGGATTCTGTCCCTGCGGGTGCCGGTAGCTGAGGAAGCTCTCCCCAAGACCATCAAGATCAAAACAAAATAAACCATCCGCATCTCTCCAAAGATTAATGGTTTGAAGAGCCGGTAGATTCCGGCTCTTCTGCTATATAATAAAGATGAATAGCCAAATTCGTCAAGATTAGGATGGGTTTTGTGTTCTATTCCCAAGCGAGGTGTCTATGTCAAAATCACACGGTTTTGTAGATATCGCCCGGGACAGGCTTTATTATGAAACTGCGGGTTCAGGGACACCTTTATTATTGATCCAGGCAGGGGTGGCTGACAGCCAACAATGGGATGATGAATTTTCCTATTTCTCACAGGAGTACCAGGTCATCAGGTACGATTTGCGAGGATATGGGAAGAGCAAAAAGGTCACAGGCCCTTTCACTCACCTTGAGGACCTTACAGCGCTGATCGGCACCTTGGATATCCAGCCGCCATTTGTTTTGATGGTGTGTTCGATGGGAAGATTGTTATCAATGGAATACGCGATCGAAAACCCGGAGAAAATCAAAACGTTGATCATGGCCAGCCCCGGTTTATGCGGATTGGATCTGGATGTTGCGGTACCGAAAGAATTCTCTGAGGCTAAGAAGGCTTTTGAGGAAGGAGATCTCAAACCGCTTGCTGAGATTGAAACGCAAATCTGGTTCGATAGTATGAGTCAGCATTCTGGGCACGTGGATTGCAGCATGCATGCCCTGCTGTACGATATGCAGCGGTCGGTGAAAAGCTATGAAGGAAATAAGATCGGGAAACGCCAACCTGCCCCGATAAAAACTACCGCTGAGTGTTTGGGCGTGATTAATTTTCCTGTTCTGATCATTGTTGGCTCTCACGATCTGGGTTATATGCATGCAGTAGCCGATTATCTGACCGAGCATATTCCCTCCGTCCAAAAAGAGATCAGCGAGGATGCTGCCCATCTGCCCAATATGGACCAACCCAACCGGTTCCGAGAGATTGTCGAAAATTACCTGCTTGATTTGGATGCGGGAGAGTTCCCTTCTTACTGAAACTGTGTGATGAATTGGGCATTCTCCTCATGCATTCAGCTTATGAACCTTGGTTAGAGGATTGGATGAAGAATAAAAGGAATCAGGTATAATTCTCATTATTGATTGGGAAAGAATCGAGGAGAATAGAATGACAATGAACGAGGAAAAACCCAAGGATGAATTGGAAAAAAAGATCAGCGAGGCTGAACTGGAAGCTCAGCAACAGGACTCAGAAGAAACAGAAGAAAGCAGCATTGCCTTTGAAGTAGTACCGGAAGATAGTGCGGAAGAGGCTCCTTCCGAGAGAAAAGGCCTTTCTAAGGCCCGGAAAATCTGGAGGCAGGTCCTGGCGTGGTTGGTGGTAATCGCCATCGCTTTTGCCGGCGGCTTTTTCCTGGACACATTGATGCGCTATCAACCTGAACAGGACCGGACTGCAGTTCTGCTCGTGGACCTGGATGAGGCTCAGGCGGAGATTGATTCCCTGAAAGCGGAAATTGAGCGCCTGGGAGCTTTCGAAGACCAGAATACAGCTTTGTCAACTGAGATCAACCAGCTCAACATCCACCTGGTTCTGCTCAGTGCCCGGGCAAGCGTGGCGGATGCTTCCCTGGCTGTGGAACAGGGCCGTCAGGCAGACGCCAAACTGGCCTTGAACAAGACCGGCTCCACCCTGGATGCTCTCAAAGACCTGTTGAACGCGGAACAGGCAGAGGTTGTGGAAAACATGATCCAGCGCTACGAATTGGTCATAATCGAAATCGAGAATGACGAGGCTACTGTCCTGACCGATCTGGAACTGCTATTAACGAAGCTGCAAACCCTGGAAAATACGCTCTTTGCCTCTCCCTAGACAAGCAAGATTATTTATTTGAATTCAAAAAGCCTCCCGAGGGAGGCTTTTTAATTTCAGGATAAATGATGCCGCATCGTGAGCGATTTATTCCTGGACTTCCGTGCTCAGGGCTTCTGCCTCAGCTACGGTTTCC
>Ga0209834_10000017_pt1 | contig 90203 bp, 76 predicted proteins | sample Mar14236cmmetaG_FD_184134 | JGI IMG/M metagenome (GOLD analysis project Ga0209834, IMG submission 184134) | Marine hydrothermal vent microbial communities from Guaymas Basin, Gulf of California to study Microbial Dark Matter (Phase II) - Marker... ... | reverse complement strand
CTCTTTAGGCTGAACTTCTTCCTTTTGGGGACCTTGTTCAGGAGGAGCAATCTCTCCTTGTTCTTCTTCGGGAGGGGATAAAATTCTTTTTAGAGTGGCTATTTCTTGGTTGGTGTTTTGCAGGGCTAAGTAAAGGGATCCCAATTTTTCGAGAATTGCCTGATAAATAAGGGGAATTTCCTCTTGTTTATCTTTAAGTGATGCTTGCTCCAGTCGAATTCCGGTCAATAATTCTTCCCAATGAGCCATGTTCTTTTGGAGACGGACTAACTCTTCTTGATTCTTGTTGATCTTATTTTCCAGGCGAAGTAAGGTCTGTTTTATTAATTGAACATCTTTGTAGATTAGTTCATAAACTTTTTCTTCCTTTTTATCACCACCATTACTGACCTGAGCCAGGAAGAGAGTTCCTGCTATTAGAATAGCAATAAACTTTCTATCTCGAAACATCGAGATTATTATACTTTATTTTGTTTGAATTGGCGAATTGGGTTATTTGGCAATAACAGTAAATTGGGCTCTTCTGTTTTTAGCCCAAGCTTCTTCGTTATGACCGGGGTCGAGAGGTTGGCTTTTTCCGTAAGAAATTATTCGCATTCTATCGGAAGAGATGCCAAGGGAAACGAGGTAATCAAATACGGCTTTCGCTCTCTTCTCGCCCAAGGCAAGGTTGTATTCTTCGGTTCCTCGTTCGTCACAGTGGCCTTCGATGAGAATTTTCACGCTGGTCCATTTTTTCAACCAGGCAGCATTCGCGGCTAACACAGGTTTAGCGTCTTCCCGAATATCATACTTGTCAAAGTCAAAATGAACCATTTGAAGAGGTTGTTCAGCATTTAATTCTTCCAGGGTTTTGCGTTCAAAAATTTCTTCTTCGGTTAATTCCGGTTCTTTGACTTGGGGAGGAGTTTCAACTTTTTCTACCTTCGGTTGTTCTTTTACCTGAGGGGGTGGGGGGGGTACTTCTTCTACTTTTTTTCGACAGCCAGTGAAAAAGACGAAAGTAACCAATAAGACTAAGGACAAGACAATAAGTTTTTTCATTAATCCTCCTTCAGGTTTTGGTGATTTTTCTTTTTTGCCCATAAATCCAGCTGGTTTTTCATATATACACGGATGAAACAGCAATGTCAACCAAGATTGCCCATTTTATTAAATTTATCGCTAAAAGTTGGCCTCAACTTCTCAACTTCTTATTTTGACCAGTCGGGTAGTTTATTTTCGCCTTGAAAGGTTAGTTGGCGGAGATTGGTCCCATCATAATCAATAGAAAAAATTTGGATAGTTCCCTTCCGGTTAGAGGAAAAGACCAGATGTCGTCCATCTGGAGACCAAGCGGGAGATTCATTCCGGGCGTTGCTTTCGGTAAGCTTGATGATTTGGTTTGTTCTTAAGTTGAGAATGTAGAGGTCAAAGATGAGGTTGACCCGAGAAACATAGGCCAGCCTTTCTCCGGTAGGAGCCCAAGCAGGAGCGTCGTGGTAATTACCCCCAAAGCTTACATGGCGGATGTTTGTTCCTTCAGCATCCATAATATATATCTGGGGAGTTCCGCTACGATCGGAGGTAAAAGCAATTTCCCGGCTGGTGGGTGACCACGTGGGGGCGGTGTCAATTGCTTTATTAAAGGTTAACCGTCGGATTTTGGTCCCGTTACTTTGAGCAACATAGATTTCGGAATTTCCTTCTTCTAGGGTAGAACAAAAAGCCAATTTTTTTCCATCAGGAGAAAAAGCCGGAGCAAAGTTTGTACCTTCGTTCTGGACGGTGGTCAGCTTTCCTTGTTCTAAATCAAGGATATAGAGAATAGCTTGTCCTTCTTTAAAGGAAGTATAAGCAATTTTTTTTCTATCCGGTGCCCAGGCTGGCATGTAATCCCGGACACGGTTATAAGTTAAGCGAACCTGGTTTTGCCCGTCATAATCCATCAGGTAAATTTCATCGTTGCCATCGCGGTTAGAAACGAAAACTATTTTGGAAGTAAAAAGAGGAGGTTCTCCATACAATTTCATTAATTCGTCGGCCATTTTATGGGCAGCCAATCTCAAAAGACTTGGGTCAATATTATATTTCCGGCCGAGAATAAAACGTTGGCTCTTAACGTCATAGATTTTTCCTTCCAAGACAACCGAGTTCTCTTTTTCTCCTTGACTCACTGAGCCAACAAAGAGAAGCTTGGCTTGAATTGACTCCCAATTCTTAAACTGAATATTTTGGGGATTCAGAGGGGGGACATATTGATAGTAAGATTCCGGGAGAGGAATAAACACCCGACTGTACCTCAAATCAGCCAGGAGAATATCACGAAGAGTTTGAGCTGCTTCTTTGACGAGAGGATGATTGTCTTCCTGATGGAAAGAGGGACAGGCGACGGGAATAGCGGGCATTCCCTCCCGAATACTGAGGACCACTTCTTGTTGGGTGAAAAGAGGAATAAGGGAAACACAGAAGATAAATAATAAGAAGAGGGGACTGAATTTAATTATTTTCATGGTTAATGCTCGAAGATGAGGTGAATACCAAGATAATCATCTGGGTAATCTTGAGGTAAGGGGGGGAAAGGAGCTGAGGAATAGACGGCTCGAAGAGCTGAGAGATCAAGGGCCTTGATACCCGCAGATTCTTCAATTTTGACATCCGAGATTTGGCCTGAGGGGAAAATCTTGAAGTAGATAGTTGTATGTAAACCAGCGGTGTCGAGCCCCGAGAGTTGTGATTTCAGCCAATTGCTGGAAATTCGATCAAGAAGAGCTTGGAGATAATAAGTGTAAGGAAAAGAGGAGAGGCCAATTTGAGAGGATAGAGCTGAACCAAAAAGCCCCCCACCGCTACCTTCGCCTAATCCAAGCCGGAGTCTGCCTCCTTGGCTCCCCCCGCCAGTTGAAGATGACTTTTGGGAAGTCGATTTTGAAGTTGGAGTCGATTTCTGAATAACTGCTTTTTTATTCTGGACTTTTTTTTGGGGCTCTCTTTGGGGCTTTTCTACCGGGTAACGAAAGGTAGATTCAGAGGAAGTTTTTAATTTATCCACGGTGGTGAGTTCTTTTAAGGATGTTCTTGAAGGGGTTTGAGTCTCAGCCAAGGCTTGTTTTTCGGCTCCTGGGCTGCCACCACCTGGGCCACCACCCCCACCGGGTAAGGCGATGATATTGACATAATGCACCAATCCTTTCTTCCGGGGGAAAGGAAGACGAGGTGAAAAAATTACAGCCAAGGCCATAATGATATGAAGAATGATAGAGGTAATTACTGCTCTTTTAAAAAGCAGCGATTCCTTTTCGACTAAAGTCATCGTGATGACCTATTTTGTTCTTTGATGGGTTCAATCACTAAGCCAACCACCTCAACTCCAGCTCTTTTGATGATGTCTAAGACTTGAATAACAAAGCCATAAGGCAATTCTTTGTCGGCGCGGAGAAAAACAACCTTTTTTTCTTGGCCGTAGAAATATTCCTTTAGTTTTTGCTCAAGAAGAAATTGATTGATTACGGTGTCATTAAGGTGAATATAACGGTCTTTAGTAATGGTTAAAGTGAGGCCCTCTTCCGCGGGAGAGGTTTGGGTCTCAGCTTGAGGGAGATTGACCCCAATTCCGGTTTGGAGCATGGGCGCGGTAACCATAAAAATAATCAAAAGCACCAGCATGACATCGACAAGAGGAGTTACATTTATTTCAGATAAAGATGTCCCTACTTCTTTTTTGATTAGAGAACGATATTTAAATGCCATAAAGCCTTTCGGTGATATTCAGGAATTCGAGAGAAAAATCTTCCATTTTCATCGTCATTTCTTTGATTCGATGGAGAAAATAGTTGTAAGCAATAACGGCGGGGATAGCGGCGAACAATCCCAGAGCGGTGGCAATTAGAGCTTCGGCAATTCCAGGCGCGACGGTAGTGAGACTGGCCGACTTTAGTAAGCCTATTTCGTGAAAGGCATCCATGATCCCCCAAACAGTTCCAAAAAGTCCAATAAAAGGGGTAACGCTGCCGGTGGTAGCTAGAAAATTCATCATTTTTTCCAGACGAGATATTTCTTCGTTGGCGGCTTTGAGTAAAGCGCGGTTGATTCTTTCGAGCTGGGAAGGATTGATTTGGAGAGAAGGATTGCCTTTGGTGTAATGGGCTAATTCTTTGAATCCGGCGAGAAATAAGGAAGAAAGAGGACTGGCCTTGTATTTTTGGGCGGCCTCGGTTACCTCGGATAAGCTCCGACTACGGCGAAAAAGGTCAAGAAATTTCTTGGATTGGAGAGTAGCTGTTTTTAATGATTTGCGTTTGAAGATAATGATTGCCCAAGAGAAAACGGAAAAGAAAAGAAGAATAATAAGAACTATTTGGACAACAAAACTTGCTTCAATTATGAGTTTTAAAAAATTCATTTTTTCCAAGAAAAGTTAACATACCCCCTTGAGATTGTCAAACTTATCAAGGAAGACGTAGGCATTTCCAAAACCGTGATCACCGTGGTAATAATTTACTGGTAATTATTAAGGAAGAGAATAATTATTAAAAAACGATGATCGTTTTAAGGTTAGAAGATTGATTGGCTAATAATTCATGATTGAATGAGGGGCCGGGCACCGTTTTTCGGTCATGGCTTGAGAGATTATTCTCGGGAGAAATAGGGTAGAGAAATTGACAAAAAAAAGATGAATGTATAGATTGAGAACGTTTAGAGAGATCAGCAATAATGCCTAAGATTCGAAGATTTAATCCTTCCCAGATTTTAGCTTTAAGTTTTTTGGGGGCTATTTGCCTGGGCACTCTCCTCTTGATGCTCCCCTGGTCTACTCAAGAGGGGAGAATAAGTTTTATCGATGCTTTATTTACTTCTACTTCGGCCGTGTGTGTCACGGGGCTTATTGTCAAAGATACGCCTACTTTTTTTTCCCCTTGGGGACAGGCCATCATCATGCTCCTTTTCCAAATGGGGGGCTTAGGGATTATGACCTTTTCTACTCTTATTTTATTGGTTAGTGGCCGGAAGATATCCATAACCGATCGGCTAATTATTCAAGAAGGATTTCATTATGGCTTTCTTCGTGATTGGCGATCTTTAATTAAGAAAATCTTTTTATTTACTTTTTTTATTGAATTAGGGGCAGGTTTGATCCTTTTTTTACGGTGGAGAGTTGATTTTCCCTGGCCGAAAGCTTTATTTATTTCCCTTTTCCATGCAATCTCTGCTTTTTGTAACGCGGGGTTTTCTCTTTTTAGCCAAAGTCTTCTTAATTATCGCCATGATGTGGTTATTAACTTGACGATGATGGCCACTATTGTTCTTGGTGGATTGGGATTTTTAGTGTTGCAAGAAGGTTTTTATTTTTTCGGTTGTAAGTTGAAAAGAACAACATATAGGCTAAGCTTGCATACTAGATTAGTCTTAACGATGACCAGCTTGCTTATTCTCTTGCCCGCTCTTGTTTTGTTGGGAGTGGAATGGAGCCATTCATTAGCTGGTTATAACTTTTCTGAAAAACTTTTGGCTTCCTTTTTTCAGGTTATAACTGCCCGTACCGCTGGTTTTAACACTTTGGATTTAACCTCATTAAGTTATGGAAGTGTTTTTCTTTTAATTGCGCTGATGTTTACTGGCGCTTCTCCCGGCTCAACGGGTGGCGGAGTAAAAACAACAACCATGGGAGTAGTCCTGGCTTTTCTTCGTTCTAAATTATTAGCCAGGGAAGAAGTGCTGCTTTACCGGCGTACTATCCCTTCGGAAGTAATAACGAGGGCGTTTACCTTGGTGACTTTAGCCATCTTCTTTATTTCCGGTGCTGGCTTCCTTCTTTTTTTAGTCCAACCCCATTTAAGCATGGACCAAGCTTTATTTGAGGTTTTTTCGGCGTTCGGCACCGTGGGTTTAAGTTTGGGGGGGACTGCTTCCTTGAATACCGGGGGGAAAATAATAATTATTATTACTATGTTTGTCGGGAGAATTGGGTTGTTAACCCTTTTGTATGCTTTAAGTCGCGAAAAGGCTTTTGGTAAATTTACTTATGTTGAAGAATCAGTGATGATTGGCTAGAATTGCATTACAGGAGCTATTGAAAATGAAATTTGCGGTCATTGGGCTTGGCAGCTTTGGTTTAAATGTGGCTAAAACTTTATATGAGAAAAAAAATGAAGTATTGGCTATTGATATCGATAAAGAACGGGTGGAGGAAGTAAAATCTTTTGTTTCCCATGCGGTCTGCATGAATTCAGCCGATAAAGAAAGTTTAGAAGCCCTTGGAGTTCAGGAAATGGACGTGGCCATTGTCAGTTTAGGCCCGGCGATGGAGGCCTCGATTCTGACGGTTCTCTATCTTCAAGAATTAGGGGTCAAGAGAATTATCGCCAAGGCTCTTTCCGAAGATCATGCTAAAATTCTGGAAGCAGTCGGGGCCACCGAAGTTATTTATCCTGAAAAAGATATGGCCATTAGAACTGCGCTTCGTTTGAGTAACCCCAACATTCTAGAATATTTACCTTTGATTTCAGGATACAGCATCCAAGAATTAGCCCCGCCTGATAATTTCATCGGCAAAACTCTTCGGGAGCTTGATTTAAGGAATAAATATGGAATTCAAGTGCTGGCCATCAAGGAATTGATACCGGAAAAAATTACTTTTATTCCTTCAGCTGATTTCATGATCAAAGACAGCGATATTTTAGTTATCTTAGGCGAGGAAAAACAATTGGCCAAACTGAATTCCCAAGCCAAGCCATAGAAATTCAAACTAGGTCCTTATTTTTTTGCCAGGAGGCGGAGTAGAATTTCCCGCGCCACTTCCTTGGCCAGTTCCCCACTCTCTTTGACGGGACCGACACAAGAAGGGCATCCTTCCTGGCAAGGGCAATCATTGATAGTCTTTAAGCAGCGCTCTAAGAGTTTTTCTTGAAGGTCGAAAAGAGAAGGACTGAGACCAATGCCCCCGGGAAAGTTATCGTAGATAAAAATATTTGGTTCGAAATCTGTTTCGGAGAATAGTTCCTCATTAGGAAAGGAAGTTTTTATTCGTAGTTCATGAGGGGGGAGGCTTTTGCCGGTGGTATTATCGCCGATAGAGACTCCAACATCACGGTAATCACACATCATAAATAATGGCGAGACATGGTGAAGACAATAAGCCAGCCCAAAAAGGCCATTTATTTTTTGGTCCGGATAGAACGGTAAAGATTTAAAAAGAGAAGAGGGGATGGTTAACCAGTAAGCAGAGGTATGCATCTCGTATTGGGGGAGAATGAGGTCCCCCGCGCCCACATTTTCCATGGTATGGAACTTAATTTTTTTGAACCCCACCACCTGGGTAGCTACGTGAACCTCCCCATGGGAAATTGAAAAATGGACGAGGTTTTTCTGGTCGAAGGAATCAATGATTTTAATTTTGGTATAATCAATGGCATCAGTATAGTAATCAACGTCAGTTTGTCTTACGTAAGCCTTTCGTTGTTTAAAATCAAGTTGTTCGACGTAGTACTGTTGCCCTTCGCAGAGATAAATAGCCTTGGGATGGAGGGTAGTTAAGGCCGAGGAGAAGTCAACTTCAGCGATGGCCTTTGGTTTACCGGTGGTATCGACAACCACGAAATTATCGGAGGAGATACTCCTGAGGCTAACCCCGTCAGCAGGATAGGCCTCGGAGGTCCAGAACCATTTTCCTTGCGAGTAATGAACTAGTTTTTCTTCTTCCAAGAATTTTAAAATTTCTTCTATTTGCAGGCGGCCAAATTTTTCTCCTTCTTGAAAAGGCAATTCAAAAGCAGCACATTCAATATGGTTGATAAGAATGGAGAGATTGTCGGGATTAATTAGTGCTTTTTCGGGACTTTTGGAAAAAAAATAGTCAGGATTATTGACGATAAATTGATCCAGGGGGGCACTGGAAGCTACCAGAACAGCGGCTGAAGGAGCGTTCTTGCGCCCGGCTCGGCCGGCTCTTTGCCACGTACTAGTTATCGTCCCTGGATACCCGGCCATAATGGCCACGTCGAGACTGCCGATATCAATTCCCAATTCGAGGGCATTAGTGGAAACAATGCCAAGGATTTTCCCTTCCCTAAGTTTTTTTTCAATTTCTCTTCTTTTGAGCGGTAAATAGCCGCCTCGGTAGCCGCGGATAAGGCCTTCTTGGTTGATGTTTTTTTCGATGTCTTCTTTGAGATAAGTAACCAAGACTTCAGTAATCAAGCGGCTCTGGGCAAAGACGATGGTCTGCAGGTTTTTTTTCAAAAAAACAGACGCCACTCGTCTTGTTTCATTGACATAGGAGCGCCGGATGCCGAGATGTTTATTGATGACGGGAGGATTATAAAAAATGAAGTATTTTTCACCGTGAGGAGCACCGTTATTGTCAATGAGAGTTACGGGTTCTTCGATCATTTTCTCGGCGATTTCCACGGGGTTGGAGATGGTCGCCGAGCAGAGAATGAAGCGAGGCGAGGAGCCATAAAAATTAGTTATCCTTTTTAACCGCCGGAAAATGTTGGCAAGGTGGCTTCCAAAGATACCTCGATAATTATGGAGCTCATCAACGATTATGTACCGTAAATTTTCGAAAAGTTTAATCCAGCGGGTATGATGAGGCAGAATACCCGTGTGGAGCATATCTGGATTGGTGAGAATGATGTGACCTCGAGCTCGGATTGCTTTGCGAGCATCCTGAGGGGTGTCCCCGTCATAGGTGAAAATTCTGATTTCTTCTCCCAGAAGATTAATGAGTTCATCCAATTCTGACCGTTGATCCTGGGATAAGGCCTTGGTTGGAAAAAGATAAATGGCTCGACTGGATGGATTTTCAAGGATGGACTGGAGAACAGGGAGGTTATAACACAAGGTTTTTCCCGAAGCGGTGGGGGTAACCACAATAATATTTTGATTGGCCCGAGCTTTTTCCCACGCTTCGTATTGATGAGAATAAAGCTGAGTTACTCCTTTGACCTTCAGGGCTTGAACTAAGGAGGGGTGAACTTCAGGAGGAAAGGGATGATAGCAACCATCTTGGGGAGGAAGGTGACGAATTGCTTTAATGCTCTGGTTGGAGAGATCAAGTTTATTTAATTTGGTTAGGGCCTCGAGTAAGTGGGGATTTTTTGCCATCAAAACAGCCTTTTCTATCTTAGGCCATCCCTTGCGGATGGTCAATAGGGCAGGTAAAATAGAAGTAACCAGAATGTTAAATTATATAATTATCAGGAAAGCCGCCCAGCATAATCTTAAACAAATCGATCTTGAGATTCCCCGAAATCAAATGGTGGTGGTTACTGGTCCGAGTGGTTCGGGGAAATCTTCGTTGGCTTTTGACACTCTTTTTGCGGAGGGACAACGGCGCTACATTGAATGTCTTTCCACTTATGCTCGTCAATATGTTGAGCAATTTGAAAAACCGGAAGTAGAAGTTATTGAAGGGATTTCACCGGCTATTTCTATTGACCAGAAATCAATATCACCAAATCCCCGATCTACAGTCGGCACAGTGACCGAGCTTTTTGATTTCCTGAGATTATTATTTGCCCGGGTAGGTACTCCTCATTGTCCTCAATGTGACCGTCCTATTCAACCCCAGAATAAAGAACAAATGGTGACCAGGATATTGACCGGCCTGTCTGGTCAGAAAGTCAGAATTTTATCCCCGGTCATAAGAGGCAGGAAAGGTGAGTACAGCCGATTATTTGAACGCCTAAGAAAAAAGGGTTATTTGCAAGTTAGGGTAGACGAGGAATGGCGGCGGCTAGAAGAAGATATTTATCTGGCGAAGACGAAAAAACATAACATTGAAGTTTTAGTGGATGATGTTTTCTCCTCAGGGGAGAATTATTCGAGGTTAGTCGAGAGCATTGAAAATGCGCTGGAACTCTCCGATGGCGACCTGGTGGTTCTCGATGAACATGGTGGCGAGCATTTTTTTTCTCTTCATTTTGTCTGTCCCTTTTGTGAAGTAAGTCTACCGGAATTGGAACCGCGCTCTTTTTCCTTTAATAGTCCCTACGGCGCCTGTCCCGCTTGTCATGGGTTAGGGTATAAACCCGAGATGGATTGGAAAGGAGAGCTTCATTTAAGTGAGCAGCTCTGTGATCGGTGCGAGGGAAAGCGATTGCGACCGGAAAGTTTAGCCGTTAAAATTGAGGGCCTGAATATTATTGATCTGAGTTTTTTCCCCATCTCTAAATTGATCAAGAAGATCAGGGCTTTAAGTTTTGAAGGGCGCCAGAAAATTATTGCTTCTCGGATCATTGAAGAAATTTTAAATCGAGCCTTAATCATCGAGGAATTAGGGATGGGATATCTAGATTTAATGCGGCCCACTTCTACGTTAAGCGGGGGAGAGGCCCGGAGAATAAGACTGGCAGCTCAAGTTGGTTCCCGGCTGCGGGGAGTACTTTATGTTTTAGATGAGCCCACTATTGGCCTCCACCAAAGGGATAATGAGAAGTTAATCCGTCTCCTTAAATTTCTCCGCGATCAAGGAAATTCGATAATTGTGGTTGAACATGACGAGCAAACCATAAAAGCTGCTGATTTTATAATTGATTTAGGGCCAGGAGCCGGGGAAAGAGGTGGAAAGCTGGTGGCGGCTGGAAGATTATCGGAAGTTTTAAAAGCTCCTCATTCTTTAACCACTCAATATTTATTGAGCATTAAAAAGGTGAGTATTCCTTCCCGGAGACGGCAACCTAAGGGGTGGTTAGCCATTTTGGGAGCAGCGGAACACAATTTGAAGAACATCGATGTCAAAATTCCATTGGGGGTCATGACAGGAGTTACTGGTATTTCAGGTTCGGGAAAAAGCACTCTAATCTACGATATCCTTTATAAAGCCATGTTAAACAAGTTAACTCCGGCCAAGATGAAACCAGGCTTGCACCAAGATATAGTCGGCAGCGAAAAAATAGATAAAGTTGTGGCTGTCGATCAGAGGCCAATTGGGCGAACACCTCGCTCCAATCCAGCTACCTATACAGGTATTTTTACCCCTCTTCGCCAGTTATTTGCTCTGACTCCAGAAGCAAGGCAAAGAGGCTATAGTCCTAGCCGCTTTAGTTTTAATTTGCCTGGCGGAAGATGTGAAGAGTGCCAAGGTTCTGGGGTTAAGAAGATTGAAATGCATTTTTTACCCGATGTGTTTGTGACCTGTGATCGATGCCATGGCTCTCGGTACAATAAAGAAACACTGGCTATTCGATACAAGGGAAAAAGCATTGCTGAATTTCTAAATCTTACCGCGGAAGAAGCTTATCATTTGCTGGGTGCCCACCCGGGGCTGAAGCGAAAGCTGGGCTTACTCAAGAAGGTTGGTTTAGGCTATTTAAGGTTAGGCCAACCAGCTCCTAGTTTATCTGGAGGCGAGGCCCAGCGAATAAAGCTGACCAAGGAGTTGAGCCGAAAAAACACGGGGAAGACTCTTTATCTTTTAGATGAGCCCACAACAGGTCTCCATTTTGATGATGTTCAGAAGCTTCTCCAGGTCCTTAATGCCCTTGTTGACTTAGGAAATACAGTGGTTATTATTGAGCATCACCCTGATATAATAAAATCTTGTGATTATATCATTGATTTAGGTCCAGAGGGAGGTGACCAAGGAGGATATGTGGTTGCTTCAGGAATACCTGAAGAAGTGGCCCAAGTTGAAAAGTCGTTCACCGGAATTTTATTGAAAAAAATACTCAACCAGCAGAGAATGAATAACCACGGGAAGGGAAATAATTAAGATGGGTTTTGCTGAAATTCAAGGAAATGATCAAGTCAAGAGAGTGCTTCAACTTGCCCTGCGGAAAAAAAGATGGCCACCATCGATTCTTTTGATTGATTCTTCTCAAGGAGAGGCCAAAAAATTAGCCCTAGTGTTGGCTCAGGCGGTGAATTGCCTTAATCTAGATGATGATGGCTGTGATCAGTGTTATAATTGCCAGGCAATAAAGGAGGAAAGATTTCCCGATGTCTTAATGGTCGAACCAGTCAATGAAGTTATTCGGGTGGAAAAAATTAGGGAAGTAAAGAAATTGGCTTATTTAAGGCCAATGGTGGGAAAAAGAAGAGTTTTTATCATTGATCAGAGTGAAAAAATGAATGAACAGGCAGCTAATACTCTTTTAAAGGTCCTCGAAGAACCGCCATCAACCACTATCTTCATTCTCCTCACTTCCAATCCCTACCTTCTTTTGCCTACCATTCGTTCTCGTTGCCAAGAACTTCAATTATCTCCGGTTACTCAGGAAACACTGGAAAAATACATTGAGGGATTAGGCCGGGATAAAAAAGAAGCCCGGCTAATGGCCTTTTTTGCTAGGGGAAATAGGGAGGTGGTCGATAAGCTTAATTATCAAGAACTTCGGGCCCAACGGAAAGCGTTGTGGAGCATTGTTGAGGCCGGGGCAAGAGGAGGGATCCCCGCCCAGAAAATTAAAGATTATGGGCAGTATACAAAAAGACAGCGTCAACTTTGGAGCCAAGAATTGGCTATTTTAGCCAGTTTCTGGAGAGATTTGCTTTTGGTAAAATTAAATGCTTCTCCTGAACTGATTATCAACTATGATTTTTTACCCGAGCTAAAGGAAATGGCTCACTTGGTTTCTCTAGAAAAAATTAAAAACAGCTTGTCTTGGATAAATGAAGCAGCCGAAGAAGTAAAGAAAAATTTAAACATTCAGGTTATAATTAACTCTTACCTAGCGCATTATCAAGGAAAGAAAAATGGAAAAGATAATTTATGTTCGGATTGAACATACAGGTAAAATTTGTCGGGCCGCCGATTCCACTGGGGAATTAAATGTTGGCGACCAATGTATTATTGAATCTTCTTTGGGTGGAGAGTTGGCCCAAGTAATCGGGACTCCCCTCTCGATAGCTAACCATCCCAAAGGAAAGAAAGAGGTTTTTAAGGTAATTAGAAAAGCAACCCAGGAAGATTTGGATAAATTTAAGTGGCTAGCGGAAAAAGAGAAGAAAGCTTTTGCCTTCTGTTTGAAAAGAATTAAAGCTCGAAAACTCCCGATGAAATTGGTACAAGTTCGCTATTTTTTTAACGAAAAAAAAGGAATTTTCTATTACACTGCTGATGGTCGCATCGATTTTAGGGAATTGGTTAAGGATTTAGCTAAAGAATTCAAGATGAGGATTGAAATGAGGCAAATTGGTGTTCGAGATGAAGCTAAGATGATGGGGGGTCTAGGGGTGTGTGGCCGAACTTTGTGTTGTTTTTCTTTCATGCGTTGTTTTGAGCCGGTGACGATTCAAAAAGCTAAGAAGCAACACATTGTTATTAATCCCACCAAAATCTCTGGTTTGTGTGGCCGGTTGATGTGTTGTCTTTCCTTTGAGGAAGAGAGTCAAGGCCGGTTATATACTGAAGAAGAAATAGTCCCTTCAGCCAATGGTGATGAAGAAGAAAAAGATGGTCGAATTACTGACGAGGCGTAACTTTAAACTGAACGCGGCTAGAAACGGCTACTAAATGGCCGTCACCGGCGAAAGCCTTAACTTGCCAGGAATATTTTTCTCCGGCTTTGAGTTTTTCCTTAACTTCTTCGGGAAGGACGACAAAATTTTCTTCAGTCTGATGACTCCAGAGTAGTTCGTGGTTGTAAATGTAAATACGGTAGTACTTGATCTTATTTCCTAAACTCGTCCAGCGGAATTCTGTGGGAATAGAATTGATGTCTATAACCGGCGAAATGAGGGTAATTGATTCTCCTCGAACTTGAGAATCAGTGAGGATGAATTGGGGGGAAGATGGTTGGCGAAGAGAGTTAATACCTAAGACCACTAGTAAAACTATAGCAGCGGTGGTAACTGCCACGGCGACTTGAGGGAAAGGAAGAAAGGCAGTCAATTTTTCCCACCAAGATGGAGATTTTGTCAGCTCTCGAGCATAGATATCTTGGAAGAGAGTAACCCCTTCGGATTTTATCACCGAAATAATGGCATCTCGTTCTTGAAGCTTATGAAAACAAAGGGAACAATTAAAGTAATGCTCTTCGAAAGCCTCTTTTTCTGGCGGAGAGAGTCTTCCAAGCAGATAATCATCAATTAATTCTTCATACTTACATTTTTTCATTTTCCCGCCTTTCTCCTTTTTTTCACTATTTTAGTCGAGCCAAACCCCAAAAAATGGAAAATTTTTTTTATTTTTTTGTTTTTAATTCTTTTTTTACCAGTTTTAAGGAATAGTGGACTCGTTCACTAACTTTCTTGGACGAAATTCCCAATTTGGCGGCGACTTCTTCCCGGCTAAGTCCTTGATAGTAATATAAATAGAGAATTTCGCGGTATTTAGGCTTTAATTTTTTTATAGCTTGGAAAATCTGATGAGATAGTTCTTTTTTTTCCAGAGTCTCCAAAGGAGAGGGATAAGGTTTTGGCTCCGGGACCTGGGTTAAGGATTTAGATTTGGCTCGGATATAATCGATAATTCTTCGTTGAGTAATAGTGTAGATGAAAGTGCCAATTGTCGACTCACCGCGAAACTTTTTCTGGCGAATTTTTTCGATGACATTGGCCAGTATTTCGTTGACGATGTCTTCCCACTCAGGAGTGTGAGAACCAATAGCTTTAATAACCTTGAAAGTGATCACGGGACGGTATTTAGTAATTATTTCTTCCAAGTCGACATTGATTCTTTGTTCTTGTTTCACCGTTGTTAATTATATGAATCCCCTTCAAAGATAGCAAGCACACTTTGCTTGCCTTAATTAAGTATTTCGCCATTGGCGAAAATTAATTGATTTAGGGGAAGGCGATTCTTAGTGAGTTGTAGAGAGATAAACTTGCTTTTTTCGTAAAGAATATTTTATCTCTAACCAGGTTTTTTCTTTAATCTCAAAAAAGGCCTCGACCACCTGAGGATCAAATTGAGACCCTTTTTCTTTTTCGATTTCTTCACAGGCGACAAGAAAACTTTGTCCTCTTCGATAGGGGCGATCGGAAGTAATAGCGTCCAAGGTGTCAGCCACAGAAAATATACGGGCAGCGAGGGGAATTTCTTCACCTTTTAAGCCATAGGGATATCCTTGTCCGTCGTAGCGTTCATGGTGATAGAGGACAATATCAGCCGCTTTTTTCAAGAATTCATAGTTTTTAATAAGCTCGTAACCCACCAGAGGGTGTTCTTTGATAATATTCTTTTCTGTTTTGGTTAAAGCACCTGGTTTTCTTAAGATAGTTTCGGGGATAGCGATTTTGCCAATATCATGAAGGAGAGCGCCTCTTTCCAGGTCCAACAGAAAGTGAGGTTGGGTAAGGCCCATTTGGCGGGCTAAAACGAGAGCATAATGGGCAACTAATTGAGAGTGACCAACAGTGTCTTCGTTGCCATCGGTTGCCGCAATTAGATAGAGAAGATTAGAATTTAGAAAAAACTGGCTTTCTCTTCCCTCAACTTCCCGGGTTGACGGATTAGTTTGTAATAACCATTGATAGCTGGCACTGATTTCTTCAAGGAGAGCCCGAGCTGAGAGTAATTTTTGCCACGATCCCAAGGTTAAATGACTGAAATCATGGGTGGCTGAATATATATTTTGGGCTAAATAGTTTTCAATCGCCAGATTATATTGCTCAAGGTTAATTTCCCGGCCAAAGGAGAAATCATTCTTATAAAATTTAGTTTCCCAAGAATTGCCCTTTTCTTTTCTCATTTTTGTTTGAGCTTCTTTCATCATTTGTTTAGTCGAAAAGACGTTCAAAAATTGAACATTATTTAATAATTTTTAAAACCAAATTGCCCTTCTTGATGATGATTTCGACGGGGTAAAGTTTCAATTATTTCGAATCCCTTTCTGTGGAGGCTTTTTTCAACTAGGTTGAAAAAAGCCTTTTCATCTCGGAGGTGGGCTTTTGCTCCGCAGTTTCTTTTTTCTCTCATGGCACAATATTAGTCGGGAAGAAAGCCAAAAAATTGAAATTTTATCTTAAGTAGCTTCTTAGTCCTGGGAATTTACGGGTTTATTGTTGATTAGCTTAATTAAATTAAAGAAGAGTCCTGTCCTTCTTTTTTTTCAATGTATTCTAACTTCAGGAAGAGAGAGTGCTTTTACAGATTTATCTTTTGGTCAGGGACGGTATTTTCTTTGTTGAGAATGTTGGTTGTCAAAGATTTCGCAATTAACTCGGCCGTATGGAAAACTTGGTAATTATCATTTTCATTGTTTAAGTAGCTCTGGAACTGCCAGATACATCCTGGGCAGTCAGTAGCCACTAGGTGGAGATTGCTTGCTTCTAGTTTTGTTTTCTTTTTGTTCCATAGCTGGGTGGATAGTTCTGGATTTCGGAGAGAAAAAGCACCAGCGAATCCACAACAAGTATAGGGTTCATTTTCCAGGATGGGATCGTACCTCCATTTTTTCAATAACTCCAGAGGTTTTTCCTTTAACCCTAAATCGTAGAGGAAGTGGCAAGAATAGTGGTAAAAAATCTTCTGCTTGTCTTGATCAATGGGGAAGGGGGGATCAAATGAAGCCAAGAAATCGGAAAAATCCCGCACCCGTTCAGCCCAAGGTTTGAACTCGGGAAAAAATTCGGGGTATTTTTTCTTTAGGAATGAATTTCCGGTTGGGCACAGAGTGATAATTACGGCTGGTTGAAAGTCAGAAATAAGAGCAATGTTTTTTTTGGCCAGAGCTAGGAAATCTTCTTTTCGGCCAAGATGAAGGCTAGGTGCTCCACAACAGGCTTGATGGGGTGGAGAAATAACTTCCCAATTGAAATAGGCTAGGACTTCTGAGGCAGCTTGGGCAATGGAGGGGAAGAAGAAACGAATAAGACATCCTTGAAAAAGGAGAACAGTAGGCTTTGATGGCTCTTGGGGTAAGGGGAACTTAGCTGAAGGAGAAGGAAGAGGAATTTTCTTGTCTTTTAGCCAGCGGTTTTGGGCAAAGAGAGAGGAAGGAATTTTCCGGAGGAATTTTGGGACACGAGAACCAAGAGAAACTCCAATTTTAAGGAGGGAGAAATGACGAAAAAGCCGGGAAAGGAAAAATTCGGCCCCTGAAGGAGGCAATTGATTTTTTATAGACACCAGAAGATCACCAGTGGGAATATTCACGGGACAAAAATCTTCGCAGCGTTTACAATCAGCACAAAGGTTGACCCCGAGTTTAGCTTCCTTAGGAGAGCGAGTTATCGTCGTCAGAATGGTGCCGATACCCCCCGGATAAACAGGGCCTCCATAAACATGTCCACCCACTTGTTGGAATACCGGGCAGACAAGAAGACAGCCACCGCATTTTAAGCAGGATAATGCTTTTTTTAAATGCTCATTTTCTAAGGCCGATGAACGGCCATTATCCAGGATGACGATATGAACTTCTTGGGGCCCATGAGCACCAAAAACTACTTGTTTTTCGATATCAGTAGTCCGGCTTGGTCCAGTAATAAAAGAAACATAGGTGGTGATTTTATTTCCGGAAGAAGGAACAACGAGGGCTTTGACTAGAGTCATGGCTTCTTCGAGGGTGGCGACAAATTTTTCGATAGTGATAAGGGCAATGTGAACAGAGGGCAGAGAAGTAACTAGGCGAGCATTTCCTTCATTACTGAGGATGACTAAAGACCCGGTTTCTGCCACCGCCAAGTTGGCTCCGGAGATGCCGATTTCAGCCTGATAAAAAATAGGTCTTAATTGCTGGCGGGCAAAGCGAACAAGGTTTTCAGGCTTGGGGGGAATATCGACTTGAAATTTTTTTTTCAGTAATTCAGCCATTTTTTCTTTAGTTAAGTGGAGAGCGGGAGCAGTTAAGTGAGAGGGACGATCTCCAGCCAATTGAATCAGCCATTCTCCCAAATCGGTCTCAATTACCGTGAGGCCTTTTTTTTGGAGGTAGTCATTAAGGCCAATTTCTTCGGTGACCATTGACTTGGATTTGACGATTAATTTTGCTTGTTTTTGCTTAATTATCTCCTCGATGATTTTATTCGCTTGGTCGGCGTCCTCAGCCCAGTAAATATGGGCACCGCTTTGGGTAGCTTCGCAGGTGAATTGGCGGATTAGCTCGGGTAATTGGTTGAGATTTTTTTCTCGGATGCGTTGGGCTTTTTCTTTAAGTTGGGGCCAGTTGATTTGAGCTTGAGTAGCTTTGAATTTCTGAAAATGGTGATTTGCAGCCCGGGAGAGAGCAACTTGAAGGTCTTTATTTTTTAAGGCAGAGAGGACTTTTTGGCGTGATTTATGGCCCCGGAACAATTACTCCTCCTGCCGGAGCTTGGTCAAATATTCTTGGGGATCGACCAAAATTTCTCGTGGTTTGCTGCCTTCAGAGGGCCCTAAAATCCCTTCATTTTCCATTTGATCAATGATGCGGGCGGCTCGAGCATAACCCAGCTTTAGTTTTCTTTGGAGATATGAGGCCGATGCTTGGCCAGTTAATAAAATTAATTCGACGGCTTTTTCGAATAAAGGGTCTTTTGAGATAGGTCCCTCATCGATAGGGACAGATTTTCCTTTTAAAACATTGATAATTTTTTCATCATACTCAGGTTTGGCCTGTTTTTTAACATAATTAACGACACGATTAATTTCGGGCAAAGAAACATATGACCCATGGAGTCTAACCAAGCGAGGATAATTGGGGGGAAGAAAAAGCAGATCACCGTTACCAAGAAGTTTTTCAGCTCCCACCGTGTCAATGATAATCCGGGAATCAATTTTACTTGGAACGCGAAAGGCGATTCGACAAGGAAAGTTGTTTTTGACTGTGCCGGTAATGACATCAATGGAGGGGCGCTGGGTAGCCATTACGAGGTGTATTCCCACCGCTCGGGCGAGTTGAGCGAGGCGCGCGATACAATACTCTACATCTTGAGCCCCAATCATCATCAGTTCGGCCAGCTCGTCAATGATTATAACTAGATAGGGTAGTGGTTTGGCTTTTTTGGATTGGGCATTTTCAGCTCCTTCTTTTTCGGAAGAGGGGATTTTACCTTGCTGAACATGGAGATTGTATTGTTCGATATGCCGGACCCCGACTTCGCTTAAAAGGCGATACCTATCCTCCATACGCTGGACAGCGTCCAAGAGAATAGATCCTGCTTTTTTAGGGTCGCGCACGACGGGGCATAAAAGATGGGGAATGCCGTCATATTGATTAAATTCCAGGCGTTTGGGGTCGATGAGGATGAATTTTACTTCCTCAGGCGAGGCTTTGTACAAAATGGAAAGAATTAGGGCGTTTAAAGCTACGCTCTTTCCCGTGCCGGTAGCCCCGGCTAGAAGAAGGTGAGGCATTACCGCCAAATCGGTGAGGTAAACTTCGCCGTGAATTGTTTTACCCAAAGCGTAGGTAAGTTTAGAGGGGGAGCGTTGAAACATTTCGCTTTGGATTATGTCTCGCAGTCGAATAATTTCTCTTTTATTGTTGGGAACTTCGATTCCTAAGGAAGATTTTCCTGGAATTCTCTGAATTCTAACCGATTCAGCTCCCAAAGCGAGGGAAAGGTCTTCGGATCGATTGGCGACTTGGTTAACGGTTATTCCGGGGGAGGGATAAAATTCGTAGGTTGTTAGTACTGGTCCCGGATGATATTCTCTGACTTCACCGTCAACTCTGAATTCGCGTAACTTAGCTTCGATAATTTGCTTTTTTTCAAAAAGCTCATTTTTGTCGATTTGTTCGACTTCGCTTCCGGCATCAAGAAGGGTTATCGGGGGAAAGCGATAATCCCCTGACTGAGTTACTTCGGGAAACAGGGTCCCTTCCGGGGTAGGCGAAGGGGAAGAAGGCGGAGAGGGAGGAGGGGGTGGGGTAATGATGGATGGACCAATAGAGGGTTTGGATTTAGGAATCTTTTCCTGTTTTGAGGCGCGATATTTTTCCTGGATTTTCTGGCGCATTTTCTGGCGTGATTTTTCTTTTCGGTAACGAATAATCTTAATTCTAATTTCCTTGAAGAAAAAGGTAATGAATTTGGTGGGGAAACTCCACAACCTTCTCAGGGAAAGGTTAAATGTAAGAAGGAAAGCAATCAACAAGAGGATGACCAGAAAAAGAATAGATCCCCAGCTATTTAACCAACGGACACATAAGGTGGCCACAATGGTTCCAGTGAGACCTCCAGAGGAGAGCTCGACTTGACGCCAAATTATTTTAGGGATGATTATAACTAGTAATCCACTGGAAGATAGGGTAATGAGGAGCAAACCAAGAATTTTATTGAGAATATCACTTGATTCCTTTTTAGCAAAACTCTGCCAACAGAAATAGCCCAGGGTGAATAGAAAAAGAAAGGACGACAGACCGATGAATTGAAAAAAAGAATCGGACAATAATGCCCCTAGCCTTCCTCCGTAATTGTGGGTTCTTGTCCACTCGGTAGAAGTAGAGGCCCAGGTGGGGTCAAGGGGATGGTAGCTGATTAGACTAAGGAGGAGGAAGAGAGTGAAGAAGAGGAGAAGAAGAAAGGAGATTTCGGCAAAAACACGTTTTTTGCGACTTTTTTTCTCTTTGAGGTCGGCTTTCTTTTTTTTCTTCACTGTTGTGATTATAACATAAATTGGCCAAATTATAATTCGGGAACGACTGCCTTCCTGAGTTGATAACTCACCTTGAAATATTCTTACCTTTTTAAATCTAGTATTTTTTTTGGTACCTTTCAAGGGTGTCTTAGGTGGGGAAGAAGACTAATTGATTTTTAGAGGGACTTAATGTATAAATATAACTCGATTAAAGAAGGAGAATATATGGTGAGAAAAACCAAAGTTTATTTATTACTCATAATTTTAAGCGGTGTTTTGCTGCTCTTCACTCAAGCCACTGAACTAAAAATAGGGCGCCCTGATTTTCAAACGATGGTGACTGAGGAATGGTCCGATCCGGTGAATATCTCGATGTCAGGCACTCCTAGCTATGAGCCGAAAGTGGCGGCTGATGGAGAAGGTAATGTTCATGTTATTTGGGTTGAGGAAGATGGTGGTGAACGAGTTTTTTATAACACCAACTTGTCCGGTGAATGGGGAGTTCCTCAAAATATAACCAAGAGTGAGGTTCGGATAGGAGAAGGGCCTTGGCCTGAAATAGAAGTTGATAATAACAATGTTCCTTGTATCCTTTATTCAGCTGTTACCGAAGGTAATTATGAAGCGGTTTTGAATCGCTATATTAATGGTGCTTGGACTGGTCACTGGAATGTCTCAAAGACTTCAGCTGGAGGCAGTGCTTATCCCTCCATTGTTATTGATCGCAATACCAACGATTATTATGTCTTTTGGCAAGATGATGCCAACCGGGCCTTCGAGGAACAAACTTATTGGGAAATCTGGATGAGATACCTTCGCGGAGGGTCGGGCTCCTGGATTGGGGGAGGCATTCTTCCTGATCGTCAGCACCGGGCCTATACTCCTCAGGCCGCTATTGATGCCAAGGGCGGTATTTATGTTATTTATGCTAACCGGGCCTTGGGGAATATGACCAGAGTGTTTTTTACCCAAAATAAGGAACCCAAAGATTGGGAAAAATGGACTGATTCCATTGATATTTCCGGTTCAACAGGCATTGAATTTGCTTACCCTCAAATCGCCTGTGACAATGCTGGCAATGTTTATGTCGTCTGGATGGATCATCGGGAAGGGAACATAGAGGTTTATTTTCGCCAAAGAATTAAAAATAAATGGTCAGCGATCATGAATTTGTCTAACTCGGGAACCCCTTCTGAAGATCCTACGGTGGCTGTTAATAAAGAAACAGGTGATATTTATGTGGCGTGGGAAGAAAATCAGAAGATCTTTTTCCGAGAATTTAAAAATGGGAAATGGTTGGAGCCGGTCAACCTAACCGAATATTCCTCATCTTCAGCTCATCCCCATCTCTACGTGGACCAAGGAGGATCAATCCACCTCGTCTTTACTGATAGTCGTACCGGGAGCTGGAATATATTTTATCGCTACCGGTTAGGGCAACCATTACGCCAGCCCGAACCCCCCTTAAATTTGTCTTTAGTTACTTCCTTGGATGAAGCTACTTCTACTAAAACCAACAAGCTTTCTTGGCAAGCAAATGAAGAAAACGAAAGTTTAGATATTCAGAATTATCGCCTTTACCGGCGGAAAGAAGGAGCAGGATCATTTCAATTTATAGCCGCTGTCGAAGGGACAACATTCGAATATCTTGATCAAGGATTACCCACTTCGGTGAAATATCAATATGCAGTTTCCGCTGTGGACAAGTGGGAACAAGAAAGTAGTCTTTCCGAAGCTGTTTCCGAAACAAGAATTTTTGCTCCACTCTCTCCATCCTTGACGACTTATGTTAATCGGGTTCTCTTTTACCGCGAAAAAATAATCAGATTTACCTGGCGGCATAATCCTCTTAATGATCCTCTTAGCTTGTCGCACTATAACATTTACCGCAAGAAAGCCAGTGCGGGAGATAGTGCTTTTAATCTGATTTCTTCAGTCGATGCCAATACCTTTGAGTACACTGACCGGGGCCTTTCTTTTGACCAAAAATATGCCTATGCAGTGACGATTGTTGATGCAGATGGAAATGAAAGCTCTCGATCTCCTACGGCCAAAGAAGATTAACTACTCTGGATTACTCTCCTTTAGAAAAAGGTCTGAAAAGAGAAAACTTACTGGTCCGCCAGCGAGGTGGGGTAGAGTGGCATCATAATAAAAACTAAAACTGCCACTTACTTTGAAATTCGCCGGCAGCGAGGGGATGACCATTGATTTTTTTGCCCCTCCCTTTTTCTTCCCCTGAAAGGAGCCCAATTTTCCTTTAAAAATGAGAAGATTAAAGAGGATCTGGCCATTTTGGTCCTTAATTTGGGCGGAAGGATTAACTAGATAGTCATCTCCCCAGCGTAATTCTCCTCCCCAAACTTGGCTGAAAAATCTATATTTATGGCGCTGAGGAGTGATGGTTACTATTTGGAAATATTCGTCGCCATTTTTAGCTGGTGATTGGCGATAAAAATAATATAAATTTAGTTGGTTTCTTTTTAAACTTTCTGGGGAAAAGCCATCGAGGAGAAGGAGTTTTTTCTCATAAGGTCCAGAGGTTTTAAGATAAGGGAGCGGTGGATCAAAAATATATTCATATCCCATAAAGATTTTTGACTGGGGTTGAATTTTAATAGAGGACAAGTCTCCTGAGTAACCAACTTGAGGTGATGAGTGATTAGATAGGGAGATATTATCAAGATAGATTCTTGTTAGCTTATCCGATGGAGGAGAGATGATGTCGATGAAAACACGGGTGACATTTTCGGGGGAGGTATTTAGAGCGATAGCCTGAGCTTGGGCTGAAATTCTCCATTTTTTGTTTGATTGCTTAATTAAAGATATCTTATGGGCGTATTGCTTGAAGTTTCCGGGGAAATCATAATTAGGTAAAGAGCTTAGATAATAGATTTTAATAGTTGGATTGTGTAAATCAATCAGTTCTTCATTCCATTGAGGCTTAAATTCCTTGAGCAACACCGTTTTTTCTTCCAGAGATTGATAAAACTCTGCTTGTTTGGGATAATCTTGGGGGTTAGTAATAAATCGGTGATACATGATATCGCTGATAATGATGAAATTAACCTGGCGAAAGGCTAAAAACTCCAGACTAACGTTTCCCAGCGTGTGACGATAAAGAAGGTTATAGCCACTGTCAAATAAAGGCGGGCTATACATCTCGAGGGCAATTTTGCTCCCGGGAGGCAGATGATCGAGAACCCACTCGCGGGCTTGGGTCCGGGTGTCTTTTTGAGTTAAGCTGAGGTCAAAGCGAATGACTTTATAAGCTTGGGGCAAAAGCAAGGGAAAAGCGAAAATTATTGGCAGGAGGTATTTATTTTTTAAGAAAATTTTATTTGCTTTTGCCCCGGAGGAAAGCCTTCTTGCTAAGAAAGATTGGCTTCGATCTACAATGCTTCCGCAATAAATGATTAGAAAGGGGATGAAAGGCAGCATGTAGCGCACTGCTTGAGCTTTCCATGTAGAAACGATAATAAAGAGAAGAAGCGGATAAGACAGAAGAATTAAATTTTTTTTTTGAGGTCGGCGGAGGCCGAGGAGCAAGCCAAAAGGAAGAAGCCATTGAGCAAGCACGCCAATATGTTCTCGGAATCCATAGACGAGATAGAAAAATAAAGCCGATTTAGAAGCAGAGCCTCCATAATGACCAAGGGTATAAAGATGTTGAGATTGCCACTGAAAGTCCTTCCAGAAAGTCTTGAAATCGAGGAAGGCAAAAGGGCAGCCGATGAAAAAAGCAACTATAAAGAGACAACCAGCTAGGATTAAAGGCCAGTTTAAAAATATAGATAGCCAAGTCTTTTTTTGGCGCCGCTGATAAAAGAGATGGGCTAGGAAAAGCGGTAGGAATAATAATTGCCCTCCGTACTTGGTAGCTGTAGCCAATCCGGCGGTAAAGCCAGCCAGAAGATAATTTTTCGCTTGGCCCCTTTCCATTATTTTCCAAATGAAATAATAGGAAAGAACCAGGAAGAAAACCATGGGAACGTCGGGAAGAGAATAGTGGGATATTTTGTTATGAATATGGGAAAAAATAAGAAAAAGGCTGGCCCAGAGCCCGGCTCGAAGTGAGTACATTCGTCGCCCAAGGTCAAAGACTAAGGCAATGGTTCCTAAGCTAAACAAGAGATTAAGAATGCGGCCGATGATGATAAACAGAGTAGGATTGGCACTGAAGGATTTAACAAGCTCTTCCACAGAATGGAAAGCACCAAATAATTTCCCTCCCAGGTAAATAAGACCCCACCAGCCAGCCTGAAGGTAAGTATAAAGAGAGGGGACATGAAAAAAGTGGGGATTTAAATCGCCTTTTAAATAGTTCAGGGAAATTTCAGCAAACCTTTTTTCATCAACATGGTAGAGAAAAGGAAGGCCGAAATTGAGGCCCAAGGCTCTAATAAATAGCCCAACAAGAAGAAGGTAAAGGAGAATTTTCTTGGTAGAACTTGGGGTCAATAAGAGAAAGTTATTTTTAACTTTGTTCTCCATTGTCCGCAGGCATAATATTGCTTGAGTTTAGTGGCTTAGTCAAGTGGCGAGTAGGTCACCATTAATGATTAATCTCCAAAGGTGAGGGCGAAAGAACAAGATTCACCTTCGAAATCCTCGGTAAAGGGGGTTTTCTTTGAGTTTTTTTGTGTTATTATTTTACCGGCCTTGGATGTAAAAATGACGGGGAGAAAATGAAATTGAAAGCTTTAAACAAATTTTTGGGGATAATTGTCCTTGGAACTTTGATTATTACCAGTTCCTCTTTTTCTGACAGTTTGAAAAACAGGAAAAGTGATACCCACTTAAGCGATGTTTTCCTCCGTGCTCAAGCAGAAGAATTTGCGGCTATCAATATCTCTAATTCAAAGGTTAATTCGATGGAACCTCAAATCCAGGTTGATAAATCAGGCAAGGCGTTTGTCATTTGGGTAAGAATGAACTCCCCTAAATCAGTTTATTTTAACACTAATGTCTCGGGAGAATGGGCCAAGCCAATTATGGTTTCCAGTGGAACAACAGTTAGTGCTTCGGGACCGTGGCCTCATTTAACCATTGATTCTCAAGGAACTCCCCATATTGTCTTTACAGCCAAAAATAGTGTCGGCAATTATGAAGTTTGGTTTAATACCTTTTATCGAAATACTAGCGCTGCTGGAGGATGGGGAACTAATTACAATGTTTCTCAGACTACCGAAGGAGGTTCTGCTTATCCGACAGTGGCTGTGGATCCCAATAATTTAAGGAGATATGTTGTCTGGCAAGATGATGAATATAAGCCTGATATCTGGGCTCTGTTTTTTCGCTTCCGGAATCCATCGAGTGAAACGTGGAGTGCCCGTGATAGCTTGCCTATTCCCACTTCGGCTTATACCCCCAAAATAAGTGTTGACGGCCGGGGCCGCCTCCACCTCATCTGGTTAAGAAGAGGGGGGGGAGGTTCAGTGGTTTATTATGCTCGCAATAATAATCCCACTGACTCTTACGCCTGGACAGAGCCTGTGGCTATTTCTGGGGGTACTAATATTGATTTTGCCGAAATTCGATTAGCTACTGATAGCCAAGGAAATGTTTATGTTGCCTGGGAACAGAGGAATGGCAGCAATTATGATATCTATTTTCGGCGATGCATTGATGGTAACTGGACAGGCATTGTTAATGCCTCCCAAACTGGTAGTCAGGCCAAATGGCCTGGCTTGGCCGTCAATTGGATGACAGGAGATTCTTACTTGGTCTGGCAACAGAAAAAGAATAATAAATGGCAAGTATTTATAAAAACTTTAATCGGGGGAGTGTGGTCATCGCCAACTGACTTAACTAATAATAACCATAATTCAATAATGCCGAGTGTAGCGGTCGATGATTTTGGAGATATCCACTTGGCTTATGCCGAGGAATATTCTGGGGTCTATGACATCATGTATGCGACCACCGGGGAAATTGTCGGGCAGGGCATTCTGCCTCCCATTGGGGTAAAATTAGTCACTAAAAGAGAAGAAACCCCTGGATTCAAGAAAAATATCATTCGCTGGAAGAAGAATCCCGATAACGATAATACCAAAGTAAAAAATTATCGCCTTTACCGTAAAGAAGCTCAACAAGGAGAGAGCCAATATAAACCTGTGGCCACCTTAGGAAAATCCTCCTTTATCTATGAAGATAGAAATTTGCCCGATACCAAGAAATTTTCCTATGTTTTAACGACAATAGATGCCGATGATCAAGAGAGTAGTTTTTCGGATGAGGTTTCCGAACCACTCGTTTTTCCGCCCGTCGAAGTTAAAATAATTTCTAAATTAAATCCCCAGCAAACCAAGAAAATAAACGTTGTTTCTTGGCAAGAGAATCCTCTCAATAACAAAGGAACGGTGAGTTCATATAGAATTTATCGCCGAGAAGTCAAGCCAGAGGCGAAATTCCAATTTCTTAAAGAAGTATCAGGTCAAACTTATAGTTATGAAGACAAGAATCTTTCCACCAAAATCAAATATGTATATTATTTAACTGCCACTGATAAACTTGGGGTTGAATGTGAACCTTCTTTAACTGCTTTTGAAGATCCTGTCTTTCCTCCTTGTTCTATTACCGTAGTGACCACCGTCAATGAAGCAATTTTTTTTGTGGAAAAAATTAATGTTCTCCGGTGGAAAGACAACCCTTTAAATGATGCCGTGTCCGTCGGGGAGTATCGGATTTATCGTCGAGATCTTAGTCAGTCCTCAACTGATTATATCTATATTGGCTCCGTTGATATTTCTAAAAAGCGATTTTTTGACCGCAATTTGGTAATCGATAATAAATATAGTTATGTACTAACGGCGGTCACCACTGAAGGTGTCGAAAGTAAAAAGTCTCAGGCTGTGACTGAGGACGAGTCTAATTAAAGCGTCCAAGACTTCCAAAGGTCGAACCCAAAAGTAAGTCCCAAGCCAAATTCTAATCCACCTAAATCAACTTCAATTGTTTCTTCTTGAGCAATAGCTTTGGTTATTTTTAAATAGAGATTAAGCATTAGAAATTTAAGCCGGGGCACTTTTATAAAGATTCCTCCTTCAAGGTGATAGCCCCAAGTTGAGCCTGAAGTAGAGTGGATGTCACTGTTTTCTTGATAAGAAACTATATCTCCCCCTATTCCCACATAAGGAATAACGTAGATGTAATTAGCCATGTATTGGGCGGATAAAGAGAATGGAGACATAGAAAATTTGGTTGGTTCCTTGGTGATTGTTGCTTCTCCGGAGGTAGAAGTTCGGGAGAATCCCAATTTTAGTAGAAAGTTATGATTATCCTGACGGATAATGGTTTTGGCTAACGAACCTCCCCATTTTGAAACTCTTTGACCGTAAACTTGACCGAAGACTTCCGAAGAAATGGCGTAGGAGCCATAACTAAGACTAATTAAAGTATTACCAAAAGGAGGAAAAATCACCTTTTCCGGACGGGGAGGCTTTTTTGTTGTTTTAACTTGCGGGCGGGAAGGAGTAACTGGAGAAGGAATTAAGGGAAGGAAAGAAAGGAGCAGATTGGGAGGGGTCTTTTCTATTTTAAATGAGTCTATTTTTTTTGAAAAAAAGAGAGATAATTTGATTGAGCTTTCACTGGAGGGGTCTAAGTTTAATTGGCTAATACCCATGTTTTTATATTCTGGCAAAGGAGGAATAATGGCGGCATTAAGAGGTTCGAGTTGGCAAGTAAATTGATTGCCTTTGGTTAACTCAATTTTAGTGGTTTGGAAAGGGCCATTGATTCGTAAGTTAAGGATAGTTTGCCGCCCTTCTTTGTTTATGGTGATTTCTTGGAGACTGCTTAATTGTTTTGTGGTGGCTATCTCACGGCTGATAGCTTTCGGGGATGGCTGAGGAGGGGTACAGATAACATCTAGACCGGATGCAGTTGTTTTTACTTCTAGGCTCAGCGGTTTTTCGGCTAAAATAAACACCAATCGCAGCGAAGGGAGGGAATCTTTAACGACTTGGATTTTTTCGATAACTTCTTCTTTTACTTCGATTTCATCCGGGACCAAGATTGTCCCGATGGGCTTAAGCTGGCAAATTAATTGGTGGGGTGATTCCAGCTCATAAAACTCGGATTCGAAGTCCCCTTCCACTTCAATATGAAAAACTAAGCCAGCTTCTGTTTTTTCGTAGGTTATCGATTTTAATGTTGGGGGGATTACTTGTTGAGGAGAGGATTCCTGCGAGGACAAAGGTAAAAATAAGCTGATGAAGAGAAGGACGATTGAAAAGTATTTTGTTATCTTCAAAGTAAAAGCCTCCATTTTTATTAGTTAAACAAAAAAAATTTTGTGACCTGTATTTATACCATAGAGGAATAGCCATGGCAATCTTTATCTATTTAGTAGGGTTTTGAATGGGGCTAATTAGGGCATTCTCTTGCGGATGAACTTCCAGAGGTATTCTTTAGGTACTCCCCATATTTTTTCTCGCCAAGGTCGGTCACACTTCTGGCAGGCTGGAATATTTTGAATATCCATGGCCACCATTTTCTGGCGAAGAGCGATTATTTTCTCTCCGTTCCAAATCTCGGCCAAGGAAGAATTCTTGACGTTACCCAAGGCCAAACTGCCAAAAAAATCTTGAGTACAGGGGAGAACCTTTCCGTCCCAGAAGATTATTAGGGCTTGCCAGAGAAAAGTACAGGGGGAGAAATCTTTAGCTGGTCGAGGTTTTGGTATTTCTCCAGCCCAGTTGTGGAGTTCTTTGATTTCCAGCTTATCTAAAGGTAGATTTTGAAAATAGCTGAGAAATTTTTTCCTCCCTTCGCGATCGTGACGAATATTTTCTTCGGGAAAATTGATGAGTTCTAAAATAGTATACGGCTTTTTTGAGCCGAGCTTCTTTTTTATTTCTAGGAAACGGATAATATTATTAATTGTTTTTTCAAAATTAGCGCCGATTCTAATTCTTTCGTAAGTTTCTTTTTTATAACCGTCAAAGGAAAATGAAAATTGATCAATACCAGAGGCGATTAGTTGATAAGATTTTTTTTCATCGAGCAATGTTCCATTGGTATGGAACTTTACGGTTAATCCTTTTTCATGAGCATAGCGGGCCATCTTGAAGAAATCGGGGTGAAGGAGTGATTCCCCGCGGTGCAGGAGATGAATATCGAACACTGAATCGGCAACTTCATCAATTATCTTTTGAAAAAGAGACAACTCCATAAAACCTTTTTGTTCTTTGGGCAAGTCCTTATTGGGGCACATGATGCATCTTAAATTGCAATGGCTGGTGGGCTCAACCCAGATTCTTATCGGCATGTAAGGGAGAAAGGTTTTTTTCCTTTTATAAGCAATAAACAATTGCATCAAACGAAGGTGATATTGCCAATTTTTTTTCATTGCTCCATCCTCTTTTTATTCTTTTGGTTTAGGGACTTTGTTGGCGAGAGGAAAAAAGTATAAAGATTATAAAAAGTTTTCAACTCTAATTCCTCAGCTCGAGCTTGAGGAGGAATTTTTAAATAAGTTAATCCTTCTTTGATGGTTTCAAGTGGAAAATTTGCCCCCCTGAGGTTATTGGCGAGGGTTTTTCGGCGACAAGCAAAACATTTTTTCAGGAAAGCGAGAAAATCCTTTTCCTTTTCAATAGGAAACAAAGGAGAAGATCTTTTGACAAAAGTGAGGAGAGAAGAGTACACTCGGGGAGGAGGGGTAAAAGATTGGGGCCTAATCCGGAGAACACAGTGAATTTCAAAATGATTCTGCAGGAGAATAGCTAAAGGGGCAATTTTTTTGGAACCTGGGGAAGCCAGGAAACGATTAGCCATTTCTTCTTGGATTAAGAAGACCCAAAAGGGAAAAATTGATTTATGGTTAAAAACTTTAATGATAATCGGAGAGGCAACTGAATAAGGAAGATTTCCCACTACTTTAACGACTGAAGTAGGAGAAATTTTACTGACTATTTCTTTTTGTAGATCTAGGCGTAAGAAATCGCCTTGGATAAGGGTCACATTAGAGGGAATAATCGATTGGAGAAACTCAGCTAAATGAGGGTCTTTTTCGATGGCTACAACTTGACTTCCATGATTAGCTAGCGCTAAGGTTAGGCTTCCTTGACCAGCTCCAATTTCGATGATTACATCTCCTGGGGAAGGATTGATTACTTGAGTAATTTTCTGAATAAGACGAGGGTTGCGGAGAAAATGTTGTCCTAAGGTTTTTCTTTTTGATCTTTTCATCAGAATTGTGGTTAAATTTAGCTTTTTTCCGGAGAAGGGGTCGGGAAGTTTCCCAGTCTATCTTTGATAATTAGGCTCATAGCTAATGTTTCCAGAAGGATGGCCAAGTTGAGTTTTGTTTTTCCTTGGGCCCGGTCTCGAAAAGTTATGGGTACTTCTGTCATTTTTAAGCCCAAAAGATGGGCCTTGTAAAGAATTTCCAGGACGATTGAAGGGCCAATAGAAATTAAATCGTCAAGATCTAACTTTTCTAGGGCTTGGCGGTGGAAGCAGCGAAAACCAGAAGATACGTCTTTAACGGGAATTTTGAATGAGCGGCGGATATAGAAGCGTACTAACCAAGTGATCAAGCGGCGGAGGAGGTTCCGTTCACTATCTTTGCCATCCTTCACAAAACGAGAGCCAATAACGATATCGGCCTTTTCAGTGGCTTTTAAGAGTTTAGGAATTTCTTGAGGTTGGTGCGAGAAATCTCCGTCCATTTCAATAACAAAATCAGGCTGAAGGTTAACAGCTGCTTTGAATCCATCGATTCCGGCGGCCCCTCGACCACGTCGTTTTAGACGGATTAAAGATTTTACTCGAGGATCGTGAGCAAAAGCTTCTTGAACAATTAAACCGGTTCCGTCTGGAGAATTATCATCCACAATCAAGACCTGAAACTCATAGTGGTGGTTTAATTTAAGTATTTCCTGGATCAAGGGAATAATATTCTCCCGCTCGTTGTAAGTAGGAATCATGACTACAACCTTTTTTTTCATGACTCGAGAAGTGATTTAATTGCCTGGAAGACTTCTAAGGGAAGGATGGATTTCATGCACGTCATTTCAGGACAAGTTTGCTTATAGCAAGGAGCGCAAGATACACCCGTAAATAATTTAATTCCTGAATCATAGAGATCGATTTCTTGCGGACAAGTTGGGCCGAAGAGGGCCACCACTTTTCTTTTCAGGGCCAAGGCCAAGTGAAGAGCCAAAGTGTCGGAGCAGACTATTAAATCCATTTTGGCCAAGAACCCAGCAAACTCACGGAGAGAATTATTGTTTCCAGTATTGTAGACTGGGCAGGATGATAATTTTTCTATCTGGCGGTTAAGTTGGGTTTCTCTTGGCCCTCCTAAAAGAAAAACATTTGCGTCCAGTTGATGATGAAGAAGATCAATTAATTGGACAAAGTGATCTTGGGGCCATTGCTTAGTCAGGAATTTTGTTCCTGACCCGGTGTTTAAGCCGATGTTCAGCTTGGCAGGTTTAATTCGGTGAGTTTCAAAGTATTGATTGGCTCGTTGGCTATCCTCGTCCTGCAAGTAGAACAGATAGGGATCTCGCTGGTATTTAAAACCGGTTATTTCATGAATGATTTGTTGATATGTTTTTTGATTCTGGCGAAATTTTAAGTCGTCATCAACCCCTAGTTGAAATGCGTACTCGCTTTCGGGATTAAAAATAGTTAAATTGCCCCACCGATTAAGTCCAAAACCTTTCTTTTCCTTCGCCGGGACTGATTGAGCTAAGGCGGTGGAGATTGGTTCTTTATCGAGCGAGAGGAGCAAATCAAATTCTTGGTGTTGAAGGGACAAGACTCCTTCAAGGGAAAAAGTAACAATTCGGTCAAGATGAGGATTATGGGTTAGGAGATCAACACTTTCCTCATCAACTATCCATGTCAGGTGAGAGTCGGGGATGGCTCTTTTAATGGCGGCAACTAGAGGGGTAGTCCGGAGAACATCCCCTTGAGCCCGGCCTTTAATAATAAGAATTCGGAAAGAGAATGGTTGGTAATAAGGGCAATCAGGGCAGAGACGCTGATAGAGACATGGTTTTTCTCCCCGAAAATAACGACAGTCATCTTTTAACTTCAAGGTTTAGCCTCTTTTCACTTTGTGAATAGTAGTATTAATTTATGCCATAAATTCACGCTAAAAACAACTTGTCTCCCTTTTTTCAGGACCAGCTTTAGTTCAGTTAGTCAATTATTCCCCAGAAGATTAAAGCCGAAGGAAAGCGAAGCCACAAATAGGCTTTATGGTTTTTTAGTGGCTAGATAGGCGATGTGAGGATAAGGATAACCCTGGTCTAAGGGGATAATATTGGTTTTAAAACCAACCTGGGTTAAGAGCTGAGTTATTTCCCTTTGCGAACGAAAATAAAAGTGACTTCCTAGAGTAAACCCGATGAGTTTTACGGCTAGCGTTTCCTGGACTAGATTCCAGAGATATTTCCATCGGGGCCGGGTATCCATTTCTTTAAGAATAAAAACTCCATCAGGGGATAAACATTCATAAATTTTCTGAAACAAGTTAAGATGTTCAGAATAAGGGATGAGATAAAGAACATCAATTAGAGCAACCGCCTCAACGGGTGGATAATTATCAGTAATGATGTTTTTGTGAAAAAAAGATAAACTCTCCAGGTTTCCCATGAGCCTTTTCGCGGCTTCTATTTTTTTCTCATCTAGATCAAAACCGATAATTTTTCTCGGGGAAGACCCAAAATGAAGGATCAAGGCAAACAGGCCTTGGCCGCATCCTAAATCCAGAATTACTCCCTCTTGAGGGAAAAGAGGTTCAAGATCTATTAAGGGACATATTCTCAGTTTAATGTTTTGATAAAGGCGGTTGGGCCAAGGTTGGTGGCGATAAAATTGGATGACTTTTTCTTGTATTTTTTGGCGTTGATGAGGTTCTAGTGTTTTCATTAATCCAGATAAAAGTTATACCAGAATTGAAATATTATTAAGGGCCAAAGGAGTTGGCGGTGATTATGTTTTCCCTCAAAGTGTTCATTTAGAATCTGGGTAATGAATTTCTGATTAAAAAAGCCATGTTTCTGGAGAGCCTCAGGAGATAGGATTTCCTGGACAAAGTCTTTCAATTCATTTTTTATCCATACTCCTAAGGGAATATCAAATCCTATTTTTCGCCGCGACAATATTTCGCGAGGAAGATATGGTTCCATAGCTTTTTTCAAGATGTATTTTGTGGTTAAACCTTTCAACTTTAGGGGAGAAGGAATTTGGTGGGCGAATTCGACAACCTCGTGGTCGAGGAAAGGAACTCGAATTTCCAAAGAATTAGCCATGCTCATCCTATCCACTTTGACCAACAGATCGTCTTGAAGGTAAAGTTTTAAATCTAGGTAGGTAATGCAGGTGAGCTCATCTTTGGCAGGGCAATGGCTCAGATGGTAATAGATGGGAGAGTAAGGATTTTCTTCAGGGGTCAAGGCAGGGGAAAAAAGATTTTTTCTGATTTCAGGGTGGTAAGCTCCCCACCAGATGTAATTGGCTACTTCGGGAGGATAATCAATGCCACTAATAAACTTTTTGGCTTTAAACTCAAAACTTAGTCTATTTGGAGAAGCGGGCAAGATAGAGACAATGTTTTTTATGATTTTGTTGCGGATAAGAGAAGGTAAGCGACGGAAGTATTTAGCAATTTTATAAGCTTTGTAAGTATCATAGCCGGCAAATAACTCATCTCCTCCATCGCCAGCCAAGGCCACAGTTACGAACTGGCGAGCTAATCGGGAAATGATAAAGGTAGGAATGATAGAAGCATCAGCTAATGGTTCATCAAGAAACTTAATTAATTGGGGGACAAGTTCTTTGACTTGCTCCGAATGAACAATGAATTCATGATGGTCAGTTTTGTATTTTTCGGCCACCAAGCGAGCATACTGAAGTTCGTTGAAACTTTCTTCTACAAAACCAATGGAGAAGGTTTTTATGGGTTCAGGGACAATCTGAGTCATCAAGGCAGTAACCGAGCTGGAATCAATTCCCCCGCTTAAGAAAACACCTAGCGGAACATCGCTAACCAGTCTTTTTCTAACGGACTCTTGGAGATTAGCTTGGAGAGCAGCAATTATTTTGGTTTGATCGGACAAGGAAAATGATTTTTTCTCGTTCGAGATGTCCCAGTATTTTTCAATTTTCCATTCCTCATTATGGGCAACTAACCGATGGCCAGGAAGAAGTTTGAATAAATTTTTAAAGATTGTTCGTGGGGCAGGAATGTATTCAAAGGCAAAATATTGATGAAGAGCATTGATGTCGATTTCCCGGGGAAAGTCACTCTGAAGAATGGCTTTAATTTCCGAGGCAAAATAAAGGTGTCTTTTATGGAAAGCATAATGAAGGGGTTTGATCCCTAATCTGTCCCGGACAAGAAGAAATAGTTTTCTAGCTTTGTCCCAAAGCGCCATAGCAAACATGCCGTTTAAGGCTTCGACAAAATCCACTCCCATCTCCTCATAAAGATGCACGAGCACTTCTGTGTCTGATCTGGTTTGAAAATTATGGCCTTTTTTTATCAGACTATTCCTTATTTCCCGGTAATTATAAATTTCCCCATTGAAAATTACCCAGACAGTTTGAGTTTCGTTGGATAGAGGTTGGTGCCCTGTCTTCAAGTCGATGATACTAAGTCTTTTCATGGCCAAGGCAACTTGGTCGTCTAAATAGTAACCCTCATCGTCTGGTCCTCGATGATGGAGGGACTGGTTCATGGCCCTTAGTTCTTTTTCAGGCGGCGAAGAGAAGGGAAGAGAGAAGCTATAAATACCGCATATTCCACACATTTTTAGAAATCCGTCTCTAATTTTAATGTAAATAGAGAAGTAATTCTAATCGAATTCCTCATTAATTAAAACCAGGCGAACTTTTTGTCCTCAATATGTTCAAGTTATCTCCAAAAATAATGCTAAAAATAATGGATAGGCAGCCAGTTAGAAATCGAGAAAAATAGAGATACATTTATGGGTAACAACCTTTTTTCATTTTTGGGAATGAGGATATGTTCTTTCCAGGTAGTGGCCATTTCAGAGTTTCCGGGGAAAAAAGTCGCTGTAGTGGGCGTGCTGATTTATGGCTTATCCCCTTTTCTTATGATATAATCCAAAACCTATTAGGGAGAGACTGAGGAAAGAAAAACTAGGATACAGAAATGAAAGTTTTATTGCTAAACCCTCCTGGGGATCAATTGTACATAAGAGATTATTATTGCAGTTTTGCTTCCAAGGCTGATTATTATTGGCCACCCCAAGATCTCCTTGTTCTCAGTGGGATTCTATTTTCTGAATTTGAAGTCATTGTCTTGGATAGTATTATCCGGAGGTTAAAGGAAGCCCAAGTTGCTGAATTTGTGGAAACCAAAAAACCGGAAGTTATTATTTATACCACGGGCACAGCTACCCTCAAGAGTGACTTGGAATTGATGTCCAAACTCAAAAAAAGGAACAAGCAGTTGCTTATAATTGCTAGTGCCGGAATTATGAAATTTATCGGTCAAGAATATCTGGAAAACCATCCTTTTGTCGATGCTGTTTTAACTGATTTTACTGAATTGGATATTAAGGAATTTTTAAATCAACCAGGTAATGGGAAACAATATCGAGGAGTGATGTATCGTCATAACCAGGAAATAGTCAAGAACGTGGAAGATAACTCTAGAGACTTTTCGGTGCCCATTCCCCGTCACGAATTGTTTGACCCGCACTTATATCGTCTGCCAATTGCCGAAAGAATGCCCATTGCCGAAGTCATTACCTCCCTCGGCTGCCCTTATCATTGTGCTTTTTGTACTGCTGGGGCTTATGGATATAAGACAAGGGACATTGAAGGAGTAATTGAAGAGCTAAAATATTTATCCTCGTTGGGGGTAAAAGAAATCCTCTTTCAGGACCCAACTTTTACGATTAATACTAAAAGAGTGACGACCCTCTGTCATTTGATGCAAAAAGAAGGGCTGGACTTTACTTGGAGTTGTAACGCCGATATAAAATCAATGAATGAAGAAAAAATTAAAGCAATGAAGGCTGCGGGCTGTCATACGGTATCAGTGGGAATTGAAAGTGGCAGTGATGAAATCCTGCAAAAATATGCCAAGATGATAACTGTTGAGGATATTAGAGAGAAGGTCAGGTTAATTCGAGAATATGGCGTTCGTGTTTTAGGTTACTTTATCATTGGCCTTCCCGGAGAAGACAGACAATCTATCCTCAAGACAATTGCCTTGGCTAAAAAATTAGATTTGGATTTTGCTTCTTTTACCGTAGCTACTCCTGATGTGGGAACTAGACTAAGACAAGAAGCTCTAGCTAAGGGATGGATTGCGCCTGATGTGGATGTTTTTGACAGCACAGGTTTTCCAATTATTAAGACTGAGAACTTAACTCCAGAGGAAGTTTGGGCTTTAAGGAGAAAAGCCGTTAGAAGCTTTTATTTTCGACCGGCCTATATATGGCGCCGGTTAAAATCATTAAGGAAATGGAAGGATGTGCAGCTAGCGGTAACCAATGCCTTAAATCTTTGGCGCAAATCATGAAAAGAGTAATTGTGAATGCTGATGATTTTGGGTTGAGTAAGGGGATAAATGAGGGAATAATTAAAGCTCATCGCGAGGGAATTCTTACCAGTGCGACATTAATGGTTAACATGCCCGGTTTTGCTAATGCCATCGAAGAAGCGGCAAAGTATCCATCATTAGGCGTGGGAATTCATCTTAATGTCATCCGGGGAAAACCCGTTTTACCCCCCGAAGATATTCCTAGCTTGGTCAATAAAAAGGGATTCTTCTGGGGTAATGTTTTTCTGGTTATCCAAAGAGTGTGGGCGAGGAAAATTAAGATTAATGAAATCATTAGGGAATTTAGAGCCCAAATTGAAAAAGCGCAGCAAGCTGGATTAGCTTTAACCCATGCTGATAGCGAAAAACATTTTCATTGTTTTTATCCTGTTTTACAAAAGTTACTTCCCATGTTAAAAGATTGTGGATTGCCTAGAATCCGCTATATAAATCAAATTTGTAGTTTGAAGTCTCCAAAAATGTTTGTTCTTTCCTGGGTTGTTAATTGGGCGTGGAGGCGCTGTCGTTCCCAAGCTCAGCAACTTAAATTTCGGTTAACGGATAATTTTTTCGGCTTGTGTACAACGGGACGGATGTCCCGCTCAAATTTAATTGCCATTTTGAAAAATCTTCCTCCTGGGACTTCCGAGATAATGGTTCATCCAGGATATATTACTCCGGAAGAGATGGCGGTAACTAAAGAAACGGGAGATTATCGTCTTTGGCAAGAGAGGGAGATGGAATTAGAAGCTTTACTGGATCCCGAGTTGCCAAAAATTTTAAAGAGCAATAAGATTGAATTAATAAATTTTGGGCAGGTTTAGAATGAAGCAAGAGAAAAATTCCCCAAGGAATCTTCAAATTTCGATAGTCGTACCTTTTTTTAACGAAGAAGCTAATATCAAAGAATTATATCAGCGGTTAAAAAGGGTGTTAGATCGATTGCAGTTAGCCTATGAATTGATTTTTGTTGATGATGGCAGTACTGATCGGACCCCGACAATTCTCCACCAGCTCTATGAAAATGATGAACGAGTTAAGATTATTCGTTTAAGAAAAAATTTTGGGCAAACGGCTGCTTTGCAAGCCGGCTTTGATTATGCTCGAGGCGAGATTATAATCTCTATGGATGGTGATCTTCAACATGACCCGGAAGATATTCCTCGCTTCTTGGCTAAAATGGAGGAAGGATATGATGTGGTTAGTGGTTGGAGAAAGAAACGGGTGGATAATCTTTGGTTGAGAAGAATTCCGTCCTTAGTGGCTAATCGGATCATGAAATGGCTGTCCGGAGTAGAAATACATGATTTTGGCACAACGTTTAAGGCTTACAAGAAAGAAGTTATCAAGGGAATTCATCTGTATGGAGAGCTTCATCGTTTTATCCCTGCTCTCACCAGTCGCGCCGGAGTGAAAATAACAGAGATTCCTATTAAGAATGTCGTTCGCCAAAAAGGAAAGTCAAAATATGGCCTTTCCCGCGTGCGAAGGGTATTTTTTGATTTGATAACGGTTAAATTCATAATCAGTTTTATTGACCGACCTCTCCAAGTATTTGGCTTAATCGGGGTGATATTTGGAGGCCTGGGTTTTATTGTTGCCTTGGTGTTGACTATCGGCTTTTATTTTTTGGGATGGTCCATTCGTGAGAATCTAGGCAACTTGATTTTTAGTGTCTTTTTAATGATGATGGGCCTTCAATTTATAATGACTGGATTGGTGGCTGAAATTCTCTCGCGAGTGTATTTTGCCACCCACAAGGTTAAGATTTATTCGGTGGAAAAAATCTTGTCAAGGGAAGCTTCCTTGCCGGAATCAGAGGAAGATTAGGCAGTCAAGAAATGGGCTCTTTGGGCAATTGGTGGCTATCCAAAGGTGAACGGGTGGCCATGACAGTTTTTTTGGGCTTATTGATAGTTTTTGTTATTTTTTATTTTAGCCGCCATTTAGCTGATCTTTCTTTGTGGATGGATGAGGGCTTTCATACTATCGCCACTCAAGAGATTTTGGCTCATGGTTATCCCCTTTTTCCCTCCGGGCATATTTACTATAAGGCCATCCTTTATACTTACTTATTGTCTTTGTTTTCCCTGTTATTTGGTTTTAATTCTTTTACTTTGCGTCTGGTTAGTGTTTTAGCGACAGCGGCAGCTATTCCTTTTATTTTTGCTTTCACGCGTAAGTTATTCAATAAAATTATAGCTGTTGGCTGTGTTGTTTTATTTGTCTTTTCTCTGTGGGTAGTGGAGAATGCTCGCTTGGCGCTTTATTTTAGCCCCCTCCTTTTTATTTGTATTGTTGGTTACTATTTCTTTTACCTGGGCTTTTTTGAAGAAAAAACAAAGTATAAGATTTTGACTACTGTGGTTTTTCTCTTGGCTCCTTTGGTTCACCAGTTGGGAATGAGCCTCTGGTTTTCGTTTTTAGCCTTGTTTTTTATAAGAGGCGCGGGGCGATTTTTTAAGAAAGATGTGCTTTTAAGCTTTGCCTCGATAAGCTTGTTTTATTTTTTAATTCAACTTCATGAGTTTTTCTTCTGGAAAGTGGGCTATGTCTACGAAAAAACTGAATTAAGCTTCCAGGGGATGATGGATTATTTTTTTTCGGGATTTTCTCTAGGCTATTTTAAAGAGCTTTTTCGGAGTTTTCCCGCGATGAGCTTGTTTGTTTTAGGGGGAACTTTTATTGCTTTGGTTAAATTTATTCCTCGCCCCTCTCCAGAAAATCGTGGACATTTTTCCAGGTTTAATAATAATTGGTTGTTTGTCGCCTTATGTCTTTTTTTTCCCCTTATCTTTCTTGGATTTTTCCGTACCCATGTTCAACCTCGTTATCTTTATCAACTGTATCCTCTCTTTCTTATTCTTTTTGTGGTTACTGTTTATGTTCTTAGTCAAGCAGTTGCCCAGCTGATGACCTTTTCGTTTAGTCTTAAAAATCCTCTCTTTCAAAAAATGATCTTGGGGCTTGTCTTTATTTTTTCCCTTTGGATGTTTAGTGATCAGGTGAGTCTGGCTGGAGTAAAGCGAGTTGTCAATCGCTATTATAACGATCCCATCCCCACCGACACCATAACTCGATCAGGTCGGTTTGAACATTATGACCATCAAGGTGTTGGAGAATTCGTTAAGCATCATCTTCAACCGGATGATATTGTGGTGGCTATCCATGTTGTTTTCCAGTATATCTATGTGGGACGAGTGGACTACTGGCTCTGGTCTGGAGGGCCCGGGACTTGGGATGCGTGGGAAAAGACTCCAGAAGGCTGGAAAGATTTTTATGTCGGGGCTAGATGGATTAATAATCTTCAGGATTTAAAATCTTTGATTGAGAACAATTCAGGGCGAAGGATTTGGATTATTACTTCTCCTTCTCTTTATCGCCTTGACCACATAAACCACGAAATTAGAAAGTTTATTCAGCAGGATCCTCGGAAATTGGTTTTTTTGGGAAAGGATGGTTTATCGGGAGTGTATTTATGGTCTGACACCCAAAGTGAGTTGACTCAAGATTATCATTCTATCGAGGGGGAATGGATTCCCTTGCGGGAAGGCAAGATAGTTTATTCCCCTTTAGCTTCCAAAAGGGCAGAGCTTTTTCTTTCTCGCCAGAGAAATAAAAGGAGGATTTTTAAGTACCAGCTACCCTATGATCTGCCTCCAGGGAGATATCAAGTAGTCGTAAAATACAAAATTTCGGAGGCGGAAAGGGAACCCTGGCTTGGTCTTTCTATCCGAACTAAAACTCGGAGAGCTGTTGCTGAGCACCGATTTTATTTACATCCTTCCTCTGCAGCTAATAATTATTCTAAGGTAACAGGATCGTTTCGCTTAGATAGCCAAGCTAAGTTAGATTTTCTTTTTCTCCAAGAGGCAGGATACTCTTTGACTATTGATTGGATTAATATTATTGATGAACAAAAGGGGCACGTTTGGTCCCCTTACTTGACTTTTTAGATTAATTGAGAAGAGTTTTTGGTGTCGAGAATGCCCCAAGATTTCAAAGGTAGCTTGCAAAAAGAATTATTGGATCAGCGAAAATCTTCTTCTTCTAAATATCGTCTTATCTTTATTGGTCAAAAGAATTTGCTCTATTTAGTTAAATATGAACTTATTATGATGGCTATCTCTTGGATCCCGGGAGCATTGGGATTTTTCTTGAGGAAGATTTTTTATCCTCGATTATTAAACAAAGTCGGCCGCGGAGTAGTTTTTGGGAGAAACATCACCATTCGCCATCCCCACAAGATAGTCATTGGTGACCATGCTTTTATCGATGATAATGTTGTTCTTGATGCTAAAGGCGAGGATAACGAGGGGATTATCATTGGTAATAATGTCTATATTGGGCGCAATACGATTATCAGTTGTAAAGAGGGCTCAATTTTTATTGATGATTATTGTAATATTTCCGCTAACTGTTCTTTGCTTTCGGAAACAAAATTGGGGTTGGGTAAATATTGCTTTTTGGCGGGACATTGCTATCTTGTGGCCGGGGGAAATCATAGTTTTGATCGCCGCGATGTACCCATCATGTTTCAACCTTCTTTATCACGGGGGGGGATTAAAATTGAAGATGATGTGTGGTTGGGGGCAGGAGTGATTGTTTTGGACGGAGTGGAGATTCAGCGGGGGTGTGTGGTGGGAGCAGGTTCGGTGGTTATCGATTCTTTGCCTGAGTTTTCGATAGCTGTCGGTACCCCGGCCAAAAAGATTAAATTAAGAGGCAACGAAGTTCATTCAAAAAAAGGGTAACCGTATCCTTGATAAATTTAATGTTATATTAGGGATTTTAATCTTCACTCTTTCCATGTTTGAGATTTAAAGTAAAAACCACCTCCGTATCCAATAGATAAGGGAGCCTTCTTCTTTTCTGGGAAGCTCTCCCTAAAACTGTGATAGTCTGGATTAATATCCTTTGGCTTGAATTATAAAGGAAAAACGATGACCGGTACTATATTAGTCGATTGTCTTGATAATGCTTCAATCCAAAATAAGATGTCAGGCACCGTTTTTCCATCGTGGTTTTGGGGATGTTAACTCTTTTCTTTGGAAAATTGACTTTAAACTTAGGAAGAATTAAGATGGATTCCTTCTTGAAACAATAGGGTTAAGAAGCTTTGACCATGAGTCCAAAGTTTAAATTGAGGAAAATTCCCCTCCACACCCAAATATTTATTGGCTTGATTTTAGGGGTGGTGGTCGGTTTAGTTTTTAGAGAGCAAGCTCGCATCATCGAACCCATCGGGACCATCTTCCTTCGGTTAATCACGATGATCGTGGTTCCTTTGGTTTTTGTTTCCTTGATGTTGGGGACTGCCAGCCTGGGTGATATTCGAAAGCTGGGCAGGATTGGCTTGAAAACAGCTCTTTATTTTGTCGCCACCACGGTTGTGGCCATTTCCATAGGCCTTATTTTAGCTAATTCTATAAAACCAGGGGAAGGGCTAAACGAGCAAGTAAAAGCCGAGCTTTATAAGAATTATCAGCAAAAGGCTGCCGTGGGCTTACAAAGATTGGAAGAGAAACCTTCGATGGTGGACGTATTGGTTAATATTGTCCCCACTAACCCAGTTCAAGCTTTAACTGAAGGCAACATGCTTCAAGTTATCTTCCTCGCTTTAATTTTTGGGGTGGCTCTCACCCTGATTAAAAAAGAAAAAGCCGAACCGGTGATTAAATTTTTTGATGGGGTTAATGATGCCATCATTCAAATTGTCCACATCGCCATGAGATTAGCTCCTTATGGAGTCTTGGCGTTGATCGCTGGTGTTATCGGGCAATACGGGGTGGATATTTTAGTGACTCTTTTGAAATATTCATTAGTAGTAATTGGGGGATTGGTCATTTATACTTTTTCAGTTAATACCTTTACGGTGGCTTTTTTAGGCCGGACCAATCCACTTCGTTTTTATAAGGGAGTTAAAGAAGCAATGATTATTGCTTTTAGCACTTCTAGTTCTAACGCCACTCTTCCGGTGGCGATGGAATGCGTGGAGCATGTGGGCGTTTCCCGGGAGTACTCCAGCTTTGTGATCCCTTTAGGAGCCACAGTTAACATGGATGGGACGGCTCTCTATCAAGGTGTGGCCGCGGTATTTATCGCCCAAATCTATGGAGTCCCTCTTGGATTGAGCGATCAATTAACCATTGTCTTGATGGCTGTGCTTTCCTCAGTCGGTGCTGCGGGCGTCCCCTCAGCTGGGATTATTACTCTGGCCATGGTGTTGAAGCAAATTGGGATTCCTCTGGAAGGGATTGCCTTAATTTTGGGAGTTGACCGTTTCTTGGATATGTGCCGGACCACAACAAATATTGTGGGTAATATGGCTGCCTCGGTGGTAATTCATAGTTCCGAAGAAAAGAGAAAGATTTAGACCATTATTTTCGGCTCTCTCTTTTGAAAATTAAGATGAAGACTCAGCCCTTCTTTTCTTGCGGGCTTTATAAATAAAATTGGAAGTGCTATCAAATCTTCCTGAGGCAGGCAGGAATTTTTCTATTTCCAAGCCATTTTTTTTTAAATATTCTTTTATTTCTTGCGGATAATAGTGATGTCGGATAGGTACGAAATACCAATCTAAAATAAGTTCTTCAAGCTTTTCTCCCTTTCGTGATTTTTCTCGTTTTTTAAATAAGGCTACCACCGGCCAGAGGAGGGAAGCCATAATTTTAGAGAGAGGTTGCCAAGCAAATTTAGGAGTTCGAATCAGCGTTTTGCGGATAAATTCGTGAATGAAGGTTATTTTTGTCCGAGTGTAGATGGCTAATAAAATTGACCCCCCTGGTTTTAGCACTCGAATAAGCTCGGACATTGCTCGAAAAGGATCTCGAGTATGATGAACCGTTCCCCAAGCCCAAACAATATCAAAACTTTCATCAGCAAAAGGAAGATTTAGGAGATCAGCTTCCTGGAAGACCACATTAGTGAGCGCAAATTTTTCTTTAAGTTTTTGAGCAGTTGATAAGCTGCCGCGGCTGATATCAATTCCTACCACTTCCTTCGCTCCCTGGCGGGCAAAGATAATACTGAAAATTCCGGTCCCACAGCCTCCATCAAGAACTTTTTTGTCATTTATTTCCTCTGGGGAATAAAAAAGTTGCCAGTGCTTTTCTGATTCTTGGTATTCAGGGACATATTCTGTCCAGACGACGTCATAAAAACGACTTACTTTTTTTTCGTCCATTAAATTACCTTCCTTGTCCTAGCCTAGGCCAATCATGAATCAAGGCTTTCCAGTTTATTGTTTTCCTTAAAACAAGTCAATTTTAAGAGAGTTGAAATAAGCATTTTTATTTCCTGGGCTAAATCTCTTGTCTTTCCCTCACCCCACCAGAAAGAAAAGGGGGGTGTTAATCTTAATGGTGGCGGGCTGCTTAGAGGGAAAGTAGTTTTAAGAAAAGTAATCCCTTGCTGTTGAATAAGGGCCGATTGACTAAAAACTAAGGCCTGCGGTCCAAATTTAACCAGAGAAAAAGTCTTATTCTTCTCATTAAGCCTTAGTAAGGCTCAGGCAGACAATAATAAACCAGGAACCCAGGTCATAAATGAAGGTCAAGAATGGCCATCCTGCTCATGGAGCCAATGGTGAGCCAAGTACCAGTCTATGGTTAGCCTTGAACCCGTGTGAAAATCAGTTTGGGGCGAATAGCCCAAATTCCGCTGAGCTTTGGAGCAATCCAGTGGTTTTGGGTGGGCAAAGAAGGCTAGTTTTCCGGGTGTAAGGGGCGCTTCCCGGTGAAAAAAGCGGAAAACTTGATCGAAAAACCAAGCCAAAGGAAGGAGAGGAGAAAGGGGTAAAGAAAAGGAAGGAAGTTTCCGGTTTAAGTGGGAAGCAATAGTTTCAGCCATTTCCCGGACGGTTAGAACTTCCGGTCCGGTTAAATGATAGATTTCTCCTCTCTCCCCTTTTTCAAGAGCGAGAAGAGTACCGCGGATTAAATCGTGGATAAAAACAGGTGTTTGTTGAGCTAACCCCCCACCCACCAGCAAGAATCTGCCTTTAGCAATGGCTTGGAAAAGTTTAAAGGTGCGTTTGTCTTCGGGGCCATAAACCCAGCCTGGTCGGATGATGATTATCTCCAATCCCCGGTGGCTAAAATTTAAAGCCTCTTTTTCAGCTTGGAATTTGGTCTGGTCGTAGAGAGTCTGTGGATGGGGTGAATAGTCTTCGGCAGCAACTTGGCCAGGATTAACTTTTCCGATAACTCCTGCTGAACTAAAAAAAACGAGTCGATCTAACTTGGCTTTTTGAGCAGCCTGGAGGAAATTGATTGTCCCTTTCAGATTTACTTCCCAGAACTGCTGGGGAGGAATTAAAGAGCCTCCCAAAGCTGAGGCTAAGTGGAAGCCAACTTGACAATCCTTTAGATTTCTCTCTAAGAGGTCTTGGTTGGCTAAATCCCCCCTGATTATTTCAATTTTTCCTTGTCTTAAATCAAGGGGGAGAGGATGCTTATGGACGAGAACTTTGACTGCCCATCTATTGTGGAGTAGTTGACGAACAAGATGGCGTCCGATGAACCCTGAGGCTCCGGTGACAAATACTTTCATTTAGCTGCCCTTGGTGAGGTTGTTGCTTTTTTCAGTATTTCTTTCATCTTTTTTAGATAGCGCTCATAGGTGAATTCCTCGACGGCCCAGTCTTGGGCTTGTTGGGCAAGTTTTTTAGCCGCTGGATTTTCCAGAGCAAAGAGCAAACCTTGGGCTAAGGACTCGGGGGTAGGAGAAACAAGAATAGCCAAATCATTATTAAGCAGTTGAGTATGAGTCCAAAGGTTAGTCGCCACCAGAGGTTTTCCTGATTTCAAAAATGAATAAATTTTTAAAGGTGTATTAGTGCCGGAAAGGCGAGGAGAGACGAGGACATCAGCGATGGTTAAATAAGCAGGGATTTTTTCGGGCGGGACTTGCCCAATGAAAATCACTTGTTCTCCTATTCCTAGCTGCTCAGCCATTTCCTTCATGGCTTCAACTTCTTCTTCAGAGCCTCCAACCAGCAACAAGCGAGCTTTCTTAGAGCTGAGATTGGCCATTGCCCGCAAGAGGAGGGGGATGCCTTGATGGGGAAAAAAATTGCCCGTATAAAGAATTATTTTTTCCCCCTGGGAAGCATATTGTTTCTTGAAATCGTTTCCCACCGAGGATGAAGGTTGCGGATATTCGAAGTCTAGAAAGTTTTCCAGGAGAATAGCTTTCTCAGCCTGGCCTTTTTCCTCTACTGTTTTCAGAAGATCAGGGCAAATAACGATAATGGCCTGAGAATAACGCAGCACCCAGTTTTCCAATTTAGTAAAGATCGACTTCAGCAGTCGAGAACGGGAAAAATTAAAGTTGGTCAATTGTTGGGGAAGGCTCGAATGCATGTCGTAAAGGTGGGGGATTTTTTTTAGCTTGGCTAAGAAGATTCCCCACCAGGAGGCTTCTTCATGGGTGAAGATGAGGTCGTAGGGATGAGTTAATAATTTAAATAGAGACAAGAAGAAAAGCAAGATATCAAGAGGAATTTTGGCCATTGAAGGGCCAACTTTAATGCTTTTTAACCCTAATATATTAGGGACTCGATAAATTTTTAATCGGGGAAGAACCTTGTTTTCACCGAGAGGATAAGTCAATAAATCAACTTCATGTCCCAGCTCGGATAAAGCCTTAAGTCGAAAATAAACGCTAATGGGTGTTCCTCGCGGCTGGAAAAACGGTTCGGGGGCAATCATCAAGATTTTCATGTTTTGCTTAGTCTTGGGGAGGGTTGGAGTTGATGCCGACTATTTCCCGGATGTAGTAAATTTTCTTCTGGGATGATTCATGGTAGGTACGAACAAGCAGTTCGGCTAAGAGGCCGATAGAAATGAATTGAATCCCAATGACAATGAGCAGAATGGAAAGAAGAAGTAAAGGACGATTGCTGATCCCTTGCTTAAGAATGAGACGAATATAGGTGAGGTAAAGACCAATGCCTCCTCCAAACAAGCCGCTTAGTAAGCCAAGGGTGCCAAAAATTTGCAGAGGCCGGGTTGAATAACTTAGAAGAAATTTGACCGTCAAGAGGTCAAGGATGACTTTGAAGAATCGCCAAAAGCTGTACTTGGAATGGCCGTATTTTCGAGGCCGATGATGGACGGGGATTTCAGTAATTTTCACTCCAATGTGACTAGCGATAGCGGGGATGAAACGGTGAAGTTCGCCGTAGAGTTTGATATTTTCCACTACTTCACGCCGAAAGGCTTTCAGAGTGCAACCATAATCATGAAGTTTAACTCCGGTGATCAAGGAGATAAGCCAGTTAGCGATGGTGGAGGGCATTCGCCGCGATAAAAAAGGATCCTTTCTGTTTTTACGCCACCCATTGACCATGTCATAGCCTTCCTCTAGCTTTTCCAAGAGGCGGGGAAAATCATGAGGATCATTCTGAAGGTCGGCATCTAAAGAGATGATGATTTCACCTTGGGCATGGTCAAATCCAGCGGAAAGAGCCGCTGTTTGGCCGAAATTTTTTCTTAATCTAATGAGTTTTACCTGGGGGGAATGTTTTTTGATTTCTAAAAGGCGATGAAAAGAGCCATCATCAGAGCCGTCGTCGATATAAATTATTTCGTAAGGAAGGCCTATTTTTTGGCAGGCGGCGGAAATCTGTTCGTGGAGTTCTGGCAAACTTTTTTCTTCGTTGTAAACAGGAACCACAATGGAAAGTAATTTGTTGTCTTTTTCGCTCATCCTGGTCAATATAACATATCCAAAGCAGACGGTAAATATATAGCCCTACCCTATCTCTAGGCTGGTTTGACTTTAGGTCGGGGGTAGACTAAAATTCAGTCACCATGCCGGAAAAGAAAGTGCTCATTGTGGATTATGATCGTAATAGCTTGGATTCTTTAGTAGCCCTGTTGAAACCATATGAATTCAAGATTATTACGGCCACTGATGGTCAAACAGCTTATGAACTTTTTCAGAAAGAGCACCCTAATTGTGTGATTTTAGAAGCTATGCTCCCCAAACTGCATGGCTTTGATTTATGTCAACGGATTTATGAGGAATCTAAAGGGGAAACTCCAGTTATAATTGTTACTGGTTTATATAAAGGGCCTCAATATCGTCAAGAGGCTTTACGCTCTTTCGGCGCAAAAGCGTATTTCGAAAAGCCATTTGATCGCCAAAAACTAGTTTCCACGGTTCTGGATTTAATTCAAGAAGAATTGGATATCCGAGAGGAGTTGCCTTCTCCGGAAAAAGTAACGGTGTTTCTCGATGAGTTGTTTGAAAAATTAAGAGACCAAGAAAGTAAGAAATAAGCGAAATGGCTAATTAGGAAGAAAGTCTCCAAGGGGAGCGGAGGCCAGAGAGAATGATAATAATAGTCAGAAAAGGGAAAAGGGGATAGAAAAATGACCCAACTTTGGACGAGATGTAATAATTGTCGGAAAATTATTTATAAACAAGATATTTTGGATAACTTATGTGTTTGTCCTAATTGTGATTTTCATTTTCGTCTTTCGGCCCCGCAACGATTAAAAATGTTATTTGATCAGGAAAATTACGAGCTCCTTGATCAGAACCTCTATCCTTGTGATCCTCTTGAGTTTGAAGATTCAAAAAAATATTTAGACCGATTAAAGGAAAATCAAGAGAAGACTTCTTTACCTGATGCCGTGATCAATGCTCGAGGTAATATTGAAGGAATTGAAGTCATTATCTCGGCTCTTGATTTCCGGTTTATGGGGGGAAGTATGGGCTCGGTGGTGGGAGAGAAAGTCACCAGAGCCGTAGAAAGAGCTTACCAAACAAGAACTCCGGTTATTGTTGTTTCTTGTTCGGGAGGGGCTCGGATGCAGGAAGGGGCTTTATCCCTGATGCAGTTGATGAAAACAAGCGCGGCGATTGCTCGCTTGGAAGAAAGAAAAGTTCCTTACATTTCTGTTCTTACTGACCCTACTACCGGAGGAGTAACGGCTAGTTTTGCCATGCTCGGAGATATAAATATCGCTGAACCGCAGGCTTTGATCGGCTTTGCGGGACCGCGGGTTATCGAACAAACCATCAGGGAGAAGCTTCCCAAAGGTTTTCAACGAGCTGAATTCCTCCTCGAGCACGGCTTTCTTGATGATGTGGTTCATCGCCGCCATTTGAAACCCTATTTGGGTCGAGCTCTGAAATTATTTCTTAATCATTCTCGCTCAGCATGAATTTTCAGTCTGCTCTTCGCTACCTTAATTCTCTCCAGCTTTTCGGAGTAAAGTTTGGTTTGGAGAATACCCAGACTATTCTTGCTGCTCTCAATAATCCCCAGAAAAAATTTCCTTCGATTTTAGTGGGGGGGACCAATGGCAAAGGGTCGGTGTGCGCTTTTACGGAGAAAATTTTTTCCCTTCATGGCTATCGGGTCGGTCTCTACACTTCCCCCCATTTGGTAAGTGTTCGCGAGAGAATAAAAATAGGGGAAAAGCTGATCAGTGAAGAAGAATTTGCTGAAGGCACCCGATATTTAAAAAGTAAAATTGACGATCTTCTCTCTTCTGGCCAGCTTTTAGCTCCTTTAACCTACTTTGAGTTTTTGACGGCCTTAGCTTTTCTTTATTTTGCCCAGCAGGGAGTTGATTTAGCTGTGGTTGAAGTGGGAATGGGCGGACGATTTGATGCGACTAATGTTCTTGACCCAATTTGTTCGGTAGTGACTTCTATTTCTATTGACCACGAGAAATTTCTGGGTTCCACTTTGGGGCAAATAGCCAGGGAAAAGGGGGGCATTATTAAAAAGAAAAAACCAATCATCACTTCTGAGACCGAAGAGGAAGCCCTTCGCCCTCTCCAAGAAAAAGCCGCGATCATGAAAGCTCCTTTAATCAAAGTTTTCACCAGAGAAGATGATTTGAAAATAATCGGGCAGGAGGGGTTAAAAACAAGCTTTTGTTTTTCCTGGCAGGGGCAGAGTTATACTTTTACTCCTTCCCTGTTAGGATTTCATCAAGGCCGGAATGCTGCTTGTGCCCTGGTAGTGGCGAAAGTTCTCTCGCCGCGGTGGTTTTTTCTGGAAGAGGAAAAAATTATTGAAGGATTACAACAAGCGAGGTGGGAGGGAAGATTGGAAATAATATCTTCGCAACCCCTTTTTTTAGTTGACGGAGCTCACAATCCATCTGGGGCCAGAGCCTTGCAAGATTTCCTTGGCGAGGTTTGTCCCCATCCTGACCTCTTAATTTTTGCCTGTATGCGGGATAAAAAAATAGCTGAGATGGCTAATATTCTTTTTCCGGCCCCTAAAAGAATTATTCTCACCCAGTTCCCTTATCATCGGTCGGCATTTCCTCAGGAGATTCTGCGCCAGGCCTCTTCTTACCGGGATAAGATAACTATCATTCCCGAGGTAAAATTGGTTTTGGAAGAAGTAAAAAACTCAGTTTTGCCTCAAGGAGTGGTGGTGGCTGCTGGGTCTTTGTATTTAATTGGCGAAATAAAGAAGTATTGGTCTTTTTAAGGTGGGTTTCTTGCATTTTATCTAAATTCGTGCTAAATTTTCCTTCAATTTAGAATTTTAATGATCAACGATGTTGTCGATTGATGCCAATGTAATTGTTATTTTTTTTATTGTTTGGATTTTGGTTTTTTTACTTAATAAATTTTATTACCGTCCCCTTTTAAAAATCAGAGACGAGCGCCACAAAAAGATAGAAGAGGATCGACTGTCAGCCGAACAGGCCAAAGAAGAACAAGAAAAAATGCTCATGGAAATAGACCAGAAGATTAAAGAAGCCCAGAGCCAAGCCCGACAAACTATCGATGAACTAGAGGCTAAAGCTTTAGAGGAAAAGGAAAGAATAATAAACGAAGTTAATCAAGAATATAAGGCTAGAGTAGAGGAGGCTCGCCAAAAATTGTCCGATCAATTGGAGGAATTGAAAATGAAATTGGCCCAAGAAACCGAAAATTTAGCTGAAAGAATAAAACAAAAGGTTCTCCATTGATGAAAGTTCTTAAAGACCAGAGGCTTTTCTCGATTGTGCCCTTGTTCTTATTTTTGTTCAGTCCCGAAAGCAGCCATACCTCTGGCCCCAGCTTGGAGATGGTGGGGAAAATTATAAATTTCATCGTGCTTTTTGGGGGGTTAGGCTTTTTGCTACGCAAAACAATTCTAAAATATTTTGAAGAGAGAATCGCTTTAACTAAAAAAGAATTAGACCGCGCCTCCCAAGAAAAAGAAGAGGGACAGCGCCGGCGAGAAGAAATTGTCCGCCGTTATCAGAGACTGGATGAAGAACTAGCTAAGATCAGAAAGGATTCTCTCCGCCAAGCAGAAGAAAGAAAAAAAGAGATAATTCTTCTGGCGCAAAAAGAGGCTCAAAGATTAAGGGATTTAACCGGGAAGGAAGTGGATTGGCTCTACCAAAAACACCTGTGGTCGCTCAAAAAATACGCGGCCGAGATGGCTGTAAAATTGGCCAGGGAAAAAATTAGGAAGGATTTATCGACGCCTACTCATCATCAACTTATACAGAAATCTATAGATAATCTGGGAAAAGTTTATGAAAAATTTAGTGCTCGTTAAAAGATATAGTGAGGGTCTAGTCCGGGCCCTGGATTCAGTTGAAGAATTTAACCAGGTGAAGGAGGAGCTTCAATCTTTCAACCACCTTCTCTCCAAATCTACCCAACTAAATCGGGTGCTAGCCACTCCCATTGCCTCGCCAGCGAAAAGAAAAGAAGTCCTTCATTCCCTTTTTCGTCTATGGCCAGGTTTTTTGTCTAAAACCAAGCGTTTTCTGTCCCTATTGGTTGAACAAGGACGATTGGGTTTACTTCCTGAAATTATCGGTCAACTTCCGGCCATTTGGAATGATGAACATGGAATTGTCACCTTTGATATTTTTTCAACCGTACCTTTAACCACCAAGGAAAAAAAAGTTCTCAAGGAAAAGCTGGAGAAGCTGGAAGGATCCCCCGTGGATCTGCACTTTCATCTTGATCCCCATTTAATTGGAGGGATTTCAGTTAAAAAAGGAAACATTATTTACGATTTGTCCATTCAAGGAAGCCTAGAGCTTTTAAAGCAACATTTAATTAAAGGATAGGAACCATGGAAATTAAGGCCGATGAAATAAGCAAAATAATTCAACAGCAAATTGAAGGTTTTGCCGCCGAATTTGACGTTCAAGAGACAGGAACAGTAACTTCAGTTGGTGATGGGATTGCCAAGATCTATGGCTTGGAGCTGGTGATGTATAACGAATTACTGGAGTTTCCCCAGGGAGTATACGGGTTAGCCTTAAATTTAGAAGAAGATAGCGTCGGGGCGGTACTTTTGGGAGAAAGCCACTTAATCAAAGAAGGTGACTTAGTAAAGAGAACCCATCGAATTATTCAGGTTCCTTCCGGTCCAGCTCTGATCGGTCGAGTTGTCAATCCTTTGGGAATGCCGTTGGATGAAAAGGGTCCTATTCAAACTGATATTTACATGAATGTCGAGCGCTTGGCTCCGGGAGTAGTTGATCGACTTCCGGTGAAAGAACCACTCCAAACGGGAATAAAGGCTATTGATGCAATGATCCCGATCGGCCGTGGGCAGAGAGAGCTGATTATCGGGGATCGTCAGACAGGAAAAACAGCGATTGCCTTGGATACTATCCTTAATCAGAAAGGAAAGGACGTGGTTTGCATCTACGTGGCCATTGGCCAGAAAAGGTCAACTATTGCTTATATAATTAAAACGTTAGAAGATTTTGGAGCCCTGGATTACTCGATTGTGGTTGCCGCTTCGGCCAGTGCTCCTTCGCCTCTTCAATATTTGGCCCCTTATAGTGGGTGTGCCATCGGGGAGTATTTCCGGGATAATGGGCAACATGCTTTGGTGATTTATGATGATTTGTCCAAACATGCGGCTGCCTACCGGGAAATATCCCTCCTTCTGAGAAGACCCCCGGGAAGAGAAGCCTATCCGGGCGATGTTTTCTATCTCCATTCACGACTACTGGAGAGAGCAGCCAAGTATAATGACGACCACGGAGGAGGCTCGCTTACTGCTCTCCCCATTATTGAAACTCAAGCGGGAGATGTTTCGGGATATATTCCTACTAATGTCATTTCCATTACTGACGGGCAGATTTATCTCGAACCTGAGCTTTTCAATGCGGGTATTAGACCGGCCATTAATGTTGGTATTTCCGTGTCTCGTGTAGGAGGAAATGCCCAGGTCAAAGCCATGAAGCAAGTAGCCGGCCAACTCCGTCTTGAACTAGCTCAATACCGGGAGTTGGCTACCTTCGCCCAGTTTGGGACTGAACTGGATAAAGCCAGCCAGGCCCAGTTGGAACGAGGAAGAAGATTAACCGAGATACTCAAGCAAAACCAGTATGAGCCGTTACCTGTTGAAAAACAGATTATCATCATTTATGCCGGTAATAAGGGATTCTTAGACGAATTTGAGGTGAGAGTTCTTAAGGATTATGAGAAAAAGCTTTATGATTATCTGGATAAAGAGAAAACTCAACTATTAAAGGAATTAGCCTTGAAAAAGGAAATATCTCCGGAACTTGACCAAGCTATTGAGCAAGCTTTGACTGAATTTAATCAGAGATTTAAAGAAGGAACCCTTTGAAATGCCGGCTTTAATTGATTTAAGACGTCGCATTAGAAGTATTCGTAACACCCAGCAGATTACTCAAGCGATGAAAACGGTGGCCACGGCCCGCTTAAAGAGATTTCAACGGATAGTTTTGGGAACAAGACCCTATTGGCATGCCACTCCATCTTTCTTTGCCCAGGTAGCTAAAATAGATAAAGGCTCTCTTCATCCTCTCCTTCAACCGAGGGCAGAAAACAGAGTAATGGTCGTGGTGATTACTTCTGATAAAGGATTATGTGGAGCGTTTAACGCGAATCTGCTAGAGAGAACCTGGGACTTTCTAAATAACAAGTCATCCCGAGCGCAGATTAAATTAGCTCTGGTAGGGAAAAAGGCCATCTTGTTTTTTAAACACCGTCCCGATTATCCTGTCGTTTGGAGTTGCCTCAACCATCAGGAAAAAGAAACAGTTGGCAATTTAAAAAGTTTGACCAAGGATTTAGTGGAGATGTTCTTAATTCATCAAGTTGATGCCGTTTATGTGGCTTATAATGAATTCAAGTCAATCCTTGCTCCTTTAATTTCATTTCCGCGGCTCTTACCCATCGGAGATTTTGCATTTCAAGAAGGCTCAGCAAAAGAAGATGGATTTGTTGGGAGGTGGTGGGAGCCCCAGGCCTTCGAGATTTTAGATAAGCTTTTACCTGCTTATGTGGAATATCAGATGGCTCATTTTTACTATGAATCTTTGGCGGCTGAGCAAGCAGCTCGGATGATGGCCATGGAAAATGCTTCTCAAAATGCCGAAGAGTTGATTTCAGAATTAACCTTGGTCATGAATAAGATACGGCAAGCTTCAATTACCAAAGAATTACTCGAAATAATGACTGCCGTCGAGGCATTGAAATAATATCAAGGGAGATAAAAAATGAAAGCTTCTCCAACATCTGCTTCTCCAAGTGAAGTAAAGAATAAGGATCAAAAGAAAATTGGCCGGGTAGCTCAGGTTATTGGCCCCGTGGTGGATGTAGAATTTAAGGATACTTCTTTACCCGAGATTTACAATGCTATCCAGATAACTTCCGAAGGCTTTGAGACGCCGACGCCGGTTAATATTATCGTTGAGGCAGAACAGCATATTGGGGAGGACCGAGTTCGGTGCGTGTCGATGCATCCCACCGATGGATTAGCCCGAGGGATGAAAGCTATCGATCTGGGGTCTCCGATTACGGTTCCGGTGGGAGAAGCAACCTTAGGACGAGTCTTGAATGTCATTGGTGAGCCTGTTGATCATTTGGGGCCCATTGAATCTGAAATACGCTATCCGATCCATCGCCAACCACCCTCCCTTGAAGAACAAAGTACTAAATTAGAAATGTTTGAGACAGGGATTAAAGTTATCGACTTAATCCAGCCGTTCTTAAAAGGAGGCAAAATTGGTCTTTTTGGAGGAGCTGGAGTAGGAAAAACAGTCATTATTATGGAGCTTATCCACAATGTGGCCATGAAACATGGCGGTTATTCCGTGTTTGCTGGAGTTGGGGAAAGGACAAGAGAAGGAAATGACTTATGGCTGGAAATGAAGAAGTCAGGAGTTCTCAATAAAACAGCTCTTATTTATGGACAAATGACTGAACCTCCTGGAGCAAGATTAAGGATTGGATTAACAGCTTTGTCGGTGGCTGAGTATTTTCGGGATGAAATGCACCAAGATATCCTGTTGTTTATTGACAACATTTTTCGTTTTGTGCAAGCAGGCTCGGAAGTTTCTGCCCTCCTAGGAAGAATGCCTTCTGCCGTGGGCTATCAACCTAACTTAGCCACCGAGTTAGGTGAGTTGGAGGAAAGGATTACCTCGACCACAAAAGGTTCAATTACTTCGGTCCAAGCTATTTATGTGCCAGCGGATGATTTTACTGATCCAGCCCCAGCGACAACTTTTTCTCACTTGGACGCTACCACCAACCTCTCGCGTGCTTTGACCGAGATGGGAATATATCCAGCGGTTGATCCATTAAGCTCTTATTCTCGAATTTTGGACCCTCGAGTAATTGGGGAAGAGCATTATCAAGTGGCTCGAAAAGTAAAAGAAATTTTGCAGAGATATAAAGATTTACAAGACATAATTGCCATTTTGGGAATGGAAGAACTCTCCGAGGAAGACAAACTAATTGTGGCCCGGGCCAGAAAAATTCAGCGATTTCTTTCTCAGCCTTTTCATGTGGCCGAAGAATTTACCGGGCGGCCAGGGAAATATGTTCCGGTGGAAGAAACCATACGAGGTTTTAAGGAAATAATCGAAGGGCTTCATGACGATAAGCCCGAGCAGGCCTTTTATATGGTGGGCGGAATTGAGGAGGTAATTCAGAAAGCTGAGGAGCTGCGGTCAGCATGAGTTCTCGTTATCTTAACTTGAAAATAATTACCCCTGATAAGTTAATTGCTGACTCTCAAGTAGAGCAGGTTAGTTTGCCTAGTGTTGATGGTTACTTGGGGATATTGCCGGGGCATGTAGCTTTAGTAGCAGCTCTGGGTGAAGGTGAAGTTACTTACGTTTCCCAAGGAAAAGAAGAGAAAATTAAGGTTAGGAATGGTTGGGCTGATATTAATGAAGATGAGGTCATCATTTTTACTTCTCTTGTCCTGGCTGAGCAAAGCGTCTCTTCGCAAGCCAATGAACCAGAATGAAGAAACACTTGATCGTTTCTACCATGGACGAATCTTGGTCTACCAGCCGCGGAAAGGATATCGATTTGCGGTAGATGCCCCTTTATTGGCGGGATTTATTCACCTTTACCCGGATGAATGGGCCTGTGAGCTAGGCACGGGGAGTGGGATTATTTCCTTGCTATTAAGCATCCACTTTTTTGGAGGGATTGTAGCCGTGGAAATTCAGGAGAAATTGGCTCATTTAGCCAAGAAAAATGTTCAGATTAATAACTTGGAAGAGAAGATATTTGTTGTTTGTGCTGACATTATGAATTTTTCTTCTCGCCGGAAGTTTGAGGTGGTGTTTTCGAACCCTCCTTATTTCCGTCGTGGTCAAGGGCGGATGAGTCCAACTAGAGAAAAAGCGATCGCTAAATATGAGATAAAATGTGATATGATGGGGATCATGACCAAAACGAGTGAGCTTCTCTGTTCGAAGGGGAGAGCTTACTTTATTTATCCTGTCCAGCGGCAGGAGGAATTGGCCAGAGCTCTGGAAAGGGCGGGTCTCAAATTGAATCGTCTCCGCTATGTTTACCCGGCCCCCAACTGTTCACCTCGATTCTTATTGACTCAATGTTCGTTCCAAGCTGGTGAACTGGTGGAAGAACCTCCGCTGTTTTTGCTTGATGAAAAGGGAGAGATTACCCCTGAAGCTGAGAAAATATATGGGGGTAAAGGCAATGATTAAACTCCTGGAAAATTTAAAGACCATCTACCGCTACCGTGGTTTAATCCAAAGCTTGGTTGGTCGAGAATTAAAAGCCCGCTATCGAGGCACTGTCCTGGGGTTCTTGTGGTCGTTTATCAATCCTTTACTGCTCATGATTATTTATACCATTGTCTTTGGTTTTATCATTGGCCCTCGGGATCCTGCTTTTAATAATAATCCCATCTTATATGCCCTCTTTCTTTTCTGTGGAGTATTACCATGGACTTGGTTTTCTTCTTCCTCGTTGGAAGCAGCCAATGTGTTGATGATTCAAGGCAACTTAATCAAAAAAGTGCTTTTTCCGGCTGAAGTTCTCCCGATCGTGGTTGTTACCTCCAACTTCATTCATTTTCTATTTGGCTTGCCAATCTTATTTGGGGCTAAGGCTCTTATCTCTTGCTTTGTGCCTAATGCCCCAGGCTTTTCGATTTACCTTGTTTTCCTGCCTTATGTGATTTTGGTGCAGTATATCTTTACTCTTGGTTTAGGTCTTTTTCTGTCGGCTTTAACGGTCCATTTTCGAGACATCAAAGATATCCTAGCTAATTTACTAACTTTTTGGTTTTTTGCTTCACCAATTATTTATCCCATGACTTTTGGGCCGATTAAGAAATCGGTTATCTTGCGTACTTTTCTGAACTTGAACCCCATAACTCATATCATGGTGGGTTACCAGAATACAGTTTATTTTGGAGAGATGATTCGCTGGAAAAGGCTAAGCGTAACTTTACTAGTGGCGATAATTATTTTTATCGTTGGTTATCATGTTTTTGATAAACTCCGAGATTCTTTTCCTGAGGAGGTTTAAGTGGTCGCCATCGAAGTGGATCATGTGACCCGGATTTATCAGAAGTATTCAGCTCGTCATCGCTTTAAAACTTTTAAAAGTGCTCTTCTTAAAGGCGATCTTTTTCATGCTCTGAAACCAGATGAACTGGTCACGGCTTTAGACAATGTAAGTTTTAAAGTAGATAAAGGTACAACTTTTGGGGTCATTGGAGAGAATGGCTCGGGAAAAAGTACTTTATTAAAGATAATCGCCGGCATCACCAAGCCAACTTCAGGCAGGATTAAAGTCAATGGGAAAGTCTCTGCCCTGATTGAACTGGGAGCAGGATTTCACCCGGAGATTAGTGGACGCGAAAATATATATATTAACGGCATCATGCTTGGTCTTTCTAAAAAAGAAATCCAGGAAAAGTTTGCTGATATAGTGCGTTTTGCCGAGCTCGAAGATTTTATCGATGCTCCGGTCAAGACCTATTCTTCGGGAATGTACATGAGGCTAGGTTTTTCAATCGCCATTAATGTTAATCCTGATATTCTTTTGGTGGATGAGGTTCTAGCTGTCGGAGACGCTTCCTTTGTTCCTAAATGTTTAGACCGTATTGATGATTTTCGCCGGCGGGAGAAAACCATTCTTTTCGTCAGCCATGACTTAGCCACCGTGGAGCGAATTTGTGACCGGGTAGCTTGGCTGAAGAATGGGCGAGTGATGACCATCGGAGATCCCAAGCGAGTTATCGATGCCTATTTACAAGATGTGGCTGAAAAGCAAGAAAGAAAATTTGAGGAGCGTCAACAGGAAGTCCAGGTTCAAGAGAGTTATGAAGAAGAAGAAAGAGAAAATAGGTGGGGAAAGCGAGAGGTGGAAATTAAGCAAGTTCACTTGAAAAATCACCAAGGCGAAGAAAAGCATGTTTTTTCGCCCGAGGAGGGAATGGTGGTCGAGATGGATGTTGAAGCTTATTCCCCAATAAAAGATTTTGTCTTTGGGATTGGGATATTTAATGCCCGTGGAATTCAAGTTTATGGAACCAACACTGATCTTGAGGATTTTAGTCCCCAAGTCATTGATGGGCCTGGCAAGGTAATCTGTCAAATTAAACAACTTAATTTGATCAATGGTACTTATTATCTTGATGTCGCTGTTCATAAGAAAGATGGTTATCCTTATGACTATCACCGTCATCTATACTCTTTTTTGGTTTCTTCTCGCCACAAAGATGAGGGAATAGTCCGCCTCCCGCACCAATGGCAATTTAGTGATAATATCAAGCTCAAATCCCCAAAATTTAAGTCGTCTTCGGGAAAGTGAAAAAAGAGGAGGCAATAACTGGGTGTCTAAAATCATCTCCTTAACCGGGCTCATTGAAGAGAGAAAAAAATGGCGGGAACAAGGACAAAAGGTGGTGATGACTAATGGGTGTTTCGACCTGTTACATGGTGGCCACATCTGGCTTTTCCAGCAAGCCAAATCTCTGGGGGATATTTTGATTGTGGCGGTGAATACTGACGAGTCCATCAGTCAATTAAAGGGAAAAGGTCGCCCGATTTTTCCTTTAGAGGAGAGGTTAGAAATTTTGGAAGCAATAGAGTTTATTGATTATCTTTTGCCCTTTTCGGAATTGACCCCTTATCGAATTATCTCGGCTCTTTTACCAGATGTGTTGGTTAAAGGTGGAGATTGGCCTCTCGATCAGATTGTCGGCCGCCAGGCCGTGGAAGAAGCCGGAGGGCAGGTGGTGACCATTCCTTATCGGCAAGGAAAGTCAACTTCAGAAATAATTAAGGCGATTATTTCTAAAAACCGGAAAAATAATTATCCCCAGGAATAATAAAGCCATCCCGCTAATAAATTACACATAAATAAAAAATCTTCTTTTGGTCTTTGTCTAGCTCGAGTTAAGGTTAAAAAGAAATGGCCTTATCATTTATTAATTCCGGCGATTACTCTTTCTTGATTTAAGGGATTCTTCTTTTAATGAGTCGAAAAGACGCTTGATTTAGTTAGTTAAAGAACATAGTTTTAATGTTTAGATAACCTTATTTGTAATTAACAGGAGGATTAGGCAGGCCAAGAGCTAGATTGAGACATAATCAATTGACTTGACCAGCGGATTCTTAATCCAAGAGCCGAATTATTTAGGCCAAGAGATGGATTGGCACCGATGGCGTTCGGAAGATTCAAGAAGGATCTTGCTCCACCAAGACCAGATCTTTTGATGAAATTCCAGGCTGGGAAAATGTCGACGTAAGTAGTTAGGGATATTTATTTTTTCTTCTTCGGGGGCCAATTGAGTCAGGCGTGTTTCGTCATACAAGATGGGAAACTCAGGGTGAAACTGAAGGCCGAGGACATGAGGAAATTGTTCATGAGCAATGGCTTCGATCACTTTTCCATCTAAGGAAGTGGCTGCCACTTGAAAGCCTTTCCCTAGCTGGCTAACAGCCTGGTGATGGGCACTCATGATGAAAGGGGACGGTTGAGGAGGAAACCCAAGGATTTGGGCTAAGAAACTTTCTTGATCCCAGGTTATAGGGTGGAGAAAATAGGGGAGCAAACCCATCTCGGGATGGAGCTTGGCCCAGGGGTTGGTGTGCCAGTTTTCTCTTCCTAGTTCAATAACCTCTTCTAAGAATTTTTGCCCATATATTTCTGACCAAATATCTTGAACAAGGGTGCCTCCGGTGGCCACATTCATGCTTTGGGCTCCCAGACAAATACCTAAGATGGGAAATTCAGGATCTTCAGCTAAAAGGGGAGAGAAGTCTGGATCTTGGTGGCCTCCTAGCAGATGAAAAAGAAAAGAAAGTTCAAAATAATGCCGGTAAGGATCTCTAATGCTGGTTAGAAGCAGTGATTTTTGTCCGTAAAGTCCCGGCGGTATATCCGGCCCGCCGAAAAATATTAAGCCGTCGCTGTGATGAAAAAGTTCAGCAAAGACTTCACTCAAAGAATTTTTCTTAAACACATCTTCAGGAGAAATTTCACCTTTGATGGCGCGGAGGTTAATCCAGTCGATGTTGTTTTCCTCGAGGAAGCGTTGAGAGTCTTGGTAGTCTGTTTTTTCCTGAACATGGTAAACTCCTTGTACGACTAAGTTATCGAGGGCAAGAAGACCTTTTTGGCGAAGATTAGTCAGGGCTCGGAGGCTTCCCACTGAAGGATAACATATAGTTAGATGAATTGCCTCGGCTTGATTAATAGAGGGAGAGGTATGATTGGAGGAGGAACAAGAAAAAAGAGCCAGAACCCCTCCCCCGATTAATAGGTAAAGGAAAATTAAGCGAGTTAATTTTATTAAATATTTGTTGAACACTGCCTCCCTCCTCAAAGGGTAGTCAGAAAATCTTTGGAGAAGAAATTCAGCCTAAAGATGTATCATCAAAAGGTCGTTTAGTCAATATTAATTAAGATAGCAAACCTTTTGGTAGAAATTTCCGTTCATAAGAATGATTACTTTCTTTAAATTGGAAAGATTAAGAAAAATTGAATAGTAATAGTGGAGGAAAATTAACAATGAAGCTAAAGTTTATTTGTTGTCTATTGAGTTTGTTCATCTTCAGTTGTTTGAGTTTTGGAGCCTCCAATCAATCCCCGGAAGTTTTAACGTTTCCTCGTTTGTCCAAAGCTCCCAAAATTGATGGAGTTTTAGACAATAATCTCTGGGAGAAAGAAGCTTTAAAGATTGAAGGCTTTCTCCAATTTTTGCCCAAGGAAAAAGGGGAACCCACTCAGAAAACCATTGCTTACGTGGGAATGGACTATCAGAATTTATACTTTGCTTTTCGCTGCTTTGATTCTGAACCTCAGAAAATAAGGGCCTCAATCACCAACCGCGACAACATCATGGATGATGATTGGATACTTATTTCATTAGACACGTTTAATGAAAAAAGAAGAGCCTTTTGGTTTATATTTAATCCTTTGGGAGTCCAGCTGGATGCTATCAGGATTGAAGAAGGAGGGAATGATAATATGAATACCACTTGGGATACGGTTTTTTATTCCGATGGGCGACTGGACGAGGATGGATACACGGTAGAAGTGGCCATTCCCTTTAAGAGCATTCGCTTTCCCAACGAAAAAGAAAAAAAATGGGGTCTAGTCCTGGGGCGAACTATTGCCCGGTCTGGCGAAATACTTATCTGGCCACCCATGTCCAAATCCATCCCTGGCCTTCTTACCCAGGAAACAGAAATTATTATTAAGGGGGAAGTGGCCAAGGGAAAAAACTTCGAAGTAATGCCCGTTTTGACAGGCTTACGAACCAATGAGGAGAAAGGCGATATTCAACCGGGAGTTAATTTTAAATGGGGAATAAGTTCGGATGTTACGCTGGATTTAACTCTTAATCCCGATTTTAGCCAGATTGAAGCCGATGCTCCCCAAATTGACATCAATCGTCGGTTTGCGCTTTATTATCCCGAAAAAAGGCCCTTTTTTTTGGAGGGAATGGAAATATTTAAGTTCCCTCAGTTAGAAATGGTTTATACCCGGCGAATTATTGATCCCTTAGCCGGGGCCAAGTTAACAGGAAAAGTGGGGCCCGTGGCTTATGGTTTACTGACTGCCTTGGATACAAGCCCTACCGAAAGCCTCTGGGAGGTTCATAATGGCCAAGGCCAAGCCCTTGATAATGCCCTCTTTAATATTTTGCGAATAAAAACAGATGTTTTTTCCGAATCTTACTTGGGCTTTTGTCTAGCCGACAAAGAAATAGATGGCTCTTTTAATCGGGTGTTTGGCTTAGATGGTCAATTAAAATTCAAAAATAAGTATTTCTTTTCCTTTCAGGCAATGGCCTCCAAGACTAAGTTTGAAGATGATCCAACTCCCTTAGCCCCCGCTCTTTATGCCGATGCCAGTTATTTTTCTAAGTATTGGGGAGCTGGTCTTTATTGGCTCTCCATTCATCCCGACTTTGAAGCAGCTTCGGGTTTTATCAATCGGGTTGATTATCGAAGCGTTGGCAGTTACACCTATTTCTCTCTGTATCCTGAAAAAACGTACTTGAATCAAATAAGGTTAAGCTTCCAAGCCGGCCGGCGATATGATTATTTCAGCTCCAATATCCAGGATGAATGGTTTCGCACCCGAGTCAATATTCGCTTGACTGAATTCAACCAGGTTAACCTTAGTTATATTAGGAGCATGGAAGAATACGTCGGGCAAAATTTTCATAAAAATAATTTTTCCATCAGCACGCAAATTATTTTGTTTAAGTGGTTGAGCCCTTTAGGTTTTGAGTTTGAGACGGGAAATTCTGTTTATTACGATCCTGATGATCCCTTTCTGGGTTACGCTAATACTTATGGGTTGTACATGAATTTCAGACCCAGTAAACGTTGGCAAATGGGAGTTACTTTCAGCAAGCAAACCTTCTGGGAAAAATGGGGTGGTGAGCAACTTTTTGATTATAATGTAATCCGCCAACGCACAACTTATCAAATCTCTAAGGAACTCTCCCTCCGGGCGATAGTTGATTACAACCATTTTTATAAAAAAGTTTATGGCAGCTTTCTGATGAGTTACATTCTCAAACCCGGGACAGTATTTTTCCTAGGGATCGAAAACAATCTCCTTCGCGGCGAAAGTGGAAAATACGCCCAGACTGACTATAGTGTTTTTCTGAAATTTTCTTACTGGTGGCGAATTTAGTTTCGAGCTAAGGAAGGATTATAGATTTTTAACCAAGTTTCTCATCTTGGTGACTACCTGGCGGTTGAAAAATAATCATTGCTAAAATTCACTAGGGATAGAAATTGAAGATAGAAAAGATGCTTGGAGCAAGAAGAAAACAATAGTCTACCCTTCTTTTCTCTGCTCATCAAATTGTAGCCCCGGTGAGGATGGTGAGTTTTAATCAATAAAGTCGACAATAAATTGGCCACCGGGAAAAACGGTGAGTTTTAAATAAGAATCTTCCGTTTGGCAGAAAAAAATTTCCCGTTGTTCACCCTTGATAAAGTCTTTTACTCGTTGGCGCCAAATAATCTTTTCTATTTTAATTTTTCTTTCCCCCAATATAATGGCGGAGGGGCGTTCTTGGCCTTGATACCCTTCATAAAATTGGAGAGAAAAAGAGAGAGAAGAATTTTTGTTTTTTTCTTTCAATTTCTTCTTCATGATGGAATGTTATGGTGTTTTTGTCAACCTGATAAGAATCTTTTTCTTTTCAGGGCCGAGAATTCTTCAAGGTTAAGCTATAATATTATTTAGGTTAAGAAATGAGCTTGGGTTTTATTTTTGCGAAAAAAGAATTTGCCGAGCTTTTGTCGGTAGTTGAAGATAACCAGCTGTCTATTTGCGTTTCGGGTTTACCTCCTCCGGCGCGGCCTTTTCTCTTGGCGGCCTTGCTATCGAAAACAACCCGGCCTATTGTTTATCTCCGCCCCCATTCCCGGGATTTGAGTGATTTTAAGCAAAATTTAAATTTTTACTTGTCCCTAATGGCTCCCCAGGCTAAGGCTCATGTTTTATCTCCTTTAGGTGATAACCCTTATGCTGATTTTCCACCTTCCTTAGAATCAGTTGCCACCCGGATGAAGTATTTTTATACTTTGCACCATCGAATACCTCACGTAACGCTAACCAATCCGCTGGGCTTACTTAAAAGAATGCCTAGTGCTTCGCTGTTACCTAATTTTTTTCTAGAAATTGCCGAAAAACAGGAATTTCCCCGGGATCGACTAATCAACTGGTTAATAGCTAGCGGCTATCAAAGACAAGACATAGTTGGTTCTCCAGGAGAATGTGCGTGGCGGGGAGGAGTAGTTGATGTTTTTTCGCCTTGGCGATCTTTTCCATTTCGATTGGAATTTAGTGGCGATGAAATTGTTTCCTTGCGAGAATTTCATCCCCAAACTCAAAGGTCGCAACGGGGCTTGAAGCGGATTGTTCTCCCAGGATTGAATGAATATCCTTCTAACTTGGCGGACCGGGTTCAGTGGAAACAAGTAGTAGCGGCTGATCAGCAGCCATCTTGTATTGAAGATTTAGAGAAAAAGATCGAAGCAGTGGAAAATGGAGATTGTTTCCCGGCTTTTAATTTTATGGCGGCCCTTGATCATTCTTTATTTGTTTCCTTCCTTTCTTATTTCCAAAACGCCTTTTTTATTTTGGAAGATAGCCAGGAAATGATGACTCAGTGGGATAAACACTGGGACTTTTTACAAAAAGAAAGAGCAGCGTTCGAGCGAGAACGGAAGTTTGCCCCCTCTCCCGGTAAAATTTTCGATGTCGATGCCTGGGAAAAATTAATTCAACAAGCGATGAGCTGGGAAGAAATTGGCCCTCGCCAGCGAAAAATTATTAATTTTTCTTTTCAAACTGCTCCCCGTTTTCATAATCGTCTTCCCTTTTTCATTGAATATTTGAGAAAGAAAGTGGCCGAGGGCAATAAAATAGCCATTTTTCTGGCCACCCCTGCTCTTCGAGAAAGAATGTCCTTGATTCTCCAAGAACATGCCCTTCCCAGTCAGGTTGAAACAGATCCTCTCCGCTGGCCCCCGCGGGAGGAAATTTCAATTTATCAGGGCTTGCTAGAGAGAGGTTTTAGTTCGCCTCAAGATAGGGTGTTCATTTTTGCCCAAGAAGATATTCTTACCGAAGAAAGAGTTGTTAGGCATCGCCGGCGAAATCAGCCATTTCTTTCCAGCTTTCAAGACCTGAAAAAGGGAGATTATATCCTTCATGCTGATTACGGCTTGGGCTTGTTCAAGGGCTTAGTTAAATTGCCGGTCGATGGCCTTTATCAAGACTTTATTGAGCTAGAGTATCGAGATGGAGACAAATTGTATGTTCCTGTTGAGGATCTTAGTCTCCTCCAGAAATATACGCCGATGGGCACTTCTTCTCCTTCTTTACACAAACTTGGCACCGCCACCTGGGATAGGATTAAGGCGCGCGCTAAAAAAGCTATCGAGGAGATGGCGCAAGAGCTTCTTGATCTTTATGCGCAGCGCAAGGCTCTTCAAGGTGTTCCCTTTGCTCCGGGGGGAGAGTGGGAACAAGAATTTTCTCAAGCCTTTGAATATACCGAGACTGAAGACCAGCTCCGGGCTATTGAGGAAGTGCTTCAGGATATGGAATCTCAATCTCCGATGGATCGATTGCTTTGTGGAGATGTTGGCTATGGAAAAACTGAAGTGGCTCTGCGGGCCTGTTTTAGGGCAGTGATGAATGGCAAGCAAGTTGCCGTCCTCTGCCCAACAACTGTGTTGGCTAGCCAACATTTAGCTACTTTTCGCCGCCGAATGTCTTTGTTTCCCGTTCGGATTGAAGCTTTAACCCGGTTTCAAACTCCATCCCAGCAGAAAGCTATCGTCAAAGATTTGAAAAAAGGGTTGATTGATGTGGTTATCGGTACTCATCGACTTCTTTCTTCAGACGTGAGTTTTAAAGATTTAGGCCTTTTAATCGTCGATGAAGAACAGCGTTTTGGTGTTCGCCATAAAGAAAAGATTAAGCAAATGAAAACCACGGTCGATGTCTTAACCATGACCGCCACCCCTATCCCCAGAACTCTAAACTTTTCTCTCTATGGGCTCCGCGATATAAGCCTAATTGAAACTCCTCCGCGCGATCGATTAGCCGTTCATACCGTTGTTGTTCCTTTTAACCGGCAGATAATTGAAGCGGCCATCAGGAAGGAATTGGCCCGAGAGGGGCAAGTTTATTTTATTCATAACCGAGTAGATGACATTGAAGCTATTGCTGAAAAAATTCGTCACTGGATTCCCGAAGCCAGAGTTGTGGTGTTGCATGGTCAGATGCGTAGTTCTGTTCTGGAAAAAAGAATGATCGAGTTTATTCATCATCACTACGATGTCTTAGTTTCAACGGCCATCATTGAAAATGGCATTGATATTCCTTTGGTCAATACCTTAATTGTTAATCGAGCCGACCGCTTTGGTTTGGCCCAGCTTTATCAACTCCGAGGCAGGGTGGGGCGTTCTTCTCGGCAAGCTTACGCCTATTTCCTCGTGCCGCCTTATTCTTCTTTATCCCCTTCAGCCCGGGAGAGATTACGGGCCATTCAAGAATTTACGGCCTTAGGTTCCGGGTTTAGACTGGCAGCCAGAGATTTAGAGATAAGAGGGGCCGGAGAATTGTTAGGAGAGAGGCAGCATGGTTTATTGGCGACAGTAGGATTCGATTTTTATTTAAAGCTTTTGGAGCAGACAGTCAAGGAACTGAAAGGAGAGGAGTATCCCGGAAAATTGAAATGTGAGATAAACTTAAGAGTAAATATCAGAATTCCCGAAGACTACCTTCCCCAAATCAGTCTACGGTTAAATCTTTATAAAAGGATTTCGGCAATAGAGCAGCTGAGTGACTTGGAGAAGATTAGAGAGGAAATTATTGATCGATATGGGCCTCTTCCACCTGAAGTTGAGAATTTACTGGTTTATGGAGCTATTAAGTGTTTAGCCCAACAAATTTATGTCAAGAGCTTGGATAGATTAGGTCAGCGGCTGGTTATCAATTTTCATCAGCCAGCTTTACCTCGCCTTCCCCAGATTATTAGAGCTATGCAGAAAAAGAAAGGACATTTGACGCCGCAGGGAGTCCTTTCTTTGCCCTTAAGAAGCCAAACGGAAAAAGGCCTTCTTGAGGAAACTAAATTAATCTTGCTGGAGTTTAAAAGAATATATTATAATGTCGAGAACTGAAAATAAATGAATAAGATAGGAAAAAAAAAGAGTTTATGGTTGCTGATGATTATTTTAAGCCAATTTTTGATAAGTCAGTGCTCATCGCCCCAGGAATCAGGCCCAGAAAATTCAATTTCTGAGGCTCCTGCCAAAGATTTGGCTTCGGTCATCTTGCGGGTGGGGCCAAAGGAATACACTAATGCTGATTTTGCAGCTTACCTAACAATGAGCGTGGGCAAGGGCCGGGAAGAATTGCCACTCGAAGCTTTAAACGAACTAGTGATTAACTTTGTTGAAGATAAACTTCTTTTGGCGGCGGCGGAACAAAAGGGAATTGTGGTCACTTGGCCCGAGATTAAGAGTTACTTGGCCCGGATGAAAGCTAATTTATCCACAACGGAGCCGATTCAAACCAGTGAGGAATTGGAATCCTTGAAAGAAGCTCTTCTTATTGAAAAATACATAGAAACAGTTGTTGCTGATGTTGAGGTTAAGGAAGATGAAATGCGCCAATACTACCAAGAGCATAAAAGAGATTTTCTGCTAGCTGACCGGGTTCAGGTTAGTCAAATACTAGTCAATTCCGAGGAAAAAGCAGTGGAGCTTCGTCAACAGTTACAAGAGGCCGATGAACAGAAATTTAGAGAAGTAGCACGTCAAAATTCTCTCGGTGTTGAAGCAGCCCAAGGTGGATTGATGGGAGTATTTGAGATGGGCCAGCTTCCCTATGCCTTTGATAAAGTTGTTTTCACCTTGGAAGAAGGGCAGCTGAGTCGGGTTATTGAGTCCAGTTATGGCTATCACATCTTTCGGCTAGACAAAAAGATTCCGGCTGAACTTATGTCTTTTGATCAAGCTAAGGAAAAGATTCGGATCAAGGTTTTGGAAATAAAAATAAAGAATAGGTTGCAAGAACATCTCCAATGGCTAAAAGAAAATCTTGATTGGATTTTTCTTCCTGAAAATCTAACCTTTCCCTACCAGAGGAAAAAACAATGATTAAGAAAGTAGTTATGTTTGTCCTAATTTGTTTCTTGCTGAGCAATTCTCTATTTTTTAGTCAAGAGCAAAATAAAGAAAAAGTTGTCGAAGCAATAGTGGCTATTGTCAACGAAGATATTATCACCTTGAGTGATTTTAAGAGGGAGCATGATAATTTATATATGCTCCTTCGGTCTCAATTCCAAGGGGAAGAATTTTCCCAACAGTACGAGAAACTGAGCAAGGAACTATTGAACACGATGATAACCGAACTTCTCTTGCTGCAGGAAGCCAGAAAGATGGGAATAGATGTTTCCGAGCAAGTAAAAATGGCCATCGAGAACATAAAAAAAGAAAATGGACTGGAAACAGATGAGCAATTGCGACGGGCTTTGGCTCAACAAGGCATAGAGTTTAACGTTTGGAAGCAGAAGATGGAGGAAAATTTTCTAAAGCAGAACGTTATTTATTCCAATATTAACCGGGAAATTGTGATTGAAGATTCCGAGGTGATCAGCTATTACAAGCAGCATCCTGATGAATTCACCGAACCAGAGGAATATAATTTAAAAGCTATTTTCTTAGATGGGGAAAGTCGCCCGGCTGAAGACATTGAGGGAGTAAAGCAGGAAATATTAGCCAAAATAAATCAAGGAAGTGATTTTGGCGATGTAGCGGCTGAATATTCAGATGGACCTTTCAAGGAAAATAAAGGTGAATTGGGAAGTTTTAAGAAAGGAGAATTAGAACCCACGCTGGAAAAAGCAGTGTTAAAGCTCCAGCCGGGAGAAATCAGTTCTTGGTTGCACGTGAGAAACGGGTGGTACCTGTTAAAATTAGTTAGCAGGAAGGAAAGTCGCCTCCGGAGTTTTGAAGAAGTCAAATCGGCTATTGAAGAAAAATTATTTGAACAGAAAAGAGAAGTGAAATCTCAGGAATTCATTGCCAACTTGAAGAAAAGAAGTTTTATTAAGATTTTAATCTCTAATCCATTAGACTGGATTTGAGTGTCAAGTAACTAAGACAGCGGCCGAGAGGGCGGTGGTCCACTTTCCCTTGGTTCCATAAGCAGTTTGAGTGATGCTTTCAGTACGGAAGTGAAGGCCCTCGGCAATATCAATTCGGTGTTTGTCTTCTGGAGAGCGGGAGTCCTCGGATATTTCTTTGCCAAAAGCATTGGCCAAGAGAGTTGCGGCTAACCATTCTGCTTTTTGGCTGACTTCTTCAGCTTTCATGTTAACGGCTTTAAATTCATACAGATAACCGTGATGGTTAAATATATTGGGAATAGCCATCCCAATTGAGGCAGCGATTAATTGATTGGGTTCATTGGTAGCGATCTCGCTTAAAACCACGAACACAATTTGACCTGGCTCTAGAAGACGGAGGCCTTCTTTTGGGGAAATTATTGCGCATCTTGGGGGTAAGATACTAGAAACTTTGACCAGGTTAAAGGCAGAAAGGCCTGCTTCTCTTAAAGCCAGGTCAAAACTGACTAACTGGTCTTCATGGGTACCCTTACCGCGAGTCAGAAAAAGTTTTTTCGGCATAAGACTACTCATCTTTCTCGGTTTCCTTTCTCCATTTCCTTATTTTTTAGGTTAAAAAGACTTACTTTATCTCTTCTTTCTTTTTTTCGGAGCTTAATTTTTCTGATGAGTCTTGTTTTTCCTTGATTTTCTTTTTTTCCGGAAGCCCAACAGGCTCGGGCTCTTCGAATTCGATTTTTTTAGACACCTCCCATTCACCAAGCAACACGTACTGGGAACCTTTGGATTGAGCAAAAAGTTTAACGAAAACCGTCTTCCAGTAGGGGTTCTTTTCAAAAGACTCCTTTGTTTTACCTTCAACACCATAGTTGCTCTTGAGAGTGATTACATCACTTGTTTCTCCCGGGAGAACGGGATCATTACGGATGGCAGCTAAAAAACAATCGCCCAGATTTTCATAATCATCTTTAAAGCGAAAGTTGGCATTGAAATTGATATACCTTAAAGGTTTGTCAGAGATATTTTTTACTCGAAAAGAGATGGCCGGCACCAGAATAAGTTTTGCTGGCCACGGCTGGTAGTATTTTTTTACCCATTTGGTTTCGACGTCGATTATTTCGATAGAATTTTTTAACTCATCGGGGGAGACTGTTCTCCAGAGGCCAGTTTTTTCGAAAATGTAAGCTAAAATAATACCGGCGACAATGATAACTAGGATGAAGGCCCATCTTCTCATCTCATCCTCCTTGTTTAAGTTGTGGCCATATTTAATATAGGAGAGAATTTCAAGAGATGCAAACCTAAAATCAAAAAAAATGTGGCGATCTAAAGATTTTTGGCGATTGGAGTTTAATCGGGAAGTTAGACAGTTAGACCGGAGAGAATAACTACAGGCCACCTTATTTCTCGCTTCATGGGAAGGCAGAAGGCCATTTCATTGAGTGATGACGAGTAAGGTGATAAGCTAAATTCGTGGAACCGCTATTTAGTGAGAAACCAGCTCTTATGGTTTGGCTTCGCCTTAACCTAGTAACTCATTCCTGTCACTTGGGGACAAAACCTAAGCTTTAGTTGAGCTCTAATCAGAAGGACTCTGAGGCATAATCTCGGAGACAGGAACTGGTTGACAGTCATACTCAGAGAAGAGATCTTGATTTTCTTTCAGAATCAATAATGTTTCTTCCCAAGGATGCCCAATAGCCACCGCCCATCCATCATGACGAGCCCGCTGGAGAAGTTTGATAAATTGTTCCTTTATCTTGGGCGATGATACTTCATTATCGAGAAATATTTTACGATAGGATGTTGGTATATTTAGTGATTTGGCAATTTGATAGGCTACTGATTGGTTGGTGGTGCGGCTATCAATAAAAATTAACCCCCTTTTCTTAATCTCTTGGAGAATGATGGTCATTAACCGGGGATTGGAGGTTATTAGCGAACCTTGATGATTGTTAACCCCAATGGCATAAGGAATATTTTGGAGACAATCATTAATGAAAGCTACTATTTCCGGAGTCGCCATTTGGGAATGAATCATAGACATTGAAGAAGAGGGGGAATTCCCATGGGAATTATTATTTCCAGGGAGGGGTTCAAGGGGCAGATGAAGGAGGACCTCTAACCCGTATTGATGGGCCAATTGAGCTGTTTCTTGAGCAAATTGACTATGGGGGAGAATGGCAATGGTGACTGGGTAACCTAGGCGACAAATGGAATCAATGGCCTTTAAACTATTGCCCATATCATCGATAATAATAGCTACTTTATTTTGTCTCTTAATTTGAGTTAGGGAGGAAGAAAGAGTTTTTCTTGACCTCAGAAGGCGAAGGGGACTTTGAAAAAGGATAACCACTTTATTTTGGTCACGGGTAATATTCCATAGATGATAGGAAGTTGTCCCGAGCTGGTGTTGTTCAATAAGGGGGGAGCCATATTTCTGGCTAGCCAATTGCTTTTTCAGGGAGGGGACTAATTGGGAATACTCGTGAGCTGGAAGATTAACCAACACATGAAGGGTATTTTGATTATCTAGATGAGATTGAACAGCGTCTTTGGGTACTCCCAGGCGGAAAAGGGTCGACAGAATGACATCGGCCAGAGAAGGAGAAATATAAGTTGAAGAAGAAGTCTTGGGCTGGGAGAGAGAAGAGCGAAAAAAATAAGATGATTGTCTTTGTTTAGAGGCAATATAATCGAGGGTAATAATACAGAAAAGAGAAAGGGCACCGAGGAAAAAAACAATTGTTTGTTTTTTCTTGGTGAGATTTTTCGGTTGTAAACCCAAAGTTTTATGGCCCCGGATTGTCGTTGTTCTGGTTAATTAAACGTAAAGTTGCTTGGATATAATCTTGCGGAGTTCTTTCCTGGGGGTCTAATTCAATGGTTGGGTGAAGACCGGTTAACCAGAATTTTTCCTCCTTCGAAAATTGAAATACAGCTGTAGTTAAAAGCAAAGCGGTTCCGTCATCGAAGGGAAACAATCTTTGCTGGCCAACTAAGCCAGGGGTTTTAGTTCCCACAACAAGAGCATTTCGGTATTTTTGGAGGCTGGCCGCGAGAAGTTCCGCTGGTCCTATGGTGGCCTGATTGGTCCAAATGATCAAGGGAATATCGGGAATTTTCACTGGAGAAGGGCAACTTACATATTGGAAAGGCTGGTTTTTTTTCTGGAAAAATCCGACTTGATTGACCTGGATGAAGTTATCAAGAATTTTGATGGCTTCTGAGTTTTCCCCTTCGGAGCAATTCCGCAAATCGATCACCAAGGGCTTAGTTGAGTGACTTAAACCAGGTAGGATCTCTTGTTCAAAAATCTGGGAAACTGGTGAGTAAAAATGGAGAATCTGCAAATTATTGGTTTTTTTATTTAGAGGGGAGAGCTTTAGAGGAGGGTTCTCTCTCCGTTTGAGAGTAAGATTAAATTTTAATTTTGTATTTTGTCGGAGCACATCCAGTTCGACACTTTGCGCTTTCTTGTCTTTAAGGGCTAAGTTAGTCTCCGTCATGCTCCAGCGGACAGTTGGTTGGCCATTTATCGAGGTGAGGAGATCACCTGTCTTTAAACCCGCTTCCATCGCTGGGGAGTCGTCCTTAATCCCAATGACAAGAGGAAAAGATCCGTATCTCTTATAAACAATTAGACCCGAATCGAAAATTGGATCTGATTTAAGAAGGGATAGTCTTTGGAGAGAGGCTTGACTGAGATAGCTGGAGAGAACATCAAGGGAATCAACTAAACCTTGGTAAGCTCCTTCCATAGCTTTCTGGGGATCTGGCTCGTCGACATAGTCTTTTTGGATGAGCTGAATGGTTGTTTGGAAGAGATTAAAATCGGACGATTTGTTATTTTTAAAAACAAATCCGGGGAATATCCCCCGGTGAAAGAAAAAAATTAAAGTGCAAGTGAGAAGAAAAAAAAGAATTATTTTTATTTTCTTGGGATTCATTATCTTCCTTATTTTGAAAAAATTGAATTATTATTCTACCATCTTCTTCTCAGCCATTTCAAGGGGTTGAGCGGCTTGGTCTTGAATCGCAGCTCAAAATAAAGAGCAGGACCAATTAGTGAGTCTGACTCTCCGACCAAGGCGATTGGTTGACCAGCTTGAACAATATCGCCTTTATCCACTAGAAATTCAGAACAATGGCCGTATAAGGAATAATAAGCCAGCCCGTGGTCAATGATAATTAGATTACCGTAGCCTCGAAAGTAGTCACAATAAACTACTGAACCGTCATGGATAGCTTTGATGGGGGTGTTATCGTGAGCGGCAATTTCAATCCCGTTGTTCATGACCAAAGTGTTAAACCGGGGATGACGTTGGATGCCAAAATTGGTCACAATTTTACCTGAACAGGGCCAGGGAAGTCGCCCCTTTTTTTCGTAAAGAGGAATGATCTGGAAGGGAAGTTTAAGTTGGTCTTTTTCAATTTTTTCGATTAATCTTTTCAGTTGTTGTGCCTGTTCATTTAGTTCTTGCAAAGTTTGGAGATAAGATTTTTGGTTAGTTTCAATCCTTCTAATCAAGGCCTTTTTTTGTCTTTCTTGCTGACGAAGTTCGGCTTCTTTTGTTTTTGATTGCTGCCAAAGAGATTGGAGTTCATTTTTCTTGTTTTCTAAGTTGGTCTCAGCTTCTTCTAGTTTATGGAGGGATTCAAGATATTGATGGATGATCTTTTGCTGATAATCAGCCAAAAGAGACAAGTGGTGTTCTTCGCTTAAAATTTGGCTTAAATTATCGGCCCGCAGGAAAAAATCGAGAAGACCTGGTTGCCCAGATTTATAGATTACTTTTAAGATTTGACCCAAAGCTTTATTTTGTGAATTTAGTTCTTGGCGGAGAAGAGGTATTTTGGCCTTTATTTGAGATATTTCTTGGTCGGTTTGATCAATTTTGGTTTGATAGAGAGTAAGTTCTTTCCGAAGCATCCTTTTTTGGAGGGTAATTTGACTTAGTTCCGAAAGGAGAGAGTTTTTTCTTTTTTCTTCTTGTTGAAGGCGGCTTTTCAAGTTAGCAATTTCTTGACGCAGTTGGGCAAGCTTCTTTTGATAATCAATTGGCTGTTCAAAGGTGCTAGTACTTAGAGGGTTAAGCAAAAAGCTAAGCCCGAGCAAAACACAGATTGTCTTTCCGAAGAACTTGCTTTTTTTGGCGGGCCAAAAAGTCGACAAGAAGTATTTCATTTTCTAAAAATATAGATAATACCACCTATTATACCCAAAATGAGCATAAAAATGACATCTATTAAGGAGAAGGTAAAAGCTATGGCCGGGGAAATCGAGTAAAAGCCAAAAATTTCTATGTAAGCTCCCTCTCTTAATCCTAAGCCGTTAATGGTCACCGGAATTGTTAGCAGAAGCAGCACAATCGGTACAAAGATGAAGTAATCAAGTAAGGGAATGGATATTTTCAGGCTTAGTCCAATCAGATAATAATGAAGAATGACATTTATTTGCAGGAGTAAAGCCCAGAATAAGGCTTGAGCCAAACGAGCAGGGTGGTGGCGAAAAGAGCGACCAGTTTTTTGGAATTCGATGATCTTTTTTTTGATGGTCTCAATTTTCCCTGCTTTAGGCCAAGATTCGACAAATTTCTGAGAGAGCGGAAAGAAAAAGATAATGATTAACAATAACCCTCCGCTGCCAAGCCCCAAGGCTAGCCAAATCACCGGAAATCGGGAAGCCATCTCAATTCTGGTTAAGGAAGCGATAAGCCCAAAAGCCAGAAGGATTAAAATTCCTGAAAGCCGCTCGACAAGAATGGTCGCTGTGGATTTGATTAAAGAATGAGAATAGCGACGGCTATCCCAGATGCGAACAACATCACCTCCAAATCTGGTAGGAAGAAAATTGTTGAAAAAAGTCCCGACTAAATATGACTTAATTAGAAACAAAAGAGGGACTTTATCTCCCTGGGCAGCCATCAAAATTTGCCACCGGATGGCGCTGAAAATTAGGCCTAGCGCATGAAGCGAGAAGGAAAGAAGAAGCCAGGGAATGATGACTCCTTTGAGGGTAACTCCGACTTCTTGGAGAGAAACTTTAAAGCAAAGCAGCAAAATGAGAATAGTCAAGCTGAAGACCAGCTTGAAGATGAAAGAAAAATTTTTAAATCGCATGCTTGGTCGTTGTTTATTGCCTCTCCTCAGACTCTCACTGCTGGATTAGGATGCGGATGAACACTAAAATCAGAATGATGGCCAAGGGAGCTAAAAATTTTATGTTGAAAATCCACAGGGGTTTTAGGCGAAAGGATTTGTTCCCGGAGGAAATTTCTTGGAGAGCTTTAGCCACTCCCCACGAGTAGGCCAGGAAAATGGTAATGAATAATCCTCCCACGGCTAACATTATATTCCCAAAGATTAAGTCCATTTTCATCATGAAATTAGTTTTTGTTATCCAGGGGAGAGCCCCATTGGAGAGAGCTGAAGGGATTCCTAAAATAAAAGCCGCCCCCCCAACAATAAGAGCAGCCTTCTCTCTTTTCCAATTATGTTCATCAACCAAAAAAGCTGTCGGCACTTCTAAAAGAGAAATGGTTGAAGTAAGAGCGGCCACGAGCAGGAGAACAAAAAAGAATAGCCCAAAGATATAACCTCCCGGGAGTTTGGAAATAATTAAGGGAAAAACCTGGAACATTAATCCCGTGCCCACCTGAAGTCCTTCGAGGTTATTCGTTGCGGAAAGAGTCGGGAAAATAATTATGCCGGCTAAAAAGGCTACCAGAGTAGTGGAAAAACACACCCAGCCTGCTGAGGAAACCAGGTTTTCTCGTTTGGAAATATAGCTTCCGTAAGTCATCATGGTCCCCATCCCCAAGCTGAGGGAGAAAAAGGCTTGGCCCACCGCAAAGAAGAGAACTTTGGGATCAATTTTGGTCAATTCGGGCTTTAAATAAAAAGCCAGTCCTTTGCCAGCACCAGGTAAGGTAAGAGCTCTGATGGCCAAGAAGATAATGAGAGCAAAGAGCAAGGGCATTAAAATTTTAGACCATCTCTCAATTCCTCCCTTGACTCCTTTGGAAATAACGAAAGTGGTCAGGCCGATGATGATGAGCAAACAAAAGAGAACTTCCAAAGGATTGGCAGCAAAAGAGGAAAAAATATGGTCAGAAAGCTCCCAAGTGACTTCTCCCCGGAAAACTCCAAATAAAGTTTTGTAAAAATAGCCAAAGGCCCATCCGGCCACCACGGAATAGTAAGAAAGAATGAAAACTCCCGTTAGAACTCCCATGTAACCGACCAATTTCCAAGGTGTTCCGGGCTTGATAGCATTAAAGGCTCCGACGGGATTACGCTCGGTATGACGGCCAATGGTCAATTCGGCCAACATAACCGGAAAACCAATAAAGAAAACAGCCAAAATATAGGCAAGAACGAATATAGCTCCTCCATTTAAACCTACCATGAGAGGAAAACGCCAAATGCTTCCCAGTCCGATAGCTGAGCCGGAAGCAGCAAATATAAAAGCAATCTTTGAGCCCCAATTTCCCCGAGCGGATTGCTCTACACTGCTCATTTGTCACTCCTTATGGAAGTCTAAAATCGAGATATTATTACCACAATCACCCTCGCTTGTAAAAGAATTTAGCATCTCTTCGTTAAACTCTAAAGAGCCTTATGCTAAGATATTTACCTAGAAGAAGATGGCAAGAAATTCCAATTGGTTAAATTCAAGGCAGGCTTTGACCCTTCTTAACGATATCATTGAAGATGCTCTGGCGGCAGTTAGTCCTTTAAGATTGATCGGCGATTCTCTCCGGAGAGAAGATCACTGTCTGGTCATTAATGATGAAAAAATTGATTTGACCCCATTCCAAAAGTTCTGGTTAGTAGCTATCGGCAAAGTCGCTCCCTATCTCACCTCAGCTTTTCTGGAACACGTAAACTTGCCCTTGGCGGGAGGAATCTGTCTTTACCTGCCTCCTAAGCCGGATGAATTTTCCTCTCTCCGTCTCCTCCCTTCTTCCCATCCACTTCCCTCTCGCAAAAGTGTCCAAGGAGCGCGGGAAATATTGTCGCTAGTCAGTTCCTTAGGGGAAAGCGATTTATTAATAACGCTAATTTCTGGCGGTGGATCAGCTCAACTTACTTTGCCGCTAGCCGGGATTTCTTTAGCCGCGAAAAAGAAGATTACGCAAGAATTGATGAAAGCTGGGGCGAATATTCGTGAATTAAATACGGTAAGAAAGCATCTTTCGGCGATTAAAGGTGGTCGCTTAGCCCAAGCTGCTTATCCGACGCAGATAATAAACCTGGTTGTTTCCGATGTCATCGGCAATGATTTGGAAGTTATTGCTTCTGGGCCTACTTGGTTTGATTCTTCGACTTATGAAGATGCTTATCTTGTTCTCCGTCAATATGAGCTTTGGGATTCTAGCCCTTTATCGATTAAAAGAGTGATTGAAAAAGGCCGGCAAGGTCTCTTGACCGAAACTTTAAAACCAGGTGATAAGGTTTTTTCCCGAGTAAAATCATTTATTATCGGAGACAACATAGTGGCTCTAAGGGCCGCCCAGGCCAGAGCTGCTCGCCAAGGATGGCAGTCGATAATCGTTTCCAATCAAGACCAAGGCGAAGCTCGCAACACAGCTCGAAACTATGCGGGACTATTAGCTTCCCTGATGGATTTGGAGCGGAGTTTTTCCCGGCCCCTTCTTCTTCTCAGTGGTGGAGAACTGACCGTCACTGTGCAAGGGAAAGGAAGAGGAGGCCGGAACCAAGAATTTGCCTTAGCCATGCTGCTAGAGATGAAAAAGTTGGGAATGGAGCAAGGGAATTGGCTAGTCGTTAGTGTCGGAAGTGATGGTCGCGACGGCCCAACAGATGCTGCTGGAGCTTGGGTTGATGGTCGAACGTGGGAGAAAGTAAAACAACAAAATCTCTCCCCCCAAGAATTTCTTCAAGAGAATGATTCTTACAATTTTTTTAAAAAGCTAAGGCAATTAATTTATACGGGTCCCACGCAAACCAATGTGATGGATTTGCGGTTTTTCTTGCTGTGGTAATCCGTTATTTAGGATTGATTCATTACCAGCAGGCTTGGTGAGCTTCAATGGTTGGGCCCCAAAAAATTTTACTGCTTTGCTGAGGAATATCCTCGAAGTTGTTTTTGTTTTTTTGATGCCCTGAATTGAATTGTGATATATTAACCATAGATAGAAGTAACTTGATTATAAGTAAAGTCGAAATAAGTAATGGTTTCCCCTGCGGAGGAAAAAGATGAAAGATGAGATAAAAAATAAACTGAACAGTTTTTTTGAAGACATCCGGATAATCGAACAGAGCCAGGAAGAAGCGAAACTTGAGTTTGAACAGTTTTGTGAGTTCATTGCCGAACCTGCTTTTGAGGAGTTAATTGAAGGATTAGAAGAAATGGGAAGCAAAGCAAGAATCATTAAAAGTCCTCGCGAGTGGATCTTAATTAGAATTAACTTCAATTTTAGTCAACCAATTGTTTTTGAATATAAACTTGAATTGATACCCAAAACTGTCCGGTTGAAATTAAATCAAATAGTCCGCTACCGGCTGGCTAAAGAGAGGGAATGGCAAGAGAGAGTTGAGCTTTTCCAGCTCGAATCCCAAGAAAAAGATCTAATAAAAATAGATAAAAATGTTCTCCTAGCGAATTTTCTTAAAACTTGTCAGGAGCATCTCTTCCGTTTTGTCACATCGCCAACCCTTTAAAAAGACTAGATTAGAGACCATCTAATCGAGTAAGGCCATATTTACGGGCTAAGTGAAGAGCTTGCTGAAATTCTTGAGAGGTTATCCGGCGCTGGAGAGGAGAATCGAAGGGGATATCTCCCCAAGGGTGATATTGATCCATGATGTTGATATAGGTGTTAATTGAAATTTCCTGAGCTAAAAACTTCATCACTTTTTCAGATCCGGCTAGATTTTCCGGAAGAATAAGATGACGAACTAAAAGGCCTTTTTCCGCAATTCCTTCCTTATTGATAACTAAATCACCAACTTGGCGATGCATTTCTTTTATTGCCTGGCGAGCTCGCTCAGGATAATCAGAGGCTTGAGAATATTTTTGAGCTGCTTGACAGCTAGTGTATTTAAAATCAGGCATATAGATGTCAACTATTCCTTCTAAAAGGCGAAGGGTGTCTACTGAATCGTATCCTCCGGTATTATAAACGAGGGGAAGAGAGAGACCTAGTTTAACAGCGATCTCCAGTGCTTTGAGAATTTGCGGAACGAAGTGGGTAGGAGTTACCAGATTTATATTGTGACAGCCAAGGAGTTGAAGTTGCAGCATCATCCGGGCTAGGGTTTCAAAACTAATCTCTTGCCCTTCAGCTCCATGACTAATGGAGTAATTTTGACAATAGAGGCAATAAAGGTTACAAAAAGAAAAGAAAATGGTTCCCGAGCCATGGCGGCCGACTAATGGTTTTTCTTCCCCGAAGTGAGGGGCAAATGAGGCTACTCGCGGTAAGAATCCCGCCCGGCAAAAGCCGGTTTCTCCCTTCAGGCGATTAACCCGACATTGACGGGGACAGATGGTGCAATTTTCGAGCCGAGAGAAAGCAAGGTGGATTTTTTCTTCCAAAATACCTTGCTTATAGCTCTCGATATAACTTGCTTTCATCAGGTTTTGACTTGTTGGTTAATCTGGCTAACAACTGGTTATGGTTAAAACTATCGCCCTTGTTTTAACTAGGTTTTAATATAAATTGGTTATTGCTGATGGTCAATAGGTGAGCGAGGGAAGAGTGGGGGGGAAGAAATTTGGAAATGTTTTTTTCCTCAGGCGAGAAGGCTTGAATAAAAAATTTTTTTTAATATTATTCTTTTAAATATTATTCTGGAAAAGTAAAGGATATGATGGTTATCTTGACTAGGGATTTCGGAGTTAAAAATAAGGATTATGTCTGGGAAAGGTAAGCACCAAAATGACCGCCATTTACTTTTTTGGCCCATCTCTCTTTTTGAAGATATTCCTGGTTTGATTTCTGGTTTTGGAACTCGCTACTTAACCAAGAAGAAACTTGAATCAATGTCGGCTCTTTTAACTCTAAAACTAGTTTTTATCGATCAAATCCACTCGGATAAGTTCCAGTTTATTGATTCTCACGGAGGACAATTACTGGCGGGGGATGCTTTAATCACCAGAGCGGCGGGTTTGTTGCTTTGTGTCCGGACCGCCGATTGCCTGCCGGTTTTAATTGTGGAGCCAAAAACACAAGTAATTGCTGCTGTGCACTGTGGATGGCGAGGAACAGCTCAGCAATTATTATTGAAAGTAGTAAATTTCATGATTAATGACCTTCGCTGTGCTGGCGAAGATCTGCTTTTTGCTTTTGGTCCACGAATATGTGGACATTGTTACGAAGTTGGTCAAGAAGTGAGGAAGGCTTTTGCCAACCAGTCGACTAAATTTATCGGTTTCCATTCCCATCGCCAAGGAGAAAGAAAATGGAATTTTGACTTGCTTGAGGCTAATTTAGCTCAACTAAGAGAGGCAGGGGTGAACAGGGAGCAAACTGAAGTTATCGACCAATGCACATATCACCATTCTGATTGGTGGTCATACCGTAAAAATGGGTTGCAGGCAGGAAGGCTTTTTAATTTTATTGGCTGGAGGACAGAAAAAGCCTGACGACGAATTGCTTTTTTGCTTCAAATTAGATAATTTAGGTTCATCCCAATAATAAAAGTAGGAAATATAATATAAATCGATGAATAACCGAACAAACAAATGGCAAAATATGTATATGAAAGTAGCCACTAATAAGAAAATAAGTATTGGACCCAGGTAGGAAAAAATAATTACGGATTAATTTCGGTGAGTGAAGTAGATTTTTTTCAACAAAAGGAGAGAGGCATTGAGAGCTGATATTGACCTTCATCTCCATTCTAATAAAAGTAGCGATGGGGAATATTCCCCCTCTGAATTAGTCAAAATGGCTTATGAAGTGGGACTAAAAGCAGTGGCCATTGCTGACCATGACACAGTGGCCGCTTACCCGGAAGCTCTGGAAGCGGGAAAGAAATGGGGAATAGAGGTCATTCCTAGTGTTGAAATTACCACCATTTATGAAGAACGCGAATTTCATCTGCTGCTTCCCTTTGTTGATTGGAGATCCTCAATAGTCCAGGATTTAATTCAAGAAGTTGATTTGAGGCGTCGCCGGGAAGCGAAAGCGAGAGTAGAAAAACTTCGGAGCTTAGGTTTTGATCTTACTTGGGAAGAAGTAGTCCAAGCCACCGCTCCCTTCCCGCCCCTGGGAGTAACCATTGCCCAAATATTGTTAAAGAAAAAGAATTTAAATCTAGATCCCCGGTTAAAAAAATATTATAAGGAAGGCAACCGGGCTCGAGCTCCTTATCTTTTTTATTGTGATTTTTTCATGGAAGGCCAGCCGGCCTATGTTCCCCGGCAAAATATTAATCTTTTGGAAGTGCTAGAAATGGCTCCAGCTACTGGATCTGTTCCTGTCTTGGCTCACCCGGGGGCTTATTTTCAGCGGACAACAAGGGAAGATTTGGTCTTGTTCCGCTCCAAGGGATTGGAGGGTTTGGAGGTCTTTACTTCTTATCATAACGACGAACAAACCCAGTTCTATTGGGAATTAGCTGATGAATTAGATTTGGTTCCCACGACTGGATCTGATTTTCATGGTTATTATAAACCTCATGTTCAATTAGGAGTAATCAAGGGAGTGGGTTACGAATCAGTGTTAAAATTAAAACAAAGGAGACCATGAATGGCTTTAAATTGGTTAGATATTATCTTACTGGTTATTTTAGGCCTTTTAGTCATTCTCGGTCTAGCTAAAGGTTTTCTCCGGCAATTTTTAGGATTAGTTGGGATTGTAGTCGGTTTTATCCTGGCTCTCTCTTTTTATCCGGAAGTGGCCAGTTTTTGCCAAAATTTCATCCGTCCTTATGTTCTCACAGAATTCTTGGCGTTTTTACTGATTTGGGGGGTTGTGGTTCTATCAAGCTATTTGTTAGCTTATCTGCTGGCTAAGGCCCTCAAAGGGCCGATTAAATTATTTGACCGTCTTCTGGGAGGCGTTTTAGGTTTACTAAAAGGGGTCTTAGTTTGTGGAATTCTTCTGCTGGCTTTAGTTCTTTTCCCGGTTAATCCTAAAGCCGTGGAAGAATCACGGATTGCGCCCCTTTGTTTAACGGTGACTAAAGGAATAGTTTGCTTGATACCTCAAGAATTAAAGGATAAATTTGATAAAGCTTATCGACAGCTTATGCCTTCTCAAAAAAGACAGGAAAGAGGCCAAAATGAGCGAAGAATTTAAAGCACTAACGATTCATCAAAAGTTGGAGATTACCATTCAAGAAATGATTGACCGCCAAATTGCTCTTCACGAAGCTCTGGCTGAAGTTGAATTGATTTTTTTGCAATTAGCCGAAAAAAAGTATAAAGGAAAAAAGGTTAAAATGGCGGAAGCATTGGGAATTCACCGCAATACACTCCACCATCTCCTCAAAAAACACCGGTTTCATCGCTAAAACTAGCACTTAAACTATTAGACTGCTAATTTTTTAATCTTAACTACTTGACAAAATCTTTATTTTTAGTTATATTAGCACTCTCGCATTTAAATTGCTAAATTTCAATAATTCAAGGAGGTTCAGATGAAGGTTTTACCCTTACATGACCGAGTTTTACTCAGACGAATTGAGGAAAAAGAGGTTAAAAAAGGAGGGATTATCATCCCGGATACAGCCAAGGAAAAACCCCAAGAAGCAGAAGTGGTGGAAGTAGGTGAAGGACGAGTCAACGATGATGGAAAAGTTGTTCCCTTAAAAGTTAAAAAGGGTGACCGAGTTCTTATTGGGAAATATAGTGGAACCGAAGTTACTATTGATGACGAAGAATATGTAATTGTCCGGGAAGAGGAAATTTTAGCCAAAATTACTGACTAATTTAAGTTAAAGGAGGAAAGAAATGGCCAAACAAATCACCCTTGGAGAAGAAGCAAGACAAGCTCTTTTAAAAGGGGTTAATACGTTAAGCAATTTAGTCAAAGAGACCTTGGGTCCCCGGGGAAAGAATGTTGTTATTGAAAAAAAATTTGGTTCTCCCCTAAGCACCAAGGATGGGGTAACCGTAGCTAAAGAAGTCGAATTAAAGGAGCCTCTAGAAAATATGGGTGCTCAACTCGTCAAAGAAGTCGCTTCCAAAACTTCCGATGTGGCTGGCGACGGGACAACTACTGCCACGGTATTGGCTCAGATTATTTTTGCGGAGGGCCTCAAGCACGTCACCGCTGGTCGAAACCCTATGCTGATTAAAAAGGGTATTGATCAGGCAGTGGAGAAGGTTGTTGACCACCTCAAGAACATGAGCCAGGAAGTAACGGGGGATATGATTGCCAATGTCGGAGCTATCTCGGCTAACAATGATGAATCAATCGGTAAAATAATTGCCGAAGCAATGGATAGAGTAGGTAAAGATGGTGTGATTACCGTTGAAGAAGCCAAAGGTTTAGAGACAACGATGGAAGTTGTGGAAGGAATGCAGTTTGATCGCGGTTACCTTTCTCCCTATTTCATCACTGACCCCGAACGGATGGAATGTGTTTTGGAGAATCCGCTCATTTTGCTGCATGAGAAAAAAATAAGCAATCTGCGAGAGTTTCTACCTTTACTGGAGAATGTGGCCAAGATGGGACGACCATTAGTGGTGATTGCTGAGGATGTAGAAGGTGAAGCTTTAGCCACTCTGGTGGTTAATAAATTAAAAGGGACTTTCTCTTGTGCCGCAGTTAAAGCTCCCGGATTTGGTGACCGAAGAAAGGCCATGTTGGAAGATATTGCTATTCTAACTGGTGGAAAAGTTATTACTGAGGATATCGGAGTTAAACTTGAAAATGTCACTGTTGATTGGCTGGGTGAAGCGAAAAAGGTAGTTATCGATAAAGATAACACGACCATCGTTGAAGGAAGAGGCAAAGCTGAAGATGTCCAAGCGCGGATTAAACAGATTAGAGTTCAGATTGAAGAAACAACTTCTGATTATGACCGGGAAAAACTTCAGGAACGACTGGCCAAATTGGTAGGCGGAGTTGCCTTAATTAAAGTTGGTGCGGCGACTGAAACTGAGTTGAAAGAGAAAAAAGCTCGGGTCGAGGATGCTATGCACGCCACTAAAGCCGCTGTCGAAGAAGGAATTGTTCCTGGAGGTGGAGTTGCTCTTCTGCGGTGCCAGAAAGCTCTTGAGGACTTAGAATTAGATAGCGATACGCAGATTGGAGTTAACATTGTCCGACGAGCTCTTGAGGAACCAATGCGCCAGATTGCTTCCAATGCTGGGCATGAAGGTTCTATCGTAGTGGAGAAAGTGAAAGAATTGGAGCCAGAATTTGGCTTTAATGCCTTAACTGAGACCTATGAAAATATGATTAAAGCCGGAGTTCTTGATCCCACTAAGGTAGTGCGCACAGCTTTGCAGAACGCAGCTAGTATTGCGGGATTGTTACTGACTACTGAAGGTCTCGTTTCCGAAATTCCCGAAGAAGATAAGGGCCCCAAATACCCCACTCCACCCAGTGATATGTACTAATTCTGACCATAATTAAAAAAAGGCCTTACGCCAGAAGACGTAAGGCCTTTCTTTTTTTTGAGAGAGGAGTATGGTATAAATCTTCTTGTGCTAAAATCTCTTGATCGTTATCTTTTAAAAGAGCTGCTCTCCCCTTTTTTTCTGGGGTTATTGGTCTATACCTCTGTTCTCTTGATGAATCAGATTCTTCTTCTTGGCGAGATGTTTATTTCCCGAGGCATTCCTTTACCAATTATTCTGCAATTGATGATCGAGCTTCTTCCCTCGGTTTTAGCGTTTACTCTACCCATGGCCGTGCTGATGGGGATTTTGGCTGGGTTGAGTCGTTTGTCGACCGACTCGGAAATCATTGCTTTTAAAACTCTAGGGATTAGCTACTCCCGGCTTTTTCGTCCACTAATAGTATTTGCAGGTGGGGGCTGGCTGTTGACTTCTTTGTTTACTCTCTATCTTGCCCCGTGGGGAAATTACCAATGGGTCAAGACTTTAAGTTCTTCCCTTTTGACTCGAGCCCAAATTCAGATGAAACCCCGGGAATTTAATGAAGCGATCCCCTCACTTGTGCTGTATATCCAAGATATTTCTCCAGAAGGAGAGTGGAAAAACATCTTTCTTTATTCAACCAAAAAACCTAAAGAACCACAACTTATCTTGGCTAAAAAAGGTGAATTTCTAATTCTTGAACAAAAGGATCGAGCCATTCTTCGTTTAGTAGAGGGGACGATTAATTCTTTTCCCCTAGCGAAACCGGAAAAATATTATCGATTGACCTCTTTTTCGTTATATGAGGAAGAAATTGATATTAGCAATTTAATTCCCCAGATATCCTCTGAGAAAAGGGTGCGAGAAAAGACAATTACTGAGTTATGGCGGGATCAACGTCAGCTTCGCCAAGAAATCAGCTTGAATTTAAAGGAAGAAAAGAATCGCTCATTATTTCAGATTAAGCAAAAGGCGTATCGTCTCCATCAAATTGAAGTTCATAAAAAGTTCGCTTTGCCGGTGGCTTGTCTTGTTTTTGCCTTGCTTGGTTTGCCTTTAGGGGCTTCGACGAGAAAGGGAGGGCGAACTAGCGGTTTTACCCTCAGTCTGATTATTATTGTTAGTTATTATGTTCTGATTACCGCGGGAGAAAAAATGGCGGTTGATAGCCGGATCCCTGTTTGGTTGGGCATTTGGGGAGCTAATCTCATTTTTGGCTTCTTGGGACTGGCGTTATTTTGGGGAGCTTTAAGAGAAATTCCAATCAATCTGTTTACACCCCTGGTTGATTGGGGAAAAGAAAAACGGGTTTTAGTCGAGTTGCCTTCCTCAGGAAAGAGGAATGTAGTGAGGGCTTTGCCCGGCAAAATAATAACTATTCTTGATTATTATGTGCTTCGCCGTTTTCTTTATCTTTTCACTTTAATTTTTTTGGCTTTAATAATTTTATTTGTGATTATAACTTTCTTTGAAAGAATAGACCGGGTTTATGAACACCAAAAGCCTTTGTCACTTTTCTTGCGCTATATTTGGTTTCGCCTGCCGGAGTTTATTCATTACGTTTTGCCGATGGCCGGCTTGACCGCTGCCCTTCTTACCCTGGGATTGATGTCTAAATTTAATGAGATAACCGCTGTCAAGGCTTGTGGGATTAGTCTTTATCGGTTGATTATCCCCCTTGTTATTCTCGGAATTGTTTTCAGTGGAGTTTCATTTTATCTTCAGGAACACATTCTGCCGGCCGCGAGTAGGAAACAGGAGCAGCTTTGGAGTAAGATCAACGACCTTCCCCCGCGAACTTATTCCCAGATTAACCAACGCTGGTTAATGAGCAGAAGCGGAAAGAAAATGTATTACTATCGCTACTTTGAGCCATTGAAGGCGACGTTCAGTCAACTTATGATTTTTGAGTTTAATGAGTTAGATTGGTCTCTCCGGCGGCAATGGTCGGCCCGCAAAGCGATTTGGAAAGAAAACAAATTGGTTCTTAGTCAAGGCTGGGTTAGGGAATTTAATCAAAACCAAATAATTTCCTTCCGTGAGTTTGAAAAAGGAGAGATTAGCCCCGTTGAAGATAAATCTTATTTCATCAAGGAAAAAAAGATTCCGGAACAGATGACTTTTAAAGAATTGAAAAATTACATCCGCGAGGTTCAAGCTCGCGGATTTGAATCGCGGCCCTTTAAGGTCGACTTCCAGATGAAATTTTCTTTTCCTTTAGCCTGTTTAATCATGATCCTTCTCGCCTTGCCTTTCTCTTTTTCTATGGGACGACGCGGGGCATTGGTTGGTTTGGGAATAAGTGTTATTATTGCGATGATTTATTGGGGAGCAATTGGAATTTTTCGCGGCTTGGGGTACATAGGCTATCTTTCGCCCTTTTTGGCTGCTTGGGGGCCACCCCTTTTATTTGGAACGTTAGCCTTTTATTTGATTTTTTCTCTACGAAGTTAAAGAGAGTAAGAGGGAAGAGCTTACATTTTATATTTACCCAAATCTTCGGGTTTGAGACTTTCGAGCCACTTTTTTAACTTTTCTGAAGATTCAAGATCTTCAGTTGATTTAAAGCTGTGAGCTTTACGGACTACTTCTTCTTCGACAAAGATCGGGGCATCCACTCTAAGGGCAAGGGCAATGGCATCAGAGGGGCGAGAATCGATGATATAGTTTCTATCCTTGGTTCGACAATAAATTAAAGCATAAAAGGTGTTATCACGAACATCGTTAACCAAAATTTTTTCCACGGTTATTTCTAGTTCGTCGAGGATGTTTTTAAGCAGATCATGAGTCATGGGTCGCGGAGTGACGATATTTTCAATTTTAAGAGCGATGGCGTTGGCTTCAAAAACTCCAATCCAAATGGGTAAAAGGCGCTCGCTATTCTTGTCTTCCAAGACAACAATCGGCATCTTAGAGATAGGGTCCACAACTAATCCCTTGATCTTCATTTCAATTTCCATCGCTTCCTCCGTCTTAACCTAAATATAAGTTTGGCCCTTCTAGTTGTCAAGGTAAACAGGGATTAAAAAATTATTGTCCATTTTTTCTTGTCAATCTTGAGAAGGTAAATGCTTTTTTCCTTCCGGAAGAATTGGTTGCCGTCGGCGGGAAAAAGGAAAATAATACCTCTAAAAAAGCTTTAATTGAGACGGCTCTTCTGGTTGGTTATTTTCCTCGGCGAACAGGTTTATTTTGCCATAAACACCGTCGTGTCCGGGAACAATGGTGACTTTTCCTTGTCGCATCCGTTCAATTCCCCGGCTTACAAGGGGAGGAGCGAAATGAGACACCTGATCAAGGGGAACTTCGGTTAAGATTCTATGTTCATTTCCTAATTCATGAATGAGCCGAAAATAAACTTCCCAGACACTCCGTGATTCCGCTGATTTACCCAGGGCTTGGCCGATGATTTCATTAAGAGGAATTAGGTGCAGGAAAGGAACTTTTGGCGGAGGATTCTCATCAGGTTTTCGATCAGCCAACTCCTCGACCCGGTGCAATACTCCGATGGTTAGTTTCTTCCCGCAGCGAGGACATAGATAGCGGTGCTGTTTAGTTTCTTCAGGCGAAAAGATGACCTGACAATGGCGATGGCCATCATAGTGGTATTTGCCTTCTTCGGGAAAAAACTCGATGGTATAGAGGAACCGGTCAGGAAGAGGCTGCTTTAAAGCCTTAATAATTCCTTTATAACTTAGCGTAGTATTGAAAACATTTGCCTCTCGACCAATTCGCGAGGGGGAATGAGCGTCCGAGTTGGAGACAAGGGTGTATTTATCTAGGGCTGAAAGACGCCAATTCATCGGTGGATCCGATGATAAGCCGGTTTCCAAGGCGAAAATATGGGGGGTTAATTCTTCGAAACACTCTTCGATGCTGTTAAATCCAGAGTTAGCTCCGAAGAGAGAGAACCAGGGAGTCCAAATATGAGCCGGAATGACCACCGCTTGGGGGGCATACCGAATCACTTTTTTCAAGAATTCCTTGGCGTCCAACCCCAGAATTGGTCGCCCATCAGAATGAAGGTTTCCGATCCCGCTTAGCGAATTATTCAAGGCTTCAGCTGTTTCGAAATCAGGAGCCAAAATGAGAAGGTGAATTTTTCGGACTCGCCCCTTTTTGGAATAGATGAAACTTATTTCTGTAGTCAGCATAAAAAGAACATCATCGGGTGAAATTTTAAATGATTTAAGAAAAGGGTCATCAGGCGGAATAATTTTTTCAAGGTAAAATAGACCTTGCCCATTGGGGACTAATTTCTGCTTGGCTAAGAAGAGCCATTCAGGATGGGTGAAATCGCCGGTCCCTAAAACTTTAATTCCTTTAATTTTTGCCCAGTAAGCCAAAGTGTCGAAAGTCATATCTTTAGAAGTTGCTCTTGAAAATTTTGAGTGAAGATGAAGATCAGCCACAAATTTCATTGTTACTCCTGATTATATCTGGAAAAAATTATTAACCTGATCATGTTGTATCTTTCAGTCTAAGCCAAGCTCAGGCTTATTGCAAGACGAAAGTAGATGACTTTGTCTCTAATGGGAACAAAATTAATAAAACCCGCCCTTTCCTCGATGAAAACCAAGAGATAATGCCTTTTCTGACTTATTGTTGATGTGGTGAGAGAGAGGATACGTTTCCACATTTGACATTATTTTCCTCTAAGAATTACCCGCTGGCCTAAATTTATTGAGTCCGGATTAAGTTCAGACTTTTTTAATTTTGAAATGTCAAATATGGAGAGCGGCCTCCCCATTTAGTTAATTGTTGATGTCATTAGAAAATAAATTTGGCAAATCTTCTTCTGAGAGGTTGACTTGCGAAGAAAAAAGGGAGACTTTAGGCCTGAATTATTGGAATATCAAATAATATTTAATATGTCTTCGTCCAAATTTTTGAATTCAATTCAATTTATTGGATGTATATTAGGGTCTGGAATCGAGGCTGGGAGTTGCTAATTTATTGATATAAATGGAAATAAGTAATTGGCACAATTCTTGCTGTTGATTCTAATTCTAATTCTTAGACAAAACAATTTTAGAAAAAAGGAGGTGATAATAAAGGTAGCTTTTTTGAATTTTGGGTAAGGGTGGGATGATTAATTCATCCCTGGGTAAGGGTTGTGCCTTTTTATTATAATTATTAATAAGAAGGAATAAGGAGGAAAAATTGCGTAAATCATTAACCTTTCTGTTGGTGTTACTTCTGGCTGTTAGTCTTTCTGCCCAGGTCAGAACGGGCAACATTTACGGCAAAGTAGTTGACACTGACGGAAACCCACTTCCCGGGGTTACGGTAACCTTAACCGGGTCAAAGACGGCACCCTTGA